>Ga0102934_1001016_pt1 | contig 19428 bp, 18 predicted proteins | sample SalPonR2_A_D1_MG_FD_78175 | JGI IMG/M metagenome (GOLD analysis project Ga0102934, IMG submission 78175) | Salt pond soil microbial communities from South San Francisco under conditions of wetland restoration - Salt Pond MetaG R2_A_D1_MG | ecosystem: Environmental > Aquatic > Marine > Intertidal... | reverse complement strand
TGGTAGATTGTTAGTTATCTACTCCTTGTGATGAGGCAACGGAACGGAAAGCAGTTTACGGGAGAACCGTATGTGCTGTTTGTAGAGGGGTCCCAGCCGTGAGGCTGGTCCCACTCCATTATATTATTAAAATTATATCTATTTTAAATCAAATATCAATTTATAAAATTATAATTTGAATTTTTTTATTATATACTGTTTATAAAAATTGTAAATTCAAAATACTAATGTTAACATTGGAATTAACAGAAGATATCAATATTTATTGATACTTAACGGGCAGAAAAAAAGGAGGTAACATTATGGAGAAAGAAAAAGGAATGACATTAAGAGAGGTTTTACAAATTGACGAATTAAAAGATGTGAAGGTAATAGCTGGGGAGGAAGGGTTAGATAGGTTAGTTAAAAATGTAAATGTTATGGAAGTACCAGATATTCAAAAATGGATTAAAGAAGGGCAATTGTTATTAACAGCTGGGTTTTCAATAAAAGATGATGTAATTGCTCAGAAGAATCTAATACCCAAATTAGCTAAAAAAGGATTGGCAGGTCTAATGATAAAGCCAAAAAGATATATAGAAGAAATTCCCGATAGTATGATAGAAGCAGCAAATAAAAATAAATTTCCCTTATTAGAAATGCCACAAGATCTATCTCATCCGCTAATTTTAGAAATTATATATGAAAAGCTTGTAAACCGTCAAGCTTCTATCTTAAAGAAGTTAGATAATGCCCATCAAAAAATATTAAATGAAGTAGTAAAAGGGGGAGGATTAAAAGACATCTCAGAAACCTTATTTGAATTAATTGACAATCCGGCTGCTATCATTAGAAATAATAACAAAATATATCTTGGATTAGAAATTGACAAGTCTTTTACAGCTGAATTTAAAGATTTCTTATCTAGATTAATAGAGGAAGAAAATAGATTTATTTCAAAAAATAAATATAGAGGTAAAGTTGAATTCGCTGATAAAGATTTAGATGCTATAAGTGTACCTATTTTAGTGGGGAATAGTTATTATGGTAATATTTTTGTATTAGAATCAAAACATAAGATGAAAAAGTCAGATATTATGATTATTGAGAGGTCTTCGATTATAGCAGCTTTATCTATTATAAATAAAAAATCTATTCAAGAAGTAGAACGCCGTTATAAAAATGAATTTTTATTTGATTGGATAGAAGGTAACTTTTATTCTAAAAAATTATTAATTCAAAGAGGTAAAATATTAGGTTGGGACTTAAGACATAGTTTTTTGCCAATTGTTATTAGTATAGATAATTATAATCATTTATTAAATGATTCCCAGGGATCTTATAAAGCTAAAAGTATTAAAGAAAATTTACAAAGAAAAATAAGAAATATATGTAGTGATTTAAATGAGGTTTTCATATGTGGAGATGAAGGTGATTCAATTTTATTATTAATAAAAATCAGTAATAAAGAAGAAAGTGAATCAGAGATTAAAGATAAAGCAAAACAAATTGCAAAAAAAATACAAAAAAACTTTTCAAAGGAACAAGACCATAGTTGCTCAATTGGAATTGGGAGATTTAGAGCTGATTTATTAGAAGTTCCTGAAAGTTATCAGGAAGCAAAGAAGAGCATTAAAATCACGCGTAAATTTTATGGAAAAGGGAATACTTCACATTTTGATGATTTAGGAGTTTATAGAATCCTGTATAATACTAAGGAAAAAGAAATGGAAAAATTTGTTCATGATTACTATAATCCTTTATCTGAATATGATAAAAATCAGGATACTGAACTGGTCAAGACTGCAAAGATGTTTTTTCAATGTAAAGGAAATGTTAGTGAAATGGCTAAAAAACTTTATACTCATTATAATACAATCAGATATAGATTAAATAGAATTGAAGAAATCACCAATATTAGTCTTAATGATGCGGAAGAACAGTTGAATCTGCAACTAGCTATAAAGATTGGTGAAACAGAAGAATATCAATAGTTGACAATTAAAAATTAATATATTAGTCAAATGTTGCCAAAGGTAATAGGAGGTAGATCATTTAATATATAATATAGAGCCAAAAAATTCTGATAATTAAGAATAATAAAATTTATTAAAATAATATGAATTAAAATATATATGTAGATAAATTATAATTATAAAAGAAATATTGTTTAAGGAGGAGTTTAATTAATGGCTAAGGAAAAATCGATGGTATTGGTGAAACCAGAAAAAATGGAGTTACAGGAATTTGAAATTCCGGAAATTGGACCGGAAGAATTTTTGCTAAAAGTAGAAATGGTAGGAATATGTGGTGGAGATCCAATAGAATATCGGGGTTTGAATCCAAAAACTGAATATCCTCTTATTCTAGGCCATGAAGTAGCAGGTGTGATAGATAAAATAGGTGAAAACGCGAAAGATAAATATGGAGTAGAAAAGGGAGATAAAGTATCTGTAGAGCCATATATCATTTGTGGAGAATGTTATTATTGTCTGAACAGTCTTTATCAGTTTTGTGAAAACAGTAAAATTTATGGAGTAAATATCAGTAGTAAGAAACCTCCACATATCTGGGGAGCTTATGGTGAATATATGTATGGAGCGCCCGGTTCTAAAGTACATAAAATAAAAGATGATGTTTCACCTAAAGCAGCGTGTATGTCCTCAGTAATTGGAAATGGTGTAAGATGGGTGAAAAGATTAGGAGAAGTACAATTTAATGATTCTGTAGTTATAATTGGCCCTGGGGCTCAGGGGTTAGCTACCACCATTGCTGCAAAAGAAGCAGGAGCAAATCCAATTATCATAATGGGTAAAACTAGAAATCCTGAGAAATGGGATTTGGCTTCCGAATATGGTGCAGATTATATAATTGATACAGATAAAGTAGATAACCCTATAGAAAAACTGGAAAATATTAATAATGGCAATAAAGCTGATGTAGTTATTGAAACAACGGGAGCTGGACCGATGATGGAGTTAGGTTTAGATTTGGTTAGACCCGCTGGTAAATTAATAGTTATTGGTACAAATGGTTTTGACAAAAGCAAACTAACAACTGATAAAATTGTTTTCAATGAAATTGAAGTAAAAGGTGGTCTTGGACAGTCTTGGGATACTGAAACAGCAGTAGATATTATTAATTCACAAAAATATGCAATAGAAAAAATGGTAACACATGTATATCCATTGGAAAAGGCTAAAGAAGCTATCGAGTTTTATATGAATAATAATGGAGAAGCTATAAGGGTAGCTATTAAACCTTAAATTGTTTTTAATTTATCCACGGCGTATTATTGGTTTGCAAATTAATAAATAGGGGGAAGAAAAAATGAATTTTCAGTTTTTAGCTGATATTATTACTGGAAGTGGTTTTGCTCACAGTCTGATGATTGGTTTATCTTTTATTTTTATGGCTATAGCAGTTATAATATGGCTTTTAGAATTAAGCGGAAGAACGATTTCTAAGAAAGGTATAGTTAAAAATAATTTAAAATGGGATGCTGTAACAGTGGCAACAATTGCTATCAGTGCAGCGGTGTATATTGTAGGTAGACCTATCCAATTTCAGTTTGTCCCTGGTATTGGTGGGTTCAACCCTACCATGGCCTTAGCACCAATAATTTCGGTTTTATTTGGATTACCTGGTGCAATTGGCATAACTTTTTCAATGCCACTTGGAGATGCAATATCAGGAGCATTAACAATTGGTTCTGTTGCGGGTTTTCTAAGCCATACTTTTATTACCTGGCTTCCTTATAAATTAGTTAGTGGTGCTGATTTTAAAAGTAAAAAGAATATAACTTCTTATTATCTTTGGGCAATAATAGTTGGTCCTATTATTCATGCGATAACAATACCAGGCTGGTTGGACTTTACCAATGTAGTTCCCCCTGGAGTTGCATGGGCTGGAGTTACTGCTAGTATTCTTATTAATCATATGTTTACAGCTGGTGTAGTATCTATAATATTAATACCTATTCTGTATCCTATTGTTAAGAACCGAGGAATGTATTGGAAAGACAGATATCTTTCTTCTGATTTTGAAGGAGACGATGATTTTTAGTAATGTAAATTAGGAATTAAATACCGTTTTATAATGTTTTATATCTTTATTTTATAGTCATATTAGTTAATACGCCGTGGGTATTTATTAGTTTAATATATTAATTGATATTTAAAATAGTGAATGTTTTAAGAAGATACATTTTAGATATATAAATTGTTTTATAGCGACCAACCTATAGGAGGTTTTACGATGAGTGGGAATGATTATTTAGTAGATATTGAAAATCTTAAATTCAAATATACTTCTAGCGAAGAATTAGTACTAAAAGAAATAGATTTTAAAGTTAACAAAGGTGAATTTGTAGGTATTATAGGCCCTTCAGGAGCTGGAAAGACCACTTTGTGTTCAATAATTAAGGGTCTGATTCCTCATACAATTAATGGAAAGATAAAGGGGAAGGTAGATGTAATAGGTAAAGATATGAAAGTAACACCTCCAGCCAAGAATGCTGCTAAGGTAGGAATGGTCATGCAAGATCCTGAAGGCCAAATTATTGGTTTAACAGTTAAAGAAGATTTAGCTTTTGGTCCTGAAAATCTAGAATGGGACCCTGATAGAATATTAGAAAGAATTCCAGAAGTTTTAGATATGGTTAGATTAAGCGGTAGGGAAGAAAGAGAATCTTTTAGTCTTTCAGGAGGACAAAAACAAAGATTAGCTATAGCTGATGCTTTAATGATGGACCCTGAATTACTAATTTTAGATGAACCAACTTCGGAACTAGACCCTTTAGGTAGAGAAGAAGTATTTGATACTATAAAAAGGTTGAAAGAGGAAAAAGATATTACAGTGATTGTAGTTGAGCAAACTGTAGAAAATTTAGTAAATGTTTGTGACCGAATAATTGTGTTAAATGAAGGAGAAATAATTGCTGATAACAATACAAGAGATTTATTTAAACAGCAAGTGGAGTTAATGGAAGACATATCTGGTAAAGTGTCTTTACCACAAATATTGGAAGTAACTGATAAATTGGCTAAAGAAGGTTATATTTCTAAAGAAATGATAACTCCTTTTGAAAAAAAAGGTATTGAAAATCTCAAATCGGTATTAAAGGAAGGAGGCTCCTACAATGAGCAATAAAACTGTAATAGAATGTGAAGATATATATTTTAAATATCCGGAAGCTAATCAAATGGCACTAAAAAATATAAATTTAAAGATTAATGAAGGAGACTTTATTGCAATTATAGGTCAAAATGGAGCCGGAAAGACTACTTTAACAAAACTATTCAATGGATTACACGAACCGACTAAAGGAAAAGTATTTTTAGATAATCAAGATATTGAAGATATGAAAACAAATGAAATCATTAAAAGAATAGGGTATTGTTATCAAAATCCTGATCACCAATTATTTAGTAGAACAGTATATGATGAAGTTGAATATGGCCCTAACAATCTGGATTTTTCAGAAAAAGAAGTTGAAGAAAGAGTTCAACAAGCATTAGAAGTGACTAACCTAGATGATAAAGAGGAACGTTACCCTTTCACTTTAGGTAAAGGGGAGAGACAAAGGTTAGCAATAGCCTCTGTTATTGCAATGGGGTCACCAATTTTAGTGGTTGATGAACCCACAACTGGTTTGGATACTAATGGTATTGTACAAATTATGAATTTAATTACTGAGTGGAATCAAAGAGGACATACGGTTATAGTAGTTACTCATGATATTAATATGGTAGCAAAATATGTACCACAGACAATGGTTATGGCAAATGGAAGGATTTTAGCTAAAGGTAAAACAAGGGAAGTTTTAACAAAAAAAGAAGAATTGAAAGAAGCATTTGTAAAACAACCTCAGGTTACCAGAGTTGGAGATGAATTAAGTGAATTTGGAATTTCTAAGGATGTAATGACTATCGAAGAATTATATAATGAAATAAAAAATAAAATTGAGAAATCACAAGATTATGAGAGGAGGGCTGAATAATGCCAGTAGGTTATAGTATTTATGTTCAGGAAGAATCTCCTATACATTCTTTAGATCCCCGTTCTAAATTATTTGGGTTAGTGGCAATGTTTGCAATAGCATTATTATTTAATCACCCATTACCTATTTTAGCTCTTTTAATAGGAGTACTAATGGTAGGGGAAATGGGCAATATAAGAATAAAGACTTTAATTCCTTTCTTGTTAGCTTCTTCTTGGTTTGTAATTTTAGGAATATTTATTTGGCCTTTTTATATTGAACAAGGACCTGAATTATTTATAATTTGGAATCAACAAATAACATTAGATGGAGTATTATTTGGTTTAGCAATGGGTTTGCGGGTTTCTTTAATGATGATGACTGCGGTTGTTGTTATGATGACTACTTCACCACAAAAATTAATGGTAGGATTAATGAAAATTGGTTTACCACATAAAGCTGGTATTGCATTGTCTACTGCGATTAGATTTGTTCCTCTAATTAATTCAGAAAGAGTTACTATTACTGAAGCACAGCGAACAAGAGGGCTAAATTTAGAAGAAGGTAGTGCTTTTAGTAAGGCTATAAAATATATTGGTGTGATTGGACCTTTGATGTTGAGAACATTTGATTTAATGATGTCACTATCTTTAGCAATGGATTGTAGAGGCTTTGGCGCAAAAAAAGGGAGAACGAGTATAATAAGTATAAATATTGATAAGCGAGATAAATATATATTTGCTGCATTCATAATTGTTATAGGTTTAGGTATTCTAGCAAGAATTACCGGTATAGGAATTTTACTTCCCAGTTATTTATAATACTAAATAAAGAAAGGAAGGTCTGAAATGGAAACTGTAAATACAGTAACTATTGGACATCTTACTTTAGATGATGTGGTTTTGCCAAATGGAGAAACCCATTTTGATACTCCAGGAGGGGCTGCTCTCTATGCTGCCGGCGGAGTGTTTCTCTGGGAAGATAAAGTTGGCCTCGTGTCCCGAATTGGTAAAGATTATGAGCAAAAGAATATAAATTATTTAAAAGAATTGGGGTTAAATTTAGTGGGAGCAAAAAAGGTTAATAAGCCTAATATTCATATTTGGGCACTCTATGATAGAAATGAGAACAGATATTTTATACCCCAAAAAGATGGTGGAAAGTATGAAGAACTTGCTCCTACTCCAAAAGAAATACCAGAACAGTATAAAAAAGAAGCAGCTGGTTTTCATATAGCACCCATGCCTTTAATTTGTCAAGAAAAGGTATTAAATGCTTTACCAGAGGATAAAATTATTACCGTGGATCCCCACCATGAGTGGGTTGATTCTGAGTATAAAACAAGATGGGAAAACATACTAAAGAAAGTAAATGTATTTTTACCCAGCGAAGAAGAGTTTATGATTTTTTGGGAGATTGAAAAAAAAGATAATCTACACGATTACAAAACATACTTAAAACAAACTTCTAATTTAGGACCTGAATATGTGGTTCTTAAAGTAGGAAGCCGGGGAGTTGTTTTTTATGATAGATATAAAGATGAATTTCATCATATCCCTAGTATAGCCGATAAAATTGTAGATGTTACAGGCGCTGGAGATGCTTTTTGCGGCGGATTTTTAAGTGGTATTATACAAAAAGGAGATCCCTATAAAGCTGCTATGCGCGGAATAGTGGCTTCCTCAATAGTTTTAGAGGACTTTGGAGTTATGCACCTTTTAGAAGCTGATAATAAATTAGTCAAAAAAAGAAAAGAAAAATTAAAGCAGATTTTAGGTTAAACTAATAACTTTAAAAAAGGGGGTTATTAATTAATGTTAAAAAAGCTTAACCAAAAAGACATTTATATGGGAAGGCTAGAAAAAGGGGATGACCTTTTAAATGAGTTGATCCGAATAGTAAAAGAAAATAATATTACAACTGGCATAATTAAAGTAATTGGGGCAGTACAAAATGCGAAAATAGGTTATTACGATCAAAAAGAAGAGGAATATAAATATAATAAATTCGATAAGGGAATGGAGATTGTAAGTTGTTTGGCAAATGTTTCAATTTTAGAAGGTGAACCCTTTGTTCATGCTCATATAATTTTAGCAGATGAAGAGGGCAGATGTTACGGTGGACATTTAGCAGAAGGTACCAAAGTTTTTGCAAGTGAATTTTATATTCATTCTTTAAAGGGGAGTGAACTAGTAAGAACTTTTGAAGAGAAAACCAAATTAACTTTATGGTAAATAATTAAAACTAATTATAAATAAAATATATAAGGAGTGGTTTACATTGGATTCTTCTGTAGAAAGAATGTTAAAAGAGGTTGAAGAACAAGCGGATTTTCTTAAAGAGGGATATGAAAATTTATTAAAACAGACAAGAGAAATTATTAAGAAGTATAATCCAAAAGAAAATTTTGATAAGATATATATTTCGGGTTGTGGAGATTCCTATTATGCAGGAATAGCAATGAGAGAATTAATAGTGAAATACACTGGGATTGATACAGAAGTTTATCAGGCAATTGAATTTTCAAGATATGCTTATAAAGAATGTACTGAAAATTCTCTTGTAATTGCTATTTCTAATTCAGGTGAAGTTGCTCGTACTATAGAGTGTGCAGTTAGAGGTAAAGAAAAAGGAGCCTTAGCAATAGGAATAACCAGTGATGGGGAGAGCAGGTTGGCAAAAAGAGCTAATGAAATTATAAATATTGATATTCCACCTGTAGTAGGATTAGTTCCAGGCACTATGTCATATACAGGATCAATGCTTGGTTTAGCTGCACTTGCTTTTGAATTAGGTTATCAAATTGATTATATAACAAAAGAAAAACAGCAAGAACTTCTGGATTATCTTGTAGATGTAGGAAAAATGATGAAAAATACTGTTAAAGAAAATTTTGAATTAGTTGGTAAATATGTAGATGAATATTTTGATGAAGAAAATAGCCAAGTGAAAATATATCATATTTTAGGCAGTGGACCTAATTATGCAACTGCTCAATTTGGTACTATGAAATTATTAGAAGCAGCTTCTTTTGTTAGCATTCCCCAAGGTATTGAGGAATGGGCTCACAGCCAATATTTTGTTACTGATAAAAATACTCATGTAATATTTATTACTCCTCAAGGTGCTTCTCATGACCGTGCTAATGAAGTTATGCAGGCAGTAAGTGTTGTAGATGGAAAAGTTATCGCGGTAGCAGAAGAAAATGATGAGGAAACAAGAAAATATGCAGATTTTGTGTGGCCTGTAAAAGTTGAAAATGATATCAAAGAGGAGTTCAGTTCATTTATCTATCCAATTCCTCTCGAGATACTTTCAGTTCATCTAGCAGATAAATTAGGTCAAAGTGCGATGGATTTTGATCGTAAGCCCTGGAAAAAAGAAGAAAATTTCCGTCAAATTTTTAAATCAAAGATTAAATCTATACCGCCAAAAGAAAATAAAGAGGGATAGATGATGTTGGAATCTATAAAAAATAAAAAGAGATTAATAATTGGAATGGTTGGACTGAATGCTATGCCTGGGAGTTTTAATTATAAAGGGGAAGGGCTTCAAAAAATTAGGGAAAAAGCAGTTGCAGATGCAAAGAAGCTCGACCAAGCAGGGATAGATGGAATCATGATACAAAATGTCAGTGATTTACCAATGAAAGGAAAAGTGGATAATGAGAAGATTGCTTATATGTCTTCGATTGGTACTTCTATCAAGAATGTAGTGAGTGATGATTGTATAGTCGGAGTAAGTGTATTAAAAAATGATGGAGAAGCTGCTGTGGCAGTAGCGGATGCTATAGGCGCAGACTTCATTAGACTCAAAGTTTATGTCGGAGCAATGGTTAGTTCAGCGGGTATTGAAGAAGGTTGTATGAACAGAGTTTTAGATAAAATGCAAAAATTAGACCTGAATCTTGATATTTGGGCTGATATCCACGATCGTACTGGTGTACCTTTAGGGGAAGTAAGATTAGTAGAAGCCGTAAAACATGCTTTTGACAAAGGTATGGCAGATGCTGTCATAATTACCGGCAAAAATTTTGAAGAAAGTAAAGAATGGTTAAGTAAAGTCCAATCTCAGTTTCCCAGTAGATATGTATTTATTGGAGGAGGTACTAAGCCTGATAATGTAAATACTGCTTTAAAGTATGCAGATGGAGTAATAGTAGGTAGTTGTTTAAAAGAAGATGGAATTATTACCAATAATGTGAAAATAAGTCGGGCTGAAAAATTCATGAATACAATAAAGTAAAACTATAAAAAGTGCTTAAACATGGCTTAAAAAATAAAATGATACAAAAAATTATGGTTATAATAAGATCTAAGAAATTTTATAAGCAAAATTATTAATTTGAAAAGGCGTGATAATTATTATGCGTTTAAAAGGTAAAAGTACAATTGTAACTGGTGGTAGTTCTGGTATAGGTAGGGCTATTGCTCTAAAGTTTGCAAATGAAGGTGCTAGAGTAGCAATATTAGATATTAGAAAAGAATCAAAATTAGAAAAAGAAAGCCCTAGTACTATAGAAATTATCAATAATAAAGGGGGTAAAGGTGATTTTTATAAAGTAGATTTATGTAATAAAGAAGAAGTTGAGTCTGCCCTCAACTCAATCCTAAATTCATATCAGGAAATTGATATTTTAGTAAATAATGCTGGTATATTCATTCGAAATTCCATTACTAAAGTTAGTGATGAAGAATGGGAAAAAGTAATCAATACAAATTTAAGATCATATTTTTATACAACTCGTAAAATAATACCGCATATGGTAGAAAATAGATCAGGGAAAATAATAAATATGTCTTCAATCCATGGGATTCTAGGCACTGGTTCTGCACTCACTTACTGTACTACTAAAGGTGCTATTAATAATTTCACAAAACAACTTGCAGTAGATTATTCTGAGTATGGGATTAATATTAATGCAATCAATCCAGGTACTATAAAAACAGCTATGTCTAAACCTTTTAGAGAAACTCCTGAGATATTAAAAGAATATAAAGAAAGTACTTTATTACCACGTTTAGGGGAAACAGAGGATGTTGCTGATGCAGCTTTATTTTTAGCATCTGAAGAATCAGATTTTATAACAGGGCACTGTTTAGTTGTAGATGGCGGTTGGACAGCCCGTTAAAAAGGAAGTGAGGTTAAAATATGGCAAATAAAACTATTATCTATAATAATACTTATTATGATTCAGTTACTTTAATGAATATTTCTCAAGAAATTGAAAAAATATCTGGAGTAAATAATGCTTCTATTATGATGGGAACTGCCCAAAATATAAATATCCTAAAAGAAGCAGGACTTGCAGATGAAAAAGTTGAGGAAGCAGATAATAGTGATTTGATAGTAGCAGTGGAAGCTGACAATAATCAGATTACTAACAAAATAAAAGAATTAGTTGATAAAAAATTAGATGATATTACTCGAGGTCAAAATGAGAAAAGTCCTAGTGAGGAAAAACCGGCTTCTTTAGAAGAAGCAGTCCAAGAATTTCCCGAATCAAATATTGTTTCAATATCTACACCGGGGGAATTTGCAGCAGCTGAAGGATTAAAAGCTTTAAAAAATGATAAGCATGTTTTTATGTTTAGTGATAATGTATCTTTACAATCTGAAATTAGATTAAAAAGATATGCTGAAAATAAGAATCTTCTTATGATGGGGCCAGATTGTGGAACAGCTTTTATTGGAGGAGTTCCTTTTGGATTTGTAAATAATGTTAATACTGGTAAAATTGGAATGATTGGTGCTTCTGGAACGGGAATCCAAGAAATAATGAGTATTATTCACAGAAAAGGCGGAGGCTTTACTCATGTAATCGGTACTGGAAGTCGAGATTTATATAAAGAAGTTGGCGGAATAACAATGTTAAATGCTTTAAAGGAACTTAGTAAAGATAGAAATACAGAGACCATATTGCTGGTATCCAAACCGCCTGCAGATGAAATTGCAGATAAAATTATAAATAAGGCAAAAAATATTAATAAAAAGGTAGTAATATGTTTTCTTGGTTATGATAAAAAGATCGATAAAGAAAATTTGATAATTGTGGATACTCTTGAAAATGCTGCTTTAGCAGCTTTAGATAAAACTTTTTCAAAGAATTTAGATGATATATTAATTGATAGTCACTCGAATAAATATATCAGAGGTCTTTATTCTGGTGGGACACTTGCATATGAAGCTTATATATTATTAAAAAAAGTTTATCCAGAAGTATATTCCAATATTGCATTAGATGAAAAAGAAAAATTATCTAATCAAGAAGAGAGCAAAAAAAATACAATATTAGATCTTGGAGTGGATTACTATACAAAGAACAATCCTCATCCAATGATTGATTTATCAATAAAAATATCAAAACTAAAAGAAGAGGCAAAGAATCCAGATGTAAGAGCAATTTTAATGGATGTTGTATTAGGCTTTAATGCTAACCAAGAGCCTGCTTCTGAATTGAGCCCAGTAATTAGAAGTATTATTGAAGCAGAAAAAGTTGATATAATAATTGATGTTGTAGGTACAGATCTTGATCCGCAAAATTATTCTAAACAAGTAGAAAAATTACAGCAAGCTGGTGCATTAATTACAGAAAGTAATTTTGGTGCAGTCAAAACTGTATTAAAAAAATTATAAAAGGTGGGTTTTTATGAATAATATAAACAATTTATTTTTAAAAGAACCTAAAGTTATTAATATAGGAATAAAATCATTTGCGGAAAATGCCCAAAAATTTACCGAAGTTATCGATGTTAATTGGAATCCTCCAGCTTGGGGAGATAATAAATTAGCGGATAAAATTGCTGAATTGATGGAAGACAGTACTCCTGATTCCTTAGGCAGTAAAATCAAAGAAGCTAATGAAAAAGCTTTTAATAGATTAGTGAATTCCAAACCAACACTTGTAGATATTGTTCCAGCAATTGAAGCTCTACCGGGCATGACAGAAAATACGATTTTACATGCGGGAGCACCTGTGGATTGGAAAAATATAAGTGGTCCAATGAAAGGAGCTATTATAGGAGCTTTAATTTACGAAGGAAGAGCAGAAAACAGAGAAGAAGCTGAAAAATTAGCTGCTTCAGGTGATATTGAATTTGCTCCCTGCCATTCTAAAAATGCTGTAGGACCAATGGCTGGAATAATATCTCCATCTATGCCGGTGTGGGTAGTAAGAAATGATGACTTTGGTAATTTTGGTTATGCTACTATGAATGAAGGTTGGGGTAAGACCCTTCGATTTGGAGCTTATAATGATAATGTGATAGAAAGACTTCATTGGATGGAAGAAACATTAGCAGAAGCTATGAAGGTTGTAATTAAAAGGTTAGAAGGAGTTAATTTGAAGAGTATTATTGGTAAAGCTGTACAAATGGGTGATGAATGCCATAATAGAGATATCGCGGCTACAAATCTCTTTTTTAAAAAGATTATTCCTGAATTGGTCAAGAGTTCTTTTCCAGCTGATAAGACTGAAGAAGTTATAAGTTTTTTAGGTAAACATGATCATTTTTTTCTTAATCTCGGGATGGCAGCTAGTAAAGCGGGCTTAGTCGCTGCTCATAATATACCATATAGCACAATGGTGACAGCGATTGCAAGAAATGGTGTAGAAGTTGGTATAAAAGTAAGCGGAATGGAAGATGAATGGTTTACCGAAGAAGCTCCTATACCTGAAGGTCTATATTTCCCAGGTTATTCAAAAAAGGATGCAAATCGAGACCTTGGAGATAGTGCTATTATGGAAACTGGGGGTTTAGGAGCATTTGCTATGGCTTCGGCTCCAGCTATCGTTCAGTTTGTAGGAGGAACTACTAAAGATGCTGAGAAATATACCAAAGAAATGTTTAAAATAACACTGGGTAAAAACACCAACTATGGTATGCCAACAATGGCTTTTAAGGGAGTTCCTACTGGTATAGATATTATTAAAATAGTTGATAAAAACATCTTACCTATTGTAAACACAGGCATTGCTCATAAAGAACCTGGACATGGTCTTGTGGGAGCTGGTGTTAGTAGAATGCCAAAAGGTTGTTTTTTGAAAGCAATCGAAAGATTTGTTGACAAATATAACGGATAAACTAAAAAGGGTGAGAATAAATGCTTGACCTTATTGTAAAAAATGGGAAAGTTGTTTCTCCTGATTCCATTACAGAAGAAGATATTTGGATTAAAGATGGTAAAATAGTAGGCAGAGTAAATAGAGATTCTTTTTCAAAAAAGACAAAAAAAGTTATAGATGCAGAGGGCCGTTATGTAATACCGGGAGGAATAGATACTCATTCTCATATAGGACAATTACCTGGCGAGGGAAATTATAGGCCTCAATCTATGCAAGAAAATTATATTACAGAGAGCCAAACAGCTCTAATGGGTGGAATTACAACTGCATTAAATTATATTTTTACCCAAAAATCTTTTAAAGAAGTATTTTCAGATTATCAGGGAAAAAATGAGAAATATAGTGCAATTGATTTAATATACCATGGTTCATTAATGAATGATACTCATCTGAATGAAATCGAGGATTATATTAAGATGGGATTGAAGTCATTTAAAATATTTTTACCATATAAAGGTAAAGAGGCCGAAAAATTAGGTGGTCTGAGTAGTCTAAATGACGGGCAAATTATAAAGGCATTTGAATTACTTAAAAAACATGATGGACTACCTATTGTACATGCAGAAAACCCCGAACTAATTGACTATTATATGAAAAAAAAGCAAGACAGAAGTAGACAAGATATAGCAGCCTGGGAAATGACTCGACCAGCAATAACCGAGGGAGAAGCAGTATCTAAAATTATATATTTTGCAGAAAAGGTTGATACTAAAGTAGCTATTGCTCATGTAAGTTCAGCAATGGCTGTAGAGGCAATTGAAAAAGCGAATAATGAAATTATATTAGAAACCTGCCCTCATTATTTATCTCTTACTGTTGAAAGTGATTTAAATAGTTTAGGAAAGGTTAGCCCTCCTATCAGAAAGCAAAAAGATCAGGATCGATTATGGGAAGCAATAGAAAAAAAAGAAAAAGTTATGATAGGTTCCGATCACAATTCCTGGCAGAAAAGACATAAACAAGAATTATGGGGAGGATTAGCAGGATTACCTGGGAATTGTTTTATTATTCCTATACTATATTCTGAAGGTGTAATTAAAAGAAATCTATCTATAAAAGACATTGTAAGAGTTAATAGTTATATGCCAGCAAAAATATTTGATGTTTATCCAGTAAAGGGTACTCTTCAAGTGGGTAGTATTGCTGACTTAGTAATTATGGATACCGGTATAAGTAAATATATTGGAGCTGATCAATTACCTTCTATAACTGATTATCATCCTTATGAAGATTATGAATTTAAGGCTTGGCCCAATACTGTAGTTAAAAAAGGTAAAACAGTTGTCGAGAACGAACAACTGTTAATTGATTAAATTCTTAGATTTTATTGTTTGAGGGAGGAATAATTTTGAATAAAGAAAAGACAAAGACACATCTCTTAAAGGCAGGTAAAAAAACTACACATACTGGATATTTTAGTCCTGAAATAGATCCTGCAATAAAGATAGATTCAGGTGATACTGTAATATTTGATACCCTTATGCTACAGGATGATCAGTTATCTCCTAATATGAGTTTAAAAGAATTAGAAGAATTAAGAAAAGAATATAAGAAGGCAAAAAAAGGTGGCCATGTTCTGACAGGCCCTATCTATATAAACCAAGCTGAACCAGGTGACTTTTTAGAAATTGAAATGAAAAAAATTACCTGTAAGCCTTATGGGGTAATTTTTAATTTAGGATCTAATCATAAAAAAGGCACATTATATGAATATATAAATAAAGGTAGGTTAAAGGGGCTTTATATTGACAATGAAAAAGATATTATACATTTTACTGATAATATAAGTTTACCTCTTAATCCATTTTTAGGTTGTTTAGGTTTAGCCCCCCCAGAGGCTAAGATAAATTCTTCATCTCCCGGTAAACATGGTGGAAATATTGACTGTAAGGAACTTACTGTAGATTCCAAACTATTTTTACCGGTTTTCAATAAAGGAGCTTTATTTTCAGCTGGTGATGCTCATGCTACTCAGGGGGATGGAGAATCCTGCCTGTCAGCTGTTGAAACTGCATTTAGTGAAGTAAAACTTAAATTTACTGTTAGAAAAGATATACAAATTCCTTTTCAATATCCCATAGCAGAAACAGAAAATTATTGGATTACCTTCGGATTTTCAAAAGATTTAGACCAGGCAGTAAAAAGTGCTTTGAAGAATATGGTGGAATTTATATCTGTTAAATATAATCTGGATGAAAATGATTCTTATCTTTTAGCAAGTGCTTCTGTTGATTTAGCTGTTACTCAAAATGTTAATCCAATTAAAGGTATTCATGCTAAATTGCCAAAAGATATTTTTGTATAATTTTATTATAAATATGATATGTGAGGTGCATAATTAGTGAAAATAAATCAAGATAAATGTATAAAGTGCGAAAATTGTTTACCATATTGTCCGGTAGAAGCTATAATCAAAAAAGAGGGAAATGTTGTAGTAGATTATGATGAATGTGTAGAATGCAATATATGTTATTATTCTAATGTATGTCCAGTAGATGCTTTTGAACCAGCAAAATTAGATGATGAACTTAGAGCTTTTAGAAATACTTTTAGTGATCCTTTGCAAACTCATGCAGATACTAATGTATTAGGTAGAGGTACAGAAGAAATGAAAACAAATGATGTAACCGGGAATTTTAAACCGGGGTTTGTAGGTGTGGGTATAGAACTTGGTAGACCTGGTACAGGAACCAGGTTTTATGATGTCCAAAAAGTAGCTAAAACCTGTGCACAATATAACGTTAGTTTTGCCAAAGAAAATCCTGTAACTACTATAATGGAGGATAAAAGTACCGGAGATATAAAAGATAAATATTTAAATGAAAAAACTTTATCAGCTATTGTAGAATTCACTTTACCAATTGAAGAATTAAAGGATTTATTAAACAGTCTAGAAGAAGTAGCTAAAGAAGTTGAAACTGTTTTCAGTGTAGAAGTGATCTCAAAAGTAGTCAATGAAGAAAAAATACCTGGCTTGGAAGAAGTAGAAAAATATGACTATGAAGCTTATCCTAATGGTAAAGTTAATGTAGGTCTTGGTAGACCCCGCTATAATTTCGCTGAAGGAGCTGATAATGATGACTCATAGTTTACATAGAAAAGGATCTATCAATGAACTCAAAAATGATTATATAGTATTTGCTATCTCGTCCCAAGAAGTTAACGCGAAAGGTTCTGCTTCTAAATTCAAAGAGTTTTATGATATAGTAAAAAAATATGATTATGTGAATATGGGAGATATGAAAACTGGAAATGAATACTCAGTTGGATTAGAAAAGATAGAAAAAAGTTTTGCTGACAACTCTATTGTGCATGCTGTATTTACCGAAAGATCAGAAGTGGTAAAGGTTCTTTCAGAACTTGAAAAAGCAGATTTGGGTTTATCCATTGTTGTTTCTGGTTTAATAGAAGATGTTAAAAAAAGCTGTAAAGATAGTGGTACAGAATTTCATACAGTAAATAATTCTTTAGGTGTCTGGGGACAAACAAATAGGCTGCCGAAAGAAGAAATAATAAAAATTTCTACAATGTGTGGTCATGGAATGGTTTCTTTTAATTTAGTTAAAGATTTAGCTGAAAAAGTTAAAAATAATAAGATCTCTCTTCATAAGGCGACTAATGAAATAGCCAAACAATGTCATTGTGGTATAATAAATCCTGAAAGAACCAAAAAATTATTAAAAGAGTTAGTATAGATTTATGAATATTATTTACCCCCCTCATATAGGGGGGTTTTTGGAATAACTTGACATTATAAATAATAAATTATAACAGGGGGATTATAGGATGGAACAAGAAAAACTGGCAACTATGATTGATCATACTATTTTAGGTGGAAATATTGATAAAGAAACCATAATAGAAAAATGTGAGGAAGTAAAAGAAAATAATTTTGCTTCTCTCTGTACAGTTCCTTATTATGTTTCATTAGCAGCAGAGGAATTAAAGCAAATTAAAAGTAAAGTATGTACTGTAATTGGATTTCCTTTAGGAAATACTAATTACAATGCTAAGTTGAATGAAACCAAACAGGCATTAAAAGATGGTGCTCAGGAAATTGATATGGTAATGAATATTTCTGCTTTTAAAGATAATAGATATGAATATGTTGAAAATGAAATTCGAGAAATAGTTAAAACTGTAAAAAACAAAGATGAGTATTTAATTGTAAAGGTGATATTAGAAACCTGCTATTTAAATAATGCCCAAATCAAAAAGGCTTGCGAAATTAGTAAAAAAGCGGGAGCGGATTTTGTGAAAACTTCTACCGGTTTTGGTGAGGAAGGAGCAAAAATTAAAGATGTAAAATTAATGAAAATGGTTGTGGGAGATGATATGAAAGTCAAAGCATCAGGAGGCATAAGAAGTTATAATAAAGCTATTGATATGATTGAAGCAGGGGCAAGCCGGATAGGTGCAAGTTCAGGAGTTGAAATTATTAATTATAAAGAATAAATAAATTTAAGGTGCCCAATAAAGAGTGCTTCGGATTGTAGACAAAGTGCATTAGGCAATAAAGCTTAATGCGCTTGATTTTGTTGAATTGATTTTATAATTAAATACCAAAGATAATAAAAAGCAGGGGTTAAAGGACCTAATAACCCCTGCTTTTCCTCGCTTTTACTATATGTATATTGATTAAGTTCAGGACAAGTTTTACAGATATTTTTATTGATTTGGTATTTTCTATAAACATCTTGAATTGTTATATAGTGTTTAATGTTTATGGTAATGTAGTTATGTACAGCAGGGTAACTTTAAAATGTACAGACTGATAAATAAAAAAATAGTTTACCGAAGTTTACAAATTATTAATATCTTTTTTAAATAAACTTATTAAATTAAAATACATTTGTGGTAGCTTCTATTAAAAACTTAAAAAAATGAAATTTCAAAAAAATAGAAAAATATTTAAAAAAATAAAAATAAAGAAAGGTGAATGATGGGTTTCATTGAAAAGTATATATGAGAAAATAAAAATTTAATAATATTAATTTACTGACAAAGGCAAACCAATTGTGAAATTGGGGCGCAAAGCTATGGGTCTTAAAGTTCGAGACTGCCAAGTTACCAATTATTATTTTTATATACCATGGCTTATTTGAGTCGTGGTTTTTTATAATTAAAATACATATATTACATAATATCAGAAGAGTTGCGAAGTTATGAGGTAACTTCATAATATAAAGGAGCATTCCTGTTAGGTAGTTAGATCAAATTAGACAAAGAAAAAGCCTCCTTGGTATTATATATACGAGGTGTCAGAAAACTGACCCTTAAATTAAAAATACCAAGGAGGCAACACAAATGAATAATAACAGAAAGAGAAGAATAAATCAAATTG
>Ga0102934_1001015_pt1 | contig 19429 bp, 17 predicted proteins | sample SalPonR2_A_D1_MG_FD_78175 | JGI IMG/M metagenome (GOLD analysis project Ga0102934, IMG submission 78175) | Salt pond soil microbial communities from South San Francisco under conditions of wetland restoration - Salt Pond MetaG R2_A_D1_MG | ecosystem: Environmental > Aquatic > Marine > Intertidal... | reverse complement strand
AACAGGTATTATTATAGAAATAATTAGAATACAAACCATGAACTTGAATAAATTCATAGATACTCCTTGATTTTTATCAACTAAGTGTTAATGAGTAGTAAAAGGGTGCTATATTTTTTTGAATTGATCATAAATATTAATTTTTGATATTTCTAAAATTATTATCAACTAGCGTCTATAAAAAATCCTAGATAAAAAGTGTTTATAGTTATAAGAATATTGGTTTTAGTAATTATTTATTTGGAAGAATTAACTAAATAAAAAACCATAAATGGGTGTGTTTAATAAAATCATAGAAATAAAATGATTTATATATTTTTAAACCGATAAGGAATCATGTAACCTCCCTCCTCCCTTAGTGTCATTGCAACAATTTCTTTTTTAATCTAAGCTTTTTGAATATAATATACAATATTTTTTTTAAAAAGACTGTTTCTGTATTAGGTTTTAAATTATTCTTAGTTGAAATTATTAATAAAAATGAGTTGTTTAATTGGTTATATGGTAATTGAAAAAAATAACAGAACTTGCCAGATGAAATTAAATATGCTAATACTGCGCAATTATTTTCTTAACTTTATTTATATTGGGAGGTAGTGTAAAAACTCTAAAGTTTTTACACTTTGTCCATCAATCCCATTTTCTCCTAAGGTTCCCCTGGATCTGCTAACTTTTGGTAGACACTAAGATATTAGATAATTAATTTTAGGCTAATTATCAAAAAAAGTAGAAAGTGAATAAAAAGAAGAGAATGTATGACAAAGAATTTAAAGAACAAGCAGTAGATCTATATTTTTCAACAGCTCAATCGTTAGTAGAATTAGCAGTAGATTTAGGGGGGCCACAAAGTACACCTGGGAATTGGTGTAAAAAGTCAAAAACATATCCTGATAATCCTTTCCCTGGCAGAGGCAAATTAAGACTAGAAGATACTAAGCAGAAGGAAATAATAAACGAAAACATAAGATTAAGGAGAGAACGCGATATATTTAAAAAATTCTTAAACCTTAATTTTCAATTCTCAATTAAGGTTTACAACTCTTTATGGGCACTTTTTATGATAATTCTCGCAATTGATACTTGGCTTTGCAAATCATGAACATTTTAAGGTAGGATAAAATAGTTCAAGGCAACCCGTATGGCTGCCTTGAAAAAATTAATAATCATATCTGTTTCTATATAAATTTAATTATTCATCTAAAATTTCCAGTATGTCCTGAAGACCCGTCTTAATGTTTCGAACAACATTTTTCAGGTTTTCAACTTCCCGGGAATCAGTGCTTTCATCAGTGGGCAATTTTCCTGTACTGGCGAACTCTTCAATCTGTTTTCGATTCATCCTCTGAACAAGTTCATCAGCGCCTTCGATAGTATATTTTTTTTCATAGAGCAAATATTTGATCAATTTAAGAAGATCAATATCCTTATCCTTATAAACACGATTACCAGCACTGTTTTTGGAAGGAGATAGCGAGGAAAACTCCTGTTCCCAGTAACGCAGCACATACTTCTTGACATCCAAAATTTCACTGACTTCACCAATACTGTAATACAATTTTTTAATGTCATTTAGCATCTGCTTATCACTTTTTAATTATAACCTAATATACTGGTGCACAATTAGAAAAGCAATCTTTGATTAGTATTAACTTGAAGATAATACTTTTATTACATTTAAAAGCATTTTAAACGCCAATTAAACAGGGTCTAAAATAATTCCAGGCCCAAGGGAGTATATTAGTTTTTGTGAAAATAACTTATAATTTTTCAGATTCTAATACTGGTTCCGGCTGAAAATTATGTTTTTTATAGAATTTTTCAGTGAAAACAGCCAGTCGTTTGTAAGCCTGTTTGAGGGTATCGTCATCGGGGAGAAAAACGACTCGAAAATGATTGGTACCTGGTTTTTCGCCAAATCCACTTCCAAATACAACCAGAACTCCGGTTTCGTCCAGAAGTTCCAGAACAAATTCCTCGTCATCTATATTGGGAGGCAGCTGGATTTTTGGAAAAGCATAAAAAGCGCCTCCTGGCTTGACACAGCTTATTCCAGGAATGTTATTGAGCATTTCATAGGAGATGTCGCGTCTTTTCTGGGTTTTCTTGAGCACAGTTTCCAGATGTTTGTCATCACCTTCCAGAGCAGGAGCAATCATATGTTGCTGAGGATGGGGCGAACACAAACGGGCTCGCAGCAACTTGTTGATAGCTTCTCTGTATTCAGACATTACATTCTGGGGATCGTGAAAAATTGCCCAGCCAACTCTCCAACCTGGCATAATATAATTTTTGCTTAATCCACCGAATGTTATCACAGGCACATCTTCCGATAATGCAGCAATAGAAATATGCTGATTACCATCAAAAAGCAGTTTGTCATAAATTTCGTCAGCAAAAACTACTAGATTATGTTTATGGGCAAATTCCAGAATATTGAGAATGCTCTCTTTGTTATAATTGGCACCAGTAGGATTATTGGGATTGATGACTACAATAGCTCGGGTTCTGTCATTAACTCTTTTTTCAAGTTCATTAAAATCTATTTGCCAGCCTTTTTCCTCATTTAGATAATAGGGGTTTAATTCACCATGATAGGCAGGAATCTGACCGGAATAGAGAGGATAGCCCGGAGAAGGCGTCATGATATTATCGCCTGGATCGATCAAGGCGGCAATTGCCAGAGTAATGGATTCTGAAGCACCACTGGAGATGACTACATCATCGGCAGTCACATTTTTGATACCTTTTCTTTCTACAGCATCTTTTGCTACTGCTTCTCGGGCTTCTTCAATTCCCATGGAATCACAATAGGTGGAAACATTCAAATCGCTGTCAGCCTCGGAGGCCAGAATTTTTTCACTAACCTTTTCCCGCAAATAACGCGGCGTTTCAAAATCATAAACTGGTGGATCCCCAATATTTAGATAGAGGATTTTTTTGCCTTTCTTTTCCAGTTCCTTGGCCTTGACCACAATGTCACGGATAGCATAAGTTACCTGTTCGGTTCTTTTGGCTGGTTTAATCTTTTTTAAAGTCATATCAGCCCCTCTCATTTTTTATTTCTCAGGTTTTATAATGGTCTTAACAAATTCCCTTTCAGCGATATAACTGGCAAGATCGACTATATCCTTAATTTCAATTTGATTGATTCTCTCCAGTAATTGATCAATTGTCAGCAGAGTCTCATCAAGGATAGCCATTTTGCTGAGCCGCCGCATTCTACCGGGCATATTTTCCAGAGAGAGCATAGCAGTACCTTTGTATTGTTGCTTTTTTTGCTGTAATTCTTCTTGTGTTAATTGGCCATCAGCAATTTTTTGTAGTTCCTCCTGCATAAGCTGGCAGGTTTTATCCAAATTACTTATATCAGTACCTGCATAGATTCCAAAAAGGCCCTTTTTCTTATACAATTCCGAAAAAGAATAAACTGTATAAACAAAACCATACTTTTCCCGAATGTTTTGAAAAAGTCGGGAACTCAATCCGCCGCTGAGCAGCACATTAAGCAAAGACAATTCAAACCGGCGTTCATCTTTGCGGGGAAATAAGCGGGTTCCAATAACTACATGAGATTGTTTAATTGGTTTTTTATAAATCTTCTTGCGGTCTTTAATCGGATTAAATTCATTATGGCTGTGTTCAGTTTGTGCTCCGATTTCCTGGGAAAAATATTTCTGAACCTGTTCAACCAGTTCTTTATGCTTGACCCGACCGGCGGCAGCGATCACTATATTATCGGGATTGTAATATTTATCAGTAAATTCAACAATTTGCTGACGGGTAATATTGCCAACAGTTTCCTGAGTTCCCTGAATAGGCCTTCCATAGGGGTGTTTTGGGAATAATTGTTCAATAAAGTAATCATGAATAATAGAGCTGGGCGAATCTTCAGTATCTTTGATTTCCTCTTTGACTACTGTTTTCTCCCGTTCAATGTCCTCTTCCCGCAGCAAATTATTTTGAACCACGTCAGCCAGGACATCAACACCATCCTCCAGATATTCACTCATCAAGCGAGTATAATAACAGGTGTAAGTTTTGGAAGTAAAGGCATTTACATAGCCGCCCAGCGATTCAATATCAGTAGCAATCTGAAGCGCAGAACGATTGGTAGTGCCTTTAAAAGCCATATGTTCAAGAAGATGGGCTAATCCATTGATCTCTTCGGTTTCATCATTAGAACCGGCCAGTACACAGACTCCCAGGGAAATGGAATAAACACTGTCCACATATTCTGAGACCACTCTTAAACCATTATCAAGCCGGGTTTGCTTATAATTATTAAATGCCATTCAACTTTCCTGTTCCCTATAATAATTATCAAAAAAATTTCAATCAGCCATGAAATAATTGAACTCAATTAATTTATCGCAGGCAGTAGTAACGCCATGCATTCATAAAATGATAAACTAATCAAGTCCAATTTTCATGATCACTTATTTATTTTTTATTTTCAAGGGCCTTGATTGATAATTCAAATTTACCAGGGCCGCTGATCTTTTTAAGAAGAACATCAACCTTATCTCCAATCGATAGGACATCGTGGATATCTTTGGTATGTTTGTTCTCTACTTCAGAAATATGAAGCAGACCAGTTGTGCCAGGTAAGAATTCAACAAAGGCACCATATTTTTCCAAACGCTTTACTTCGCAATCGTGATAGACTTTGCCAGGTTCAGGTTTTTCAACCAATTTTTCGACCATATCTTTGGCTCGATAACCGGCTTCCTGAGAATCGGCATAGATCAGAACTGTACCATCATCTTCCACTGAAATATCGGCTTCAGTTTCGTCCTGAATTTTCTGAATGTGTTTACCACCAGGACCAATCACATCACCGATCTGATCCTGTTCAACTTTGGTTGATACAATGCAAGGTGCTTCCGGCGACAATTCCGGTCTGTGTTCCTTGATTGCGGTAGCCATTTTTTCCAGAATATAAAGACGTCCAGCTTTTGCCTGAGCAAGAGCTTTGCGCATCAGTTCCGCTGAAATACCTTCGACTTTCAGATCCATCTGGATAGCAGTCACTCCGTCAACAGTTCCAGTGACTTTGAAATCCATGTCACCAAAATGATCTTCAGTTCCAAGAATATCAGAAAGAATGTAGTCATCATCTTCGTCTTTGATCATTCCCATAGCAATTCCGCCAACTGGTTTTTCCAGAGGTACACCGGCATCCATAAGAGCCATGGAACCAGAACAAACAGAAGCCATAGATGATGAACCATTCGATTCAAGTACATCAGAAACTATGCGAGTTGTATATGGAAAATCGTCTTCGTCAGGCATTAGGTTCTTGATCGCCCGCTCTGCCAGATTACCATGACCGATTTCGCGACGGGCTGGTCCCCGCAGAAATTTGACTTCACCAACTGAAAAAGGCGGAAAATTGTAGTGCAGAGTGAATTTTTTGCGATATTCATCCTGACTATAATCATCGACGATCTGTTCATCAAATTTTGTACCCAGAGTAACACTACCTAGACTTTGAGTTTCACCTCTAGTAAATAGGGCTGATCCATGAGCCTTGGGCAGAAGACCAACTTCGCAACTAATATCACGAATATCTGTCAAACCACGTCCATCCAGGCGACTTTGATTTTCAATAATATCTTTTCTGACATCTGCTTTGATCATTTCATCTACTATGTCAGAGATATCGTTGATTTCATCTTCATATTCTTCAGCCAGTTCTTCTTCAAGGCTGTCGATAAAATCAGATATAGCCTGTTTTCTTTTCTTTTTATTTTCTTTGCCTAATTTGCGGAATTTATCAAGCTTATTTGCTGTTTTTTCCTCAATTAGTTCTTTGAGTTCCTGATTCTTTTCTTCAGCTTCAAATTCATATTTTTCAGGCTGAATTTCAGCAACCAGTTCTTTCTGCAGGTCAATGATCTTTACTATGGCTTCCTGACCAAATTCAATAGCGTCAACAAGAAGGTCTTCAGAAATTTCTCTTGCTTCACCTTCGACCATTACTACAGAATCTTCATTACCGGCTACGATAATTTCGAGTTCTGATTCTTCCCGTTGTTCATAAGTAGGATTGATAATAAATTCATCATCAATACGACCTACACAGACACCAGCAATTGGTCCCTGAAAGGGAATATCCGAGATGGACAGAGCCGCAGAGGCACCAACCATACCGAGTACATCACCGGGATTTTCTCTATCACTAGAGATTAAAGTTGCTATTATTTGGGTTTCCGACATAAATCCATCAGGAAATAGCGGCCTGATCGGGCGGTCAATCAACCGGGATGCCAGGATTTCAGAGCTGGAAGGGCGACCTTCCCGTTTGAAAAATCCTCCTGGAATTTGTCCGGCTGCATAGCCTTTTTCTCTATAATCACACATCAGCGGGAAATAGCCTCTATCAGACTTTTCACCCAATTGAGCACAGGCTGTAACCAGTACCATGGAGTCCCCGTATTTAACTACTACAGACCCATTAGCCTGTCTGGCCATTTTGCCTGTTTCCAAACTCAGTGTTTTCCCACCGAGATCAATTTCTTTTCTAATCAAAATAATCCTCTTTTGTTTATATTACTTTCTTATTCCGAGTTCTGCAATCAGTTCTTTGTAGCTTTCTTCATCATGCTTTTTTAAATATTTAAGCAGATTTTTCCGTCTACTAACTAATTTCAATAAACCTCGGCGGGAGCTATGATCTTGCTTGGCTCCCTTTAAATGTTCTGTAATGTTCTTAATTCTCTCAGTCAAAATAGCGATTTGAACCTGGGGAGATCCTGTATCTTCGCTATCTTCACCGAATTTTTCTATAAGTTCTTGCTTTCTTTCTTTTGTGATCGACATTTAGTTTTCCTCCGTTTTATATTTACTTATTTTTTTTAATCCTTCTTGTTTATCTTTTTTTATCTGCTGAACTAATTTATCAACAGACTCAAATTTTTGTTCGTTTCGCATTCTTTCAAGAAATTTTAATTTTATCTCCTTATCGTATAGATCAATTTTATCGAGTCCCAAAATATGAACTTCAAGTCCCCGATCATTGTACCCAAATGTAGGCCGAATTCCTAGATTGCAAATTCCAAAATGCTCCTCACCCTCCAGCGTAATTTCTGTAAAATAGACTCCATTACCAGGTAATAATTTTTCGGATTCATGGACAACAACATTGGCAGTTGGAAACCCGATCTGTCGTCCAATCTGATTCCCCTTTCCAACGCGTCCCAAAATGCAATAGGGTTTTCCCAGCATTTTGTTGGCTTGTTCTATATTGCCCTTTTCAATCAAATTTCTGATCAGAGTAGAACTAACTATGCTCTCATCAATTTTAAAAGGCTTGATAACATGAGTCTTAAAACCATATTCCCGGCCTTTTTTCTTCAGCAGGTCAGTATTCCCTTCCCGGTCTTTGCCAAATCTGTAATTATAACCAACAACAACTTCCCTGGCCTTAATCTTTTCCACCAAAATCTTATTAATAAAATCATCAGCGCTAAGATTCAAAAATTTTTCAGTAATATCCAAAAACAGGGTTCCATCAAGGCCTATCTCTTCCAAATAACGAATTTTTTCTTTCATAGTTGTCAAAATTGGAATAAAAGCATCATCTTCAGATTTAACTGTACCAGGATGGGGATCAAAGGAAATACACAGTGACCTTACCTGGCGCTTTTCCGCTCTTTCAACTGCAGTCTCAATAATGTGCTGATGAGCACGGTGAACACCATCAAAAACTCCCAGGGTTACCACTGCTCTTTCAAATTTTTCAGGCAATCTTTTCAATCCGATGAATACTTGCATCTAACTTACTAAAGCTAATTTCCTCAATTTGTCTTTTGTTTTTTCCAGTTTATCTTCTAAATCATCTATATAAATAGAATCATCTATACTATACTCACCAATGCTGGTTCTCGTCAACTTTGTCAGATATCCAGCTGTTTCTAAAAATTCCGCAATATCCTGGCCCAATTTTCTAATATAAGTGCCTTTTGAACATTCCACATTGAGAAGCAATTTGTGATCTTTAATAATATCAATTGATAGATCATAGATATTTATATTTTGCGGTTTCAATTTAAAATCTTTACCCTGCCGAGCGAGTTTATAGGCCGGAACTCCATTGACCTTTTTTGCAGAATATTTAGGTGGTATCTGCTCAATTTGGCCGGAAAATTCATTAATAGCCGATTCGAGTATTTCATTAGTGATTGTACCTACCTGTTTTTCCTTGACTACTTTTCCTTCTGGATCGCCAGTATCTGTAGTCTTACCCAGCTGAACAACAGCACTATAAGACTTTGGTAATTTCAGAAGATCATTCATCTGGCGGGTGGCCTTTCTGCCCACTAAAATCAGTAATACGCCTTCAGCAAAAGGATCCAGTGTACCACCATGTCCAATTTTTTTATAATTAAGAATCTTTTTAAATTTTCTAACTATATCATAGGAACTTAAGCCAACTGGCTTGTAAACATTGAATATCTTACCGAAGATTCTATTATTCATCTTATCTGCGGGAATCCTTTTCTAGTAACTTTTCGATGGTCTCAATTTTATCCAATCCTTTATCCAGAGTGACTTTTAAATAGGGGACGTATTTCATATTGGGAAGTCTGGAAGCAAGCAGTCCTCTTATTTTCGACAGTTTTCTTTTAATGCGATTGAACTTCTTAGTTTCAATGCTTTCATCTTTTTCCATTATGCTGACAAAAAATTCAGCATATTTAAGATCGGAGGAGCACTTGACTTTAGTAACAGTAATAAATCCGAAATTATGTTCACGGAGTTCTCTGTTAAAAATGTCGCCAAGTTCGCGTTTAATAAGTTCTTCTGCTCTTTTTACTCTTCTACTTGTCATTAAAATGTCTCTATTAATCTATCAGTTACAATTATGTTAAAATGCTTGTCAATATATTCTTCCACTTTGACCAGTATTTTTTTTGGTAATTGACCATCATTGCTTAGCGTGGTAAAACCGAGCTGACCTCTGGAGAAATCATTTAAATTTTCCAGCTCAGCAACGGCTATGTTAAATTCCTTCCGCAGTCGATGTTTCATGCGTTTCATTAAAGAACGCTTCTCTTTCAATGAGCCTGCGCCAGGAATCATGAATTCAATTCTTAATAGTCCAATGGTCATTTACTCTGGTCAAGTGTCCTTTTCTTGTTTTTAATTTCATAGGCTTCAATAATGTCGTCTTCCTGATAATCGTCAAAGCCTTCCAGGTTGATACCACATTCGTAGCCTTCCTGGACTTCACGAACATCATCCTGAAAGCGCTTTAAGGAATTTATCTCGGCTTCATGGATAACTTTTCCATCCCGTTTCAGGCGGCCCATTGAATTTCTATATATAGTTCCTTTTTCAACATAGGAACCAGCAATAAAGCCAATATCTGGAATTTTGAAAACAGCCCGAACTCTAGCCTTACCAGTACCGACTTCGATCTTCTCAGGTGATAGCATGCCTTCTAGAGCACTGGTAATATCTTCAATCAGTTCATAAATAACACGGTAACGTCTAATTTCTATATTTTCTCGTTTGGCTACTTCTTTTACTTTCGGATTGGCAGACACATTAAAGCCAATGATTATTGCATCGGAAGCTTTGGCCAGCATAACATCATTTTCAGTTATTTCGCCGGCGGATTTATGCTTAATGCTAACTGCCACTTCTTCATTTCCCAGTTTGGAGATCGTTTCGCTAATAGCCTCTACAGAGCCATCCACATCACCTTTAAGAATAACATTTAGAGTCTTTGTTTCGCCTTTAGCGATTTGATTAGATAACATATCAAGAGAAACAACTTGGTCGGCTTCCCGATGACGCTCTTCTCGTTTAATTCGTTTCCGTTCAGAAGCAACTTTGCGGGCTTCATTGATTTCATCAACACCAACCAAAATATCAGCCAGTTTGGGAACTTCATCAAATCCAACCACTGTAGCCGGTTCTCCTGGTTTAACTTTTTCAATTTTATTGCCTCGCTCATCATATATTGCTCTTACTCGGCCGTAAGCTGCACCACAAACAAAACAATCACCGACATCTAAATTGCCCCTATTTAGCAGAATAGTGGCAATAGCACCGAGTTGTTTATCAACTTTAGCTTCAATTACCACACCGCGTGCATTGGTTTTAGGATTGGCAGTCAGTTCCAGCATTTCGGCTTCCAGCAAAATCAATTCAAGCAGATCGCCAACTCCATTACCTTCCAGAGCCGAAATTTCAGCCTCCTGAATATTTCCTCCCCAACTTTCAACTAAAATACCTTTTTCAGATAATTCACGACGGACTTTCTCAGGATCAGCCTGAGGACGATCCATTTTATTAATGGCGATAATGATTGGTACATCAGCAGATTTAGCATGATCAATGGCTTCAATTGTCTGAGGCATGACACTATCATCAGCAGCAACAATGATTACCACAATATCAGTAGCTTGAGCACCTCTAGCTCGCATTGTAGTAAAAGCCTCATGACCAGGAGTATCCAAAAAAGTAATCCGTTCACCGCTTTTCAGTTTAACCTGATAAGCACCGATATGCTGGGTAATTCCGCCTGATTCTCCTGCGACAACATTAGTTTCACGAATTCTGTCAAGAAGTGTGGTTTTTCCATGATCAACATGTCCCATCACAGTTACGACAGGTGGACGGGGCTCTTGTTTTTCCGGATCTTTTTCAATTTCTTCTTCCAGGAGTAATTCTTCGCCATATTCTTCCTGCTGTTCAGCTTCGTAGCCAAATTCATCAGCAATCAGTTGAATAGTATCAAAATCCAGTCGCTGATTAATGGTCACAAACATTCCCATTTCGACACATTTTTGAACAACGTCAGTTGGATCTTGATTCATCATGTTGGCTAATTTTTCAACAGTGGCGTATTCACTGATCTTGAACTTCTTTTCTTCTTCAGAAGGTTCTTCATTATCTCTTCTCTTTTTCTTTTTACCTTTCTTTTTCTTTGTGCTGCTGCTTTTCATCTTGGCCATAGTCTTCTTAAAGGCATTATCGACTTTATCAGAATCAATCTTTTTCTTGCGCGATTTTTTCTTCTTTTTCCGGCTGGATTTTTTACCAAGTTTTCTTTCAATCTCTTCACGGGAGATCTTTTTTAGTTTCTTTTTCTTGGTCCTTGATTTTTTAGCCTTTTTCTTCTCAGTTTTCTTTTTGGCCTTTTTAGCCTTCTTTTTCTTACCTTCCTGAGAAATTATATCTTTAACTTTATCATAACTTACATTATAAAGAATATCGGTATTATTCTGGAAAGAAGTTTCAATAGTATCAATAATTTCATTTTCAATTTTTTTCTGTTTTTTCTCGGCCTGTTTACGGGCTTCTTCCTCTTTTTGACGTTTTTTCTCAGCCTTTTTACGAGCTTTTTCTTTTTTAATTCTCTCAACTATATTTTTTTCTTCAGAGAACTCTTCCAGAATTTTGAAATAGACCTCTTTATCGACCGCAGAATTGACACCCTTACAAGGAATATCTTCTTTTTTCAAGAAGCGCATAATTTCCATGTGCGAGATGTTCAATTCCTTGGCTATCTGAAATATTCGTTTTTTCTTTGTTTTTGTCTTCGTATTCATATATCTCTTTATTTTTTATCAGGATTACAGAGAGAGCATTACCAATTTATTTGAACCCAAATAAATCTGATTATTCCACTTCTTTTAATTGTTTGGCTTCATCCTCCTCATCTTGGTCGGTTTTCTTTTTATCTTCAAGTTCGTCTTCAGAGAGTTCTTCTCCTAACTCTTCTTCGTCTGATTCTTGCTCTTCGTCTGTCTCCTCGATCTCATCGACTGCTTCCTGCTCTTCCTGTTCTTCCTCTTCAGCAGCTTCCACTTCTGCTTCCTGTTGGGCTTTGCGTTCTTCAAGTGCTTTTTCAACAGTTTCCTCAATTTCCTGGATTGAAATGTCTTTCATCGAATCAATTTTCATCAGATCAGTACGCGAAGCATCCATCAATTCTTCAGCAGTTTCAATACCAACACCATTTAAAATCTTCCATTCATGCTCTTTTATACCTTCAATGTCTTCCAGATACAATTGTTCAATTCCAGTCATTTCATATTCAGAACGTTTCTGAGCATCTATTTCATAACCTGTCACTTCAGAAGCCAGCCTAATATTCTGCCCACCTTTACCAATTGCAATCGAGATATCATCATCTTCAAAAATAGCCAGAGCTTCTTTTTTCTCTTCATCAATTTCCAGCATGTAAGGCTTGGCAGGCGACAATGCTCTGGTAATCAGTATCTCCGGATGGGAGCTGGCATTAATTACATCTATTTTCTCGTTATTAAGTTCCCTGACAATAGCCTGAATTCTGCTACCTTTGATCCCAACACAGGCGCCAACAGCATCAATACGTTTGTCATTAGAACGGACAATAACTTTACTGCGGTCACCAGGTTCACGAGCGATTTTGACGATTTCAATTGTCTGGTCATAAATCTCAGGAACTTCATTTTCAAACAAAATTTCCAGAAATCTATTATCGGCTCTAGAAGCAATAATCTCAGGACCTTTAGGGGTCATAACTGCGTCTTTAATGTAAACTTTGATATCATCGCCACGACGATAGCGTTCACCTCTGATCTGTTCACTACGTGGCATTTTTAGCTCTGCTTTTCCCAGATGAATATAAACAGCGTTTCTACGAATCTGATGAATATCACCAATGATTACTTCGCCAACCTTGTCTTTGTACTCTTCGTAAATTGCATTTCTTTCAACTTTAATGATTTCCTGGTTTAAAATCTGCTTGGCATGAGAAATATTTCTCCGGCCAAAAGCACCAGGATCGATAATATCTACATAAGGATCACCGGCCTCCAGATCAGGCTCAATTTCCTGGGCTTCTTCAACTGAAATCTCATTAATTTCATCTTCAACTTGTTCAACAACAGTACGATAATGATATATTTCGATTTCACCTTTTTCCATATTAACAATTACATCAAAATTGGCATTTTCACCAAATTTCTTTTCTATAAGTTTGGTAAATACATTTTCTATTATTTCGCTCAGCCGTTCCCTCTCAATGTTTTTCTCCTTGGCTATAGCCGAAAATGCTGATATTATTTCACTACTTATCAATTTAAACTCCTTTAAATACTTCTTTTGGTTTTAAAATATTACTTTTCCAAATTTGATCTCGTCATAACTAAAAAAAATCTTTTCTTCGTCAACGAGTAAATATATTCCCTCTTCATTAATCTTATCGAGGTTGCCAGTAATTGGTGTTTTTACATCTAGATTATCATGTTTTAATCTAATCTTTTTACCTTTGTTGCGTGTAAAATCCCGTCTGGTTTTCATAGGATAATCAGCACCCGGAGAGGATATTTCAAGATGGTAATCTTCAGGAACGATATCTTCAAACTCCTGATTTCTTTTAACCTGTTTTGTCACTTCAGTTATTCTTTCCAGATCAATATTATAATCTGAAGAATTTCCACCTAGGACGACCTTAATAAAACAGCGTGGTCCATTGCGATTGTAGGTAAAATCAATTACCTCGCCATTGTTGTGACAAGCAATTTTACTAATTATTTTTTCTACTCTATCTTTCTCTTTCACTTTTGTTCCCAAATCTTTAAAGGTCTCTATTACATCAAAAAAGTGGGTTTGTCAACCCACTTAATCGACCCTAATTTAATGAATTAAACCCGACAATTCAATCGATTTTATGAAAAATATTATATATTTTTTGCTGCTAACTGATTCTCCAGTGTTTTTAACAGGTATTTTATTGATTTTTCCTCGGGCTTATCATTTTTTACCCGGGTTATTAATTCCTTTGCGCGCAGAGCATCAGAACTAACTAAATAGCATTTTGCAGCATGCAACAGGGAATTATTTTTCTGGAATTGATGGGGTGCCATTTTTGCTGCTTCCAGATACTGTTGTGCAGCCCCGGCATAATCTTCTCTCATATAATAACAATTAGCAAGGCCCTGTAATACCTGGACTGTAAAAATATCTTCATTCTTATTATTATGTAAATAGGTGTTGAAATGCTGCTCTGCAGATGTATAATCACCCCGCATCATAGCAATTCTACCCAATAATGCATTAGCAAGATTTGCAGATCTTGTACCTGGATACTGAGCAGTCAGGTCTTCCAGTCGCAAAACAGCATCTGAGGTATCACCACGAGCAAGAGAAATTTCAGCAATTCCAAGTTCACCGGAAGCTTGTTTATTAGCTTTGGCTTTTGATCTGAACATAAGGACAACAATCACGATTACCACGACCAGACCGGCCAGCGCTCCCATTAATATCTTAGAATGTTCTTTGATAAAATCTTCGACCATCTCGACACGTTCAACGAGAGGTTCTTTTTCAACTTTCCCAGTATTTAATTTCTTTTTAGGCTTAAGCATTCTCTTCTCCTGTTTATATTAGCAGTACCCTTGCCGGGAATCGAACCCAGATCTAAGGATTAGGAATCCCTTATTCTATCCGATTGAACTACAAGGGCATCGCTTGTTAAATAACAGGCAATTTTATTCCTTTTCTATACTTAAATCAAGGAATAATCTAAATTTCTTCTATCTCTTACTAAAATTCACATCATTCTTTTCCAAACCCTACTTGGAAAAAAGAGGGTTAAATATCACAAAAAAACAAATAACCCTTAAATAGGTTTAATTATAAGTAACTGCGGATAAAAATCTGCAGCACAAACATCTTTCCAACAATTCAATGCTGAAAGATTAGGACAATAATTATTTAACGTGATTAATTGAGGAGATTTTTTCTATTGATCCCGGAGTATTTCAGGGCGGCCTGTAAGGTAAAAAATGCCACCTGGAGGTCTCTTTGAGAAATGTTAATGACTTTCTCAGGTTAAAATTTTTAAATTATTTGAGCATTGTTATCTACAATTTTGCTAAGAACTCTTGAACAATTCCAGCCATCCAAAAAATCCATCCGTCTGGTCCTCCCAGTCATCAATTACCACTATATTTTTTCTCAGTCACAATCCATTTCACCGATTTAAAATCACTGATTTTTTCCTATCAACTTTATTACCCCTAAAATTTTCATATTTCTGGAATCCCCCGTAAAGTTACTCTAAACTAATATAAGTTATTGTTTATTAATCAAATTGATTTAAGATAGAGTCTATAATTACTATTCCCGCCTTATAAAAAAAATGGGCTAAGAAATTTCAAGAATGGAGCGTTAAGAACCAATATATATTTGAATCCGCTAGGGTGAGTTCATATTTGTTTAGCGGAATGAATGGAATTTTAGCATTTTTTCCCCGGGACAAGCCCGAGGGTCTATTGTTGATATACTGCGGGCGAGTTCCCCGAGACTACGCTCGGGATCTGTAGATTTTCGCACTTTTTTACTCGGTTAAAAAAGTGCAGTTAAAATGGATTTTAGGTAAAATTTCAGAACTTGTCTGTTGTTCATTCTCATTTCCTTGTTACTTTTGTCTCGTCCGGTTCCTTAATTTATATATGATAGTCCGGACTCCGAAAGCATTCGGAGACACAAAAGTAACCAAAAAGTCGCCGGCTGGATAATAAAATACGTCATAGAAATTTTATAAGGCAGGAAATAGAAAAATCATATTTGGTCGATTAAATCATTATTGAAAAAAACGGGGGGATCCCAACTAAAATTTTCATATTTACTTGATTGTTATCTACCATTTAATTATGTTTCAACATTGTAAATTTTAATAAAAAAGTAAAAAAGGAGGTCTTACTTTGGAAGATAAGAAATTTAAGCCTTATGTTTCAAGAGATACTACAATGAAAGAGGGGAGTTTTAAGGCGATCTTCCTGGGTGTAATCCTGGCTATTATTCTGGGTTCGGCCAATGCCTATCTTGGTCTCAAGGCCGGAATGACAGTGGCTGCCACATTTCCAGCAGCAGTTATTGCTATGGCTGTTCTTAGAATTTTCGGGGGGACAATTCTAGAGGAGAACCTGGCTCGTACCACAGCATCTGTTGGTGAGGCTCTGGCTGCCGGTGCAATTTTCACCATTCCTGCTTTTGTAATGTCTGGCGTCTGGGATAGTTTTGACTATGTTAAAAGTACACTCTTAATGCTAGTAGGTGGTGTTCTTGGTGTTCTCATTATTACAATTTTAAGAAGAGCACTTGTCGAAGATAAGAATCTACCCTTTCCTGAAAGTCTGGCCTGTGCTGAAATTGTTAAAGCCGGTCAAGGTGGCCAAACAGGTGCAAAATATGTTTTCAGCGCAATCGGACTAGGTGCGCTAATTGAAGTGTTTAAAAATCCGAATGGCATAACCATTATCAAAGATTCAGTCAAAGGATTTTTACAGTTCAGCACTTCTAAAATCGAACTTCTCAATAGCAAAGCCGAAGTAATTACTAATAATGCCAAAGAAGCCATATTTCACCAAGAAGGTGGAGCTATGTTACAAAGTCCTGCATCTTCACCTGCTTTTCTCGGTGTTGGCTACATTATTGGATTTCGTCTGGCTGCTATCACATTTTCCGGTGGTGTTTTTGGCTGGATATTTTTGATGCCGATTGTGCTCTTTTTAATGTCCAATGGTCTGGAGCCTTTTGCTACTGATCCTCACGATTGGATAGAATTGTCAAAAGCCGCCTACAGCAGCACAGTTAAACCAATCGCTGTTGGTGGAATGCTGGTAGGTGCTTTTTCAACATTGTTTGGAATGCGCAAAAACTTGATTCATGGAATTGGCAAAGGAATGGAAGATTTGAAAGCATCCAATGCTGGCGACCGCAGTCACCTATCCAGAATTGACAAAGACCTTCCACTCAATATTATACTTCCAGCTGTTGGTGTTTTGATAATTGCCATGATTTTCCTTTATAACATATTTACTCACAATTTCGGATCCGCTATTTTAGCCTCAATTGTTATGGCAATGGCGGCTTTTTTATTTGCAGCTGTAGCAGGATTCCTGGTTGGTGTAATTGGTAGTTCATCCAATCCAATTTCTGGATTGACACTTTCCACACTTTTAATTGCCGCTGTTTTGATGGTTCTGGTGGGTATGAAAGGTGATGCTGGAGTAGCCGCTGTTCTGGGTGTTGCTTCTGTAGTCTGCTGTGTAGCCGGAGTTGCCGGAGACATGATGCAGGATCTAAAAGTTGGACACCTTCTGGGTGGTACGCCCTGGAAGATGGAAATTGGTGAATTGATCGGTGTTGTTTTCGCAGCTCTTGTTCTTGTGGTCCCGATCATGGTCCTCCATCAGGCTAATGGAATTGGTAGCGAAGCCCTTCCCGCTCCACAAGCCGGTTTAATGGCTATGATGAGTAAAGGAATTGTAGGCGGGCAAATGGCCTGGCCTCTTGTTATTGCTGGAATGTTCTTTGCTGTAGCACTTCTTTTAGTTGGTGCTCCTTCTCCAATGTTGATTGCCGTTGGTATGTATCTGCCTTTCAAGACAACTTTTGCAATTTTTATTGGCGGCCTGATCAAATTAACTGTAGATAAAATATCCGAAAAAGATTTTGAAAAAGACGGAGATAAAGAAATAGTCCACAATACAGGGTTATTACTAGCCTCCGGATTAGTCGCAGGTGAGGCCCTAGTGGGAATCATCCTGGCGGCCTTTGTTGCCGGTGGTCTCAATCTGAAAGCTATGGTTGGCCTGCCTGCTGATTTTCATGGTTACTGGTGGTTAGGACTTGTTGTTTTTGCTATTCTTGCTTATGTTTTAATCCGTTATCCACATCAGGAACTATTAAAAAGAAAGAAGAAACGTAGCTAATGGGTTTATTCGATATTTTCAAAAAGAAGACGGGGAACAAAAGACTTAACTTAGAGGAGGTCGTTCCCCGTCCTCTTATTAAATCAAAGACAAATGAAGAGGGAAAGGTAACCCTCCTCAAACCAAAATTTAAGAATAAGTTTCTTAAGAAATACATTTTGCCGAAGTTGAAATCCCAGCACTTTAAGATCCATCTTGATGAAATTGGTAGTGCTGTCTGGAAACAGATTGACGGTAATAAAACTGGAGTAGAAATTGCTCATAACGTTCAGGAGGAATTAGATGAAGAGCTGGATCCTCTCTATAGACGTTTAGCAATATTTCTCTCAGCATTGAAAAACAATAATTTTATAGACTATGGGAAAGAATGAACAAACAAGTAGAAATCAATCGAAAATTTATCAAAAGTCTACCCAAAGTAGATTTGCATTGCCATCTTGATGGCTCTCTGCGAATTAATACAATTCTCGAGTTGGCAGAAAAAAATAATGTTGAACTTCCTTCCACCGATCCCAAAGAACTGAAAAAACATGTTTCAGTAATGGATCAAAATATTACGCTTCCGGAATATATTGATATGTTTGACCTTACCCTATCTATTCTACAAACTTATGAGGCTTTGAAACGAGCCGCTTATGAATTGGCAGAAGATGCATCTAAAGAAAATGTTCTCTATATTGAAGTACGCTACTCTCCTATTCTACATACAGAAGGTAAACTGACTACAATGGAAACAGTTGATGCGGTTCTGGAAGGTCTAGAAAAAGCAGAAGAAAACTTCAATATTAAGACCGGTTTGATAATCTGTGGAATTCGCAACATTTCGCCTGAGGTTTCCTACAAACTGGCTGAAGTTGCAGTCGCTTATAAAAATCGAGGCGTAGTTGGATTTGATCTAGCTGGTGTTGAAGAAAATTTTCCTGCCAAAGATCACAGAGAAGCCTTTTATCTAATTTTGGACAACAACATTAACACTACAATCCACGCTGGTGAAGATTATGGACCGGAATCTATTCACCAGGCTTTGCATTATTGCGGTGCTCACCGGATTGGGCATGGTGTCAAATTGAAGAAAGATGGTGATCTTCTCAATTATGTAAATGATCATAGGATTCCTCTGGAAATTTGTCTGACCAGTAATATTCACACAGGTTCTGTAGATAAAATTGACAATCATCCTTTCAAATTCTATTATGATTATGGATTGCGGGTAACTTTGAACACAGATAACCGCCTGATTTCTAATACCACATTGACAGATGAATATATGCTAGCTTATGAACATTTTGATCTGGAAATTTCTGATTTCAAAGAGATTATTATTAACAGTTTCAAAAGCGCCTTTTTACCTCACAGAACCAGGACTGAATTGATTAAGAAGATTGCCAATGAATTGGATACCTATGTTTCCGTATAATTAATCCAAATAATTTTTCGGGAAAGATGGATTTATGATAAATTTTCAAAATGTTGCCTGTACTTTTGGCAGCCAGGATGCCGGTGTCAAAAATATCAATCTTAATATTGGCGAGGACGACTTTGTTTTCCTTGTTGGCCCCAATGGGGCAGGTAAAAGTACGCTTATGCGTTTAATCTATATGGATTGTCTGCCTGATGAAGGTTTAGTGCAGATTAAAAATTACCGAAGCGATAAAATTCGGGAGAAAGATATCCCAAAATTGCGGAGGCAAATAGGAATGATCTTT
>Ga0102934_1001014_pt1 | contig 19461 bp, 21 predicted proteins | sample SalPonR2_A_D1_MG_FD_78175 | JGI IMG/M metagenome (GOLD analysis project Ga0102934, IMG submission 78175) | Salt pond soil microbial communities from South San Francisco under conditions of wetland restoration - Salt Pond MetaG R2_A_D1_MG | ecosystem: Environmental > Aquatic > Marine > Intertidal... | reverse complement strand
CGGGCAGGCGGTTTGGGCTCCTCCTCGTTTGGGGAATGCTCGGTCGGGCCAGGGAGGCAAAGGCAGGGCAGTGGCAGGTCCGGGGGCAGGGAGGGGGGGCGGAGAGGAAAGGTAACTGCAAGACGTTGGCTTTGGTGAGGACGGCGCAGGCGGACAGGCAGGCATGGGAAGGGGAGGTAGCGGACGAGGTGGTAGTGGAGGAGGATGGGGAGGGAGGGGAAGAGGTGCCAGTGCTGACGAGCTGGCTGGCGTTGCGGTGGTTGTGGAAACGGAGGTCGATCGGCGGGAGCGCTGGACGCCGAGGCGCATTATTGTCATTGCAATGAAAGCTAGGACGTGCGTTGATCCCTGTGCTCCCTTCCCTCCTGTCGAAGTTATTGCTGCTGCCGATGGTGAGGCCTTCATCGGTCTGGGGGGGGTAACGGCCACTTCTCCTGCTCTTCTTTGTCGTCTTCAAGGCTTCGACAAGGTTTGACGCGCATTGTATGTGTCTGGTTGTGCGCTTTACATCCTCATGGAAACCTTCATTGTTCAAGGCATGGAGGTGTCCTTGCAGGCTGACACCATCCACACGCTTCACCGGGGAACGGACCATACCGTCCTCCTCACGCCGGAAAAAGTGGTGGGTGTGCGTGGCGTACATTTTTTTATCTTTGTTGGGTTTCTGTAAAATGAAAAGGTGAATATACAGAAGGATGAGTGCGTGTGTTGAGTTACAGGGTAACCGGGGGGGAAAGGACCTGAGTTTTGGGACGTACACTCCAGGAGACATTGCAACCTCACGCATAAAATGTGCCCAACGGTTACGTTCACATAAAAAGCATTATGGTGGTCATTTGTAGGGAATTGGGTGTCAAAATCTAACAAGGTACGCCGGCAACCCCCCAACGAAAGAAAGGGAAGGCCGCGCACGCGTGCGAACGAGTGTTGAGGGCCATTGCATATCAAAAATCGAGGCAGGCGAGGCAGCGAGTGCTTTGCTTTGTCGCTCAATATGGTAAGGAGGAGTGAAAAACGCTGGAAATGCGAGATATCCGCCTAGGGTAGGATATTAGGTTGCCTATATGCCCCACACCTGTCGCACAGAGAAGAAAGTGCTTCAGAGAAACACGTGCGTGTTGGTTACATGCTCCACCTGTATGAGAAAAGCATGTCAAGGTTTTCTCGGAAGAGAACTTGCCGAAAGCCTCCCAGAGACACTCTTTCCATTGCCCGGCCGAAGGCAAATCCGCCAAGGAAAAAGACCGTGGCCCCATTGTCAGGGTTCACCCACGCCAGGAACCATTTGGTCATCGTGGTCGTAGTGGGAGTGGCAAATGAAGCAGCAAGTGTCCAATCAGTGAGTTAAAAGCAAAAATAAGCTTAGAGAAAACCATGCGTACGTGTTCTTTTCTCCTCTCGGCACATGCACTCTGATCGGAACCTGAGAGTCCCCCTTTCTCTGAGCGAAACTTCCGCCTTTGCCGCTATCTTCTCAGCGCTTTTCACGCCAGCATGCCTTCGTGTTTGTAAAAAGCGACAGGGTCTGAAAGGTTTGGCTGCAAATCTGGATGCTTAGCGAGAGTTTCCGTTGCTTTGTGTCTTATACGGCCGAGATTCGGTGAAAGCACGAGAAGTACGCATGAGCCTAGCACACCTTCAAGGTTCTCGGCACCTTCGGCACCTCTCCTGCTTGGCATATACTCGTTCGAGTAGGTGGTACGTGGCATGTCTTCTCGCGTAGGGTCTTCTCATGGCTCACACATGGCACGGTTGCTACCGTCGTCCAGGGATATGACTGCATGTTCTCGGCGTTATATGTGACTTCAGGGGGTTGGGGCTGAGGACTAATGTGCAGCGTATCAAACAGCGAAGTTGTACAGTGATCACCCGCATTGTATGGCGCCCATGATCCCTTTTTTGCACCACTGATCGGATCAGTTCTGTTACACCATGTCACGAGGAGGTGGGAGCGCGACATGAAGCGGGCTGATCGTGTGGTCGCCGGCTATGTCACCCTGTCCTTAGCACTTTTGTGCAGAGGAGGCATCAACGACGTTCTCCCTTTACATCGCTGTGAGACACGACTTGTAGGAGGAGTTCACATCTCCAATCGCTCATATATCCTGTCAGACGATCCCTTTTGCCTTTGAATCGATTACGAATTTTCTTTTTTATTTGTCGGAACGATAGAGACTGTGATCGTTTCACAGTAGCAGCGGAATCCGCTGCCCCGTGAACGGGAGTGGCCGCTATGGACGATGTGGAGAAAAAAACGTGCCGCAAATCGATGAATCGAAAAGCTTTTGATCTGAAGAAGATAAGAACATTTCCGGCAAGGCCACAGGGGGGGGGAAAGAGATTGGAAAATATTTTACATCTGTTTATTTTGGTAGACTCTTATAAGCAGGCGTGTCAACATTATGTCCACGTGGTGTGTTACAAAAGTGCACAGGACACTGTAGAGACGCAACCTCCACGTGGTGTGTTGCAAAAGTGCACAGGACACTGCAGAGACGCAACCTATCTAGTTGATGTCATATTTTCTTATTTTGCCATGCGGTTCGGTATGCCATTTGATCTTTATACACAGTCTGTATACGTATGATGCTGTCATGCGTGCAAGCACTTCGATCACGGTGCCTTTTTTGCGATAGAACGACATAACCGACCGAAAGGAAACGAGCCGCAGGCAATTCTTACAACCAGTTCCATGACAAGTCGAAAAAAGAATAAGACCCCCCAAAAAACAAGTACGCTCGGCTAGCGTAGACCTCGACGTGTTTTACTTTAAAACACACATGTCCTTGGCAACATTTACAGCCCTGGTTGATACGGCAAATTTCCCACACACTTCTCCGAACCACACCAGCACGGCCTGCCCGACTGTGATTGGGGCAATATTGTCCCCTTTGCACATGACCGGCCACAGCGAGCTCCACTTTCAACCTTGACTCCTCCCTTCGAAGCGTGGTTCTCCTCCCTCTCCCCGTACGCAAACGTCAGCTCGTCGCCCGCATGCACACGCCGTTGCGTGAAAAAACAGAGGCGAGGGAGCAGGCCTCCGTTCCGAACACAGACCACGTGCATATTCGGGTCGCACGAGTGGTTGAAGAAACGAGAGACGTTCCCACAACGCGTGGCGTCCAGGGAGGTGCGCAGGTAGAAATCGTCGCCTTCCTCCAGGAGAGTCAGCAGGTAATGAGGACGGGGGCCAGCGTGCACTTGTCCTCCCCGTCTTTCCTCTTTGTCCCCTTCCTGCGAGGGGCATGGGCCCAGGATGGGGACTTCTGCCGGCGCCGCATTTGCCTGGGCGTGGCCCTGCGCGTGTTTGACATGTTCCGCGGCGTGCGTGCACCCTGCCGGGGGGGAAGGGCGCTTTCCAATCCCCGGGGAGGGAGGGAGGGAGGAAGGGAGGGAGGAAGGGAGGGAAGAAAGGGCGGATACCTCGTCGTAGATCGCGAGACGGCGACGGGCCTCCACGGTGCTGATCAGCTCCCCGGTATATTCGGCAACGAAGGTGTGAGGAGGGAGGGAGGGAGGGCGGGCGGGAGGGCAGGACGGAGGCGGGGAGAAAAAGACGCCCCAACCCTTCTTGGGGAGATAGCCGAGGGAGAGAGGAAGTCGAGCACTCGCTTGGGTGGGCCGAAGCTGGCACTGGTCGGGTAGGCAACGGCAGGAGGAAGAGCATTCAAATTCAAATTTGAAGGAGGAAGAGGTTGAAGAAGATGGGGATGATGTGGGGGAAAGGGGCCGGTCAGCATCTTGACCTGCCACGGGGTTACTGCTGTTGCTGGGCATGCGGTGACGGACCACGTCATTGTTTTCGGGCGTGGCGTCGATGTTGTTGCTGCCTTTTTCGTCGTCGATGGTGTGCGTATCGGTGGCAGTGGTGGAGTCACCCTTGCTCTGGTCCTGGTCGCTCTTTGGCCTGGTACTGGGACTAGGAATACTCTCGATGCTGGCCTTGCCAGCGTTGCTGCCGCTGTGTTCACCGGGAAGGGGGGCGTCGCCAAGGGCGATCCTGTGGGCAGTCCGGTAACAGGGACAGGAAGCATCATGGCAACAGACCAGGGGAAAAGACGAGGGCGAAGACAGGGCTGCGCTGTTCCTGCTCTCTCCATCGCAGCCACACCCCTCCGCCGCTTCCGCCCCCTGCGTCTGACCCTTCCCCGCGCTCCCAGCCCTCCCCCCCCGGCGGTGCAGGCGCCGGTTGTGTGTTCCCGACGGCAGAACCACGGAATCCACCCATCGGAAGGTGGACGGAAGGAGGGGAAGGGGTGGAAGGCCCGAGGAAGGTGGGGGTGGGACGCAAGGTAACGGCGTGTGCATGGGCGACTGGCCGCGTGTAATGTCGGTTTGCAGCAAGCTAAAGAGAGAGCGCCGGGGGCATCCAGGCAGGCCAGGGTTGTGAATTGCGGTACGAAGAAAAAATTAAAGAGAGGGAATGATGTCAGACATGGATTTTTGACGGATTCAAAGGAATGGGGACGGGGGTCGTGCCCATTGTCCTTCAAGTGTCCCCACCGCCCCGTACCGTAAGCATTCCGTCGCTGCCAGATGCAAAGCGCGACAGGTGAGTCCAACACGACCCAATTCCAGGGCATTTAAAAATGATACACACTGCTGCTGCACATGTTTAATCCGATCTTTTGAGATTTTGGGGGTGTCTTTATACTTCATCGGGCCGCTCTTGGCAGCACGTTCGCCGCTGCCTTTCTTGCTGTGCCTCCGGGTGGTCATGGATGCAGGATGACAGAGGTGGAGCGGGACCCGAATTAGATCTGCTCAACGAGCACAGGAGGCTCATTTAAATGCATTGGTGGGACCCAAACCTGAAAAGTACAAGGAGGAAAAAATAAGAACACATTGACCGTCCTAAGATCGAATGAGGACGGCGACTCTTCCTTCGTTGGGATACCTAAGCGCGGGGAGGTTCATTTCATGGATGAACATGGTACCAATGATGATAAATAGGTATTGAAAGATAAGAACTTGTTTTGCTTGCGGTCGCGAAGCGTCTGTTTTGGACGTCTTGGTTATTTTCAGGATGCATGTTGAAGCATGGCGTCATCCGCCCTTGTGGCTATTAGAGAGGGTGTATACTTACGAATTCCGGCGTTACCAGTGAGCAGCAGTCATTTGATTGACTGAACGAACAATAATCAAGGCCAATACTCGAATTGTTCGGGAGAAGAGGGGTTTGTATTGATTGTTCACGTGCTAAATTATGATGTGCTTGTATCCGACAACCGAGAACAGTAAAGGTAGCTTTATGTAAGATCAAGAATTGTGGTCGCCATGAGTAACGGGAATGGCACTCACATCAGTAGCAGCTCCCCACATGGAAAGAGGCGGCGTCCGGAGGACGAAGGAGAGGGAGGATGCGAGAAAAAAATTGCAAACGCGCATCACCCTCATGGACAAGACGGTCCAGATTTCTCTCCTTCACGTACATCGACATCACTGCATCCCTTCAGCCCCTCCACCCTATCCTCAGTGCCTATTATCTCCCAAAATTCGTCTTCATGGCGCCATTGCTCGTATTTCCGCTTCGGCCGGTGCACCCGTCTGGGGCCCGCGCCCTATACATGCTCCTTCCTTCATGAAGCGTGCCCCCATGGAATAGATTGCCTCGACTACCAGCATTGTCGAAAAGGCCACCCACGTGCATGGGAAGACAAACGTGAATGGTCCAGACCCTGTCGACGCCTCCGCTTGACGGGCCGGTGCCCTTACCAAGCAAAGGACGGGAAGGACGAATGTAGATACCAGCATGTGATGTGCCAGGAAGGAAAAGATTGTCAGAATGGAAGCTGCCAGTGGGGACACCCGCGGGCATGGCGGTGCAAAGGGTGTGAAAAATGCGGGGGGGGGCAAGAGGGGCAAGGCGTGGTCGGGGCGGGAGTCTTGCTGTTGTCTCCTTCCCATTGCCCCGACGAGTTCGACCTCGTCTTGGTGGCAGAGGAAGGGAGGAACGGGGTATCCGGGCGGGAATGGGGCGAGATGGGCGGTCGGTCGGGCCCACACCCAGAGCCAGACAGTGAGGACAGAGAGGCGATTGCGGCCGTGGCAGCCCGGGAGCTGGAGGAGGAGACGGCTGGGACGGTAAGAGTGGCGCCTGTCAGGCTGGTTACTTGTCCTTTTGTCGACATAGGGATCTTTCACCGGTACCGGTGCTACGTGTTGGCGGTGGCCAAAGAAGAAGCCAGCGTCGGGGTCTTTCAACGGGCCCGAAAAAAGCCCGGCTTGCCCCGGGCGTGGCGAGAAACCTGCGACATGAAACGGTTTCCGTTGCAGCGCGTGGTGGAGGAGATGGGGGCGAAGGGGAGAAGACGAAGGGATGGAGGGAACGAGGTAGTAGAAAGAAGGGAGGAGGAGGAAAAAGACAAACTGAAGAAGATGGACGAAGGGCAAGAGGAGGGGGAGGACGGGGAGGAGGACGGGGAGGAGGAAGGGGAGGAGGAAGGGGTATTGCTGGGTGACTACATCTATAGCCACAAAGGGAAGGCACATTTGCTTGCCAGCAGAGCGAAAGAGGTACTGACTGCGGCGTTTCGTCAAGGAATGCTCGATTCTTACGTATAGTGCTTGTCTTTGGCAAGGGTTGCCTTTTCCGCACATGCGCTCATGGTGGGGAGAAGGACAGTCGTTCCGATCTGCCCGATCTATAGTCGGGGCAGGCCACCGTGGGACGGGTGATGATTCAGGTGCTTAGTTTTCGAATGCTTCTAAACTGAATTTCGTGTCTCTCTCACTCTCAGTTTTCCACTCGAAAAGAGGGGGGGGGGGGTCCCATTTGTGAGCGCATTTCAGGTCTTGCGAAAGCTCGTATCATGCGACTGCCACAGCTCTAGTGAAGGAAACTCTACAGGATGGAAAGCATCTGCAGTCAGCTATGCACGCGCGGCCGTCGACATCTCATCAAAATTATAGAGTTTTCAAGAGATAAGTAATAATGCCAAGTCTCCGAACGATGTTGTATCCGTAAAATGGTTGTTCCGAAACAAAAAAGGGGAGCAGTGTGCTCGATAAGGACGTCGTCTCGTTGACCACTTTATTTTCTAAAAATAAATAGAAATGTTGATGATCCACATCCATGTAGAATTTGACAGTAGGGAAGGTCAGCTAATCATATCCATGATGATGGCATCCAAGTCATATTTCTCCTCTGATGAGCATGTTGACAGTGACGGACCGGCGCCTGCCTTCTTTTTATGATTTGAGTCACGCCACCGTTACCGTAGAACAAGGGGGAAAACATAAATGCGTAACACTGCGCACGCATTGAATCCTGAAAAAGGTCATAATGGTCTCGGAGGCCATGTCGTGTACAGGCTTCACCAAAACCTTCGTGCCGCCGGGCCTATTGTATCTTCTCGTAAGGAGAGTGTATGTTTTCTTTTTTCGGCACGGGGTCGAACGCTGGCAGATGGTATGTCAAGGCAATGTCCGGGGGACAGATTCCCCAGGAAAAATTACATGATGGATGGGTGATTCCAAAATTGTACTAGGCACCTCGCTTACTTAATGTACGTCCTGTCGACATAAACGTTCGGTTTTTGGGATGTTTTTTGGCGGCGGAAAATCTTTTCTGCGGGTGCCTGCAATGTCCGGTCAAGAGTAGGGCTGCATCTTCACGAGAGATAATATACCCCGCTGGTTTTTTGAGGATTTAAGAGGCAATTTGCCACCAGAAAACATGCCGTTTTAACAAAAATATCGATTTTAATATATTGTGTGACTACGCTGCATCATCATGCTTAAAGATCTGCAATTTAGGAATAAATTACCAAAAAAAGAAATAGAGCCTCGGCTGGACCCTCCTCAGCCGAAGGCAGACCTGTCTTCTTCTCCATACTCTTAAGATGGACTCTCCGAGACCTCAACTACAAAGTACGCAGACGTACGTAGGACGAGAGAAACAGGAGAGCCTTGAGAGAAGAAAAGCCATATGTCACAGCCTTTGCGTACTTTGTTTTGCGTCGATAACGTCGTGAGCGCTTCTACAAGCTCGGCGCCAGCGCTTTCATCGCTTACTGTTCCGGCTTGGCACCCTTAGTCATTTTCCTGCCCCCGCCTCGCCCCGTTTCTGAGTATGTCCTCTTCTCTATGTACATTCAGCGACACCCGGGGGATAGAAGGAAAGTACCTGCAAGCTAGCTGCTTTCTGGCAAAAATTATAGATTGGTCGATGCGCTCTCACTTACGTCACGCCCACAATATTGTCCACACAGCACTATGACCGATGTGCAGATCCGAAAGCTGTCGTCCCTCCTCCATGACATGGCCAGGGCCCAAAAGCTCCAAGCGCAACAGGAGCAGGTGTCAAGGCGCCGCCGAGAAAGTTCATGCCTACAGTATCGACCTTTATCGTCGTCTTCTTCATGTCCTTCTCTGCCTGAGCACAGAAGTGATGTGTCCCGGCATGCTCCTGCCCCACATCCTCGCTATTCCTTCTTTGGGAAGCCCCTTCTCCCTTCGTCCTTCCACGAAGAGGTGTTCCAGCCGGGACGGGCCGCATTCTCAGGCCCCGTGCCTACCGTTCTAAGAAATCCCATCACTGGGCGTGGCTACCGGTTTGTTTCCCTGATAAACCACTGTAAATATCCGAATTATGTGGTCTTGGCCACGCCCGAGCACGGCACTGCATCGATCCCCGCCTTCCCTACCCAGCCACATGTCGAAGATGATAGAGTTGTGGTCAAGGTATGTCCCTCCCTCCATATCTTTACTTCTTCTTTCCTCCCTCTTGCCTTTCTTTCCTGCCTCCCTCCTATCTCCTCTACCTTCAATAGTATCTCTCTGCCTTGTCTCAGACTAGGCCCGCCCCGGACAGGACCCAAAACCCACGCTCCACACGCCCTTTCTTTGCTCTTTACCCTTCCTTCCTCCTCCCCCTTACTCCTCCCTTCCCTCCTCTTTCGTCTCGCTCCAGGTGATTCATCAATCGGCAGTCCAAGCCTCCTTGGGGAAAGGCAAGCCCATGGGAGAGCTGGCAGCCCACCTCCACCTGGCCTCCTCTTCCCTTCTGCCCGGCCGGGGAGACGAGAAGGCGCAGAAGGGTCCTGTCGGTGTCATCCCCTTGATGGAGGCATGGGCCGACCCGGACTACTTGTACCTCGTGTTTCCCTACGCGAACGGGGGCGAACTCTTCGACTACGTGGCCCAGCACCCGCACGGGGTCGGGGAAGCCAAGGCGCGAGGGATCTTTAGGGGCATGGCGAGGGCGTTGCAGGACTTGCACGGGCGGGGGATCAGCCACGGGGACGTCAGTTTGGAGAACGTGATGCTGTCCTACGACGGGGAGAGGGAAGGGCCGACCTGTCACCTCATCGATTTGGAAATGGCCCGGCATTTGGAGGAGGCGGAGGAGGAAGAGGAGGAGGAGCAGGAGGAGGCGGCGATGGAGGTGGAGTACGGGGAAAGCGGGTCGAGCTGGGGCCAGGCGTTTGAAGCTTCGAGTCCTTCCGTCCACTCCCCTTTCTCCTCCTCCATCGGTACCTCCGCCCCTTCCTGGACCCCACTGGACGGCTCCCCCCCGGCCCGTGCCCTCTCGAACCCTTTCCTGACGATCGCGGGGGGGAAACCGGGCTATGTCTCGCCTGAAATCGTCCGTGGCACTCTGCGGGACTGGGGGGCTTCGGACGTGTGGTCTTTGGGCATTTGCCTCGTCATCCTCTTGACCGGCCGGCCCCTCTACGCCGACCCGGAGGATCCCTGCTTCAACTTGCTGGGCCACGGGATGATTGCCGAGGTCCTGGGACATTATGCTCGGGAATATGGCATCGATCTGCCCGCGGGAGCCCTCTCCCTCGTCATCGCCATGCTCGATGCGAACCCGGCGGCCCGACCAACCCTCCAAGAGATCATGGCACACTCCTGGGTCATGCAGGAGCCGACGCCGGAAAAGTCCCTGTCGTACCAGCTACCGCAGGGAGCCCGGCTTGGTCTGGAGGAGGGGGCAGAGGAGGGAGAGGCAGGAAGGTGGTCGCCGCTCGCGGGGTCGGCTGAGGGGAAGGAGGAGGAGATGGAAGGGAATAGGCAGGTGTTGGAGAATGACGCCGTGGCGGTCGAGGGAGCAGGCTCTTGGGACACGGCGGCTTCTCGCACCGGAGATCAGGAGCAGGGCCACCTCGTCCCCGACCATACCCGGAGGATGCGGGGTGCACGCTGCAGGACGGCGAGGCTTCCTCGGGAAAGGCTTTGCCAGCACCACGACACCGCCTCCGTGGGGCGGCGTCGCATCTGCCTTCAACCCCTTGGACAGAGCACGGCGGAGGACGGACAGGAAAGGACCGAGGCAGGGCGGGAAAGAGGGAAAGAAGGAGGGCGGGTCGATCAACCCTTGTGGTCGAGGCCTCTGGCATCGCCGCTTTCCTCTCTTTCCCCAACGCGTTCTCCGTCTCGTCCCGACCCTGCTCGGGGTTTTTCGGGCAGCGAAGCCGGCATGGACACCCTCACCGGGGCTGCCTCGCCTTTCTCCCCGCCCTCGCTCCCCGCACGGGGCGAGAAGGAGGGAGGGGCCCCGGCACTTCCCCTCTCAGTCCTTCCCCCGACCCTGGACCTGCCGGCCTGCCCGTGTCCTACCGATCCTTTGTGGGACTCGGCGGCGACCACCACCTCCCCGGCCCCTTTCTCCTTCCCTTCCTCCCCTTTCCCCGCCACCTCGTTACCCCTGGAATCCCACCAGGCGGCGCAGGGAACGCCCGTGTGCTGGGGAGGGGGAGGGAGAAGCCAAGATAGCGCCGAGCCCCGCGGGCGATGCGGGCAGGCACCTCCGTCCCTTATCACCCAGGTCGACGGGTGCAGCCCGAGCCAAGCAGGGCGACAGCGGTGGGATGCTTTCATGGATTATCCGGCCTCTTCCGATCACCATGCCTACCACACCCTACAGGAGTGTGACAACCTATGTTCCCCCCCTCCCTCCTCCCGCGCCGGCACCGCCGCCTCACCTTCGTCCCTGGCCACGCCCCGCCGGTCTCTGGATCTCCGGCCTTCCCTCCTCTCCTCCTTCCCGGCCTCGCCTGCCTTTCCTCAATCTACCCATCACGGTTCCGTCCCTCCCCACGCCGCCCGACACATCCCGTCGACGGCCTTTACGGCTTCCTCCTTTCGGTGCCTGGAAGGCCGGTAACGAGCTCAGACGCACAGAGGGAGGAAAGGAAGGGCAGCAGTGCACGGACTTCCTGAGTGGAAGGAACGTCCGACTGGCAAAAGGCGATAGGTACAGGAGGCAAGAGGAGGGGGAAAAATGGCGCGAAAATTGCCGAGGCGAGGAAGCCAAGCTGGTTCCGTGGGACGGCAGGGGGAAAGAGTTCCAAGGCCGCTGCCAGCCCTGTCATTTTCGGTGTAGGAGGCCTTAACTCCGCCAGAGTCTCGGGTAGAGTCCCGGGTAATTTGGTTCTGGTCGTCTTTCGAAAACTGGGGTCCCCAATATCTAGAACAGCCAAACAGACAACGCATCCAGCCCCTACCATGCCTAGAGGAACGTAGGACAGAGAATGCGAACGGTCAGCGTGAGCGGCGAAGACTGCTATGTGAAATATTGTAAGCAATACACGATCCCGGAAGAGTGTCAGCTCCAAGAACAGAAGCGGAACCTTATTTATTACTACAATTATTATAAATGCTGTGCACGACGCAGACGGCAGCAGCAGCAGCAATGTCAGTACATTGTCGCGAGACCAGCAAGAGCAAACCGTGCCCTACACATCTCCAGCCCGGGCGGCAAGCATTACTTACTTTACGTCAGAAACCTGTGACATGGAGCGAAAAAAAAGCAGCCGCAGCAATGTCAGTCCATTGTCGCTGCGAAAAAAAAGCAGCCGCAGCAATGTCAGTCCATTGTCGCTGCAGATGGAAGAGATGGGAGGAAAGATTAAAGAGAAGTCGGTTGGCCTAGGAGGAGAAGGCGGTAGGGAGTCATCAGACCAGCCGGAGATGACTTTTACGGTCATAAAGGTTCGAAAAAAGGAATGGTTGCTCGCACGGACTTGTGAGACAAGGCGATAGGAAGCGTCGAATCATGACAAAAACCATCCAAAGAGAAATACGAAGAGAAGAGAAGAGGGAGAGAGGGTAGCAATGCTGCCGAAATTCCAAGTTCGATAAAAAAGACGAAAGGGGAAAGAAAGGCAAACGAACCAAGATTGTCACATTGTGGGAGGTAGGAATTATATGAGGGTGACCATAGAAGGCCTGGCTAGGAGGCATTGAGTGCGTGGAAAGAGCCCAAAGTCGTGAGGCGTAATCAAGAGAAAGGACGTATCTGAGAAAATATGTGTGCGACACATGTCCGAAGAATGCGTCAACAACCCTGAAGAGGGATCTCTGCTGGTAAAGAGGGCAGTTGACTGAACACTCCAGCCGGCCCAGGTGCACGCACACCGCCCCGACTGTGAGAGTGGGGCGGCGTGACACGTAGCACCGACAGGACGCGGAAACGAAAAATATAGTTTCCCCCCCGGCGTGAATGAATGAGGAACATGGAGAGTAAACAAAAGTGCTTCGCGCTTGCACGCAATTTTGATTCATGGATGGGGTTGGTGTCTTTTGATTCGCGTGGGGGAGGTTGACATAAGATTCCGCTCCTGTCCCACGTGCTTTCTGCAGGCTTCCTCCCGTCATGTCCTTTGAAAAGCCTTCCCAAACCACCTTTCGCCCCTCCCCTCTCTCCCCTTCCTTTAACTCTCTCCTCCCTTGTTTTTTTCTATTACTTTTTTCCTTGGCCGGAGCACCTCCCCACCATGTACCGCTATCCTCATAAACGCTAAAATTCCTTTCACAGAGGCCGACACCCTGTCTGCCTGCTTGCCAGCAGGGAATCTGGCGGTGTATAGTCTAGTTTATAAGCCTTTTACCACTTGTTCACAGGAGTTGTCATGCAAGTGGAAAGAAATGTTGAATCGAGAACTTGGACCAAGGGAGCACGTGTATAGTGTTTCCAGCAAGATCACGACAAGCAGCGAGACATCCAAAAAGAAGTTGCGTATGGAATGATGCCATATCTCCAGTAAACTCAGCGGAAGACTTTGAAATACCGATCGAAGGCAGCATTACTTTTATAGGCGTTTTCCGTGATCATCGCCTTCTTCGGGGGTCACGTTATGGGGTGTGACGTATGATACCTCGCCGGCGAGCTCGGATATCATAGCATTGATCGACATAAAAAAGGGAATTTAAACACGGTACATGCAAAAGAGGCATTCATCATGTTTTCTTTATTTTAGTTGAGATGAATTTATACTTTCATGGTATATTATCTATATATAATTTTTCTCCTTTCGCTTCTAACACTTCTTTAAGTCATTGTTGTTGAAGCGTAGAAATGTCTGGAGTATATGGGGCAATGAATCCTTCGTGCTCCTCGCATTGTCGGACGTGCAACGATGCCTTCTTCTCTCTCACGAGCTACGATACCTGGAGAACGCGATTGGCTGTTCCCGATGATGCAAGAAAAATATTTGGGACCTGTAGTCCCATTTCGAATTGAGATTCTTTGTAACATACGTAACATAGTACGAAACGCAGAACAGTGTTCCGTTCTCCAAATCATTTTTTCTTTCCATGCCCGCACACCCCAGCCCATAAATTACCAGCAAAGCCGATGGCTTATTTTAAGTAAAAGCTTCTCCACCTCAGGGGTGCTATCCCCCTGGTTTTGTTTCAGTGCTGAACCATGAACATTTTCGTGTGCTGCCACCTGCAATCGCTTCCGTCGACTACACTAGAATGGCATCATTCAAATCTCGTCTCATGCGAACTCATAGCCCATTCAAATTTATCGCTTGCAGGTGCTCAATACCGTTCCATCATTTTTTGCTCCTTCCCCTATTTATACTCGTCTACCTTTTCTCTTTGGCCCACAATCACATCTTTACTCAGAACGTGTTGAGCATAGAGCGGCCGAGCATGTTCCAGTCATTTTCCCCCGCAAGCCCTGATGCCTGAGCATTGCAGGCGTCATTGTGTCGCAGAGTCCCACTGCTACTAGCTTAACTTTCTCATCTTCGTCCCGAACATGAGTATCGAGGTTCATCATTCATTTACGTGCACATGTAGGAGAGGCGATGGTTCTTTGCACTTCTCTGCGCATGATTTATAATTATACTGCCATGCTCCACGAGCGAGACGATTCGGCACGTCAATACAAGTCTCTCCGTAGATTTATCTCTTCCCTCCCTTGTCTCATTCTGTGTACCGTTGAAACATTAACCCCCCACCTCGACCTTATCTCTTTTATCTCTTTTAAAGCTTCTGTTGATAAATAAAAGCAGAAGCCGTTTCGTGAGTGCCTTGCATCGACTCCCTCTCCCCAGCTCTGTTGTTATTTTTCCGTAGACACCGATCTTTACCCTATCCTCACGACCCCGCGCCACGCAGCTGCAAAGTTCAAAAATCATACATCTTTTTTTGTATCGCCCACTTCTTGATCCCGACCTGTCTAGGTGTCATTACCGCAACTGGTGCCGTTTTGACTGCTGCTTTTGCCCGATACATTGCTACTGTAACCCTCAAATTAATGGCAATGTTAGTGTCCATGTATTCCGCGTCGTGAGCTACCACTCGGCATGCGCGTAGTGCTGCTGCTACCTGTGACACTACTGCCCCATGGCAAGTTCTTCGTAATTTGAAATTAACACAGGTGTAAAAATGTTATTTGCCACGTCATCTTTGCTTCTGATAGTGTGATCACTCTCGCAACCATGGTTGTCACTGCTGCTGTTGCTCCTGCTGCTGCTAGTGTAAATGCTTCCAATGCTGCCGGGGGTGGTCGCAGGCGTCCACGCAGAAGACAAGTCCCATGTGAGGGAGGGCGTGCCAGGGAGGGTCTTTTCCATCGTATCATCGGTGAGAGTTTTCTCCAAAACAACATCCAAGTGTGCCTCCTCCATAGCCTTGTCCGCCGTCGGCCGTCGACCTAGCATTCCTTCCCATAGCGGATCCATCTCCTCGTTCGCACACGCCCTATGAACGTTAATAGCTGCAGAGGATCCTCCTCCTTCGGTCGAGCCAAGCGCCCCCCCCCCTTCTCCATCTAGCCAGGCATGCTCAAGCACTTCCTCCAGGCGCGGTCGTCCCGCTGGATTTGGCGCCAACATCCACGCCAATAGGTCCACGGCAGCCTCCGAGATCTCCAAGCTGTACACGTCTCTGTAAAATTCCATCATCCGCCGGGCTTCTCCTCGACAGAGCAATTCAAAGCCCGAATCCTCTGGGTCCGTGTAGAGGGGATGGCGCGTCAACATGGTGTACAGAGAGACGCCCAGGCTCCATACATCCGCCGCTTCCCAGTCCACCACGGTGCCAAATATACATTCGGGCGCAACGTATCCTTTCTTTCCCCCGACCGTCCGTCTTCCCAAGGGGGCCACAGATGGGCCCGAAGCGTTGGAAAGGCTTCGCGCCATTTCCAAGTCTGTTAAACGACAGACCGGGCGGTGTTTCCGCGGCCGCCCTTCTTCTTCCTTCTCCCCCCCTGCGCTCCCTCCTTCCACCGCTTCCTCCTGTTCCCACAGCACCACGTTCTCCAAGCTGACATCCCCATGGGCCAAGCCCTTGGATTTCAAGTACCGTAAACCCCCGACCATGTCGGTGAAAAATGCCCGCGCGGTCTCTTCTGACAACCCTTCCTCCGACTTGGTCACGAAGTCAAAGAGGTCCCCACCGGAGGCATACGGGTAGACGAGGTACACACAGTCGTCGTCAGCGAGCGCATCCAAGAGTGGAATTACATGGGAAGAGGATGGATCGTGACAGCTCCCAGTGCTTCGGCCAGGGCCAAGGCTGCTGGGATTGCCATTGTGGCCGTGGCTGTAACTTCTTAGTATGTGAGCAGCTGCCAACTCTCCGAGTGGCGGGTCGGAAGGGAGGAAATGAGGCCAAGAGGGACCGTGGATTGTTACCTACGCCATGGAAATCCACGGGAAGAAAAAGAAGAGGGAGAAGGAAGAGAAGGGTCAAATGCTTGAAATTTCTGATTTGTTCCTGCTTGAATAAGGTGCGACATTCCAAACAGATTCCCACCTTGATGACCACGCATTTCGACTGCGAAAGGCGGCTCATGTCCGGGTCCCCCGTTTGGCAGGAGGGATATGTCCCGCTTCGTCTCGGCCCCAAGGACAGAGGTTTCGACGGGAAGGGGGTAGCAAGATAGAGGGCAGTTGGAGGTCGGTAGGGGCTATGGGAGGAGGCGGGAATGAGGCTTCGAATGATCCTGTAGGCGTGAGACGTCACCGCGGAACGAAGGACGTGTCCTGCGGCAAGACGAAAGGAGGGGGGTAGGGCAGGAGAGTGTGGCAACCGCACCAGGGGACAAGAGGAAATCTGGATAGAAGCGGGACGCGCGGGAGAAGAGGCCGAGGAGCTGTTCCCATCGTCGAGGCGGGAGTCGTGAGAAATCCGGGGAACGGGAAGAATCTGGTCCTCAGGCATCGGCACCAGAAGGAAAGCATCCATGTCTTTACTCCGTGAACCATCCCGGCCGTGGTCCCCGCTGCTGACTGTGTCGTTCCCATGGCCGGCGAATCTGTGATTACAACCACCCAATTCCGTTCTCAGCTCAGGCGCAAATGCATAATGGATCTCTTTCTCAATAGGTTGCGGTCCGGGAGCTCCGGCGGTTAAAAACGGGTCTCCTCGTTTACCCAACTCGTCAGCAAGGCCTGCATCGAACATACTAAAGGGGGCAGAGGGTAAGGGATGATAACATGGATGTTGACGGTGAGTTACAGGGTGAGACATATTAGTTAACATACATATACGTGAACACATGAGCCGGATGGTCTCCCAAGGGCGAAACAACCCACACGAAATTTCCCGAAAAGAACTAAATTTACCCATGAAGATGTATAATATGTGAGACATTCGTGAATCAAACCTACAGCTATGCATAAACTGAGCACAAGAATGATTTATGTGGCTCTGGGATGTGGACATGTCTCCCGGGTATCGGGGAAAAAAACGCGAGGTGTCCTTGTTGAGGGCAAGACAGAATTCCCGTTGGTTACTCCGAAAGAACGGACACCCACAAAGCAATTAGCGATTTTATGGACTTTTATTCTAAATGAAGGCTCCACGACTCGTGTAAGCATGCCCACAAGTTAAGCGCTTCCCATTCGGCTGCCGAGACGACCGGCGTCCACAGAAGGACACGCAGTGTATCACAAGCGTCAGCGCAAGAGCACTTCCGGCGGCTGGAACAGTCGACTATGCCCCTATAGAGAGAACATATCCGAGAAAAAAATATCCAAAGCGACAGAGCCGACCACTCATACGAATTTAATCACAAGATTTCACTTGGAAAGGAAAGAAGACGTGAGTGGCAGGCTCCAATTTGGTAGTTACCGCTTTGCAGCTTTAAGCCCGACTGAACGGGCTTTGTCCGATCATTTACGACAGCACGCGCGGTGTCAGAAATTTGCAACCTGAATGTTCAAATCATCTATGCAATTCTGTCCCGGTGACAGTCCACGGTGTATGGAGTACAATACAGGTCTGCCATATGACACTTTCCTTCGACATGCCCGCGAAAGACTGGGATATGTCGGGCATTGTACGCGGACACGAAGAGATCGGTATTTCATACAGGGCAGAGAGCTGCTTTCCGTGTGGGTTACATAACTCGCCGACCCGAATATCGCAAATTCACTGCATTGGTGATACCGGCAGTCGACCACCTCCAGGTCGCCTGTTTAGACATCCCTGCATCGTCAAGCGGCACGAGCAACGGTCACATTACGGATGAAGGTTAGGCTCTTGGTTGGTGAGGGTAAAGACTGAAAGTGGGATACAAGGACGGGGCACATGCCGCTCCTCGGGAAATTTCCACCGCTCGAAATTTCGTCAAATTAGACCTTGAACTCCATCGCGATTGTGTCACGACTCTTCGATCTTCGTGACGACCGTGCAGTGCACGTCAAATGGGTGATTTGGGACAAAAACTGCCAGAATTGTATCTTGGGACTTTCCTCCATGCTGTCACGACCAGGACGTGACGAGGCAGGACTCTGCTTTCACCGAGCACACAAATTACAGAAAATGGAAAAAGTTATCCTCCTTCATAGTATTTTAATTCTATGTCTACAAAATAATGAAAAAATATCTTCTGTCACCCTTGGTGAGATAAAGAAGCTGGAGCCAGTATGCGATGGTCTTTTCTTCGGAGAGCAATCAGCTTTCCTTCTCGTCTTCCAGACTTTTGCGTGGGTATTACTTTTAAAAGTTGACTGTGGCCCAAGTTCGGTTTCCACCAGCGTAAATCAATGTCAAATATACATGGATACGTGGAGGATTGTTGTGAAGGGTTCTGGGAAAAAGTGCTGTCTTAAAATTGCCAGTGTGCTTCCGGTTTTCTTGTGCGCCTTGTTTTTCCCCCGCTCGCTAAGAAAATTTAGCGGGTCATGTCGAGCCTCCCACTCCTAGCGTCGCGGCCGGTGGTATAGAATTACCTCTTCAGTTTCGTACACATACGGCATCTTAATGCATGACGTATGCATAATACAGTGCAGGCTGGGTAGAGTTGGCACGTTTTGGGGCTTGGCAAGGTCATGGGAAGAGGAACGAATCCACAAAGTTCCGACGACAGGAGCGGCGGGAACGTCGCGACTGCCACAGGAATGGACGATTTTTTGGCTTCGAAGCGGTACGTAAAAGCTTTCATGATACAATTGAGTCTCATACATGTGTAGGTATGTATGCATCGATGTCCGTGTTTATGGAGTGTGCGTGAACTCGTAATTATGGATAATTGAATCCCTCTGGCCCCGTTGCTGAACGTCATACCTTTTGTTATCATCCCACCTTTCCTGTCGCGCCACTTACGCTATAGCCCCCTGTATCATTAAAGTTTTATATATCGATAATTTACGTAAAGTCTCTCCCTCGCGTGCTTGTGCTGCTGCGTTGTATTCCTGGGAAATTCTTCCCCCTGTCCCCCGTTGCTTCCTGTCACTGAAAACGACCGCCACCCCGTCCTCTACATAAGGAGGCATTTCCATCTTGCACTCTCCTGCATCGATCTTCTCATTAAGCTGTCGAGATGGTACTTCCATGCATTCATGCCCCTGACTCTTCCCCGGTGTGCATCATCATGACAGGATTAAAAACCTCCTCTCCTCCCATGGTCGCGCCCTGCTCGCTTCCTCGGAGAGTGCCCGCCCGGAGCCAGCCCCAGCAAGGAACCACGAAAGTTCTGTAGGAGAAGACGGAATAGGGGAGAGGGGAGAAGAGGAGAAAGCGGGGGGGGGGCAGCTGTACCCCCACGCCAAATACGCGGTAGCTTGGTCTCCGGACGGAAACTATATCGCCAGCGTAACGGACAGCCGTTTCTCCGGGCGTTTAACGGTTCGAGACCCGGGAACGATGTTGATCGAGTGCTACCATTCCTTGTTCACGGACGCAGTATCGGCCCCGGGGCCCGTGGGAAGGGGGGGAGGGCGGGGAGGAGGGAGGGGGGAGGGCGGCGGAGGGCGGCCGCCG
>Ga0102934_1001013_pt1 | contig 19466 bp, 18 predicted proteins | sample SalPonR2_A_D1_MG_FD_78175 | JGI IMG/M metagenome (GOLD analysis project Ga0102934, IMG submission 78175) | Salt pond soil microbial communities from South San Francisco under conditions of wetland restoration - Salt Pond MetaG R2_A_D1_MG | ecosystem: Environmental > Aquatic > Marine > Intertidal... | reverse complement strand
TTATTGATAATCTGGATGAAAATAAAAAGGAGGAAAAATGAATTATTTTGAAGGAAATTTAATAGCGAAAGATAAAAAAATTGCTGTTGTAGTTTCGAGATTTAATGATTTTATAAATGAAAAGCTGCTTGATGGTGTTAGGGATTGTTTTTTAAGACATGAAGGGAAAGATGAATTAATTGATGTTTATTATGTACCAGGAGCTTTCGAAATTCCCTACTTGATAAAAAAATTAAATGATAGCAGTAATTATGATGGTATAATTTCAATTGCATCAGTAATTAGAGGAGAAACACCACATTTTGAATATGTGGCTTCAGAAGTATCAAAAGGAGTTGCAAAACTTGCACTGGAGGGTAAAACTCCAATTACTTTTGGCGTTTTGACAACAGATACAATTGAGCAGGCAATAGAACGTGCTGGAACAAAAATGGGAAATAAAGGATGGGATGCAGCATTATCTCTTATTGAAATGATTAATTTAAGAGAAAAAATTGACTAAACAATCTATGAAAGGATGAGTTACTTTGGAAATAAAACATAAAAAAGCAGCAAGGAATTCAGTTATTCAAGCTTTATATAATTACCATGTTGGAGAATATGATGATACTGAAATATTTTTAGAAGATTTTTATAATTTTATAAGACCAAAAATAAAACCGCCTGTAAAACAGTATTTTGAACTGTTATTTAAAGGAATAATTAGTAATATGGACAAAATAATAAAATATATTGATAAATCTTTTCGGGGTGATTTTGAGAATCTCAACATAACTGAAAAATCTATATTTTATTATGCAATTTATGAAATGAATTTTTTAAATGTTGATAAAAATCTTGTTATTTCAGAAGCTCTGAGATTAAGTGATAAATTCATTGGAGAGCTTTTTTCAAAAAAGGTAAATGCTTTTTTGGATAATATGAAAAAGGAAGAATTATGAAGATTGCAATAATCTCCGATATTCATTCAAATCTTGAAGCTTTTCTTTCAGTGTTAAATTATCTTAAGGAAAATGATATTTCTGAAATTGTTAATTTAGGAGATATTGTAGGATATGGTGCAAATCCCATTGAATGTCTTGAAATGATTATGTATATGGATGGATATGAGGTAGATAATCTATCAAAAGATTTAAAAAGAGCAGCAACCGGATTTAATATCCATACAATTTTGGGAAATCATGATGCAGGGGTTGTAAATTTTACCGATTTAAGTTATTTTAATACTATGGCTTATGAAGCGATATTATGGACAAGAAAGCAACTGCAGTACGAACATATTACTTTTATTAAAAAACTGAATTACTCTTATAAGATTGATGGGAAATACAGTTTTTACCACTCTACTCCTCATTTAACAGAGGAATGGAAATATTTAATTGATAAAAGTACTGCAAAGTATTGTTTAAAAACAGCAAAGAATGATATTATTTTTGTTGGTCATACTCATGTACCAAAAATTTTTATATATAATAAAGAGAAAGAAAAAATAATATCATTAAATCCGGAGCTGAAGGAATATAATTTTAGAGAAAACAATAAATATATTTTTAATCCTGGTAGTGTTGGACAACCAAGAGATGGAAATTATATGAGTTCTTTCTTGATTTTGGACACTAAAAGAGAGAAAATTGAATATAAACGGATAGACTATGAAGTAAAAAAAGCGCAGAAAAAAATTGTAGATAATAATCTACCTTTTTTTCTGGCTGAAAGATTGAGTCAGGGTAATTAATTTGGAAGGGGAATCTATGAAAAAGGTTTTAATTATATTTTTAATTTTTATTTTTGTTTTTCCGATTTTAGCAAAAGAAGGTGAGTGGGAAACAGGATATCTCTATGAAAACAGTAGAATATTATTAATTGATGGATATAGTTTTGGTATGGGGGGTGCCGCAGGCGGGGTTCTCGGCAAACCGGTTAATTTTTATAACCATGCTAAAGATGCTTTCTTACGAGGGTTTGATTTTTCAGCAGGTATTGGGATGTATTATTATAATAATGACCTTGAAAAATATATATCACAGTCATATTATGCGAGTGCTACTTTTCCCATAAAGGATTGGTTCATGATGAATATCACGGGAAGTAATACATCTTTACTACTTCCGAATAGAGATACCGCGAATCCATGGGAAGATGCTGAACTCAATGAAAATAATGTCATGAAGGTTGATTTTTCTCTTAGCAGAAAAATACCAATGGGAAACAAAACCAAGTTTGGTTTTGCAATGACAGGTAAATATGTAAGTCAAACAATTAAAGATCCATATTTAACAACAGAAATGTATTCAGAGGAAGATATTGGCAAAGGATTTGGTGCTGATATTTCATTTTTAGCCCAATTTAATATTTCTAATGATGTAAACATGAATCTGGGAGCAGCAGTTATTGATGTTTTGCAGCCTGTTGATGTGACAATGGGTAAATATTTTGGAGGAGCTATATCTTTTAGACATATCTTATTTTATCAAAATGCTAAACTTAATATTGCTGGAGATTATTATATGAATTATTCAGACTCAAATAGAATAAGTGCTGGTATAGAAGAGTGGTTATTTAATGAAATGCTGGCTATTAGAGCTGGTTACACTGATGCAAAGATTACTACTCTTGATGATAAAGTAGCATTTAATAATGCATACAATACAATTGATGATTATATAAACAGTGATGGCAAGCAGTATAATATTTATGATCCTAAATCACAGATAACAGTTGGACTTGGGTTTAAAAAGAACGGAATTATGGCTAATGTATCCTATGCATTTGGATCAGGATATACTGGGAACAGTCTTAGTTTTGATATAGGTTATACAGGTGAAAAAACAAAAAAAGTTTCATATAAAGTAAAACCCAAAATTACTCTTGATGGAAACTCTAAATTCATTTCACCAAATGGTGATGGAAATAAAGATCAAATCAGGTTCAATATAGCAGTTCAAAATGTAGAAAAGTTAGATGAATGGAAATTGATTATTTATAATGGAAAAGGAAATGATATTAAGAAATTTGAAGGTAAAAAAACACTTCCTAAATCAGTAACCTGGGACGGCCAGATAAAAAAAGGTAGTCTTAAAGATGGAAATTACTACGCAGTAGCCGAGGTTGAAGATAGTTATGGAAATAAAGGAAGCTCAAATAAGTATTCTTTTGAAGTAAAAAGAACGAAGCCTTCTATTGATCTTTCTTATCTTCCGGATGAATTAAATCCCGGAAAAGGAAATTTTAAATTCATGATAACTCTTATTGATCCTGTAGATGTAACTAAAACAAGAATTGTTGTACAAAAAGATCAGGAAGTAATTCATGAAATTACTCATGATGGAATAAAGGATGGATATTTTTGGGATGGAAAAATAAAAGAAGGAAAATATCCCGAAAAAGGAGAGATTTTAACAGCTTATGCAGAAGTAGTTGATAAAGCTGGAAATACAGGTAAAAGTGAATTAATTGATATAACTGTTGGAGAAAGTTTTGTTGAAAAGGAAGAAAAAACTGAAAAATTACCCAGTATTTTTATAGCTGCAAGAATTAGATTTGCAACAAGTTCATCTAAATTGTCTGGAGCAGAAAGAGCCAAATTACAGGAAGTTATTAATATTGTGAAAGAACATCCTGAAGTAAAAATAAGAATTGAAGGTCATACTGATAGTCGGGGAGATGCTCAGACAAATAAAAAACTTTCTGTTGATAGAGCAAATATTGTTAAGAATTATCTCAGCAAAAATGGTATTTCTAATGATAAAATGGTTGTTGTTGGTTATGGAGAAGAAATGCCAATTGACACTAATAGAACCGAAGCAGGGCGTGCTAATAATAGAAGAGTTGATGTGATTCTTATTTCAAATTAATTTTTTTTTGATTCGGGAGTTAACGCTCCCGAATCTTTAATTTATATTGACAAATCAGAAATTTTTTATATAATACGATATGTATAAACAAACATAATGAGGTAATAATGTTAGAACTCGAAAATATTTTTTTATATAAAAAAAATTTTTCTTTGAAAAATATTTCTTTAAATATAAATGAAAAAAATTATCACATTATTCTTGGCCCAACAGGAGCAGGTAAAACCCTGCTGCTTGAATCTATTGTAGGAATAAATAAAATTAAAAGAGGAAAAATATATTACAAGGGTGAAAGAATAGATAAAAAACAAATTAATAAAAGAGATATAGGAATTGTTTATCAAAATTTATATCTATTTAATCATTTAAATGTAAAAAAAAATATTCTTTATTCGATTAAGTGCAAAAATGAGAAAAAAAATGTTGAAGATAAATTTAATAAAATTGTATCATTATTGAAAATTGAAAATATAATAAATAGAAGTGTAGTTAATTTATCAGGGGGTGAAAAACAGCGTGTTGCTCTTGCCAGGACACTAATGAAAGATTCAGATTTAATTCTTCTGGATGAACCTTTTTCTGCACTTGATAGCATAACAAAATGGGAAATAATAAGAGAGGTTAAAAAAGTATTTGAAAAACTTGGGAAGACAGTCATACAGGTTACTCATGATATTGAAGAGGCTTTGTTTCTTGCAGACACGATATCTGTAATAAAAAATGGGAAAATTATACAAAATGGCAGGCTGAATGATGTATACAATTTTCCTAAAAATGAAGAAGTTGCAAAATTGATTAAAAAGGATAATTTATTCAAAATGAAATGGAATCCCAGGAAACATCATTTTGAAAAAAATGGTTTTGAAATATATTTTGATGAAAATTATGATTATGACACTGCTCTTGTTTATATTCCTCCTTCAAGTATAGTTTTATCCAATGAAAAAGTAAAAACAAGTGCAAGAAATGTTTATAAGGGAAAAATTAGAAAAATAATATTGCAAAATTTTGGTGCAAAAATTTTAGTGGATGTTGGTGTAGTTTTATCTGTATATTTAACAAAAAAATCTCTACGTGAACTAAATTTAAAAAAGGGTAAAGAAACCTGTTTATTTTTTAAAACTAATACTGTGGAGTTAGTGGATAAAGAATGAAAGATTACTTGTTTAAACCTCTATTTTTTTTATTTTTTATATTACTTATTATTTTACTTTCTGCTCCAATAATGACAATGCTTTTTTCAATTTCTCCTGAACTTATCAGATATATAACTGACAATAAAGAAATAATGCAATCAATTATATTTACTTTTAAAGCTTCCATGTATTCTACTTTAATAGGTTTAGTATTTGCTATTCCAACAGCATACATTCTTGCCCGATACAATTTTTTTGGAAAAAATATTATTGAGTCAATTATAGATATACCGGTTATGATACCTCACTCTGCAGCTGGGATAGCTTTATTAAGTATTTATGGAAGCAAGTTTTTGCTTGGGAAAATATTCAAAATTTTTGGAATAGAATTCATGGATTCAATTTACGGAATTATACTTGGTATGTTTTTTGTAAGTTTTACATTTCTTGTTAACAGCATAAAAGAGGGATTTAAAAAAATTGATCCACATCTTGAATATGTTTCTCAGAATTTAGGAGCTTCAAAATTTTATACTTTTAGAAAAATCACCCTGCCTCTTGCTGCATCTGATATTTTAACAGGTATAATTATGATGTGGGCAAGAGGATTGAGTGAATTTGGAGCTATAGTTATTTTAGCTTATCATCCTATGACTGCACCGGTAATGATTTATGAAAAATTTACCTCTTTTGGCTTGAAATATTCAAAACCGATAGCAGTAACAATGATATATGCATCAATGATAATATTTGCATTACTTAGATATATTCAGTATAAATTTAAAAAAAATAAAGAAGATTGATCTTTTTTTCATTTAGATATTTCTTAAAAATTATAATAATAAATAGTTCTTAAACTTGACAAAATAGCTCTATAATAATAGTATATATAATATAGCTTTAAAGGGGGACTTATGAATACAATTTATTCAAAAAGCAAAAATAACATTAGTGTGAATATTAAGGTTGATGAGAAATATCCTGATGTTGCTCTGGCAGAAATCGAAGGTGCGATTTTTAATAATACTGTTGGTTCAATAAAAAAAATCTTTGAAGTACTGGAAGAAGAAAGTATCTCAAATATAATAATTGATCTATCAAGAGTTAACACAATTTCCAGTGAAGGCTGGAATATTATTATTAATAAGTATAATACTATGAATCAAAGTGGTTATTATCTTGTACTTATAAGGATGCGGCCTTTTATTTATGAAATGTTTAAAAATTTACAAATGGAAGAGAATATTCCTCATTATAGAACATTTAAAGATGCTTTAAATTACATAGTTGAAAATACAGAAGAAGCTGTACAAAAAGTGGAAGAAAATGAGTATGATAATGTAGATATTGAGAAAAAAGATAACATAGAAGAAGAAGAAAGTAAAAAAGAAAAAAATGAAGAAGATAATGAAAAAGTAGAATTTGATAATGATTTTCCCGGTGAAGATAAAGAGGATTTTCCCCTGGAAAAAAGTAGAGAATTATCCGAAAAAATGGATGAAGGCTTTGATGATGAAATTATTCCATCTGTTACCGAGGTGGAAAAACTTGAGGAAAACACAACTTTTGAAGATGAACTGGGAAATTTAGATAATAGTTTAAGAAAAATTATTACCAGAAAAATATTTGAATGGAAAGCAAAAGGATACAATACAGAGTTTTTGGAAAAAATGATGGAAGAAGATTTCGATAAAGCTAAAAAAATATTTGGAAAATATTCAAGCAGAATTATGGAGATCAAAAAAATGAGGGATAAACTTCAACTTTTAGATAATACTGATTTTGAAGAGGAAGTTATTGAGCTGTCGCAGGATCTTTATAATGTTGTTAAATTTGAAGATAACAAAAAGAATTATAATGAATTAATGGATAGAATTTCAAAAGAGAGAGAAGCAAAATTCAATCCTATTTTCCAATATTCTTTTGATAATTTTATTAAGGGAACATGTAATGAATATGCCTATGAAATTGCTGAATATGTTGTAAATAATCTTGAGGAATATAATGAACCATTTTATATATTTGGGCCTAATGGAAGTGGAAAGACTCATATATTGAATGCTATTGGTAATAAATTGGAGAGTAGATTTCATCGAAATATATTTTATATAACTGGCAATAGATTTATAAATCTGTATAAAAAATATAGAAAGAGGGATGAAGAAGATAAATTAAGAGAATTTATTTTAAATCATAAAATTGTGCTTTTTGATGATTTCCAAAATATTGATAATAAAAAAGAGCTTGATGAGTTTAGAAATTTTTATGAAGCAGTTAAAGAATTTGATATGAAATTATTCATAACTTCCACAAAAAAGATTGAACTATTTAATTCAATATCCAGAGATCTTTTATCAAGATTGAGTAATAGTGTATTTTTGAAATTAGATAATGTGGATAAAGAAACTTTTAAAAACATCATTAAGAATAGATTTGGACACATTACCGATAAAATTGATGAAAAGATAAATAATATATTATTTGAAATAACTGGTGGTGATTTAAGAAAATCTTTTGGATATCTGAATACTCTTGAAGCTTTTTATAAGGCTTCAAATGAAATGATTACTCTTAATAAATTTGGAGAAATTCTTGATATCGATATTTCTAATTATACAGAAGAAATTGAAGAAAAAGAGTATATTGAAGAAACAGAAGAGGAAGAACCTATTGAAGAAACAGAAGAAATTGAAGAGGAAGAACCTATTGAAGAAATTGAAAAAAAAGAAAAGAAAATTGATTTTGGTAAGTCATTTGAAACCGAAAGAATAGATGAAGATGTTGCCGATATTAAGTTTGAAGATGAAAAAAAGGACCTGGAAGAAGAAAAGAATGAGAATCCTGAAGAAGATATTGTAGAAGTTGATGAAAAAAGCACTGAGATAGAAGAAACAAATATATCCCAAAAGCAGGATGTATCATTTGGTGTAGAAGGAATTGAGGATGAGCAAATAGAAGATGATAATAGAGAAATCTCTTCTGAGAAAAAGGATATTGAAATAGAAGAAGATTTCCTTGAAAAAAAATCTGATGAAGTAGTGATCAAAGAAGAAGATATAAATGAAAAAAAAGATATTAAGTTTGAAAAAGAGGAAATACCAGAAATAGATGATGAAAAAGGCGAAGAAGAGGATAATGTATTTGAAGAAGATCTTCAATTGGAAGAAAAAAAAGAGATTAAGGAAATATCTGAAGAGGAAATCAACGAAGAAGAAGAAAAAGATGAGGAAGAATTAGCAGAAAAGAATGACAAAGATGTTGAAGAAGTAAAAGAAACAGTAGAAATAAAAGAATCTGATGAAGATGTAGAAAAAAACTTAGATGAGAAAGATAAAGAAAAAGAAGAAAAAGAAGAGAAGGATGAAAATAAAGATGTCATGAGTTTTGATGATGAAGCAGATATAGATAAGGATATTTTTGAAAATGATGAAGATGATGATTTATTTTGGGAAGATGATGATGAAGATGATTTTTTTGAATAAATAGGGGGCTTTGATGAATAAAAATTTAAGAAAAGTTGCTTTTCTGGGTATTTTTACTTCACTTGTTATTGTAATGACAGTTATTCCCAAAATTCCTGTGCCACAAACTAATGGGTATATAAATCTTGGAGATTCAATGATTTTGCTGGCCGTATTATTTTTTGGTGGTCCATTTGGTGCAATTGTCGGTTCTTTTGGATCTGCCATTGCTGATGTAATAGGTGGATTTGCATCATTTGCTCCTTTTACTTTTGTGATTAAAGGGGTAGAAGCTTTAATTTTTGGAGTTTTGATTTATACATTTAAGAAGAAAGAAAATTTTATTTTTATGATATTTTCTGCAACAATTGCAACAGCATGGATGGTTGCTGGTTATTTTATAGTGGAAGTATTTAAATTTAAGATTGCTGCAGCATTAGCAGAATTACCTGGAAATATTTTACAGGCAGTGGGATCCATAATAATTAGTCTTTCACTGTACAAAATATTGTTAAAAAATGAATTTATTAAGAATGAATTGAAAAGAGGTAATAATGGAAATTAGAGAAGTGAAGATTGAAAAGAAAGATAATTTGAATATAATTCTTGGGCAGAGTCATTTTATTAAAACTGTTGAAGACCTGTATGAAGTAATGGCACAATCCTCTCCTTCAGCCAAATTCGGAATTGCTTTTAATGAAGCAAGTGGTGACAGGTTAATTAGATATGATGGCAATGATGATAAATTAATTAATATGGCAATTAAGAACATGAAAAAAATTGGAGCAGGGCATTCATTTATTATTGTAATGGATGATATTTTCCCTATTAACTGTTTAAATCAAATAAAAGATGTTCCAGAAGTTTGTAGGATATTTGCTGCTACTGCTAATCCTATTTCTGTAATAGTTACTGAAAACAAGAATGGATGTGGGATTGTTGGTGTTATTGATGGGTACTCTCCGGTGGGGGTCGAGAATGAAGAAAAGAAAAAAGAACGTAAAGCATTGTTGAGAAATATTGGATACAAGAGGTAAACTTAAGTGTTAAAAAAAAATATCAAATGGTCTAAAGAAAAAATATTAAATAGAATAAAAAAAATTGACAGGGCAGGTGAGTGGCTGGCTCCTACTGCAGTGCTGAAAAAGCATCCCAAACTTTTTAATGCAGCAGTTCGAAATAAATATTTTGGAAGCTGGAGAAATGCTTTATCAGAAGCAGGATTCAATCCTGATGAAGTTTATCAAAAATTTCGTAATAATAGAAAAAATAAAAAGTGGACAAAAAAAAGAATTATAAGTGAAATTCAGGAATATAAAACTGCTGATTTGTTTACAATATATAAAACTAATAAAAAGTTATATTCTGCTGCTTATAGAACTTTTGGAAATTGGGAAAATGCACTTAAAAATGCTAAACGACTGAAAGAATATCAGCTATATAAACAAAAGAATTTAATTAAGAAAATTAAAAATTATTACAATGAACACGGGAAAGATAATATAGTAAAAAATAATAAAAAGTTATACAATCAGGTTTACAGAGAATATGGTAGCTGGGAAGAAGGATTAATGGCAGCGGGAGTTTTAAATGAAAAATAAATTATTTTTAGTTGATGGGAATGCACTCATTTATCAATCTTATTATGCTTTTAAAAAAGCAGGCCTGCAGGATAGAAATGGTAATCCTATAGGTGCTTTTTATGGGTTTGCCCGAAAGATAATATCTCTAATAAAAAACCAGGAATTTTCTAATATTATAGTATCTTTTGATTCTAAAGGAAAAAAAACCAGGCATGAACTATTTGAAGAATATAAAGCTAATAGAAAACCCATGCCAGATGAGCTGGTTGAACAATTAAATCCAATAAAAAAATTCCTTGATGTTTTAAAAATTAAAAGAATTGAAATAGAGGGGTATGAAGCAGATGATATTATTGGAAGTCTGTCTGAGGAATATAAAGGTGATTATGAAATTGTAATATATACTCCTGATAAAGATTTACTTCAGTTGATTGATGAAAAAGTAAAAATATTAAAAATTGGAAGAAAAAATGATAAATTATATGATATTGATAAATTCAAGAAAAAATATAATTTTGAGGTGGGTAAATTTGTTGATTATCTTTCTTTAATAGGGGATAAATCTGATAATATACCCGGTGTGAGCGGTATTGGACCTAAAACAGCAAAAAAGTTATTGTCAAATTTTGAAAGTGTTGAAGATATTATAGAGAATAAAGATAAAATTAAGAATAAAAGGGCACAAAGATCTCTGAAAGATAATATTGAAGATTTGAAATTATCTAAAGAACTTGTTTTAATAGAAAAAGATCTGGATATTGATATTAATATAGATAAAACAGAATTTCCGAAATACAACACTCTTGAAGTAAGAAAATTCTTAAAAGAAAACCAGTTTCACTCTCTTTTAAAAGAGTTTCCCAAAGAAGAAGAAGATTTTGAAGAAATGGAATATTTAAAAGAGAGCAAATTATTAAAAAAAGATAAAGATAAAATTCTTATTCATGATTTTCAAAATGATAATAATGTTGAAGTCTATTCCATGGAGGATGATAAATTTTATGGAGATATTGATTTAGCAAAGTTATTTGAGAAAAAAGGGTTCAATATATTTATATATGATGCTCATAAATATTTTAAAGAAATAAAAAATATAAAGGCAAAACTGTTTGATTTAAGAATTTATGAGTACTGGTATAATTACTCAAGTGCATCAAAAAATAGAGAAAAGTTTTATAAGAAATATGATATAAAAAATGTTAATGAATTGTACAATCTTTTCAAAAAATTTAAGTTATTTATAAAAAAACTGGATAAATATGATTATTTCATAAATAAAGAACAGAAATTTGTAGAAGTGATTCTTGAAATGGAAAAAAAGGGTTTAAAAATTGACAGAAATTTGATTGAAAGATATGATAGAGAACTTTCAGAGGATTTAGAAAAAATCGAATCTAAAATTTATGACTTTGCTGGAGAAAAATTCAATGTTCGATCTCCAAAACAGCTTGGAGAAATACTTTTTGATAAAATGGGATTAACACCGCCAGATGGAAAAATAAAAAAAACAAAGACCGGATATTCAACAGACCAGGGAGTTCTGGAGAATTTAAGACAAGTACATCCAATTGCTGATGAAATATTAAAATATAGAGAAAAACATAAAATATATTCTACTTATGTAAAACCTTATTTGGAATATATGGATAAAGATAATAGAATCTATAGTTATTTTGATTATTGTGGGACTGCCACCGGAAGATTATCTTCGAGTGATCCAAATCTGCAGAACATTCCCATAAAGGGTGAGTGGGGCGAGAGAATGAGGAAACTTTTTATTCCCCGAAGTAATTATAAAATTCTTTCTGCGGATTATTCACAAATGGAACTAAGATTACTTGCATATTTTTCAAAAGATGAGAATCTTTTAAATATTTTTAAAAATGATGGTGATATTCATAAGGAAACTGCCGAACACATCTTTGGTATTTCAAACAAAAAAACAAGGAATCTTGCGAAGAGTATTAACTATGGAATAGTATATGGTCAGTCACCTTACGGATTATCAAAACAGCTAAATATTCCAATTGATGAGGCAAGGGATTATATTGATAGATATTTCGAACGGTTTTCAGGTGTTGAAAATTATATAAATGAACAAATTAAAAATGCAAGAATAAACGGATGGGTTCCGGTTATTTCAGGTAGACGAAGATATGTAAATGGTATAAACAGCAATAATAGATTTAGGAGAGAAGCAGCTGAAAGGATTGCTATAAATACACCACTACAGGGCAGTTCTGCTGATATTTTAAAAACAGTTATGATAGATATTTATGAAAAAATAAAAAATAATAATGATATTTACATGATATCTCAGATTCATGATGAACTCCTCTTTGAAGTTCGAAATAATATGATAGAAAAATACAAAAGTGAAATAAAAAAAATTATGGAAGATATTCCTTTTGATATAGATATTAATATGAAAGTAGATATTTCTAAGGGGGATAACTGGGGAGAAGCCCATTAGTATGAGGATTTTTGTTAGTCATATGGGCATGGATTTTGATTCCTTAGCATCAATGTATGCTGCAAAAAAGCTGTATGGGAAAGGCAAGATTTGCAGTATAGGTAAGAAAAAAGATAATGTTCATATGTTTTTGAAACTATACTATAAATATTTTCCTATTGAAAAATATTCTCATATAAAAAACATGAACAATATAGATGAGGTAGTTATTGTAGATACCCGTAGAACTGAAAGATTGGGCAAATTTGCCGAGATATTAAAAAAAATTGATCCAAGAATAATTATTTATGATCACCATCCCGAAGGTGATATAGTTGGAGATGAGAATTATGTGGAACAGATTGGATCTGTTACCACATTGATTGTTGAGAAGCTATTTGACAAAAATATTCCAATTAATGATATTGAAGCAAATTTATTTTTGCTGGGTATTTATGAAGATACTGGATCGTTGAGATATCCCAATACTACATATAGAGATGTTAATATGGTTTCGAAATTATTACAGGCTGGTGGGAAACTGGATATTATTTCCTCATATTTAAACAGAAAATTTGATAAGTTACAGGAAAATCTTTTAAAGAAGATGATGGACAACATTCAGGAATATGAAATTAATGAAATAAAAATTAACATATCTGTTTTTAAGATTAAAGAAATCGTTGGTGGTATTTCAGATGTGGTTCATAAAGTTAATTATTTAAAAAATCTCAAATCAATTTTTGTAATTATAGGAATGGGAAATAAAACACATATTGTGGGAAGAACTTCCATGAACAGTTTAAATATCAATAAAATTATGGTTCCTTTTGGTGGAGGAGGTCATATAAAAGCAGGCTCAGCTACTGTTTATGAAACTGATATTTATAAATTAAGAGATCAGCTCATTGATGTATTGAAAGACAATGTTAGACCTGCTCTTGTTGCTGAAGATATTATGTCATATCCGGTTTTAACTGTAAAAGCGGAAGTTTCCATAGAGAAAGCTACAGAAGAAGTTGAGTATTCTTATTATATGAACTATCCTGTTACTAATAATAACGAAGAAATAATAGGGTGGATACCCAAGAAAAAAATATATGAGTTTTATGACAGGGGTGAAAAAAGTATTCCAATAAAAGGAATTATGAATCATGATTTAATTTTTGTTAAAAAAAATACTCCTTTTAGAGAACTTGAAGAAACATTTCTAAGGGGTAAAGTGTCTATTATTATAGTGGGAGATAAAAAGAAGATGCATGGGGTAATTTCTCCTTCTGATATTATAAGAATACTTCATGCACAATAAAAGGAGTGAATTATGAAAAGATTTTTGTTAACCTCTATAATTGTAATATTTGTTTTTGGAATCTTTTCTATAGGTCTTGATACTTTTGATCGGGTTAAGAACAAAGCAGATAAAAAACTTGAAAAATTTACCGGAAATTTTAAAAAAGATTTCCAGGGAGATATTTTTGTAAATAAATCAAGTATGAAATTATCAGCGAAAATTGATGGAGATGTTTATCTGGAGGATTCGATATTAGAAGTAATTGATAATGGAAAAATAACAGGAAAAATCTATATAAAAAATTCAACATTAAAGTCTCCAACAACAAATATTAGTGCCGGATTTACAGTTGCAGAACTGGAAACTAATTCTTCAGATGTTGGCATTGATATTTCTGATATTGATAAAAAAGCAGCAAAAGTTGAAAAAGGAGAAAAGATAGCCAGAAGAAGTACTTTTAAGTATAGATTGCTTGACAAATTAAGATTTAATGTTCTTCTTTTTATTTTATCAACAATTATATTTTTTGTTTTAAAAAATATTATAAATGAGTACAAATTAAAACTGGATGCTAATCTTCCAAAATATCTTGGTGCAGGTGCCTTATTTTGGGTACTGTTTCCATTTATTACAATTTTAATGATGGTAACTATTATAGGTATTCCTGTTTGGTTGATAATGATTTTAATACTCTTTTTTGGTATCATTGTAGGATTTGTTGTTGTTTTCTCATATTTAGGAGATCATGTTTTTAGTGAAAAAAACTTTAGAGGATTTGCTCTTGGATTTGTAATTGTTGCAATTACCGATTTTGTCCTTTTGGGGTTTGATTATTTCCTATCATTTGGATTTTTATCCTATATTTTTTGGTTTGCTTTAATTTCAATTTCTACCGGGTTAACAATTAAATTTGTAAAAATAGCTTTTAATAAGAAATAGAGAACCAGAAATTAAATAAATTTTTCTATTAATATAGGTAAAAATTTTATTGACTTATTTAGTTCATATTTTACTATATCTATATAAATTTCCTTAAGGAGGCCTATATGATATTACAGGTAAATAATGTAAACAAATATTACAATGATTTCCATGCTGTTAAGAATTTATCATTTCATGTTAAAAAGGGTAGTGTATATGGCATTCTTGGACGGAATGGTGCTGGAAAAACTACTACCATTAGAATGTTAATGGGAATATATGATCCGGAAGTTGGTGAAATAAAAAGGAATTATTCTTCAGACAGGGTTTCTTATTTACCCGAGGAGAGAGGATTATATCCAAAATTATCGGTTAAAGATACTCTAATTTTCTTCGGTCAAATTAAAGGGTTAACTAAACAACAAATTGATGATAGAAAAGATTACTGGCTTAAGAAATTTGATCTTACTAAATGGTATGATAAAAAGATTGAAGAATTATCAAAAGGAATGCAGCAGAAAGTACAGTTTATAATTACCGCAATGAATAACCCTGAATTATTAATTCTTGATGAACCATTTTCAGGACTTGATCCGGTTAACATGCAAATATTTAAAGATGAAATTATCAAATTGAAAGAACATGGTACTACAGTTTTATTCAGCAGTCACATAATAGAACATGTTGAATATCTCTGCAGCAATGTGTTAGTAATTAATGAAGGAGAAAAGATTCTGGATGGAACTTTGTCCACAATAAAAGAAAAACACGGTAAGAAGACGATTTTTATTGATTATGAAGGGGATGGAACTATTCTTGAAAATGAAATGGTTGATCATATAGATAATTATGGAGGATATGCAGAGGTCTTTTTGAAAAATCCGGATGATCATGATAAATATTTAGCAAATATTGTTGGTAAAATTAAAATATTTGAATATAGGATAGATCTTCCAAGTTTAAAATCTATATTTATAGATAAAGTAGGAGAAATAGAGGAGGGTAAAAATGAGTAGCAAATGGTTAATTGTATTTAAGAAAAAATTTCTGGAAACTGTGAAGTCCAAGGCTTTTGTTATTGCTACTCTTGCAGTTCCAATAATAATAGTTTTAATTTTAGGTGTTGTTATTTATCTACAGATAAAAACAATGGAAAAATCCAAAGATTATTATTACATTGATAAAAGTGAAGAAGTAGTTCAAAAAATAAAAAAAAGGATTCCCTCAAGTATTAATCTTAAAAAATGGGATAAATCTAAAAAAGAGGCAATTAAACAAATTAAAAATAAAAAAATAGAATCATTGATATACATTGATAAAGATATATTTGATAGTTATGAGTTTGAATACCTGGGTAGATCAGTAAGTGATCAGCACAGAATATCAATATTAAAAAATGCCATAACGGAAGTAATTCACTCTAAGAAAATGAAATTAAAGGGAATAAAGAGAGAAGAAATTGAATTTTTACTTAAAAAAGCCAGTGTGAATTCATTTAAAGTTACACAAAAAGAAGGGGCAAAAAGAGAAAGTGCAAAAGCAAATTACTGGATATCCTATGCATTATTATATGTTCTTATAATTGTAATATTAATGAATGCACCTAAACTGGTTCAATCAACTATTGAGGATAAAAATAATAGAGTTGTAGAAATAGTTGTATCGCATGTAAAATCTATTGATTTAATGGTCGGAAAGATTCTTGGTACTGCAGCGGCAGGCCTGTTTCAAATATTAATCTGGGTGGGTCTTTCTCTGGGTATGTTATTTGGAGTTAAAAGTTATTTTGGAGCGGATATACCTGTATCGTTAATAACCAGGCTTACCTCCAGCATAAATCTAACATTATTAATATTTTTTGTATTATATTTTATTTTAAATTTCCTGGTTTATGCAATAGGTTTTGCCGGAGTAGGTGCTATATTTTCAAATGAAAAAGATGCTAATCAATTTGTACAGCCGCTTGTTTTTCTCGCTATTGCACCTTTTTTCTTTTTTCCACTTGTAAGTCAGGATCCAAACTCTATAGTTTCAGTTATTTTGTCTGAAATCCCATATCTTTCTCCCCTGATGTTCATGAGAATGGCTATAACAGATGTTTCAATTTTTCAACAGACTCTTTCAATATTATTATTAATTGTAACAGTTCTTGTGGAATTGTGGATTGCATCGAAGATTTTTAGAATTGGTATATTGAGTTATGGGAAAAAACCTTCAATTAAAGAAATATTCGGGTGGTTGAAAAGATAGAATTTATTTGACAAATTATGGTTGATAAGTATTATTTAAGAGAGAAAAAATTGTATACTATATAAAAATTTAAAAGGAGGTTTTTATGAAAGATCATGTTAAATTATTTATTCCGGGTCCTGTAGAAGTTAATAAAGAAGTTTTGGAAGCTATGTCCAAACCGATGATAGGCCATAGAACACAGGAGTGCTCGGATTTGCAGAGAAGTGCTACAGAAAAAATGAAGAAGCTGCTTTATACAGACAATCTGGTATTATTTTCTACTTCTTCAGGAACAGGGTTATTAGAAACTGCCATAAGAAATTGCACAGCAAAAAAAGCAATTGTTTTTTCAGTAGGTGCATTTGGTAACAGATGGTATAACATTGCACAAAAAAATGGGATTCCTGCTGATAAACATGAAGTAGAATGGGGCAATGCAATTACTCCAGAGATGGTTGATGAATATCTATCAACAGGAAAATATGATGTAATTGCGATTACACATAATGAAACTTCAACAGGTGTTATGAATCCGGTTTATGAACTTTCAGAAGTAATTAAAAAATATCCTGATGTTGTATGGATAATGGATGCAGTTTCCTCTATGTCAGGAGCTAAAATTGAGGTTGATAAATTAGGAGTTGATTTTTGTCTTGCATCTTCACAAAAAGCTTTTGCTGTTCCACCGGGATTAGCAATGGCATCTGTTTCACAAAAAGCACTTGATAGAGCTAAAAAAGTTGAGAATCGAGGTTTTTATTTTGATTTATTAAGATTGGAAAAATATATTAAAGAAAGAGACCATCAGTATCCTTCAACACCAACAATTCCACACATGTACGGTATAGATAAACAACTTGATAGAATTATTGAAGAGGGTATTGAAAATAGATTCAAAAGACATAAAGAGATTGCTCAATATGTAAGAGATTGGGCAAAAGAATATTTTGATATTTTTGCTGATGAAAGATACCTTTCTGAAACAGTAACATGTATTGAAAATACGAGGAATATCGATATTCCTAAATTAAATGAAAAATTAAGAAAAAGAAACATGATAATTGCAAATGGTTACGGGAAATTAAAAAATAAAACATTTAGAATAGCTCACATGGGTGAAACAACAGTAGAAGATTTAAAAGAGCTGTTTAATAATATTAATGAAATCCTTAATTTATAGGTTTAAGACCCCGGCAAAATCAATTGTCGGGGCATATCTTTTATGAAATATTTTAGTAAGCAAGAGTCAAAAAATATTAAACAAATTTTAAATAATAAAGGTGCAGCAGAATATTCTTTTGATCTTGTGTTAAATGAAAATTTTGAGAAGCTAAAAAAATCAGATTCCAATCTCCTTTCAAGAATATTTGAAGATCTATCAAAATTAGCCGATAATTTTAATTATCAGATAAAGAAAAAAAATAAAAATGAACAGAATAAACATTTCTTACCGAAAATAATATTTAATGATAAAGAAGAAAATAATAAAATTACAATTTTTGGAGTTCCGCTTGGTTATCAATTTGGAACATTTTTGGAATCAATAGATATATTTTTTAATAAGAATATTTATGATTTTTCAGAAAAATTAATCAATAAAATTAAAAAGATAAATGAAAGTATAACTATAACAGTTTTTGTTGAAAAAAATTGCGAGTTTTCACCTTATGCTGTTTTATTTGCAGTAAAAGCTGCAGCCGTTAACAAGAAAATTTCAGTAGAAATATTAAATATTGAGGATATAACATTTTTTAAAAGAGAACTTGGAATAGAGGGTATTCCCACAACAATAATTGGGGATAAATATAGTTTTTTAGGTATTCAAAATGATGAAACGCTTATTCAAATAATTGATGAGGTAGTAAATAAATGAAAATAGAAGGTTCAGAAATAACTAATTCGGGTAAATGGACAAATTTTATTACTGCTAAATGGAAGAATGGGAAAAATTATGGAACTTGGGAGTATATATCAAGAAAAAATAAACAGAAGGGCATTGTAATTATTCCAAGATTTATCTCAGGAAGTCAGGAAAAATATATCCTTATAAAGCAGAAAAGAGTTCCATTTAATAATTATGTTATTGAGTTTCCTGCAGGATTAGTAGAAAGTAATGAAACAGTTGAAAACTGTGCTCACAGGGAGTTAAAAGAAGAGACAGGTGCTTCTGGAGAAATAAGATCAATTTCTCCTCTTCTTTCCACTTCATCCGGTATAACAGATGAATTAATCTATTTTGTTTATTATGATGTTATGGAAATAGGTAAAAAAAATCTTGATGAATCTGAAGATATAGAAACCATAATAAAAAGTAAAAGAGATATAAAAAATTATTTAAAATCAAATAATGAGCATATTATTGATAGCAAAGTTTGGGCGTATTTCACATAAAAAAAAGTTGTTTTTTTTATTATAAATAGTACTTGAAATACAAAAAATTAATGATAAAATTAGTTTATGTTTGGATAAAGAAAGGGAGGTAATTGTTTATGAAAAAAGATGATTTTATTACTAACATTGCAGAGAAACATGATAT
>Ga0102934_1001012_pt1 | contig 19467 bp, 17 predicted proteins | sample SalPonR2_A_D1_MG_FD_78175 | JGI IMG/M metagenome (GOLD analysis project Ga0102934, IMG submission 78175) | Salt pond soil microbial communities from South San Francisco under conditions of wetland restoration - Salt Pond MetaG R2_A_D1_MG | ecosystem: Environmental > Aquatic > Marine > Intertidal... | reverse complement strand
GTTAATGCAGGCTATTACAAAATGAACGTGAACCTGACCAGTATGGCCTACACCCTGCTGAACACAACACGCGCAGTGATCGGAGAAGCAACCGGCAGCTGGGATACAGACACTGATCTTCAATATGATGCTGAGGATAAAATTTGGAGAACAACAATGGATCTCAGTGGTGGCGAAATCAAATTCCGGGCCAACGACGCCTGGGATCTAAACTATGGATCTGCAAATGCAGACGGTACCCTGCAGGAAGGTGCCGATAATATACCTGTTGGTGAAGCCGGCACCTACACGATTGAGCTCGACCTCAGCGGACCTGTTTACAGGTATAGTCTCCAGCTTAATAATTAATTTTAATCAGTAAGCTCACAAGCTTACTCCTTCGGCCCGTTCTGTTCACGCAGGGCGGGCTTTTTTAAATGCTGTTAACATGAGCCCAACTTAAGAATTTGGAGATTGAGTATGCGGATGCCCAAAAAGGGGTAACCAATGGAAACAAGCTTAAATAATTTGGACGTTATATCCCTCTCTTTTATGCAGAGAGGGATATTTCCACAGGGATGGCTACGCCAGGGGTGAATCGGAAAATAAATCTAAATTATTTTAAGCAGTCTGAAAGGCAGACTGTTTTTGGGAAAACCTCCTTCCTGCCCTCGATATCACGGGGTACAAGGAGGGCTCCTTTTTTAAATTCAATTTCAGAGTTATTACATCAAACTATCGTTACAGTTAAGTAAAAGACGCAACCGGTCCTTAATCGTTCTGAAGGCTGATTTTCACTAAAAAGATGAGGATGACCGGTGCATCAATGTGGGGTGATACAGTTCACTGCTCACTTTTAAATTTGGATTCTTCATTCTCGATATCAGCTTTTTTGTAGCACGGAACCCCATATCATACATCGGTTGGGAAACTGAAGAAAGACCAATGTAATGCGTTACTGAAAGGTTATCGAATCCGATAATGGGTATCTCCCTGTTTTTCTCTTTCATCGCTTTCAGGGCACCTATTGCCTTGGTATCAGACGTGCAAAAACAGGCATCAGGCAATGGATCAAGGTCCAGTATTTTGAGCATGGCCTGGTACCCGTTTCTTTCGTTAAAGCCATCCCTGTCCATGTCGTTTCCTGTATGAACCAGGGATTCATCAAACTCTATTCCATACTCATTGAGTGCCTGTTGATAGCCGATCAGTCTCTCTTTAATAGGGGTAGCTTCGGGATTTGCCAGTAAAAATGCGATCCTTTTACAGGAGTTTTCAAGAAAATATTTAGTCGCAAGATAGGCACCCCTCGTATTGTTAAAACAGACTGAATCGTGTAACTCTGATGAATCGTCTACAAGACAGAGGGGGACCTCAAAACGTTTTAACTCCATGTATTGATCTTCATTAAGGTGAAGAGAGATTAAAATGTAGCCTTCAGACCATCTTTTTTTAATGATGTTTTCAATTTGTGAATACGCGTCAGCCTGATTATTTATATTTACAATATTGAGCTCAAAATCTTCATCTTCCAGACTATCCTGAACACCCCGGAGAATTTCTGTAATAAAGTAGTTCGACATTACCGGAATCAGCATCGAAATCCGGTTCTTCTTTTTACTTGCCAACCCCTGTGCATACACGTGTGGATGATATCCCATTGCATCCGCAATTCTCAATACCTTTTTTATCGTATCAGAATTTACTTTCGTATTGCCGTTCAGCACCCTTGATACGGTTGCAGTACTAACACCGGCAGCTTCGGCAATGTCAACAAGTTTTACTGTCACGGGTTATCTCTATAAATTCGATTATGGGCACTATGCGGCCCTAATGGTAGATAGTCTTAATAGCTCCGGAAAAAATACCAAAGTAAAACAACAATGTATCCATGACGAATACGGTATGCTCAGATGAATATAAATTTTAGCATTCTATTTTTCAGGTTGTAACCTCTGCTTCACCATAATTTTTTTTGATATAATCGTCCAAAAGCTGGCGAAATTCAGCGCCTATATTGTCTCCGCGAAGTGTAGAATGATGCTCACCATCAATATAAACAGGGGCTTTCGGCTCTTCAAACGTACCGGGCAGTGATATACCAATATTGGCATGGCGCGATTCGCCCGGCCCATTCACAATGCACCCCATTACCGCTACATCCATCTCCTCAACTCCAGGATACATATCTTTCCAGATGGGCATCATCTCAACGACGTAATTCTGTATTTCATCAGCAAGCTCCTGAAAATAGGTGCTTTTCGTGCGCCCGCAACCCGGACACGCCGTAACCTGCGGAATAAAACTACGAATTCCCATTGACTGCAGAATCTGCTGCGCAATACGAACTTCTTCTGCCCTGTCGGCTCCTGGCATAGGCGTTAGGGAAACCCTTATGGTATCTCCTATACCTCTTTGCAGCAACACGGCCAGCGCCACTGAGCTTGCAACTGTACCTTTCATTCCCATTCCGGCTTCTGTAAGGCCAAGATGTAAGGCGTATGGCAGATCGTCCGCAATACGCTGATAAACGTTAATTAAGTCCTGCACACCGCTCATTTTACAGCTTACAATGATCTTATTTGGTTGCATTCCGACATCTTCAGCGAGTTCAGTAGATCGTCTGGCACTTTCTACCATTGTGTCGAGCATCACGGCTTTGGACGATTTGGGATTCTCCCGCTTACTGTTTTCATCCATATACTGTGCCAGAAGCTGCTGATCCAGCGATCCCCAGTTTACACCAATCCGCACAGATTTTTCATATTTAATAGCTTGTTCAACAATAGTACAGAAGTTTTCATCACGGGTTTTAGTGCCCGTATTCCCGGGATTAATCCTGAAATTTGACAACGCTTTTGCCGTCTCTGGGTACTTGGTGAGTAAGATGTGCCCGTTATAGTGAAAGTCGCCGATAATGGGAACAGTAACACCCCGGTTTAACAGTTTCTCTTTGATGTATGGAACAGCTTTAGCCGCTTCATGATTGTTCACCGTTATTCTTACCAGTTCTGAACCGGCTTTATTAAGATGGTCGATCTGATCTACAGTTTCATCGATGTCGGCAGTATCTGTATTGGTCATCGACTGAACCACGATCGGATGACCGCCGCCGACAATCACATCGTCAATTTGAACCGGTATAGATTTTCTGCGTTTAATAGGGGAACTGTCTTCCATTTTTATATAACTATTACGATTAATACTGGTTTTTAATTTTTTTTACTTAGTTCAAATAACTTTCTTTTCTCCTCTTTCGTCAAACCATCGTACCCGCTTTTTGAAATTTTCTCAAGAATTTGATCAAGCTCATCCTGATTAGTTTCCTCCACAATTTCGACATCGCTTACAGAGTACATCTTTTTGTTTTTTGGTTGTTTTGAGGATTTCTTCTTCGGGCTTTGCTGCCACAACCGTTCAATAGGCCTCACGATTGCTGAAAGGTCTTTTCCCTCGTAGTGTGCTTTAATCAGTAAGTACCCAACCCCTGCGCCTCCAAGATGCACAAGGCGTGCTACATTGTCACCGGAACCTATAAAGAGAACGTCAAAAGCAATGAGTCCCGCAACGACAAAACGAGCCTCAATTGGTGGCAGAAACAAGAGCATGATGGGTGCCCTGGGATACAGATATGCAAATGCCACCATTACTCCAAAAACGGCTCCGGAGGCCCCGATCACCATACTTGTACCATATAGTGAAGCGAACGCAATATGAAAAAATGCTCCTCCGATTCCGGATCCGAAAAAGATAACTGCAAATGATCTGGGCCCTATAGACTCCTCAACGGATCTTCCCATCCACCAGAGCCAAAGCATATTAAAAAGCAGATGAAATCCGCCGCCATGCAAAAACATGTAGGTCACAAAACGCCACGGCTGGGTAAGTGCCGTACCGATTGAAGGATTAAAACCCAGATACTCTACGATATAGCGGTTCAGTGATTGATCCCCCACCCGGATGCCTCCTACAACGGCCTGCAAAATAAATACGATCACGTTTATGGCAATGATCGTACGTATTACCGGAGGGATTCGCATAAACCCTCTCATAAATGCACTTCTAAATGATTCCTGCTGATACATAATCGTCTGTTAAGAATACCGGGAACCCTCGCCTTTTAATCCCCAGTACTTGATCAAGATAAATCCAACCACCATTCCGCCAAGATGGGCAAAATGTGCAATACCGCTATCAGGTCTCATTAAACCGGATAGCAGCTCAATTCCTCCAAATATTGCAACAAAGTATTTCGCTTTGATAGGAATAGGTGGAATTAATAACATAATATAACGATCCGGAAACATCATCCCGAACGCCAGTAAAATACCGTAAACGGCACCGGAAGCCCCTACTGTCGGCGCCCCGCCTCCCCCAATCCACATGTGAATAAGAGCCGCTCCAATTCCCGTTAAGAAGTAATAAATGGCAAATCGCTTGGTTCCCCAGAAATTTTCAATTCCCTGCCCAAAAATCCAGAGGGCAAACAGGTTGAAGATTATGTGCCCAAATCCGCCATGCAGAAACATGTATGTTACCAACTGCCATGGAGCAAATAACCCGGACCCTACGGGCCAAAGTGCTCCAAACTCCATTAAGTAACGCTGCAGCATGGGATTCGTGAGCGCTACAAATACCAGCAGATTAACAATGATTAGGTGTTTGACTGCCGGTGGAAATATGGAAAACTGAGTATTTGGTGAATAATTATCGCCTTGGTAATTCAATGATTTATCTAATTATTTAAAAATTTCTTAGCTCGTTCTGAGGCATTTATACCACTTAGTGTAACACCAGGTATTCCCTGCCCAGGGTATACTGTATCGCCGCATAAAAACAATCCATCAAACGGCGTTTTGTTCGGAGTCCAGTCGAGCAGTGATCGGTTCATACTCTGTGGAATTCCACCAACCCGGCCTTTTTTTCTGTAAACCCAATTACTCCAACTAACCGGTGTAGAAGAAAATACCATTTTTATCTCTGCATCAGAAAAATAGGGCAACTTCTTTTTCAAAATTGATAAAATCTTTTCCTGAACACTCTCTTTTGTACTTTCGTATGTACCGTTAAGCCCAAACCAGAATTCAGGCACTGTATGGGTGGATACGTTTAGAACCCGTTTTCCTTCCTCCGCGCGATCGTTATCATGTTTGTCAGAAAATGATATGAAGACCGACCCGGACTCAAGGCCGGCCTGCTTTTCACCATCATCTAAATGAACCTGATGATGGAGCGGCATGCTTTCGGGGAATACATCATCGGTAACAATACCCATTGTAAAAGCTCCCCAGGCCTCGTCATATTGTTCAGATTCTTTCCTGAAATAATCAGCCATGTCTCCCGATGTGGTCTCTTCCATATTCCAGACTGGCAGGTTTGAAATGACAACAGGTGCGCTGTAATTCACTCCCTTGGACGACCGTACATTGTACCTATCACCTTTTTTATCTATCGAAACCAGACCTTCTTTAGTGTGGAGTTTTCCATTTTTCTGACCCAGATACTCTTTAAGCTTTTGAACCAGTTTAAGAAGTCCCCCGGGTACATAATAGTTTGTATAATTAGTATAAGTAATAGCGGGAGCACCAAAAAGAAACGGAGTTTCGGTTGAGGTTGACTGAGCTGATATCATCAGCTGTTCATCAATAAACCGGAAAAATTCGGGATTGGTAATACCCATTTTAGTGGCAGTCTCTTTTACAGACTGAACCGCATATGGAAGTACCCAGACATCACTTACATCATTTTTTAGCAGCTTAAACCACTCTTTTGCTTCAAGCGGCGGAAAAAATCGATTCTTTCCTGATATTTTCCAGACTATGTCGGAAACTGAAAAGGCCTTTTCCCAAAATTTTCTCTGCTCAGCCTCTTCGCCAAACCACTTTACCGCTTCATTAATCCACTCATCACGATCCTGCCAACGTGTAATGAGTTTGCCATTCATGTAGACGTTCATTGAGGGAGATATTGCTTTTCTGGGAAGTGAAATATCGAGTTTTTCTTCAAGCCACTTTAACGGTTGGTTTTCGTCAAATCCAATAAGCGTAGTTGCACCGGATTCAAAAATGTAGCCTTTTCTGTAATAAGAGGAGCTGCATCCGCCGGGAACATGGGATTTCTCAAGTACCAAAACCGAATAACCTGCTTCTGCCATCAGAACGGCAGCTGTCATGCCGCCCATACCCGCACCGGCAACGATTACATCAAAATTTGTTCTTTTTTCCATACCGATTCCAACAAATTCAAAATCGGGTTGGTTCGCTTTCGCTCAGCAGAATCGAAATTTATTTGCCATAGTTATTCCAATCAGAATTATATGAATCAAACAGCTAGAGCAGGTTCAAAAGACACATCTTGATTTGCAAGGGCTGGTTTCTCAACTTTTTGGTCCACTTCAATTTTACCATCCCGGAGACGAATAATTCGGCGGGCGTGTTCTGCAATCTCATTTTCGTGTGTAACAAGAATAATAGTGTTTCCTGCACGGTAGAGTTCTTCGAATAAAATCATGATTTCATCACCGGTTTTAGTATCAAGATTACCGGTAGGTTCGTCGGCAAGCAGTATAGACGGATCATTCACAAGCGCCCTGGCAATTGCCACACGCTGGCGCTGCCCACCCGATAACTCATTGGGTTTGTGGTCCAGCCTGTCGCCAAGGCCGACCTTTGTAAGCGTTTCAGTCGCCTTTTCTTTCCTTTTTGAGCTTTTTATGCCACTGTAAATTAACGGAAGCTCAACATTACTCAAACAATCTGTTCTTGGAAGTAAATTGAAGGTTTGAAAAACGAATCCAATTTCACGGTTTCTTACCTGTGCAAGTTCCGAATCATCAAGCTCGCTTACCTGGTTGCCATTCAAAATATATTCACCTGAAGTTGGCGTATCCAGACATCCAATCATATTCATCAGCGTAGACTTTCCTGACCCGGAGGGCCCCATTATCGCTATATATTCATTTTCAGCCACGTCAAAGGTAACACCATCCAGGGCTTTTACAAGCGTCTGTCCCATTTTATAGTGTCGTGTTAAATCCCGGATTTCAATTACTTTTTTAGACATAATATGATTGTTTATGATCGTTAATTATTACTTTCAGCTTCAATTTCATCACCATCCTCGAGCTCCCGCGAAAGCACCCGGTAACTGCCGGTGATAATCTCCTGTCCAGCTTCAAGGCCACTCATAATCTGTATATACGTGTTATTGCTGATGCCGGTTTCAACCTCCACTTGCCGGGCGATACCATTCTCATTCAGGAAAACAACCCGTCTGAAATCTTCCGTTTCACTTACATTTCTGACGGTGGGTTCTTCCGTGTCTACAGAATCCTGTTCTGCAAAATTCCGAACGGTAACCGCCTGAATCGGTACTGATACTACATCAAACACTGTATTGGTCTTGATATCAACAGTTGCCGACATCCCTGGTTTAAAGGTCGGGCTGTCGTCGTTAGAGGGGGATTCCTGTGTACTTTCTGAAAGCAGCAAATCGCTGGAGTATTCAAGATTATGCGGCGTTGTAATCCGAACTTTAACTTTATAATTCGTTACCTGATCAGCAGAGCCGGTACCGGTAACATCGGCAGAATTGGCAATTTCTGTCACAACTCCCTCAAACGACCGGTTAGGATATGCATCCACCTCAATAATCGAGGTGTCAGCCAGGTTCACATTAACAATGTCGTTTTCGTTTACTTCCACTTCAACTTCCATCTGTTCCATATGAGCAATCCGCATCATTTCAGTACCTGCCGTTTGTGCCTGCCCCAATACTCTCTCTCCAGCTTCAACAGCAAGACGGCTGATCGTACCATTTTGAGGTGCACGGATTACGGTTTGTTGCAGCTCTTCCTCAGCCCGCCTTAGCTGTGCTCTTGCACTTTCTATCTGGTACTCAGCAGCCTTAAAGTTCGACTTTTGAGCTTCGTAATTATTTTTTGTTTGAAGATATTCAAGCTCAGAAATAAGATCTCTTTCGTACAGCTGCTGATTTTTAACGAATTCCGTCTCTGCCTGCAGCATATTTGCTCGCGCCTGCTCCATTCGCGAACGTTGTGTAAGAAGTGCTGCATTCAGCTCATCAATTCTGGCTTCATAGAGATCAGGCTTAATTCTCAACAGCAGATCACCCTCACGTACGAAGTCACCTTCCTTTACATTTAGTTCGATAATTTCACCGGATACATCAGGCCTGATGACAACCTCTACTTCCGGCTGCATTCTCCCGGATGATGAAACCAATTGTGTAATGGTTCGACGCTCAGTAACCTCTGTTTCGACGGGTGTTGCGCCTGAGCCACCATCCAGCCAGCCGGCCGTTTTTGCCACAACTCCGGCGATGGCGATAACCACCACAAGAACTCCCAGGATTTTTAAAAGTTTTTTAGTTGCTGATTTTTTCTTTGCCATGATACAATCCCAATTAGTGGTGTAAAATTATTTTAGTGCTATAACGATATATCATCACTGATACGTCCGATAAAGTAGTCAAGAAGTTTTCCCTGAAAGATAAATCTGTACATTGCCTGTGCACTGTTAGATTGCGCCTGCACATAATTTGCGTTTGCCTGGCTCAATTCAATCAAAGTTGATGCCCCTACTTCATATCGCTGCTGCTCTGTTTCATATGCTCGTTCAGCTGCAATCAAGGCCTTATTGGTCGACTCCATCTCTTTTGTTCTGGCGATGTAGTCACTATATGCCTGATTAACTTCCTGTATTACCTGAAGCCTGGTATTCTCCAGGTTCAGCTCAGCATTTTTCAGATTGATTTCCTGTGTCTGAACAGCCGTTCTGGTATTTAATCTGTTTAAAATCGGGATATTCAGGGAAAGCCCTATTCCACGGGAGATATTCTGATCAAAAAACTGATCATTATAGCTCAGCGGACTCAGGTCACTATAGTTTGAACGTATATTAGCGTTGGCTGATAATGAAGGTAAATAGGCTCCTCTGGTGGCTTTCAAGTCATACTCAGCAGCCTTAATTGAGCTAATCTCGCTTTTAAGGTCCGACCGTGTATTCATAGCTGTATTTACGAGCTCACGGAGATCAAACTCTCTGGGAACTGCAGAAATTTCTTCCACATCCGGGCGAACAAATTCATACTCACCAAGCGGATCAATTTGTAATTCTCTGATAAGTGCAAGCCTTGAAAGTGTTACCTCATTTTCACGGTTCACAACATCAAGCTCACTGTTGGCTACGACCGATTCCTGATTAAGAAGATCCACGTTAGGACGAGACCCCACTTCTACCTGCGCTTCTATTTGCTCCAGCTGCTGCAGTGCCGAGTCAAGATTTTCTTCAGCAATTGAAAGTAACTGCTCTGAAAGGAGGTAGTTCAGATATGATGATGCTGTATTGAATATGATATTTTCACGAACCCGCTGAAGCAGCTCTTCTCTCGACTGAGTTTCAGACTGGGCGCGTCTCAGGTTATTAATATTTGCAAAACCGCTAAAAATATCCATGCTGCTGCTTGCAGATGCACTTAAAAAGTTTGCAGTTACATCCACAAACTCTCCTGTTGCTTCTGTATCAAATCGACGACCAACATTGACAGTTCTGTTTACGCTTGCATTCAGTGTTGGGAAAAAGTCAGCTTTCGCACTTAACTCCTGAAGTTCAGCTATGCTGAGGTTGTTTTCTGCCTGCTTGAGCTGGTAGTTATTCTCGAGCGCAATATTAACGGCATCTTCAAGAGTAATGGTTTCGGTTTGTGCAAATCCTGCAAAAGGAATGGAGAATAAGAAAAGGCTAATTAGTAATTTTCGCATCATCTGTTTAACTGATATTTAAATTTAGTTTGTACACGTAGAAGAGTAACCAGAGTTTCAGTTTTTTTTCTCACTTTTGCGAAAGAAAAATGAATTTTAACAATTCATACTCCTAAACATTTAGACGTATAATGAAAGAAAAAGTTGGAATTTTTTTGTAAAGAAGAGAAGTAATAGTTAAAAACGTATGAGAGACGGGATTAATAACAATTACAATCTGAGAATAAGGACCTAAACAAAAACAAATACTACTTACTATTTGTCAGATTTTTTTCCATTATTTCTGAAATGTAAGATGCAGCACGCTGGGCAGCGATACGTTTAACCTCATCAAAAAGAAGAGATGTGAAACCGACGGACCTGGTGGAGGAAGGTCCTGCATGGTTACCAGAGCCTGTTCCTCCCTTTCTTTTTTTCTTACCTGACAAACCCAACACCACACCGGCAGCAACAGAGAGAGCAACCGCCTGAAGCGGTCTTTTCTTTATCGTTTCAACAGGTTTGAATGAACCAAGAACACTTTTCCTGGCTTTCTTTATTCGATTTTCAAAACTACCCTCTAGCAGTTCGAGATCGTCCTGTAATCTGACTTTCCGTTTTCTGAAATCGGCCATAGATAATTTCTCTTTACTCATCTTCTGTCTGCTTTTCCTGATCTTTATCAGACTTTTTTTCTAGTGATTTCAAAGCCCGATCTATCAAACCGGCCTGAATCCGTTCTGTCATTTTCTTCGATTTCTTGTTCATAAATAAAATCGCAAGCAGAAACAGCGGAAGTGACGAAATTGCAAAACCAGCGCTCATGCTGTTTAGTAGCTCACTTATTAAAAAAGAAAATGCAAACCAGGCAAAAAACACAGCCCCTGCAAGTAATAGTATTCCGGTAACGCGCTGAATACCTTGGGCTACAAGCAGAGATGTTTCCTCTAAAATCGTTAAGCGAAATAATTCTGCACGTTTTTCAACATATTCGCGCAGGTCTTTTTTCAGGTTTTTAGTGTGATCCATACCCGGCTCTTCTTCAGACATAAGCTGTGATTACCGGAATAATTTTCCAATTAAGAAACCAGCCGCAACACCCGCAACTACGCTGCTGATCGGATGCTTTCGAATCAGTAATTCGGTTTCAGTCTTGATCTCCTTGAGTTTTTCTTCAAGTTCTGCCTCTTTTATTGCAGATGATCCCTGCTCAATAGCTTCTTCAAGCTCTTCATTCAAATCGTTGATAATACTTTCGTCCATTTTTTTTCAAATAAAGTTAAAATGATGATCGACAAAACGTAAAATAACATCTTGTTCGACAATGGTAAACAAAATCTGAAAAATTGTAGCTATAAACAGATATAAGTTTCCGTTTACCTTAATTAAACCATTTCAGAGTTAATTATTCATAGCGAAGGCTCTCGATAGGATCTAATCTGGCCGCCTTAAATGCCGGATAAACACCAAACAGCACACCAATAACAGTCATTCCAACAACTCCCCCAATGGCAGAGCTCCAGGGTATTACAATGCTTGATTCCAGCCAGACTGCTGCTGCATTGCCCAAACCGGCACCAAGAATAATGCCGATGATTCCACCAATCTGACAAATGGCAATAGATTCCATCAAAAACTGGGAAACAATTGCTTTCCTGGTAGCACCAACAGCTTTTCGTACTCCAATTTCACGTGTTCGTTCATTAACTGAAACAAGCATGATATTCATCACACCGATGCCGGCTCCAAGCAGTACAATTCCTCCAATTACAAAACCTATTGTGTATAATACTCCTGTGAAAGAGTCGAAAGCACTGCCAAGCGATTCATTTGTGGCTATTTCAAAATCATTATCATCGATGGGATCTACTTTCCTGATGGCTCTCAAAATGCCTGTGAGCTCATCAATTGTCGCTTCTACATTGTCTATGGAACCAGCTCGTAATTGAATTCCGATATTGCGCTCCCGGCCGTAAATGCCGGCAAGATGTGTGTATGGAATAACTACAAAGCGATCCAGAGTCTGGCCAAATACATTCCCTTTGGCTTCAGTAACTCCAATAACCGTATAAGGGCGTCCCTCAATTCGAATAATTTTTCCAAGCGGACTCTGCTGTTCAAACAGAGCCTCCTCGACATCAGCCCCGATAATTGCCACCGTCCGTGCATAATCGATATCCTCCTGAGAAAAATTCCTCCCAACCGCTAAATCATAGGCATTATTTGTGAGAAAGTGTTCATTCCCCCCCTGTATACCAATGTTGGGTTCTGTCTCTTCTTCTTCAAAGGCAACCCGGGTTGTTCTGTAGTTGTTATTTGGGCCAACACCTTCTGCTGAATTTGAGAGCTCCTGCAGACGTTCCATCTGTTCGATGGTAATATCTTCTCTGTTACGGTATTTTTCCCAGTCTTCATTTCCCATTCTGATCGCAGGAAACTTCTGAACTGTAATCACATCACCGCCCATCAGGCTCAATGTATCTTTGAAATAGGTGTCGAGAACCAGGACAGCCGTGTTGGCACTGATAATCGCAAAGACACCCACAGAGATGGCAAGCAGTGTAAGCGAAGAGCGCAGCTTATTTGCTTTTAAAGAATCAATCGACTGGCGGAAAACTTCAATAATGTTCATAATCTTAATCGTACCTAAGTGATTCGATGGGATCAGCTTTTGCAGCCTTGCTTGATGGCAGGTATCCGAATAAAATACCCACAAAAGCACAGATCAAAATGGCCTGGAGAACCGTTCCCCAGTTTAGATATGCAACAAAAAACTGATTTAATATTTCCGTAATACCAACTGAAAGCAGTACCCCAACCACTCCTCCAATCAGGCTTATAACGATCGCCTCCATTAAAAACTGCAGAAGTATTTCCCAGGACTTCGCACCTACAGCCTTTCGTATTCCAATCTCTTTCGTTCTCTCCTTTACGGACACGTACATAATATTCATTACGCCAATACCGCCCACAAACAGTGCAAGTCCTGTTAGAAATATGCCAATCCCGTATATCGCAAATTTCATGCTTTTAAATTCCTGTTCAAAAAGGGCAGCTTTATTAATTGCAAAATCCTGATCGTCCATCGGGTCGAGCTGCCTGATTTGTCTCATTGCGCCAATCACTTCATATTCACCATCTTCCATGGCTTCTTCAGAAGCAAACTGAACGGCTAGCTGAATCCCCCAGCGTAAATCATAAATACTTCCGTATGCCGAAATAGGGATTACCACCTGGCTGTCGTTATCTCCCATGCCAAGAAAATTTCCCTGCTTTTCAAGTACGCCAATTACCATAAAACGCTGCCCCATTATACGAACCTGCTTGGTAATCGGATCTTCCATTGGAAAAAGTGCTTCTGCTACATTCGCTCCCAGTACCACCACTTTTGCACCACGATGTTCGTCAGCATCGCTGAAGGCTCGTCCGGTCTCAATATTCAAACCGGCGGTTTCAAAATGAGAGGATGTACCACCGGTAACCTGAACACTCTCAATATCTCTGTCCTGGTAGCGAACGGTAGTCCTGCGAGAAGCGGATGCAGCAACGTTAGTAGCCGAAGGAACAAGCTCTTTTAAGTCCTCAACATAGTCGAGACGCATTTCCTGTCTGTTTCTGTATTCCCACCATTTATACTCTCCGCCAAAACCCCATGGCCATTTCTCCACAAAAACGACATTCCTCCCAAGCATATCCATACTCTCTTCGAAGGAACGGTCAATACCATCAGATATGGTATTCATAGCCGTAACTGAAACTATTCCAATAACGATACAGGTAGTTGTAAGAATAGCGCGCGTTTTATTCGTCCAAATTGCTGAAAGTGCAATTTTTGACCCCTCTGTTAAACTGATCCAAAAATGTTTCATATATACTCGTAAATCTGATATTCACTATGGGAAAGAGAACCTGTCTCGGATAATTTCACAATAACCCAAAAATAGCAGATGTTTAGGTTATCTTGAAACCATACGCAAAATTCTTATTTTCGTTTCAATAATCTGGAAATTAATAACATTTAAATGAAAAAATTGGATGTACTCGCCTTCGCTGCACACCCCGATGATACCGAACTAAGCTGTGCCGGAACGCTTGCTGCACTTGTCAGGCAGGGACTGAAGGTAGGCGTGGCAGACTTAACGCGGGGTGAAATGGGCTCACGCGGAACTCCCAAACTCCGGTTAAAAGAAGCTAAAAAAGCCGCTGAAATTATCGGGCTTACTGAACGGGTTAATTTAGGCCTCCCGGACACGCAATTGAGTAACACAAGGGAAAATCAACTCCCGATTATTCAAACGATTCGTGAATATCGTCCTCATATTTGCCTTATTACGGCCCCCGAAGACAGACATCCCGATCACGGTCACGCTACCAAACTATTGACAGACGCTATTTTTTACAGCGGACTCATTAAAATAGAAACACGTGGAAAGGACAGGAAGCTCCAGGAGCCACACAGGCCTTCGCATGTTCTTCACTATATGCAGGATACCCCGTTCAACCCCGATTTTGTCTTCGATATATCTGATACTATAGAAATCAAAGAAGAAGCTATTAAAGCATTTTCCTCACAGTTTAATGTAGCCGACCCAGGGGATGAACCCGAGACCTATATTTCCGATCCATCGTTTTTTGATGCGTTAAGGGCTCGTGCAAAACAGGTAGGACATCTGGGAGGGTATGATTTTGGTGAGGGCTTCCTCTATCAAAAGAAACCTTTTCCAATTGATGATTTAGCATTTCTGATGAAAACAGCACCGAAACGATAAATCTTTCGTTAAGAATCGATCTGTTTACAGTCTTAATTGAAAAAAGCCTTCAAATTTTTTGAAGGCTTTTTGTTATCAGCTCTTAACCTGGTATTTAATCAATTGACTTCAAATACTTAAAGAAATCACTGTCTGTTGATAAAAATACAGATGTTTCACCGTCAAATGCCGTTTCGTAGGCTTCCATCGCCTTAACAAACTCATAAAATTCGCGGGTTGAAGCGTTTCGGTTATAAGCTTCATTATAAATGGCTGCAGCTTCTGCATCACCGCGACCACGGATTTCCCTCGCTTCCCGGAATGCAGCAGACTGTATTTCCAGTAGTTCGCGCTCTTTTTCCCCCTCAATTCTTGAGGCTTCGCCCTGTCCTTCAGATCGGAAAAGATCAGCAATTTTATTCCGCTCACTTATCATTCGGTCATAAACAGTTACCCGAACTTCTTCAACGTAATTGATACGTTTAAAGCGAAAATCAAGGACTGCAATCCCCAAATCTGACGCCCTCTCGTTTGCCAGTTCAAGCACGATATCCTGTATTGCGCTTCGGCCCACTTCAATGGTTTCCAGTGAATCTTCAATCACTTCAAAAATATCTGCATCCAAGTCAGGTTCCCGATTTGATGTTCGCACAATTTCTACCAAATCGTGTGATGCCACCGCATTTCTTGTCTCACCATCCAGAATATCGTCAAGCCTGGATTGTGCACCACGTTCATCACGCAGACGACGGAAAAACTGCAGCGGATCGGTTATTTGCCAACGGGCATAGGAGTCCACAAATATAAACTTCTTGTCTTTTGTTGGCACCTGGTTTTGATCTCCATCCCATTCCAAAAATCGCTTATCAAATCGATTCACGGTTTGGATAAAGGGGACCTTCATTTTTAAGCCGGGCTCTGTAACCGCTGAACCAACGGGAGCGCCAAACTGCGTAATAATAACTTGTTCTGTTTCATCAACAGTATAAAAACTGTTCGACAGCAATATCGCTAAAAGAGCCAATACAACCAGTAAAATTCCAAATTTCTTATCCATAAATCTGCCTCTTAATTATTATTGCTGTTATTCTGATTGCTCACACTACGAACGCCATCCATCTGCATCTGCAGCAGGGGAAGCACGTTGGCCCCGTCCTGATCGGTTATCACTTTGGTACCGATAGTTGGAAGCAGTTCCTGCAGCGTTTCAAAATAGATACGCTTTTTAGTGATTTCGGGTGCAAGAGTGTATTCCTGGTGTAACTGAACAAAAGCTGCAACTTCCCCTTCAGCAGTATTCGTTCTGTTAATGGCATAACCTTCTGCCTGCTGAATGGTTTGCTCTGCCTCACCCCTTGCTCGCGGAATTACGCGGTTATAATCCGATTCAGCCTGGTTAATCAGGGTTTCCCTCTGCTGTTGTGCTTCGTTTACAGCATTAAAAGACGGCTTCACCGGGTCTGGGGGATTTATATCCTGAAGCACCACTTGTTCGATCTGAATACCGGATTCATACTCTGCATTCAGTTCCTGGAGTATTTCCTGTACTCTTGCTGCCACGGATGCACGCCCAATTGTAAGCACTTCATTTACTGTTCTGTTTCCCACTACTTCTCTCATGGCCGCTTCAGACATATCACGCAGTGTTTGTTCCGGATTTCTGATCTTAAAAAGGTAGTTGTAGGGATCAGAAATTCTGTATTGTACCACCCACTCAACATCTGCAAGATTTAAATCACCGGTAAGCATCAGGGATTCGTCAACATAACCGGCCTTGGTATAGGTAGTCTGTACACCCGACTGAACCGTTCGGTAACCAAATTCCTGTTTCAGTTGCCGCTCTACCGGTACTATTCGGGTGGTCTCTACAAATGGGATTTTAAAGTTCAGACCCGGTTCTGCTGTTCTCTGGTATTCGCCAAATCGTTGAACTACGCCCACTTCTTCTGGTTCAACAGTGTAAAAAGAGGCAAAGACCAAAATGAATGCTGCAACAGCAATCGCGATCCCCTTTACATTCCCCAGCAGATTTTTGATCTGTGGAGGTATATTGAGATCCGTTCCCTCAAATGGATTATTATTTTCTGCCATAGATATAAGTTATTCTGGTGTTGATGTGAAATAAAATTAATGCGAAATGACTTCTTGTACGCAATAACAACAATCATGTTATGATATATATAAGTACCCGCTTTTATACCAATAAAATCAATGGTTAAACATAAAAAAGCCGTCTGTTAATATAGCCATTCTTTAATCCCGGGTCACAATCTAATTATGATTCAGATATGTGTTAAATTTCTCTTATGGAATAATGCTTAAGAATTTTTGCCGTGGAGAAAGTTCAATATAAAAAAAGCTCCCTTACAAACAGTAAAGGAGCTTCTTTAAAATAAATCCATTTTCAATGTTTCAGCAGAGTGCTATGATTCCTCTGCGGCAAGCGTTTCAGAAATGATTTTTTCCTGAATATTATGCGGAACCTGCCCGTAATCGTGGAACGTTCTGGAGTACGATGCACTCCCCTGGGTCATCGATTTTAACCTTGTAGTATAGTTATCGAGTTCTTCGAGCGGAACAATCGCTTTAATTTTTTGAATAGAGCCTTCTGCGTCCATTCCCAAAATCTGCCCTCTTCGCGAACTCAGGTCACTCAACACATCCCCCATATAATCAGCCGGCAGGGTTACCTCGATTTCGTACAGCGGCTCAAGCAACTGGGGTGCTGCGCGTAAAAATCCATCTTTAAACGCCATCAACCCTGCCGTTTTAAAAGCGGCCTCATTTGAATCAACAGAGTGCATGGATCCGTCATAAACCGAAACCTGAATATCTCTGGCCCGGCATCCACTCAATGGGCCGTTGGACATTTTATCCAGAATTCCTTTCAATATAGCCGGCATAAACCTGTTATCAATTACACCGCCAACTATACAGTTCTGAAATACCAGCTTTCCACCCCATTCCAGGTCTATATTCTCAACATTTCGAACTTTAATATCTGTTCGTTCAGGCATTCCCTCCTCCCATGGTTCAATGGAAAGATATACTTCAGCAAACTGGCCCGCTCCCCCACTCTGTTTTTTGTGCTTATAATGGGCTTCAACTCGTTTCGTAATCGTTTCGCGGTAAGGTATTCGTGGTTTGACATACTCTACATCCAGCTGAAATCGCTCTTTAAGCTGATGAAGAACCATATTGAGGTGTTCTTCGCCAAGACCGTGAACGATCGTCTGCTGAAGCTCCTGGCTGTGCTCAATTGAAATTGACGGGTCTTCTTTTTGAAGCTGATTCAGTGATGTGCCGAGTTTATCTTCATCACCTTCATGTGTCAGCTGTATAGCTGCGCGAATCGTTGTTTTAGGATAATCAATAGGAACAAATCCGATATCATCTCCCTTTTCAGCAACCGTATCTCCGGTATTCACATCTTTCAGCTTTACGGCGACGGCCAGGTCACCGGCGTTTACTTCCGGTACTTCAGTACGCTTATGCCCCTGGTTAATAAACAGCGACCCGATTCTGAGACTGTCGCCGGTTCTGTTGTTTACCATATCCATTCCATGAGATATTTTCCCGCCGGTAACTTTCAAGAAAGTAAGGTCACCCACATGTGGCTCCGATGTTGTTTTAAAAGCAAAAAATGATGGGGCTTTTTCACTTGAAATTTTATGAGGCTTTCCGTCTTTTCTCGTCATTTCACGATCAAGTGGAGATGTGCCGACATTTCCAAGAAATCCAAGCATCCGTCCTGTTCCCATATTTTTTGATGCACAGGTACAAAACAAGGGGAAAATATCGCGGTTCAGCAAGCTCGTTTGCAGTCCATCCCGCATCTGGTACTCGTCCAGCTCGCCGTTTTCGAAATACAGGTCGAGCAGTGTTTCATCATTTTCGGCAATGGTTTCAACTAATTCATTATGCAGTAATTCAGCCTGTGCTTTATGCGATTCAGGAATAGGCAACTTGTCTGGTCGTCCCCCATCTTCAGGAAACTCATACATTTTCATTTTCAACACATCAATAATTGCATGAAAATCCTCACCTTCACTATAGGGATACTGCACAATTACCACTGCTCTTCCGAACCGCTCTTTAGCCATATCCACGGTCTTCTGGAAGTCTGATTTAGAACTGTCCAGTTTATTCACCACAAGCAGTGAGGGAATATTCTCTTCCTCTGCTGCCTTCCAGAATGCTTCCGTACCTACTTCAACCCCGGCTTCACTGTTCAATACAAAAACGGCAGTATCAGCCACATAGAGTGATTCTGAAACCTGACCCCAAAAATCACTGGAGCCCGGTGTGTCCAGAATATTTACTTTTGTGCCCCGCCAGTCCAGATTTAACAAGCTTCCAAAAACCGATTTTTCTTTCTCTTTTTCTATCTCATGATAATCGGACAGTGTATTTTTGCCAAGTATGGATCCCCTTTTATTGGATGACCCTGATTCATAAATCATGGTTTCGGCAAGCGTGGTTTTTCCTGATCCCGTATGCCCCAAAAGTGCAATATTTCTTATTCTGCTCGACTCATAAACTTTCATTACAACTCCTCTTTATTATTCTTCTTTATATAACTAGCAGCAAAATCCCATCTTTTTTTAAAAATGAAAATTGATTTGCAGTTCGCATTTTGTAAATAATGGATCAAAAATACCATAGGGGAAAAGACTAAAAAAAGAGACAGTATTTTCTCCATTTTCACTTTTGTATTCGTATGTCCCCCGGTATTTCAAATTGATATAAGCGGTTACCATTCAGCAATGGCTTGTTTATATTGATGTCAGTTATTCTAAAATGAAAAACCGTGAAATAAAATCATAAATTATTTTTAATAAACAGATTTTTTTTTGCGAAACAGGTCTCATCTTTATCCTTTTGCTATGAAAAATATTCTACTTCTTCAAACGGGAGGCACTATTGCCATGCAGCTTCATGAACAGGAAGCCCATCTAAACCCCGAGATGTGGCGGGACG
>Ga0102934_1001011_pt1 | contig 19477 bp, 19 predicted proteins | sample SalPonR2_A_D1_MG_FD_78175 | JGI IMG/M metagenome (GOLD analysis project Ga0102934, IMG submission 78175) | Salt pond soil microbial communities from South San Francisco under conditions of wetland restoration - Salt Pond MetaG R2_A_D1_MG | ecosystem: Environmental > Aquatic > Marine > Intertidal... | reverse complement strand
GAACACTGGAACCAAAGAACTAGATATAACTGGTCTAACCATAACTAGCAATAATTTTATAGTGACTCAAAACTCAATATCTATTCCCCCGTCAGAAAGTAAAAACCTGGAAATAGTTTTCAAACCAGAATATTACGGTACAATAATTGACACCTTAACAATAAATAACAATTCAATAAACAACCAGGAAGTAAACGTTATTTTAAAAGGTTTTGGTGACCTACCACATAACCCCAAAATAAGTTCTATTTCTGACATTCCTGATGACCAGGGAGGCAAAGTAAGAATTAAATTCAATAGAAGTAAATATGATGGACTTGATGATTCCTTTATAATCGGATCCTATTCAATCTGGCGTTTTATAGAAAATGGTAACTGGGATGCAATTGGTACTTTTGATGCTACTAAAGATTCGGTATATAATTTTGTTGCACCAACTTTGCAAGATTCAACTAGCGAGGGTATTCATTGGTCAATATTCAAAATTACCGCTCATACAACAATTAACGATACAATTTTTGTTTCTAAAGTTGATAGTGGCTATTCTGTTGATAATATCGCACCTGGTGTACCCGAAGGAATAGAAATACAATCAACCCAAGAACATATTATGTTGACCTGGAAAGGGAATAATGAGGAGGACTTTCAATACTATGCAATATTCAAGTCCAGGCAACCAGGATTTAATCCAGACACAATGAGTTCACCTACTTTTGCGACATCGGACACATTTGTAACAGATAACGACCTAGAATCTAATACGACCTACTATTATAAAGTATCGGCTATTGATGATGCAGGCAATAAGAGCGAATATACAAAAACTGTCTCAACGACCTTTACTGGTATAAGCCAAGATAATAAGCAATTACCTAACAAATTCACATTATCACAAAACTATCCCAACCCTTTCAATCCAACCACAACAATCAAATACGGGCTACCAAAAGAATCTCAGGTCAAGATCAGTATCTATGATATCAGCGGTAACCTGATGGAAACAATTGTAAACAAGCACAAAAAAACCGGCTATCATACAGCAATATGGAATGCTGGCAAGGTTCCTACTGGTGTCTATTTCTACCGTATCCAGGCAGGAAATTTTACTGATGTGAAAAAGTGTGTGTTGATGAAGTGATTTGATCATTAACATAATTTAGTATAATTCTAGAGCCCGTCTCTTAATTGAGGCGGGCTTTTTGTTATTATACCCCACTTTTCTGGAATAAGAATAATGAATAAAAAAAGTGGAGGTATAATGCGAGAAATTAGAAGAGTTACGCCCCAACAGGCTGATGAGATCATTGTTTCGGTGTCGGTGAAACTCGGCCTGTTGTTAGATTAATAGAATTACGAGAAAATGGATAAAATTAAGAGCAAATAATAATTTTAATAAAAACAGTGATATAGATTTTCTAATTTCTTTTGCTGATGATATCTCATTCGAAGAATATTATGACAATTATTTTGAATTACATTATAAATTAAGAGAATTATTTCATAGAGAAGTTGATATTGTTACTGAACATTATTTATCAAATCCATATTTTATTGAAAGTATTAATGATTCGAAGGAATTGATATATGAAGCGTGAAATAAAAAAATATCTATATGAAATAAAAACGTCAATTGAACCTATAAATGACTTTTTAGGCGATAAAAGAGATTTTTTCGAATACCAAAATAATAAATTGCTTCGAAGAGCTATAGAAAGATAAATTGAGATAATCGCCGAAGCAATGAATAAAATTCTAAAACTTAAACCTAATATAAATATTGAAAATGCGTGTAAAATTGTTGATACCAGAAACTGGGTTATACATGGCTACGATAAAGTTGATGATAGTTGTTTGGGGCATCATTGTTAAACACTTACCCAAATTATATGACGAAATTAATAACTATTTAGAATAATAGTTATCTAACGAATCTACTTCGCACCTGATCGATTTATTTTCAGAAACAAGTGATTACAATTTTCAATTAAATAAAACAATTAAGCCCCTATGAAAATAAGGGCTATTTTATTATAAGTTGTATTAAGAATAATTATTGAAAATTGCATAGTCACAAAATGGTCACCAATTCTCTCTAACTTCCTGAACAATAGGTGAGTAAGAGGTATTAGCAATCCCTTACATATTATTTGATTAATTGCAAAAAATACCTGCTTTTATTAGCAGGTTTTTTTATATACAAACACTTTTCCGATCTTTAGAAACACCCCACCCCGGTAAGAGACTCCCCATGGTAAAATTAGCCAGGTTCAGACTTTCCAATCTCTGGTTAGGTACCGGTGTTTTGATATTTTGCCAATTATTTATTTAATCAATTATATCCTTTTACAAGAAATTTCTTGGGTTCTGGATAAAGTTGCTATATATTTTAAAACATTTTGGCAAGATGCACTGTTAACTTTCAGTCAATAAATGAAAATTACTGCCAATTCGAAGATTAACAATTCTGAAATATTACTGACCAAACTAATTATTTTTAGAGGAGGGAAACATGAGTTATTTTAAGTTTATCAAGTGGTGTCCGCTTTTTTTATTAATTGTTTTTATTCTAAATATGATGGGTTGTTCAGTCGGCATGGAAAGGAACTATAGCTCAAATTCAGGAAGCGAAGAACTAGAGAAAAGAATTAATGAATTAAATAAAGAAATCCTTAAAAACATATCCAAAGAAGACCAAAAAAAAATCGCTGTTTTAGAATTCGCTAATCTTAATGGTCAGGTTACTCGATTAGGGAAATTTTTAGCAGAAGAATTGATTACTCGTCTATATAAAACTAATAGATTTGAAGTAGTGGAGCGAGAATTATTAAATAAAATTATCGAAGAACAAAAACTATCTTTATCAGGAATGGTAGACCCCCAATCAGCAAAGGAAATTGGTAAGATTTTAGGGGTTGATGCTATTGTCTCTGGAACTGTTACTGATTTAGGGAATTCATTAAAAATTAATGCTCGCATAATTTCAGCGAGTTCTGGTGAAATTTTTGGAGTTGCTTCCCAAAGAATAAACAAATATCCGGTAGTTAAAAAATTATCGGGCCAAGAGATGGCCAATACAATACCAGGAAAACGCCCCAGGGACAATAATACTGAAAAAGAAAATAGTGTCCAGAAATCCAAAGTTATAAATGATTTTAAATTTGAGTGGAAAGGATTTGATATTCAGGATGATAAAATCACTATAAAGATGTTGGTCACCAATAAAGCCCAAGATCGTAAATTAAAAATTTATAGAGGCGGGCAAACAAGATTGTATGACAATTTTGGCAATGAATATTCCGCCAATAAAATCGTTATTGCTAACAAATCCGCCAAATATGCCCTCCAACATTACATGGTTTCCGGTATTCCTACAAAAGCCTCAATCCAATTCAATAATCTTCATCCCGATATAAAGAAAATTTCCCTAGTAAAAATACGAATTCGAGCAAATGAAGAAAATAGTGTCCTTAATTATAGAGATATTCAACTAAATTCTGATTAATTGTAAAATCTTTTTTTCTGAATTAATCAAACAAAAAGAAACATTGGGTTAAATAAAGAGTAACTAAAAATAGAAGAAGTCGAAAGGATCAAAAGGTAATTAAAAATATAATCCTTTACCCCTGAGGCCAATTTTATAGAAATTATTTTCTTTAAAATTGCCACTTGAGACCAATAGTAGGCATAATATCAAAATCATCATTTGTAGGATCTGTAGAGGGGAAGTTCTTGCTAAATTCAACTTCTCCGCTAATTGAAAGATGTTTTCCCAAATTATACCAAAGCTGAGGTTCTGTTAACACAACTGTTTTTTTTTCCATCTGATTCTATTTTATCATGGCTCCAAACATCAAAAAAGCCCATAAAGGTTAATTTATTATTTAGTAACTTTTTATTCCAAAATTTAATTTGATCCTGCGCAGAAGAAAGCCATAGGAATAGGTCATGTCTTCTTTATTATTCTCGGATTGAATTATATCTTCTATCTTTTCCTGATTATTATCTGGCAGTTTAAGTTTTATCATAATACTGACTCTTTATTCAATTAATTCGGTTTTAAATTGACCATCGCAAGTATGGCAGCGGATAAGTCCGGTTATGATTTCATTCTCAAAAGAACCGCATTCTTAACATCTAATTCTGTGACATTTAGCATTGGCAGCAAAATCATTACTTGCGTTTGCGAACCTGTCTTTGACTTCTTTTAGTCTGTCGGCTTCAACGATTTGAGTTGATATAAAACTGAATTTAATTTCTTTGTCCTCCTTTTTAAATATTCATCAACAGCCTCTCTAACAATAATGGTAAGAGGCTTTTTAGTTTGCTCTCTTAATTTGACCATTTGGGACATTTGTTGGTCAGTAATTCTATCTCCAATCCCGGAGTATTTAGGATAATTGCTCATTGTCTGGTCTCCTAAGGTTTTAGTTTGAAGATCCTTACCATTATTCTTATGCCAGAAAATTTCTTTGGATTTAAAACCGAATTCATTAAATATGACGCTATAGAGTTCTGCAATAAATTGAGTGAACAGGAGGGTCTGAACTCTTGCTATAGTATAGATGGAGCAAATATAACCTGTGATTTTTCTGCCAATGGTTATCGCCTCCCCACAGAAGCGGAGTGGGAATATGCCGCCCGTAGCGGAGGTCGTGATGATCGTAAGTGGAGCGGAATCAATAGTGAGAGCGAGATTGGTGACTATTGTTGGTATTATTTAAACAGTGGTGATAAAGTTCATCCGGTGGGCACAAAACAACCCAATGGTCTTAGGATTTATGATATGTCCGGAAATGTATGGGAATGGTGCTGGGATTTATATGCTAGTGATTATTATTCAAATTCACCATCTGATAACCCAAAAGGCCCCGCTTCAGGTTCGAATCGAGTCATTCGTGGCGGTGGTTGGTGCAACCATTCTGGCTACTGTCGTACTGCCAATCGTGACTACTACAATCCGTCCCTTAGCGGCAACGGTGTCTTAGGTTTTCGCCTCACAAGAAGTCAGTAGTAATTTGGGTCTTAGGTGTTTTAGGTTTGGTGAGTTTTTGACGAAATTTATAATAACAAAAATATTGAAAATAGGGAAAAAGTGGATTAAAATAAATTTCCAAAATCGTAACAAATTAAACTTCCGACAACACTTGACCAAGAAAAAAGTTAATGCTTTGAATAAATAATTTCAGGTTTATTACTAATTTCAGCAATTCAAAAAACATAGCCCCTATGTAAATAGGGGCCATTTTATTATAAGTTTTAGCCTTTCTGATAAGATTAGCCTGAAATTCAATAGTTACAAGGTTTAAAAAACATAGAATGGAAGACAAATTTTTAAAAAAGGTGATTCCATATTAGCCAGTTAGTCACTAATTTAATCAAAATCATTAAACAATAGGGGAGTGGGATTTATTAGCCGTTCCAGATATTTTCAATAAAACCAGTATATTTAAATTATAAGTTTTCAAACAGAATAAATACTTTTTAGAGTATGAATCACGATCACTACATATCTGTTTTCAATATTTTAGAAAAGCCTATTTTTAACTTGAAAATTATTACTCTTGCATTATTTTTTTGATCCGTTTTTGTAATTCCGGATCCTGCATAGTTACTTGTTGAATTTTTCGAAACCTATTTACAGAAAGGTCCTGGTTTTCAATTGCCTTTTGTTGCTCTTTCTGCATAGATTGCTGTACTTTCCTAACGGATTTTGAGGCTTCCTGAAATTTTTTAACTTCACTTTTTGGAGCATCAATATCATCCATAGACTTAGCATTTTGCATTTGCTGGGAAATTTTATTAAACGTTTGAACAGCCATACCTTCATCTTCAATGGCTTTAGTCATTTTATCTCGGGCTTTTTTTTGTATTGAGACCAGATCACCTTGTAAATTGACAAATTTCTCGAGCTCACTATCAGAAACTTCAATATCGGGAGCCTGCTGTTGCATCTGTCTTGGTTGTTGCGGGGCAGACTGCTTTTGTTGCATTTGTCGGGATTTTTTATCCTGTTGTTGAGTTTCTTGCTGGGCAGTCTGTTCTTTGATTTGATTGGATTGTTGATCACACGCAAGTTGGAACATTATAAAAACAAATCCAACTAAGACACTTAAGCTTCCAATCCATTTCTTACTTGAATGAAACAAAATAACACCTCTATTTTATTGGAATTCTTTTTTTATACTGTTATTATAATTTTATGTTCCGTGTTTTTCTAAATTTGAATTATGTCTCAATTTAATTTGTTGCTGAAAATCCAAATTGCCACGAATACTGGGATCTATTCCCAAATTTTCTAAGAAATAAAATTATTGGTCCCGATTTCGTCTTTATTAAAATTTATGAGTAATAATAATTAGGGCCACCATTTTTCATTAATAATTTTTAGATTTTTTAAATCACCTTTTATTATCAATCTTTTATTACCTTCATCAGAATATATATCTGATTTATAAGTTTGATGAAAAGTTACTTGCCATGTATATCTTTGATCACTAGAAATCTTATAATTTGATGGTTCAACTTTAATATATTCGGCATTTTCAAATTTACTTTTCTTATCTCTATACCATTTTTCTCGGTCGAGGTTTATATTTTGGAAATCGGGCGAGTAGAACTTTATATATTCATCAATATTTTGGGATTCCCAGGCTTTTTGCCATTCCTTTACAAAATTTATTAAGGCCTGTTCAGCTTCTATGTTGTCAATAGAGGCATAATCTTCTTTAATAATTTTCCAATTATCTGAACTTCTAGTCATCAGAATAGATTTTTTGCCTTCAGAAAAATATTTAGGGCAACTGTACAGCAGGTTGAGGGTAATTAATATATTTTCATCCTGGATATCAAATTTAATATCATTAATTCGAATATCTTTCCAGCTAAAGGAATCCTGTTCCTGTTCTTTTATTTCCACAAAATTACTAAAATCATCGATATTAGTTGAATCATATTGTGACAAACTATCTTTAGTGTATTTTTCTAAAAATTTATCAAAATCCTGGGTGAATTTTATAGATTCAATTTCTTTTGGAATTTTTATTGATCCAATTTTATTCTTGTTAGTATTATTTTCTTTATAAGTGAGATTATTTCCCTCTAATTTTTCAGATTTTAGTGAATCTGATAATTCAGCGATCTGCTGTTCTTTAGCCTCATTTAATATTGTTATAACTTTATTTTTTTCCTCGATAGCTTCCAATAAAGACCTGATTTTATCATTAAATTCATTTTTTAGGTAGTCAAATTGAGCTAACTCGCCTTTTTTTTCTGCTATTTGTTTTTTTAGTTTTTTAACAGAATCCTGAAAACTAATGGAAGTCCCATTTTCATTTTGCCCAAGATCTAACGTATCTTTTGGATAAGTAGCAATATTCCTATTGTTATCGCTTTTATTTGCACCATTATTCGAAAAATTATTTCTCCTATTGATATTGAATTTAGGAGGTTCTTCACCCATGATAAATAATTTACTCGGATAAAAATAACTATCATAGGAAGCAAAGATTAAAAGAGTGGCCATAAATAATAAAATGGCGCTCAATAATTTTTCAGACAGGCCTAACTTAAATATGCTGATAATATATTGTCCCTTTCTAGTTCTCATCTTAAAAAATTTATTTATCAAAGTATATACTTTGATCTAGATAATATTGTGATAATTTATGATAGACACTATCAGGATAATCATTTACAAGCTTTTGAAATTGGCTTTTAGCGTCTGGGTTTCGGCCCATTTTAAATAAACATATGCCTTTCATAAGCAGGGCTTCATCTTTAATTTCATCAATATTATTATTAAGTACATAGGTAAAATACTTAACAGATTGATCATATAAATTCATTTGATAATAGGATTCACCAGCCCAATAAGCGAAAATACTGGAAAATTGATATTTCGAATATTTTTGGAATAGGGTATTAAAATTATTAGCAGCCCTGGAATATTTTTTATTTTCAAAGAGTTTCATGCTTTTAATAAATTTTCCCTTGGCAGCTATAACATCTTTTTCAGATTCATCAGATTTAATTGTCAATTGTTTCTGGAGAGCAATATAGGTTCTAAGAGTATCAATTTTAACATTTTTTTCTTTTATCAATAAAATTAATGCCCTTATCTTGCTGAAATACTCATTTTTTCGCTGATCAATTTTCTGGACATCCTTATCTAATTCATTTAAAAATTTATTTAATTGCTCAAGGCTATCTTTTTGCCATTTTGAGTATTTTATTCTTTTTGTATTTATTTTGCTGTCAGAATTAGGAGCTTCGACACGAGTTTCGTTTGAACCTAGATTTAACAAATTTAGACTAAAAACAAAATCAGCGGAAAACGAGAAGTAACCATCGTTTTTAGAATTTGGATCGTTGTCTATTAAATTACTACTTGTTGTTGTATAATTAGACATGAAAATGAGTGAATTTTTATTTGTAATAGGAACTGCAATACCTAATCCGCTCTCTAATAAATAATCTTTATAATAGAGTGGTCCTTCATCGGAGAAGGAATAAGAAGTAAAAGAAGCACCACCTCCAAGTTCAATAAAGGGATAAAATTTATTTTGCAGTATTTTATAACGCCCTTTTATTAAGATTGGAAAATGATGAATATAATCTCTCCCATTATAAAATGGAATATATTCAACTGATAAAATTGGGTCGATATTTTTTATTAAATTATTTCTAGGAAACAATTTAACACCAATTTGTGGACTAATATTTTTAAAATTTTCGCTTGAAATACCATTTTGCAATCCAATCCGAAATGAATTGGTTTCGGCAAGTAATAATTGGAAACAGCCAATTACAAGTGATAATTTCAAAATATTTTTAATAAAATTTAACATATAATCAACTTATACAAAATTCGTTTAATATAGTTTATCAGTTAAATAAAAACAAGTCATAATTTACAAAATAAATTTTGTAAAAAATAAAGTCACTTTATTTTGTAAGATATTTAGATAATCTAAAATTAATTGTTAACTTTCAAAGAATGAAATGAAAGAGAGTTTGAGATGTCAAATAATAGCACAGAGTATGATAACTTAACAATTGTAAATATAAAATTTCCGATTAATTATTGAAAATTACTATTGTTCTATTAATAAAAATGTTATATTTAGTGCTATGTAATTAATTGAGGTATTTGTATGAATTCACATATTGGAAGTAATTCAGATATAATTAGTTTAATTATCGAAGACAGTAAAATTTTTGATAGAAATGATTCTAAAGCAAGAATAATGAATAATATCATATTTCGGAATCAGATCAAATCTTTAAAGTTATTAATAAAAGAAAGCTATAAGCTAAACAATGAAATTCATGAAAAAAATGAAAGTGATGGCGATATTCTGGTTTGTTCTTTTAAAGCACCTTGCAATCATAATCTTTATGGATTAAGAATCGCAGATAGTCAATATAGTACTGTTGTTTCCCTAAATGAATTAGAAGAAAAAATTGTTAATACTGGATATAGTAACCAATTTTTGAACTCTAATAAAGCGGAAGTCTTAACAAACAATACAACTTATGTTTGTCCGGAATGTAAAAAACAATTTTCTGGTAAAGATCTCCTCTAATCGGGGATTCCACTTTTACTAGAAAGTTTTTTATTCTAAAAATACGAAACATATTTAATCAAAAGAATTCCTCGAGGCTTGCCTCGGGGTAAAGATATATAAGTCCGGAGAGTTGATCTTTTGTAAAACTCTATAAACCAGTAAATTGTATATATGAGTGAACATAAAATAAAAAGACACAATAATACATTACTCCTCTATCATATGGTACTTCCCCTGAAGTATAGAAAACAAGTAATCTGCAAAGAGGTAGGAGAGAGTTTGAAAGAGGTATGTCTTGAGATATCAAAGCGTTATGAGATTGAATTTATTGAGATAGGCTACGAATCGGATCATGTTCATTTTCTAATCCAAAGTGTACCAACTAAATCTGTTTCAGAGATTGTAAGAGTTGTAAAGAGTCTAACTGCCAGGGAATTATACCAGCGGCACCCAGAAATAAAGGCTAAATTATGGGGTGGTAATTTTTGGACAGGTGGATATTATGCCAATACAGTAGGGCAATATGGTAATGAGGAAGTAATAAAAAGATATGTTCAAGAACAAGGTAAAGCGAACGAATACAAGAAGGTATATAAAAAACAAATAGAATTATTTAAATCTTTTTGATACCTCGAGGCTTGCCTCGGGGTAGTTCATTAATATCTATCAATTAATCATATTTTTTTTCAAGGATAGAAAATTTAACGAAATCAATGTGTTACCCCCCAGCAGGTCAGCCATTATAAGTAATAAATCCTGCATATCTCGAAAATAGATACTTATTAATAACCGGATAAATAAATTTTCGATGCAGCTGTTTTATAATAAGATTAATAAAATTATTTCATCCATTTTAATTTGCTTTTTTGACTAGGGTTAGCGAAATTCATACCTTAGATTAAAAATTTATAATTATAAAATGGATCTTAAATGTTTGTAATAAAATTAATCAAAAAGTTATTAAAAGCATTAAAAAGTGCCAGTACGCCTTCTCAATTAGCCTGGGGTTTTGCTTTGGGAATGGTTCTTGGGTTGACGCCTTTTTGGAATTTTCATAATGCTGTTATTTTAATTGTTATTATTCTGGTCAAAGTTAATATTGGGAGTGCAATCCTGGGATATGTGATATTTAGTGGATTTGCCTATCTTCTTGATCCTGTATTTCATTCTTTAGGTTATTATTTACTGACTCAAGTTGGATTTCTGCAAGGATTATGGAATAATTTGTATAATATTCCCGCTATTGTTTTTACTAACTATAATAATACTGTTGTTCTTGGTAGTTTTTTATCTTCTATTGTACTATTTATACCTGTTTATTTTGGTTTTAAAAAGTTTGTTTATTTATACAGAGAGAAAATAGACCCGTATATTCAAAAATTAAAAATAGTAAAAGTACTAAAGAGCACAAAATTATACAAAGTATTTAGTACTGGTTATAAATTTAAAAATTTAGGAGAATAATTTGCGCTGGAAAGGCTTAATCCTCATTTTGTTGTTATTAGTTGGAATGTTTATTCTGGCTGGAATATTCACAGATACCTGGCTTGAAAGTCGTATTGAAAAATCTTTTACCCAAATAAATGGTGCTCTTGTAGAAATAGATAACCTGGATTTTTCAATAGTAAATTCATCTTTAGGCTGGGATAAAATTCAAATAACTGACCCCAGCAATACAATGAAAAATATGATAGAAACGGGCCGTTGTAATTTGGATCTGGCTTTATTACCATTATTCTACAGGGATATTGTAATAAATAACATTGAAATATCTGAATTTGAAATGGGTACCCAACGAGAGCATGATGGCAAAATTGCCCTTCAGAAAAAGAGAAAACAGACTAAAAAAGAAAGTCCGGGAGTATTGCAAACTACCAGTCAGCGTCTCAATTCAGAATTGAAAAATTACTCTAATCTGCGTTTGCAAAATATGAAAAGCAAAATCAACACCGACTCTTTAATGAACCAAATAGATCTTCAATCTGTAAAATTGATAGCTTCCCTTGAAAAAGAATATGAAGAGAAATATACCTACTGGAAAAATGAGATAAATTCAATTGAAGCCGAAAAAGATTTTGAAGCTCTTAAAAAAGATTATAATAAAATTAACCAAATTAATCCCCAAAAAATTAAATCTTTGGAAGAGGCTCAAGAATCTATTGAAATTATTCAGAGCGCTCATAAGAACCTCACAAATATCAGTGATAAAGTTAATAGAATAAGCAATAAAATGAGTGATGATCTGAAAGCAGTTAAAATTAATTCTGAGGATTTGCAAAATACTATCCAAAAAGATTACGAAAACATTAAATCAAAAGCCAGATTACCATCTTTAGGAAGGAAAAATATCACCAATTTTATATTTGGGAAGGAGATGGTAAATCGAATCAATGGATATCTTGATATAGTGAGCCGTATCAAGAACTATTACAATAAAATTACTGCTTTAAAAAGTGATAAGGAAAAAGAAACTGAGCCAGAAAGATTTAAAGGTCAGGATATCAAATACTCAGGTAAATATAATTTCCCGAGCTTTTGGATCAAAAATATTGATTTAAGTGGTCGAACTGGTAATAGGAAATTATCTGGTAAGATCACAAATATTGTTTCTGATCAAAATTTAATTGATGCTCCTCTCAAAATAAAATTGCAGAATAAACAAACTAATGGTAGAAGTTTTGCTTTTGTAGGAACGCTAGACAAGCGCACGAATCAGGTTAAAGACAATTTTGCAATAAATTTAACAGATTTTCCTCTTAAAGAGGCCCAAATTTCGCAATCAGAATTATTCCCCTACAAAGTCAATAGAGGACAGGCTGATATTAATGGAAGTCTGGAGATCATAAACAATGAGTTCGACGGTAAGCTGGATTTCAAAAGTAAAAAATTAGACTTTACAAGAACAAAGAATAACAGAAGTGACACAAAAGTCAATTCGATTATCGCCGATATAGTTGAAGACCTTGATCGCCTTGAAATTGGAGTTGATATTAAAGGTACAGCAAAGAATACTGAATTTAATTTATCATCAAATGTTGACAAAATTTTCAACGATAAGATTAAATCGATTGTAAACGATGAAATTAAATCGGCCCAGAAAAAACTTGAGAACCGAGTTGATCAGGAAGTAAATCTCTATAAAAAGCAGCTAAATAGCCGTATCGCCTCGGATAATAAGCAATTAAAAAAGCAATTTGAAAAATACGAAGAGAACTTACAAAAGTATGAAGATCAATTTGATAAAAAGGAAAAGGAACTTAAAGATAGAATTACAAAACTGGGTAAAGAGAAACTCAAGGATCTTTTTTAGAAATTGTAAAATGAAGTCTTTAGCCGATTAAAATAATTACCGAAAAAATTTATCTGTTTGGTGACAATTTTTTATATCATTATTCTCGTATCATGAATATTTTTTGATTAAATCTGTTTTTACTAACCCAAACCTGAGCCTTAAATTAGTCAGTTTTTTGTGACTAACCTTGCGGAGCCCTATTTGTTTGTCACTTCCATATTTCCTGCTGCTGCCAATTGGGCAGGTATTTCCTTGCTATTGCTATCAATTATCAATATTGTCTTCCCATGTTTTATTAAAGATGACAAAGTACATTCAAGGTCATAATTTATTGATTATCAGGATTCAAGTAATCAATTGAAAATATTAGCTTAAGCATTTCCCAGGAAAAGATAAAAAACTTGCTGGAAGGTGTTATTGTCTATTGAAAAAAAATAAATTTATCATTTAATGCCTCTATGAAGATAGGGGCTTTTTTATTATATATTCCGTGAGAATTTATAAAATATTCTTAATCTGTCCGTTCATCATAAATTTAATCGTCAGGGAAGATAAGTCCATTTTTTAGTAATACTTCGATTTTCGTTTTCAACATGAATTATGTAAATACCGGCTGCTAGATCATCACAAGAGAAAGAAATATTTTGCTTACCTAAATTTTTAAACTTTACTGATCTAGATTTGACCAATCTACCCGCAATTGAATATATTCTAACATCTAAATTCTTCTTATTACTGCTTTCTATGCATAATTTTAACCGGTCATTAGATGGATTTGGGAATACCTTCATGTCAAGATGAGCTAGAGGAGCTTTAGGTCTTATTGCAGTTTCCACTGGATAAAGCCTATAAAACTGAGCACTCATGGGACCGATTTTTCCTCTCAAGAATTCTCCCTGGACAGATAAGTTACCAGGACGATCTTGAAATAGTAATTTAAGATTTGAATGCTCTTCTACAATTGGAATTGAAAGAGACAGGGAATCATTTCTGGAAGTATTTATTGCAATGACAGTTGAATAACTATCGGTAATCCATTGTCCATAATAAACATTTGACTTCGGATTAAAGGAAATAAATTTTATGTGTTCCATAAGATCATTTTTGATCACATTGACCATTTCAGCAGTTTTTTTGACAGTCTTCCATAATTTAGGTTGTGAACTGGATAAATTTTGAGGCGGTTCCGCTAGTCTATCATAATAAGTATAATAGAGATATCCATCAACACCAGCGACAATGGCCAGCCATGTCATCAAATCAGCTTCCTCGGGTGTCGGCCAGCGTCCCCAATCGTGACCAGTCAACTGCCAGTTAAATAATTGCAAATCGGCTACTACTGGAGTCTTAGTGGCTTTAGCAGCATCTAAAGTTAAGCGCATATCATGATAGACTTTATCAATTGGTTCTCTGCCGATTGGATAACTCTGCATTTGAAGAACATCACAGAATTTAATGCGCTCCTGAATAAAATCCTTTCCATAGTCATTCCAGCAGGAAAGAGCCATAGAATGGGTAGTAATGTGGGATGAATCGATACTTTTGGCTTGTTCGTAATACATCTTAATTGTATCAGGATGCATACTATGGGAGTCATCGGCAATATACCAGCCTAGCAGGGCAGGTGCATCTTTAAAAGTCTTCATTTTGTTAAGATGGTAATCTTTCCATTCATTGTTTAAAGCTCCCGTGTAGAGCAGCTTCATATCTGATTGTTTTGCATATTCTAGATGTGAACTGGTTTCCCAATCTTCACCAATTGATGATGATTTCGCTGTATTAAAACCCGCCTGACTTAAAGAGTCTATTGTCGTAATTTTATCCTCATAGGGAGCAGAATGGGAGACAGCAAAAAAGCCCATTATAAAAAATGGTTCTTCATCTACAATTAATTGTCCAGCCTCATTAACATAACTTTGCCCTCCATACATTAGACAAAATCCCAAAATCAGAATAAATATGAATTTTATTTTTCTAATTATCCAAATCATGATGCAAAATTAGAAATAAAGCAACTCTATTGCAAATTACTATATGGTAAGCCAAAAAATAGAATCTACAGCCTTGTCTAATCCTTTTTATTTCAAGATTTTCTTAGATGAATCTCAATCTGTATGTAAACTTTATACTATATTCAAAATTCATCAAAAGTTCTGGAAAACCTACCAAAAAGAGTAGCATTACCAAATATCATGAAATCTTTACCAATAGTAAGCACTCCATGTTGACAGTCTGGCTCTAATTTTATTATCAAATATTTAGTGATTTTTCTAATCCAAAAAACGATAATAGCATCATTTTAAATCTTATCCATATGAACATCCATTTGAGGGTAAGGGATATTTAAGCCTTGTTTATTAAAAGTTTTATAGACTTTCTCATGCATATCAAAATATACATCCCAGTAATCTTCAGTTTTTACCCAGGCTCTGGCTGCGAAATTGACCGAGCTATCAGCGAGTTCTGATACCTTAACATAGGTTTTGGGATCAGCCAAAATTCTGGGTTCTTCAGTAAAAAGTTCATTTATTACTTTTTTGGCAGTATCCACGTCATCACCATAGGCTATTCCAAAAGTCCAATCAACCCGCCTTTTGTCTTCTGCTGTAAAATTAACCATTGAGGAAGTTGATAGATCACCATTAGGAATGATTACCGTTTTATTATCGAAGGTCTTTAGAATTGTATAGAAAATTCGAATTTTATCAACTTTTCCTGTATAGCCCTGGGCTTGTATGACGTCACTGACTTGAAAGGGCTTGAAGATCAAAATCATGACTCCACCTGCAAAATTCTGCAGAGTTCCGGAAAGAGCGAGACCAACAGCCAATCCTGCAGCACCAAGAATGGCAATAAAGGAACTCATTTCTATTCCAATCATACCTAGAACGCTGATAACCAATAACACTTTTAATAAAATTCCGGCCACACTCTTTAAAAAAGGTTTCAAAGTCTTATCCGTTTTCCCTTTATCCAGCATTTTACTAAAAGATCGCAATAAAATCTTGATAATGCGGAGTCCAATTATCCAAACAAAAATAGCACCTATTAACCTGGGACTATAATTAACAACGATTTTTGTTAATTGATCTAAAATATCTTCCATTTTTCTACTCCTAATCTAAATTTAAATATTTATTTGAAAATTATTTAAAGCTGTAAGAAAGTCCGATACCAATGATTTCTTTTAATTGCACATCCGGCCCTTCTTTTTTTCCTGTTTCATCAAAAGTGACAATATCATCATCATAGATCATGTGGACAGAAATGTTTGCTGAAATGTATTTATTAACCTGCATAGCTACAAGAGTCTTCCAATCAATATCAATATTTTGAGGATTGTCCAGATAATTGGAAAAAAATGATAAATTTGTGGTCAGAGTAACATTTTCAATTAATTCTTTGCGATATCCAGTTTTAATGTAACCGCCAAATTCAAGTCTGGAATTAGAGTTTTTTTCGACGCCAAAAGCACCCTGACTGGAGAGATCATCATCAATCACTAAAGTCAATTTCCCGGTAACAGGAGATAAAAAGATATCAAAAACATCGCCTTTTTGATAATCCATTCCAAGGGCTGTAGTCAGATAGGCGGGTGCAAAGGGAGCCGATATTTTTACTGAATCGCCCTCATACTTATATCCCTTCGCCATTTGAGTTACAAAATTGAGCATTCCTGAATAATACCAGTTATTTGTGGCGTTCAAACCATACTTGGAATTAATTTCAATACGATCATCTGTTTTGATGACATTGCCATCTTCGCCCTGCCGTAAAAGTCCATATCCAAAATCAGCAGTATTCCTCCAGATGCCCTTTCCCTTTCGATAATTGAGAAATAGATTCAATAATCCATTCACGGCTACAGAATTATTACCACCAGAAGCCCAATTTTGCAAGGCAGTCTGAGAAAAATTTGCCGTTACCAATCCACCATAATTTATTCCCTGGGGTATTTCATCACTTTTTTTCTTTACTTCTGACTCCAGGTCAGTTGTTTGTGCAAAAATGGTACAAATTAAAACCAGGCCAATAAAAATAATTTTGTTTAACATAGTTTTTCTCCATTTTTTTAAAGGTTAAACTCAAATAGCTTATTGATCTAACAGATCTTTTCGTTCGCTTTGGTTGAGAATAAGACGGCTCGTTAGGAATTAGACGAGGACAGTGATTTATATGGATTTTTATGTTCAAAAAATATCCTAACATTGAATTATATAATATATTGTAAAGATGAATTTCAATAAAATCAAATTATGTTAGATAATTAGTAAACAATTTATGGCTAAATTCGATTTATTGTAGAAATTTCCAAATTGTTTGGAGACTACTAGTTATAAATCAATTAAAAGTAAAGAATTTATTAAAGTTTACTTGACAATTAAAACTTGACTCATTATTCTATTAAAGGATATATAGAAATGATTTTAGAAATTGATAAAACAGACATTATAATACTTTTTGATTACTGAAGAGTTATATTTAAATAGGTATTTTTGAATATTAGCCCAATGTGACTGACGGTGCGGAGCCATAATCACATATTTTTATTACTGTTGACTTATATTATTATTTGGTTTAAAACTATTTAAACCAGAGTATGTGAATTCTCAATGATGCAGAAAAATAATGATATATTGATTTTAAAACCTCTGTAAAAATAGTAATTTGAAAGTATCGTAATTCTCTTCCTTTACACTGAATTGTAATAAATTATCCTGAGAATTAGATTGATATAATATTATATTATTTATTGATAGGGAATCTCAAATATTTCCTCAGAATTAGGGAGGTTTATATTGACACGGAAAAATTACATTTAATATTATCGATGACTATCTAATAGCCATAAAATGTCTTTTTTAAGGGAACTGTAAATTGAAACTAAAAATATTATTATTTTCTATAATTACTTATTTTTTTATTCTTTGTTCAAGCGAATCCCAAATACCACTAGAAGATAAGTTGCAGAAAGTATTGGATAAGGAAATTTCCAAATATAATGTAAATGGTGTATCAGCTGCAGTAATATTTTCTGATGGGAAAATCTGGAATGGCGTCAGTGGAATTTCACATGATACTGTTACCATTAAACCAGAAATGTTGTTTGCCATAGGCAGTATTACGAAAAACTTTATTGCTGCTCTTACTCTAAAGCTGGTTGAAGAAGAGGCCTTATCTTTAGATGATCCATTATATAACTGGCTACCGAACTATACCTTTGTTGATAATAATATCACTATAAGGCAACTCTTAAATCACACAAGCGGTCTGTATATGTTTTGGGATAATCAGGATATTTGGGATGATTTAAGAAAAGATAGAACAAAAAATTGGTCACCTGAACAGGTTCTAAAATATATTAAAGAACCATATTTTAAGGCTGGCAATGGCTGGCGCTACTCAAATACTAATTACCTACTACTGGCAATGATTATCAATAAGGTAACTGGCTCAAATCTTTCTATGGAGCTTGAAAAATATTTTCAACCACTTGGGATTAGTAATTTCTATGTTTCTCAGGAAGAAAAACTCCCGCAAAATCTGGCTCATGTTTATGGTGACAATTTTCAACCGGGAAGTCTAATAAGAGATATAACATTTGTACCACGGACGTCTCATGAGAGTATCACCTATGGTTCATCCGGAATTTTCACAACAGCCAAAGATTTAGCACTTTGGTCACAAAATCTATTTGGTGGTAAAATTCTCAATACCAATTCAATGAATGAAATGCTTACTTTTATCAAATTTCGCTCGGTTGCTAATATGCGAGCCTATGGATTGGGTGTACAGGAATATACACGACAATTTTCCTGGGGCAAAAGGGCAATTGGTCATGGCGGCGGCAATATTGGTACAACAACTTATATGGTTTATCTACCAGATTATCAAATAAGTATTGTTGTAATGATTAATGCTTTTCCAAACAAATGTGCCGATACGATAACAAGGGGGATAATTAAATCCATTCTTAAAGACTTAAACAGCTTTAGTTTATCGTCCTATCTGTTACCTTATTTTGACGACTATCGATTTAGATATATCGCCCTATTCGCGGTCGCTATCTGGCTAATTATGATTATTAATTACATTAGAAAAAGGCGAAAATCGTTAAAATAACTAATTAAATTTTGACCATCATTCTTTATATAAATATATAATATGGTCACATGATTTCAAAAAGTGGTACTGAATAGAAAAGCTGAACTTGCTCCTTTTAACCGGAATTTTTAAGGAAGATAAAATAATTGAATTAATAAATCAAAAAATATATATCTCACCATTTTATTCTTTCCCAATATTTCCAATTCCAATAGTAAACTGGTCCAAATTTGGAAGATGTGATAATATAATTAATAATTTCAGTAGTTAGACAGGCATTATTAACTTTAAATATTATTGAACTTATAACTCATCAACAAAAAAAATCATAATAAAATTGATAAAATAACCACTAAATATTAATTATAATCTTTTTAAATGGATTATTTGTTCATCTAATCTTTCAATGAATTTCAGCTTTCTAAGCATATATCGAAATTATTCGAATTTAAAAATGATAGTTCTCGTTCAATAATTTGGTCAAATTGAAGGTGAATATTTATTAACTATTTTG
>Ga0102934_1001010_pt1 | contig 19481 bp, 19 predicted proteins | sample SalPonR2_A_D1_MG_FD_78175 | JGI IMG/M metagenome (GOLD analysis project Ga0102934, IMG submission 78175) | Salt pond soil microbial communities from South San Francisco under conditions of wetland restoration - Salt Pond MetaG R2_A_D1_MG | ecosystem: Environmental > Aquatic > Marine > Intertidal... | reverse complement strand
CGTACGCGGCAGGCAGAACCTTGCGCGCATGATGGTCGCGCATTTCGCCCACCGAACCGGCCAACTGACTTACCGTGAAATTGCCAGAGTGCTGAGAATGAACCACTATAGCGCCGTGGCGTCCAGCCTGCGCCGGTTGAAGCAATTGTGCAGTGAAAACAAACGGATTCGCCGCTTGGAGAGTGCAATCCAGCATCAATTGACGCAAGACCAGAGTTGACCCCAGAGGGTTCACATTGACGCAAGACCAGACTTGACCCCAGAGTTGACCCCAGAGTCCCAGAGTCCTGCGCGGAATCCGAATCACGATCCCCAGATCGTACTGGAGCAAGCCCGAAACCGGTAGTTAACTCTGAACGGCGCGATCGGCGACCAGCTCGCGGGCCAAATTTACCCGAAACGACCTCTTCAGGAAATGCCTGTCCAATTTATCATTGCAATTTATCTATTTATCTATGCAATTTATCTTGTGGACCAACCCGGTCGAACGACTCGCAGTCGAAGTCGCCATTCGCGAAGGCCGAGTCCGCGTTAATGGACGGGCACCTGCATCTACAGCCTGGCACCTGCATCTACAAGCCGGCGAGGGCCTGGCTGGCCTCGAACGCCGGAAACCCGACGGCACCGAGCCCGGCGGCAAGGCAACGGCCTGACCGTCGACGCTGATTCCAGCCGGCCTGGCATCGCGGTCGTTTGCCGGGCCGGCGGCTGGTGTAGCATCGGCGCATGGCACTGCTCGAAGTCAAAGACCTGACCGTCGCGTTCGACACGCCCGAGGGCGTGGTGCACGCGGTCAACGGGCTGAGCTTCGATCTGGAGCCGGGCCAGACGCTGGGGATCGTGGGTGAGTCCGGCTCGGGCAAGACCCAGACCGCCATGGCGATGATGGGGCTGCTGGCCGAGAACGGTCGCGCTTCGGGGTCGGTGAAGTTCCGCGGGCAGGAACTGCTGGGGTTGTCCACCCAGGAACTGAGCCGCATACGTGGCTCGAAGATCTCGATGATCTTTCAGGATCCGGTCAGCTCGCTCAACCCCTACATGGCCATCGGCGACCAGCTGGTCGAGGTGCTGACGCACCACCGCAATCTCAAACGCAAGCCTGCGCGCGAGCGGGCCGCCGAAATGCTGCACCAGGTGGGTATCAGCGAGCCCGGCCAGCGCTTGCGCCAGTTTCCGCATCAGCTTTCCGGCGGCATGTGCCAGCGCATCATGATCGCCATGGGGCTGCTTTGCCAGCCCGACCTTTTGATCGCCGACGAGCCGACCACGGCACTTGACGTCACGGTCCAATCGCAGATCAATACGCTGATGGGCGAGCTTTCGGAAAAGTCGTCGACCGCGATCATGCTGATTACCCACGACCTGGGCGTCATCGCCGGGCTGTGCGACAAGGTGCTGGTGATGTACGCCGGGGAGGTGATGGAGACTGCCGACGTCGAGCCGCTGTTCGCCGACCCGACGCACCCGTACACCCAGGGCCTGCTGAAATCGGTCCCGCGGCTGGACCGTGAGCATTCCGGCATTCTCAGCGCCATTCCCGGAAACCCGCCCGACTTGGTGGAACTGCCGCAAGGTTGCCCCTTCCGCGCGCGTTGCCCGCACGCGTTCGACCGCTGCATCGAACACCCGGACCTGTTCGAGGCGGGCGAGGGCCGGTTCAAGCGCTGCTGGCTCGACGAACTGCCGCCGCTTGACGAACAGAAGGCAAAGGACGAGAAACAGCAAGGAGCGCAGGTCTGATGCGCGCGCCGATTCTCAAGGTCGAGGATCTGTCGGTCCATTTCCGGATCGACGCCGGCGAGGGTCTGTTCCGCCACGACTACAAGACCATCAAGGCGGTCGACCGGGTCAGCTTCGACCTGGCCTCGGCCGAGACCCTCGGCATCGTCGGCGAATCCGGTTGCGGCAAGTCCACGCTGGCGCGCGCCATCCTCGGCCTGGTGGCTCCGGCGGGCGGCCGCATCGCCTGGCTGGGCGACAACCTGGTCGGCAAGACCGAAGAGCAGATGCGCGAAAAACGGCGCCAGCTGCAGCTGATCTTCCAGGACCCTTACGGCTCGCTGGACCCGCGCATGACGGTCGGGCAGATCGTCGGTGAGCCGCTGAAGAACTTTTTCCCCTCGATGTCGAAGATGCAGGTGCGCGAGCGCGTATCCGGCATGCTCAAGATGGTCGGCCTGCAACCCGAACAGATCAACCGCTATCCACATGAGTTTTCGGGCGGCCAGTGCCAGCGCATCGGTATTGCCCGCGCGCTGGTGGTCAATCCGAGATTGGTGGTCTGCGACGAGCCGGTCAGCGCGCTGGACGTTTCCATCCAGGCCCAGATCGTGAACCTGTTGAAGGAGTTGCAGAAGAAGCTGCAGCTGTCGCTGATCTTCATCGCGCACGATCTATCGGTGGTTCGCCACGTCTCCGACCGCGTGCTGGTGATGTATCTGGGCAAGGTCATGGAGATCAGCGACAGCGAGCGCATCTACCGCACGCCAGCGCATCCGTATACAAGAGCGCTTATCGAATCGGTGCCGATTCCGGATCCGAAGCTCGAGCGCGAGCGGGCCAGGCGGTCGCTGGGTGGCGAACTGCCGTCGCCGACCAACCCGCCTTCGGGGTGCGTGTTCCGGACGCGGTGTCCGTTCGCGCAAGAGAAATGCGGGATGGCCGAACCGCCGCTGGAGGAGCTGGAGGATGGAACCCGGGTGGCTTGCGTGCGGCACGGGGAGATCAAGGGGGAATTGGCATTGTAGGGTGCGGGTGGAACCGCTACAGGTTGAATCTTCGAATGACTGAAATCGCCTGCAGTTCGAATGGCTTGAAAAGCGGCGCCCAACGCTGAAAATGTGCTGGGTGGATGCCTGAATCCATCCTCGGTGCCGACCATCGGGCCGAGGGGAAGATCCCGCCTTTGTGCCTGCCCGCAGATGCTACGCTTTGTGTTGATTTTTCAACAAGCATCCCGCGGGGTGCTTGTTGTCCATCCTGCACACGCTGGGGAGCCTATCCTGATGCCGCCGATTCAAGCCATGGTCCGGCCATTGACCTTTCTGTCCGTACTCTGTGTCACGGCCGCGTTGCTGCCGACGCCGGCAAGCGCGGAAAAAGCCGATCTGTCCTGGGAAAACATCTGTCGCACGACGGTTTGTCGCGACACCGGCCACGATGGGGTGATGGAGGCAGGAATTTCTCCGGATGGCGCGCACATCGCAGTCGTGGTCGATACGCCCGAAAACCAGGGTATCTATCTGTTGTCGAGAGAAACCGGGCAACTCTCCGAATGGGTGAGCGGCAGGTCGCCGCGCTGGTTTGCCGACGGCAAGCGAATCGTCTACATCGACGATGGCGATCTGTGGGTTGTCGGGATTGATTCCAGCGACCCCGTTCGGCTTACGAAAGATGCTCGCGGCGCCCGTGGTCCGGCACCATCGCCGGGCGGTGACGTGGTTGCGTTCTACAGCACCTGGTCGGGGCATCAGGATATCTGGCTGGTCGGCGCCGACGGGGCGGGCGAGCCCAGGCAGCTCACCAGGGAATCCATGACGGCCGAAGAGTTCCGGTTGGGCCACGCCTGGTCGCCGGACGGCAAGTCGATCGCGTATTTTTCCAACAAGGCCGACTACTGGAGCGACGACCTTTGGCTCGTGAACGTGGCTTCCGGCGAAGAGCGCAGGTTGTCCGATAGCCTGATGGGGCAAGCGGCGCCGGCCTGGTCGCCGGACGGCAGCCGGATTGCCGTGTTCGCCACCGCCAGGGACGAGTTCTGGTACGGCGACTTGTCGGACCTGTACCTGGTCGATGCGATCTCCGGCCAAGAGCGCCGGGTCCGGATGCCGATTCACGCGATGGCAATGAATCACCCGCAGTGGTCTGCGGACGGCTCGGAGTTGTTCTTCCCCAACCATTCGCGCGGCGAGCTGGACCTGTGGCGCGTCCCGGCTGCAGGCGGGGTGGCCACCCGGGTCAGCCACATGGGGGGGTTGATCGACGGGTTCGACGCCACGACAGGCGCCGGGGAATTCATCTTCGTTCGTTCCACGCCGACGCGCGGCCGAGAGGTGGATCGGCTGTCGCGGTCCGGCGGGAAGTCCGAGCGGCTGACGGAGGTATCCACCGACTGGCAAGGCGTCGAGCCGCCCGAGGTGATCAGCTATCGCAGTCGCGATGGGCACTACCTTCAGGCCTTCGTTTTCACGCCGCCCGGTTTCACGCCGAACGGTGAATACCCCGCGCTGGTGCAGGTCCACGGTGGCGGCACGAATTCCTACTACAACGGCCTGAACCTGGTCGAGCAGCGTCTGGCCGACCAGGGTTATGTGGTCATGGCGATCAACTATCGCGGCGGTTCCGGTTTCGGCCGTGCGTTCCAGGATATGGCGGTCAACGACTGGGCCAACGGGCAGGCCCAGGATGCCGCCGCGGCCGCCGACTTCATCCGTGCCCAGCCCTGGTCCAGCGGCAAGGTCGGCATCTACGGCTACAGCTATGGCGGGATCATGAGTCTGGCTACCGTTACCCGCTGGCCCGAGGCCTTCGATGCCGCGGTGCCCATGGCCGGGATCTACGACTGGGCCGACGCCTACGAAACGGCCGACCGCCTGGGCCGGCTGTTCACCCGCGAAGGTCATGGCGGCCCGCCGGCCGATCGCCCCGAAGTCTATGCTCGCAGCAACTCGGTCGCCCGAATCGGGCAGGTCCAAACTCCGATTCTGCTGATGCACGGCCAGGCTGACGCCCGCGCGCCTTTCCGCCAGTTCGAAATGACGGTCGCCGCGCTCAAACGTCATGACAAGGTGTTTGAAAGCCACAGCTTCCCCGGCGAGCCGCATCGCTTCGGCAAGCCGAGGAACCGCGTCGAGCTCTACTCGCGGCTCGAGGCCTGGATGGATCGCTGGTTGAAGCCGGTTCCGGCTGATCAGGATTGACGCAGGCGCGCGGCACACCGTTGTGACGGACGTTGCTCGGCTCGACGACGCTTGTCGGGAATGCCGAGCGGTGCCATTCTGGCCGCCAGCGCGCCGATCAACGCCTTGCTCCGGTGCGTGCTGTCGCCGGCCGAGGACAGCGTCGCGGCCATCGATCCGGTGATTCCGGGATTCAGGCTTCCTTCACCGATTGCTGTAGGCTCGTATGCTGTCGACCTCAAGCCAGAACGCACCGTCGATGCCGTCGAGGATGTAGAAGCCGAATCGCCCAACCGATTCGAGATCGATCGGCGGAACATCCACCGGCTCACCGAACACCGTCGAGCGTAGCTCTGTAAACGGCGCCCGGACGATGCGCCATTCTTCAGTCGTCTCGAAAGCTATCCGACGGGAGACATTGCGCCATCCATAACGCCGACCGTCGTTGACTTCTACCTCGAAGCTTCGGCCGTTACCGCGTACGCGCATCTCCAGGCCGTCGAAGCCCGACAGGTCGACCCGTCGTGCCGTCCACACCGAGGTGAAACCCCCGCCGCGGGTCACGAGCGTGCCGTCGAAGCGCAAGATTCCATCGGAAATCTCGCGGTAACCCTTCGAACGCCCACCCATCACGCCGTCATTGACGACGGTCCAGTTGTTGTCAGTGCTGTCATCGAAGTTGAATAGAAGCACAGCAGGACTCTTCTCGCCCTGGCCCCGGGCCAGTGGAATCGAACACGCCATGAGGAGGCATAAACTTGCTGCTAAGAAGACTGCGCGCTGACACATGCTAGTGTACCCCGTCGTTAATCCCGTAAGTTTCAGCGAGTCGGAAAGCGCTTAGCTGCAAGGCAGGGCTCGCCGGGAATGCTTATTGCCTTTCCAGGAGCCGTAACGCCGCAGATGAGCGCGAATCTTGGTCTCTTTCGGGCTCGCCCTTCGAGAGTGCGTCTGAATCGACATTGCGGCGTTCCGTCCCTTGTAAAGGGCTTGCCATTCACTGCGGGTCGCGCCTTGCACTGTCGACTCATTCATACTCTGAATGTTGCAGGATTAACGACGGGGTACGCTAGACCCCAGCATTGGAAGACATAAAGCCTGCGTGCAGCATCACCCGGGTGGCGTGAACGATGAATGACGGGCGCGGGCGCTTGCAGGCGTATCGATTGGGACTTATGCATGGCGGGTGTCCGGGTTCGCTCGACTTGGCACAAAAGTCAAGCAGTAGCGCAGCGAACTGACTGACCGCAACTCGCGAAGGCATTGTCTGCCGTGCTCACTCCGTCGTCGGGAGCGCCGGACGGTTTCCCACTCCGCCCATCGCGAGTACAGATCCGGCAAGAGGTGCCGAATTGTTCGGCGGCCGCGAATACGGTCCCGGCCTTCGTCCCTGGCGGTTCTGGCCGGCTCGGAAAGGGTCTTGTTGATTTTCGAAAGTTCGCTTTTCAGCGCGGAAAGCTCGTCTCTGAGTTGCTGCAGTTCCTTGTCTATGGCACTTGCCATGGAGCCTGCTGATTGATAGAGCTTCAAGAACTTGTATCAATAACAATAACATACCCATTTCCGGGCGTAGAATGGGCAACATGAGACCCCGCAACAAAGGTACATCGGAGTCGTTCGGTGCCGGCGCTGCCCCGACGCGGGACGACCTGCGATGGGATGGCAACGGGCTGGAACATCTGCTGGAGAGAATCCGTCGCATCGACGGCGATCATGATCCGGTCGACCTGGAGACGCTGTTGCTGCAACTCGGGCGACGCTCGTTCGGTGCCATCGTGTTTTTTTCCGGCATCATCGTACTCGCGCCGCTTGTCGGCGACATTCCCGGTGTGCCGACGCTGGCCGCTCTCCTTGTCGCCATCACCGCGATTCAACTACTGGTGGGGCGCAGGTATTTCTGGTTGCCGGAATTTCTCCTCAAGCGGTCGATCTCCCGGCAACGGCTGGACAAGACCCTGGATCTCCTGCAAAGGCCCGCTCGAATCGCCGACCGCTTCCTTCGTCGCCGGCTGGAATTCCTGACAAGCCCGCTCGCGACCCGCGTGATCGCGACGGCCTCGCTGGGCGTGGCGCTGGTGATCCCTTTGCTCGAGCTGATCCCTTTCAGCGCCAACCTCGCCGGCGTCGCGCTGTTCACGTTCGGTATTTCCCTGATCTCTCGCGACGGCCTTTTTGCGTTGATCGCGCTGATCGCGTCGGCTGCCGCGCTGGGGTTTGTCGGCTACTGGGCCCTCAGCCAATAACGGCGCTCGGGGCGCCGGACGGATCGCGGCACGGCCTGGTCTGTCGCCTATACTGTCCCGGCCAAAGCAATTCCGCGTTCGATTCGATCACCGGAGAATAACCATGAGCCTTCGTCATCGCCGTATTCCGATAGCTGTCCTGGCCCTGCTCGTCGGGTTGAGCCCGGGCTGGATTGCCGCGGAAAGCGGAACCGAAGCCGGCGCCGGGCCGGCCGAGCAGACAGTCGAAATCGACGGCCTGGAATGGGCGCTTGCAACCAACGGCCAAAACATCAAGTGGCCGGAAGCCGTCGAATACTGCGAAGCGCTCGAATTGGCCGAGCACGACGACTGGCGCCTGCCTTCGCTGGCGGAACTGGAGCGTCTGCATGATCCGGATGCCGCCGGCGGCGAGGGCATCCGCGGCCCGTTTTCCATCGGAGACTGTTGCCTGTGGAGCGGCGAGTCGCTGGTGGATCGCCCGGCCGAGGACGGCGAAGAGATCGCCGGCGAGCCGGGCATGTATCACTGGGGCTTCATGTTCGACGGCGGGCTTCGATACTACGCCGTCCACATTTTCGACGACGGTCGTGCGCTTTGTACGCGCGACGCGGGGTAGCGGCCCACGCGAAGTCTACCCGGCACTGATCACGCAGCTTCCGGGCCTGGTTTCCCGGTCATCACCAGTAGCCGATCAATCTTCCGCAGGTAATGACGGCCGTCCAGATCAGCAGCGACAGCGCGCCGAAGATCGCAAGCATTGTCCGGTCGCCGGCTTCGGCTGGCGCGCCGTCCGCCGCGCGGCGCCATGCCCCCAGGCGCTGGATGACGGCCACGTTCGCCAGGCCGACGACGATGATCGGAAACTTGGCGTAGATGAACGGGTTGCCGTGGTACTCGGTGGTATTGAACGAGAGCATCATGATGCCGCTGGCGGCGGCCAGCAGAAAACCGGCCGCGGCCAATGGCACGGTCGGCCGGATCAGGATCGCCGCGGGAATCGAGCGCCAGACGCCCATCAGTTTCAGGTCCAGAATCAATACGGCGCCGAACAGGCTGCCGATGCCGAGGATATGGCCCAGGTTGAGCAGGCCGTAGGTCCAGATGCCCAGGCCGCGCAGGAAGTCGGCCAGCGCCGAGCCTTCGAGCCAGGCCATCAACTCATACACGGGATGTCACCGGCCGTCTGTGGGCCACGCGCTACTGCGGCGGGTAGACGTCGAACACCTGGTCGTCCCACACCACGCGTCGAACCTTGGCTTCGAAAACGTCCGGGTTTTCGTTGCGCTCGCCGAACACGGTCACCTCGGCGCCGACCGGAATGACGCCTTCCTTCAAACCGGCCCGGTGGGTGCGCGGCCCGGGCGCCAGGGTGATATCCCAGACGTGCCCGTCGGCATCCTCGATCTGCATCGCACCGTGGGCGCCGGCCAGGCTGACGGCGGTGACCACCGTGCCGGACAATTCGATTTCGCCGGCGGTATTGCCCGACCAGCCGTGATGCGCCAAGGCCGGAAAGGCCGCAAGCGCCAGAACCATTGCCAGGAATCCTCTCAGAATCGCTTGTTTCATTTATATTTCCGCACCGGTTCGGATGTTGAGCCCGGATATTAGCAGGAAACGCGGCTCCGTCCTCGCGGTGTACCGCAGACCGCCGCTGTCGGTATCCAGCATCAATGGACAGCACCGTCGCACTGACATAAACTGGCCGCCGGTCGCTTCATAATTTATGGGTACCGCCATGCGCCTCCTGGTTTCCCTCCTCTTTCTGCTTTGCAGCGGGATTTCCCTGGCGCAGTCGCCAGACTGTTCGTGGACTGACACCACGGCCTGCCTGCAACAGAATCGCTTTGTGGTCTCGATGACGTTCGATTCGGCCGGCGCGGCCTTCGTGCCTTCGTCCGCGGGACTTCCTGCGGGCAACGCAGAACCCGTTTTCGGCGGAATGAATGCGGCAGTCTTCCGCTTCTACGACGTCGACCAGCTCGATGCCTTCGTCAAAGTGCTGAACGGCTGCCCGATCAATGGTCGGTTTTGGGTATTTGCCTCCGGTGCGACCGATGCGGCCACCGAGATCACCGTGACCGATACCGTAACCGGCGACACGGTGCGCTACGCTTCCGACGCCGGCCAGCCCTTTTCTCCGGTGGCGGACACAAACGCTTTCGCAACTTGCGACGCGTCGGCTACGGTGCCGGAAGGCGCTGGCGGATTCGGGATCCATGACGAGGACCAGCGGGGAACTGCGTCTTGTGGGTTCGCATTTTGTCTCCAGAACGGCCGTTATGGTCTGGATGTCGCGTTCGAGTCGCTGACCGGCGATACCGGCGTTGCCACTGCCAGCGGAGCGGTTGATCATAGCGGGGTGGGCGCGCTATTCGGCCCCGAGGGGCTGGATTTTCTTTCCAGCGTGCTCGACGGCCGGCCCGACAACGGTGCCTTCTGGTTTGCGACTGCGTCGGATATCAATTTCGAGCTGACGTATACGCTGACGGATACGCAGACCGGCCGAGTCAATGTCTACGTCGATCCGCTGGAGCAGGCCGGAACCATTCTGGATCGGGGCCAGCCCCTGGAAGCAAGCTTGCAGGCCGTGCAGGGCGGCGATCCCGTCAGCTTCGAGCTGCTGCTGACAAACACGGCCCCGACCGAGCGCAACTTTCGCGCTACGCTTCCGGTACCGACCGGCGCGGTCAATCCACGCTACACCTGCCGGGCCGCCGGCGACGCCGTCTGTCCGAATGCCTCGGGTAGCGGGACTTTCAACCAGGTAGGCCCTATTTCGGCGGGCGGAGGCCTGACCTATACCATCTTGTTCGACCGTGCCGCCTCGCGCGGAACAACCGGGATCATCCAGGTTGAGGCGACGGTGGAAACCGAAGCGCACGCGCTGTCCGAGTCCCAAGCCCGCGTCGTCAGCGCGGGTGAGGCGCCGGCGGCTCTTCCAGTTCCTGCGGATTCGCCGTTGATGCTTGGATTGCTGGCAGTACTGCTGCTGATCGCGGGGCTCGTGCAGCGCTGTCGTTAGCGCCTAGGCTGACCGGCGCGCAGACTTCGGCTATCTTTTCCTCCGCCCGATGCTCGCAACCGATACCGAGGCTTCCTCGCCGTGGATGTTGCGGATGGGCGCGCCTTCTTCCGGGCCCCAGGCCGACGCGTAGACGACTTCCCAGGTGGCCGGGTACAGGCCCGAATTCATGCGCGTCGCTTCGTAGGCGGCCAGCAGCGCCCTGAGTTTCCTCGGCCCGGTGAGGCCGCGCTGCCGGTCGCTGCCGGCATACGTCGCGCCTATGGCCTTGAGTTCGTCGAGCAGCGCGCGCGGTTTGGTGTAGGTGGTCGTGATCCAGTCGGTGTCGAGTACCGGCTCGCCGAAGCCGGCGCGCATCATCGCATCGCCGATGGTTTGCACGTCGGCAAACGGGCTCACGTGCGGCTGTTTGTCGACTTTCCGCCAAGCCTCCCGCAGTTCGACCAGGGTATCCGGGCCGAAGGTCGAAAACAGCACCAGCCCGCCGGGCTTGAGGATGCGCCTGAAGCCGTTCAGCAACGCCGGCAGGTCGTCGCACCACTGCAGCATCAGATTGGAATACAGCAGGTCGATGCTGGAGTCTGCCAGCGGAAGCGCGTTGGCGTCGGCCGCGACCCTTTCGAAGCGCTTGCGCAGCCAGCCTCGCTCGGCGCCGGCGCGCGCAAGCATCGGCAGCGACCAGTCCATCGCCACCACGCGCGCGTCATCGAAGCGCTGCGACAGCGCTTTTGCCTGCACCCCGGGGCCGCAGCCGAGATCGATCACGGTCTTCGGCTCGAACTTCAGGCCGTCGAGGCGTTCGAGCAGCCGATCGGCGACCTCGGCCTGCAGCCGGGCATGATTGGTGTAATCGTCGGCGGCACGGCCGAAGGCGCGTTTGATGGCGGGCTTATCGAAGATTTTTTTGCTCACGTTCTTTGGGTCATCGTCTATGGTCTACTCTATATTTCTTTCTGATATTCGATGCGAAAAGACGCTTCGTCGCCGGCTTAATTCGAGTCATCAGCTTCATGCAAGAAGTCGCTGATGGCGTCGGCCACGCCGCCGGCGTCGGTCAAAAACGGCGCATGGGCCGCTCCCGGAATACGGACAAGCCGACTGTTCGGCAGTATCCGGTGGCTGCGTTCCAGCGCTTTCCATGGCACGAGTCTGTCGCGCCGCCCGCCCAGCAGCAGCACCGGGCATTCAATTTCGGCCAGGCGGGCGCTCAGGTCGGTGGCGGCCAGGTGCTTCAATCCGGCCAGCAGCGCGGCCTTGTCCGGCAGACCGTGCGCGAGCGCCAGCGATTTCAGGCGCTTGAGCTCGTCGCGAGGATGGGCGCTGCCGTGGATTTCCAGCGCCAGGAAGCGGTTGACGACCACCTCGGGGTCTGCGGCAAGTTCCATGGCCATGGCCTTGAGCAGGCCGGCGTCGACGCCGTCGGGCCAGTGCTCGCGGGCGATGAAGCACGGCGTGGCGGAGACCAGGACAAGCCCGGCAAGGCGTTCGGGGTATTTCAGCGCGGCCTGAATGGCCAGCAGCCCGCCCAGCGACCAGCCGACCAGAAAGCTGCCTTCCGGCAGGTCCCGAACCAGACAGTCGATCAGGCGATCCGTGTCGTCGGGCCAGGGCTTGCCGCGGTTCTGTCCATGACCGGGCAGGTCGATCGCGCGCCAGTCGGCTTCGGGCAGCGCGTCGGCCAGATCCTCGAACAGGCCGCTGTGCATGGCCCAGCCGTGCAGGGCGCCTATGGTGACTTTGTTCATGAGCTTGTCGGCTGTCCGTGGATTCAGGTCATGCATTTCAGTAGCGCGTCGACCAGCCGATCGATCTGTTCGGGCTGGTGAGCGGCCGAAAGCGTGATGCGAAGCCGGGCCGTGCCTTCGGGTACCGTCGGTGGGCGGATGGCCCGCACCAGGAAGCCCTGTGCCGCCAGCGTTTCGCTCGTCTCGAGGGTGCGTGCATTGTCGCCGATGACGATGGGCTGGATGGCGGTCTCCGACCCCGACAAGGGCAGGGCGCCGGCCCGCTGTCGGAAGCGTTCGATATTCTCGGTCAGTTTCGATCGCCGCCAGGCTTCGTCCTGCAGCAGACCCAGTGCGCAGGATGTGGCAGCGGCCAACGGCGGGGCCATCGCGGTGGAATAAATGATGCCCCGGGCGCGGTTGACCAGCGCTTCGATCAGCGACCGATCGGCCAGTATCGCTGCGCCCTGTGTGCCCAGGGATTTTCCGAACGTGACGACAAATGCATCTATCTTGCAGACATCAACGTTTAAATGTTCAATAACGCCGCGGCCCGTGGCGCCCAGAACCCCGATGCCGTGCGCGTCGTCCAGCCACAGCCCCAGGTCGTGACCGTCGGCAAGCCGAACCAGCCCGGGCAGCGGCGTCAGGTCGCCGTCCATGGAAAACACGCCGTCGGTGGCGATCCAGCGCGTGCGCTCGCCGATTCTGCGCTCGGCATCTTCGGCGTCGGCGTGCCGGTACCTGGCGATGCGCGCCCCTCCCAGTCGCGCACCGTCGTTGAGCGAGGCGTGATTGAGACGGTCGGCCAGCAGCCGGTCGCCCCGGTCCAGCAACGTCTGGCCCAGCGCCAGGTTGGCCTGGTAGCCCGAGCCGACGACAATTGCGGCATCGAAGCCCAGCCAGTCGGCCAATGCCGCCTCGAGTTCGCGATGCTCGGATGCGTGGCCGGACACCAGCGCGGAGGCGCCGGCGCCGACCCGCTTTTTCGCGACGTCCGCCATGGCGCCGGCCACGTCGGGGTGCGCGGCCAGACCGAGATAGTCGTTGGCGCTGAAGTTGACCAGCCGTTTTCCGTCGCGCGCCACCGTCACGGCGTCCACCGGCTCCAGGACTTCGCGCCGGCGCTGGGCGTCGGCGGCGATGCGCTGGTCTCGTTGCCGCGCCAGTCGCGCGGCGACTGCCGGGCGCATCAGGGCGTTTCCGCGCTTGCCCGGCTGTGGTCTTTTGCGACCGGCTTGTCCTGGTTGATGCCGAGCTTGTCGAACAGCCGCAGGTCGGCATCGGTGTCGGGGTTGCCCGTGGTCAGCAGTTTCTCGCCGTAGAAGATCGAGTTGGCGCCGGCGGCGAAGCACAGCGCCTGCAGCGCCTCGCTCATGTCCTCGCGGCCGGCCGAAAGTCGAACCCGGGACGCCGGCATCAGGATGCGGGCCACGGCAACCGTGCGGACGAATTCCAGCGGGTCGAGTCGCTCGGTGTCTTCCATCGGCGTGCCGGGCACCCGGACCAGGAGGTTGATCGGCACCGACTGCGGGTGCTCGGGCAGATTTGCGAGCTGGGCCAGCATGCCGACCCGGTCGGCGCGCGCCTCGCCCATGCCGACGATGCCGCCGCAGCACACCTTCATTCCGGCCTCGCGCACGTTCGCCAGCGTCTCGAGCCGATCCTCATAGGTGCGGGTGGTGATGATCTCCTTGTAATACTCGGGCGAGGTGTCGAGATTGTGGTTGTAGTAGTCCAGCCCGGCGTCCTTGAGGCGGTCGGCCTGCGCGGCGGTGAGCATGCCGAGCGTCATGCAGGTTTCCAGCCCTTCGTCGCGAACCACCTGCAGCAGCTCGATGACCTGGTCGATCTGGCGATTCTTCGGCCGGCGCCAGGCCGCACCCATGCAGAACCGCTGGGAGCCGGCGGCTTTCGCCTTGCGCGCGGCCGCGCGCACCACCTCGACCGGCAGCAGGTCTTCCTCTTCGAGCCCGGTGTTCCAGCGCACCGACTGCGGGCAGTACTTGCAGTCTTCAGGGCAGCGCCCGGTCTTGATCGACAGCAGCGTCGAGACCTGAACCTCGTTGGGATCGAAGTTGGCACGGTGGGTCTGCTGGGCGCGAAACAGCAGGTCGTTGAACGGCCGCTCGAACAGCGCCCGGACCTCGTCCAGCGTCCAGTCGTGTCGTAGCAGCGCGGGGGGCGCTTCGGGCGCGCCGGTTACCGGTGCGGATACCGCCATGGCAAGATGTTTCCAGGTTCGGATGATTGATTGAAAAGACGCGCCATGAGCACAGCGGGTAAACCAGCACCCAAGGCGGCGACGTCCAGGCGTCTAGTATCGGAAGCCGGCACGCGACTTGTCAACCTGAAAGCGCACTTGAAAGTCGACAGCGTGCTGAACGCGATCTGGCCGCCGGTGTGCCTTGTGTGCGGCCAGGGCAGCGACACCGGGCACGGCTGCTGCAGCGGGTGCCGGGCCGATTTGCCGGCCATGGAGGGACACTGCCGGACCTGCGGCCTGGAACTGGCGCGCACCGTCGATGCCTGCGGCGAATGCGTGGGTCGTCCGCCGCCGTTCGATCGCGCCGCGGCCGGCTTCGGCTACCGGGCGCCGATTGCCTCGTTGGTCCAGCGCTTCAAGTTCGACCGCGACCTGGCGGCCGGCCGGGCGCTGGCACGGCTGCTGGCCGAGCGGCTGGCAGAGTCGAATGCCGCCAGGCCCGACCTGATGATCCCGGTGCCGCTGAACTGGCTTCGCCATTGGCGCAGAGGGTTCAACCAGGCCGAACTGCTGTGCCGGGACCTGTCGCGCCATTTCGGTGGTCTGCCGTGGGCGGCTGTCTTGAGCCGCTCGCGCGCGACGGTGACACAGTCCGAACTGCCCGCCGACCGCCGCGCCGGCAACGTCAAGGGGGCGTTCGCGCTTCGCCGTCTGCCGCCCGGCGTGCGCCACGCGGTGCTGGTCGACGACGTCATGACCACCGGCGCGACGCTCACCGAGTGCGCCCGCGTGCTCAAGCGCGCCGGCGTGGGCCGGGTGGATGTCTGGGTGGTGGCGCGGGCCTGATCGAAAAGCTCGAACCTTGCATTCCGACCATTTGAGGTTTGCCGACATGCGCGGCTTCAGATCTCCTGGTATTCCCAGCCTGCTGAACGATCAATGACTGGGCGAACTCTTTCCAAGTACAAGGCCAAGTTGATGGTGCAGGAAATCAAATACGTACTTGATCCGTAGATTGGTGCGCAGCTCTCTATGCACCACCAACCACATATCAACGCGAACCGGTGAAAAGGCCGACGGCACACGTACTACCGAAGGTTCACTGTCCCCGATCTCGCGCGACATGATGCCGATTCCAACACCTGCCTTTGTAAGCTCCCACTGCGCCAACCGGTTATTGGTCCGAATCGGGAAATTTTTCGACGTTACCGGATGGCCGTTTTCTTTAAGTATCCCTGTCAAGACAGAATTGTCGTCGGAACCGATAAGCTCAGCGTCACTCAGGCTGGAATTCCCCCTGTCCAACCGTGAACGTTTTATATAGTCCGGTGTGGCGTATGGATAAAACGCAGTACCCGCCACTTTCTTCGCGATAAGATCAGCTTGCTCAGGGCGATACAGGCGAACCGCAATATCGGCTTCGCGACGAAGCAAGTCGCTCTCTTCGGTCGTTGCCAGGATTTCCAGTTCGATGCCTGGCTCTGCTTCATGTAGTCGTTTGATAATCTCCGGAAGCACCAACGCCCCGACGACCTCTGAAACAGATATTCGCACCGTTCCCGAAAGCGACTGAGCATGCCCGCTGGATGCCAGCGACAGTTGACCGGCCGCATCCGCCATGGACTTGACGTGACGGACCAATTGGCGTCCCTGCGGTGTCAACACCAGGCTTCTGCCCGCACGCTCGAACAAAGCCACTTTCAATTCCTGCTCCAGCTCGCCAATCTGCCGCCCAATCGTGGGTTGAGAAACCCCTAGCGCCTTGGCGGCCGCGGAATACGAGCCCTCTTCTACAGCGATCAGAAAACTCTTGGCTCGGTTCCAGTCGAAAGCAATGGCGCGCCAATCCATGCAAATATGCATCCTAAAAAAACACTTTTGGCCATATTACCACCATTAATGCATTGATAGACTGTTCGCACACCGAGTTGATCAATTGCCAGCAAGGATATTGCCATGCACTCCGCCGAGACTTTCTGGAACAAGATCGCGCCCAGATATGCCAGGAGCGCAGTTCCCAACGAGCAGGTATACACCCGTAAATTGGAAATCACCCAGAGCTACCTGAAACCGTATATGCGGGTCCTGGAGGTCGGCTGTGGCACGGGAACGACCGCGCTGCATCATGCGCCCTTCGTCAAGGAATACATCGCCACAGACATTGCGCGGGAGATGATTCGCATTGCCGAACAGAAACGTTCTGAAAACGGTGTCGCCAATGTCAAGTTTTCCGTTGGCACTATAACTAGCGCGCGGCACCAAGGGCAACAGTTCGATGCTGTGCTCGGATTGAACGTTCTGCACTTGCTACCCGATTGGCGCACACAGATTGAAACCATTCATCAATTGTTGCCGCCTGGAGGCCTGTTCATCACCAGCACTGCCTGTCTGAAGGAGAAGCTGCCCTGGTCCTGGTTACGCTTTGTGGAACCGCTACTCCGGATGTTGCGCGTGATGCCGACCGTAGCCTTCTTCACGAAACGTGAATTTCGCGATCGCATCGTTCAGGCTGGTTTCGAGGTCGTGCACGACTGGACTCCGGAAAGCAGCCCGATCACTAGCTTTTTGATCTGTAGAAAAGGCGCCGATTAGCAATCTTCGAGATGCTTCCAATACCAAACGCCAAGAAATAAAATGCAAGATAGCAAGCATGGCGTAGACAGAAGATCGGTTATTTCAGCGGCCTGGATATTCGTCACCTTGAACTACCTGTTTGCAAATATCTTTAAACTGCCGGGAGGGGTTGTCCCCACAACAGCAGAAGAGGTGGAATCAGTCAGTTCAATGGCAACGCCTGAAATGCTGCTGTTTGCAGCCATCTACCTGGAACTGGCGATGGTCATGATCGTCCTTTCACGATTGCTGAAGTATGGACTCAATCGCTGGGCGAATATAATCATAGCCACATTGCATGCTTTGGGTGCTACAGCTTCTCTTTCCGTTGTGACGCTGAAGGAAAGCAGGTTAAGGTCGTGCAACTTCTGTGTTTCGCAGTTCTTCGCGCCTTTGCGGCTTCGCGAGAGCTGTTTGTTCTTCGCCGACTCTCGCGCGTAATCAGCTATCTACTTGCTGAACCCGCTGGACTCGATGACGGTGTTGACCAGCTTGAGCTTGTCGATGACGGTGGGCGTGAGGACGAACGGGTAGGGATCGGGCTGGTCGAGACTGCGATTGAGCAGGTTGATGTTGACCGCCAGCTTCACCCAGTGCTCGATGCGCTCGTCCATGTCGTCGCTGACCGCGCGGGCCGGCGCCATGCCGATGGCCGCGGCGGTTTCCAGCGTGTCTACGATCTGCAGCAGGTGGGCCCAGCATTCGGCCCAGTCTTCCCACGGGTGCGAACTGGCGTAGGCGCTGACGTAGTTGTCCTGCCAGCCGGCTTGCGCGCCTTCGTTGTAGTAGCGGCCCAGCGCGGCCTGGTAGTCCTCGCGTTCGTCGCCGAACAGTTCGCGCACCCGTCCGAGCAAGGGCCCGTTGCGCACCAGCCTGTCCCAGTAGTAGTGGCCGCTTTCGTGGCGGAAATGGCCCAGCAGGGTGCGCTGCGCTTCGTTCATGGCCACGCGCATGCGCTCGCGCTCTACGTCGTCGGCCTCGGCGATGTTGATCGTGATCAGTCCGTTGGCGTGGCCGGTCATGATCTGCGTGCCTTCGTGGCTGTCGTGGAATTCCAGACCGTCGCCCGGGTCGTCTTCCATGAACGCGAAGGCAAGGCCGGTCTGCGGCTCCAGGTCGCGCCCGACCAGCGGCAGGCGGTGGCGCCGAAGGTCGTAGATCAGCCGGCGCTTGCGTTTTTCCACCCGCAGCCAGCGCTCGCGGTTGCCGGGCTTGTCCAGGTTGGGAATGACCTCGTTGAGCCGGCAGGCGATGCAGAACGGGTTTGCGTCGTCGTTCGGCACCATCCAGTTGCATGCATCCTGGTCGCTGTAGTTGCGGCACTTGCGGTAATGGTGGCCGCGCGCTTCCGGGGCCAGCGCCACAAAGCGTCCCTTGCTGTCGGACTCGAACGCCGACAGCACCAGCTCGTCGGGCAGAAAACCCAGCGTCCGGTCGCACTGCACGCAGTGCGTGTTCTCGAAGTAAAGCGTGTTGCCGCAGGTGCAGCGGAATGTCTTCATTCGGGGGCCGACTGGAACCAGGTCTGCGAGATATGCTGGCCGATGTCGCCCAATTCAATCTGGATGCGGTCGATGAACTCGCTTAGCGGTTCGCCCTTGAGCCGGGCCATGCGGGCCGAATCCAGGTGGCGCATCAGTGCGGTGGTCGCGCGCAATGCGCTGTCGTCTTCGCCGGGCAGATCGTGCAGCAGCGATTCCAGCGCCTTGAGGCAGAACATCGCCGAGCGCGGGAACAGCCGGTCTCGCAGCAGGAAACGCAGCACGTCGGGTCCGGCAACACGGGTACGGACGTGGCGGCGATACATCTGGTACCCGGTCAGCGATTTGAGAACGCTCATCCACTGGATGGATTCGAATGCCGGGACGTCTTCTGCCTGTTCCGGCAGAAGGTCGTCGGCGCGCACGTCGAGAATCCGGGTGGTCACGTCGGCGCGTTCCAGATAACGCCCGATCAGGATGAAGTCGTAGGCGTGGTCCTGGCTCATGGTGCCCATGAGCATGCCGGCGATCTGCTGCGATCCGAGGATGAGCTCGGCCAGCGATTCGTGCCGGCGCCGCTTGGAGACGTTGCCGCTGATCTGTTCGGAGATGCGCAGATAAAGCCCGTTCATCTGCTCCCAGACCTCGCGCGGCAACAGGTCGCGGGCCGCGCGCATGTTGTCGCGCGCCAGTTCCAGCGCCGAGCGTATCGAGCCGGGGTTGCGCTCGTCGGCGATCAGGAACTTGGCCACCTGGCGCTCGCCGAAATCGTCGTCGTATAGCTCTTCGAACAGATCGAAAGCGCCGGTAATGCGCACCAGCGGCTCCCAGCCAGGCGCGATTCGTCCCGGCAGATCGAGGTTGAGGTGGGCGTTGACGTTGATCAGGCGCGCCAGACCCTCGGCACGCTCCAGGTAGCGTCCATGCCAGTAGAGATGTTCGGCGAGGCGTGAAAGCATCAGGATTTACCTCCCGCACGTCCGGCGGTCTCGGTATCGACCACCCAGGTGTCCTTGCTGCCGCCGCCCTGCGACGAATTGACCACCAGCGAGCCGGCTTTCATGGCCACCCGGGTGAGTCCGCCGGTCGTCACGAAGGTCTGCTGGCCGGAAAGAATGAAGGGCCGAAGGTCCACGTGCCTGGCGCCGACGCCGCCGGGTACCATGGTTGGGCAGGTCGAGAGCGCCAGCGTCGGCTGGGCGACGTAGTTGCGCGGGTCTTCCTCTATCAATTTTGCGAATTCTCGCTGTTCCTTCTTTGTCGAGTGCGGGCCGATCAGCATGCCGTAGCCTCCGGATTCGTTGGCCGG
>Ga0102934_1001008_pt1 | contig 19506 bp, 17 predicted proteins | sample SalPonR2_A_D1_MG_FD_78175 | JGI IMG/M metagenome (GOLD analysis project Ga0102934, IMG submission 78175) | Salt pond soil microbial communities from South San Francisco under conditions of wetland restoration - Salt Pond MetaG R2_A_D1_MG | ecosystem: Environmental > Aquatic > Marine > Intertidal... | reverse complement strand
CTCTTTCTAAAGCCTCTTTTGCGGTCTGTTCAACCAGGAGAATAGTTTTACCAAGATCGTGTATACTTTTGATACTGTCAAAAAGCATATCCACGAGATTGGGCTGAAGGCCGCCGCTAGGTTCATCGAACAACAAAAGGTCCAGGTCCGGAACTAAAGCGCAACTCATTGCCAGCATCTGCTTTTCCCCGCCACTCAGGGTTCCTGCTTTTTGCTTTTGTCTTTCTTCCACTCGAGGAAACAGCTCAAAGATTTCCTGGAGCTTCCTGTCGAAATCAGCGCTTAGATCTACTCTTGCCATCTCCAAATTTTCTCTAACGGTGAGCGAGGGAAAGACGTTGGAACCTGCAGGCATAAAAGCGACACTCTCCACGATCCTGGAGGGACTCCTCCTCAGCAAATTGACGCCATTGTAAATTACTTCTCCCTCAAATGTCGTAACCATATCCATGTTGAAAATCGAGCGAAGCAGTGTCGTTTTTCCTGCCCCGTTCGGACCGATAACTACCACCAGTTCACCGTCTTCCACCTTTACATTAATGCCCTTCAAAACCACCATATCTCCATAACCAGCATTCAGTTCTTTTACTTCTAGACTCATTTTTAGGTACCTTTCCCTAAATAAACTTCCTTGACTTCCTCGTTACCCTGAATCTCCTTAGCGGTGCCTTCGGCAAAATGTTGACCGTTTACGAGGACGACGATCCTTTCCTGGCACAGATTCATTATTACCCCCATCTTATGCTCCACAACCAAAAAAGTGATATTTTTCTCAACATTTAAACGTTGAATGTACTCCATTATGGGCTTGGTCTCTTCAGTAGTGGTGCCAGCTGTCGGCTCGTCCAGCAGGAGAACGTCCGGGTCAGTCATTAGTGCTCGAGTGACTTCCAATAATTTTGATTGTCCGACGCTGAGTTCAGATGTGTCGTCATTCCTTCTATCGTATAATCCTCCCTCTTGTAACAAACTAAGTGCTTTATTCAGGACCTGTTTTTCTCGCTCTTGAACCTTCTTCCCTCTGAGTATGGCCCGGACGAAATTTTCTCCCGCCTGGTTTCTTGGAGGTATCATCATGTTTTCCAGTACAGTTAAATTCTTCAACGCCCTGGGAATCTGGAATGTTTTCACTAAACCCCTTCTAGAAATCTGCCAAGGCCTTAATCCCTCTATTCGATCTCCTTTTAACCGAATCTCTCCCTGGTCAGGTTTGTGTATACCCATCACCGTGCTAAAGAAGGTCGTCTTCCCTGCACCGTTGGGGCCAATAAGGCCGACAATAGATCCTTCCTCAAGGTCCAAAGAAAAATTATCAACTGCTCTCAAAGCACCAAAGGTCTTTACGACATTCTTTGCTTCAAGTATTGACATCAGGACTCCTCCTGCTCTATCCTAACTAACTGTTTCGGCATAAGGCCCTCTCGCCTGAACCGAAGTATTAAGACTATTAATATCCCTATTACGATGAAACGGGCGGAAGGAATAGTCCAAGGGTTACCAATCTTTGGCAGAAACCGCGGAGCTTGATACAGTAAACCGATCACAGTCGCCGTCCCCAGCATGACTCCACGATTGTTACCTTCTCCACCTACAATCACCGACGAAGCCACCAAAAAGGTCAAAGTTGTGGAAAAGTCTTGAGGTTGAATTGCTCCCGTGAAGTGAGCCCAGAATGCCCCAGCTAGCCCACCAAAAGCGGCGCCAGTAGCAAAGCTCACCAGACGAAAGTAAAGAATATTCTTTCCGAGAGATTCAACAGCCAGGTCATCGGCCCGAATACCCCGTAGGACTCGACCCAGCGGTGATGTCCTGAGCCTTTCGCTGATAAAATAAATGAAGAGCAAGACACCCAAAAGTATTAAGATATAAGGAATACCCTGCCATACGTTCGAAAAGGGCCGCGGTATATCCATTATGCCCATTGGACCCCTGGTCAACCAGCTTTCATTTATGGCTATAAACCTAATTATTTCGGCAAACCCCAACGTCATAATAGCCAGATGCTCACCGGTCACTGACCGGAGAGCGATGATTCCCACAATCAGGGCTACCAGAGAAGCAACTAAAGCTGCGGCAATAATTCCTACCCAAACAGGCACCCCGAACCCTACTTGATAAGTTTCTCCCGCGAAGGTGGTCTCAGTCCGAGGAGTAGTGAGGATGGCCGTCGTATATGCCCCTAGAGCAAAGAAGCCAGCAATTCCCAGGTTGATAAGGCCGGTAAAACCGTAGTGGATGTTAAACATGTATCCAGCAAACGCGTAAGTAAATATCAATGCAAAGGTTAATACCAAAAATGTAATCATACTAAATCACATCACTTAGCGGGGAATAAGCCTTTTGGCCTTACGAGAAGAACTATCGCCATAAGCAGATAAGCCGCAGCAATCTTGTACTCTGCCAAGCCCACCGCAGCCGTCAATTCACTGAATAAACCAATAATAAAACCGCCAATTGCTGCCCCGTAAGGATTCCCTATTCCCCCTAGAATCATTGCAGAGAAAGCAAGTAACAATATCTGAAAACCCATTGCGGGATTGACTGCACCCATCATTCCTAACATCGTGCCGGATAAACCCGCCAGACCTATACAGATAAACCAGGCCCAGGTCATCACTTTCCAATTACTTATACCTCTAATCTGAGCAAGATCCGGATCATCACCTACTGCCCTTATTCCCTTCCCCACACGGGTAAAAGTCATAATTATGTAAAATGCGATCATTACGAAGAGGGAAATTAGAATTATTATAATCTGAGGCCAATTAAAGAAAAGAGGACCGACGTTAAAAGACGCTACGGTGGCGTACTTTAACCTAACCGGATAAGGTCCCCAAATCAATAACAAAAAGTTTCTAATAATGAAAGCCAGCGCAACTGTCAGTATCAACATCGTAGCCATTCTGGCGCCCTTAAAGCCTTTGAATACTATCCAATAAAGAAGAATACCGATGAACCCGGTTGCCACAGCCGCTAATCCCATCGAAAGATAGACGTTCAGCCCCATTTGAGCGTTAAACACATAGGCAATAAAAGCACCAGCAGTCATAGTATCACCGAAAGCCAGGAATCTAAACCCGGTAGTACGAAGCAGCAACGATAACCCAACCGCTGCCACCGCGTATATTGCACCACTTATCAACCCAAAACTGATATAATAGCCAATCATGGTATATAAGACAGGTAGGCCATGGACTAGCCTACCTGTCTATAAGAACTCCTCTTTTTTTATTCTTCTTCCTCTTCGCGTTCTTTCTTCCGCAGTTCGAGTACTCCTTTGTAAATATCACCGACGTCTTCCTGTGTATAAGCGGTAATTCTTGACCGCTCGTCCGGATTGTCGAATGTCGCTACCTGCAAAGTAGTAATAACATCGCCATATTTGTTGAAGTCCTGCGCACCTGCAAGACCGATATAATCTATGTCGTTGCCTTTTGCAAGTTCTTCCTTACCTTCAGCAAATGTCGTAACCTTTACACCAGGTGGATTCGCTACTTTTCTAACATTCGCCTTTATTCCTTCCTTGGTGGGTTCTCCCGCTGCCTCAATAGCAAGGGCGATAATATTCATGGCATCCCATCCGTTTGTCGAGAATGTGGGGATACCCTTCTTGCCCCGGTATTCTTCTAACCGATCTTTCCAAGCCTTAAATCTGTCGGTGAGCAACGGTCCTGCCAGAACACCGAACGCACCCTTCGAATCCGGCCACGAGGCCTTAAGAAGCGGTTCATTCACATAGTCCGTCCCAATCCATGTAGCGTTAGGAGCCACACCCAGGGTCCTCCACTGTTTAAAGATAACGCCTCCGTCCTTAGGCCCTGTTTCGAAGAAGACCACATCAGGGCTATTCTTAAGCGCACTGAGAAGTTCAGAACGATAAGACGCCTGCCCGGGAGTCCATTCAACTTCACCTACTATGTCGATGCCTGCTACTTGACAACCCTTCCGTATTACTCCTCGAACGCTTGCAGCTCCTTCCGTAATATTGAAGAACAAAGCTGCGGTCTCCGCACCAAGTTCTCTTGCCTTTTGGACCATACCAGACCCCATTACCGTATCGGAGGAGACAGTTCTGAAAATATATTCTCCACCCTGGGTATCCAGTGCGGTCGTTCCTGAAGTTGGAGAAATCTCTACCACACCAGCATCTCTTGCAATAGGCATGACGGAACGAATGGTAAGAGAAGTAGGGCCTACAATCGCTATAGCTCCGGAACCCAACACTTTTTTCGCCCCACTCACTGCACCTGAAGTAGTAGTTTCCGTGTCAGTTACGATCAAACTAATGGGATGGCCAGCAGCTCCTCCAGCAGCATTAACGTCTTCTACAGCCATTTTGAGTGCTGGAAGGGATAGACCGACCCAACCTGTGTTACCTGTAAAAGGTAAGACTATTCCGATTTTCGCAGGTTTTTCATCTGCGATTGTTATGCCTCCAAACATACTGAGAACAACTACCGTACAAAGCAAGCCGATTAGAATTGAACGTGCTTTCGTCCTCATGTTTTCACCTCATCGGGTAATTTGGATAAAAATGGATCTCAACTGAACTACAAGATAATCGACCGTTTAGTTCTCTGTCCTATCACCCCCCTCATTTGCAATAGAAATTTACGTCTGATATTCTACCTTCTTTACTGATTCTTCAAACATTTCTTTAGCGTTCAGTAAATGTTCATCCATTTCTCTGCCGGCTTTTTGCTCATCTTCCTCTTCGATAGCAGTGAAAATCTTTTTATGATAATGCAATGAAAACTCAGGCATCCCTGGCACTTTCATAATGACGTTTAACTCTTTAACCATGGAAACTCGCAGGGCTTGTAAAAGCTTGTGCAAAATTTCGTTACCAGAAGCCTGGGCAATTTTTAAATGGAAATTCAGATCATTTTGCAGAAATTTATCCACGTTTTCATCGTCTAGAGCTCCTTCCATCGCACCGATATATTTTCGCAGCCGCTCATGATCCTCCACGCTGGTGTTTTCAGCAGCTAACCTCGCTGTACCAATTTCCACAAAACGCCTGGCCTCCAGCAATTTAAGTACGTCATGGTTATTGGAAATGACTAACGGAGGGATAAAGTTTTGGAAAGCATTTAAACACGGACTTGAGGAGATAAAGCTGCCCTTTCCATGTTTAATCTCAATTAATCCAACTGTTTCCAACTTCTGTAAAGCCTCTCTTAAAGATGCCCTACTGATATTTAACCTTTTGGAAAGGAGCATTTCTGAAGGCAGTTTATCACCTGGTTCCAGTTTGCCTTCCCTAATCTTAGTTTGAATATAATCTACTACTTCATCTTTAGTGAATTTTTCGGTCATGACAGTTTTACTAGATCTTGAGTAACTCACGCCTCCTGATTCGTTAAGCTTGACGATCTACATAGTCGTCAGACGTCCTACAAGTTATTATAAAGATCATAGGAAGGATGTCAAGCAGCTAGAAAAATTGTAAAGTATAACCACAATTTTGCTTCAATTCGTATAGCAAACACCCCTCTCCCGTGACAATCCAAATAATAACCGAAGTAAAGTTGAGTTTGGGCACTCTACGGGCACCATAATCTTCTAACCCACATGCCAGTGAGTGGGCGTGTCACGGCAAAAATAGATCGCGAAACTGGAACCAAACATCCTTAATCGCCTCTTTTTAAACCGAAACGATGGTGGGTATTCAAAACTCTATAATTTTTCCACACTGCAACTTATCGAAATTCTCTCCAAAATCCTCCTGAAGCATACCTTCAGCTGTTAACCCAGTACAGTGGCCTGTATACACCTTTTCAACATTTAGATCCTTCAACCCGGCGGCCACTTTACTTATTCTGTCGCGATCGGCATTAATTAAATGGAAACCACCTATAACAGCTTTTACTCGATCAAAGCCGGATATTTCTTTACATTTTTTAACAATACTCACTATACCTGCATGCGAACAGCCTGTAACCACTACGAGTCCTTTTTGAGTATTAATCATTAAAGAGGTATCGTCTAACATGTTATCTTCCACCAATTTGCCATCATCTACGGTGTAAAACTTGGACCTCTTCGACTTTTCGTACTCCACTCTATCCTCCAGAGCTATTTCCCCGGTAGTGACAACTCCTTTACTAAATTTCAAAGGGTCCCTGGTAAGGATCCACATAGCCCCAAGCTCCTCGACCTCTCTTTTCAGATCACCCCTTACACCGGCGTGCCTGAGATGGGGATCAGCTGAGAGGTTAGCCCGAAATAGCTGGGGATGAGCAACTACAGGTAAGCGGTCGTTATCGATTTTTTTTAGAATTTCAATAAGACCCCCGGTATGATCGTAATGGCAATGGGAAAGTACAACCGTTTCTACATCCTCCAATCCGACCTCGAGGATTTCTGCGTTATGAAAGATAGGTGTTGCATCAGTACCTGTATCGAATAATATGTCCCAACTCTTGTCCTCCGTCTCTTTGATCCGTATGAGAAAAGAAATGCCATGCTGAGCGTAACATGAACCTCCATACCCAGCATAATCTTCTGCTAACACAAATATCTGTGTATCGCCTGCCTTTTCCAATTCAATTGCTGCCATAACTACCTCCTTTAATATTATCGTGAACCATATTTAATTCTTGACCTACTAAAACTTAATCTGTGCGATTTACTCTCGCGCCCATAACCTCTAAGTTGAAAGGCTAAACCACTTTGCCTTTATAATATTACTTATACACCTTCACCCAGTGGATTAAACCTAACTGAATAACCCAAGCCCCTTTCGCGACCTATGCCCAGCACTCAACTCTTACACAATTTACCTTACGGTTCACCTGGTCTTTCTATCAACATAGTAGAACCGGTCAAATTGGCTAAAAGCCACTTTAATTTATACCGCCAACATTTGCAAATATGTATCACACTTATCTGTTTGTTAACGATCTTCAAGTCAAATATTTTTCGCGGCCAGGTGAACTTCAAACTGGTTTTTCCATCAAACTTCGATTATGGTTAGAAGGATTCTGGGGAAGTAACAGATAATGAAGCCACTATCTTTTTCGCGGGGTGGACAAGGTCGGAAAACTCGGTGATACCGCAATATACCTAGCCGACCGAGACGTTTCTGATTTATACTCGATAAGGAAAACTAACGTTGATCAATGCACGAAATAACCGGTAAAATATTTAAGCCAGGAGACTAGCCAGAAGATCAACAAAATAATGACTCCTAACCAAGACAAGGCATCCCAGGAGGTCCAAGTGCCTTTCTCAACTATCGACCCGGATAAATTGTTAGATGAGTTACCCGAAGCGCTGTTCATGGAGGACCTAGAAGGTCACATACTTAGCGTAAACGATCAAGCTTGCCAGCTTTTGGGTTACAAGAAAGAAGAACTCTTAAACATGTGCGTCCATGACCTTGTTCCAAATGGAGAGCCTGCATTTCTCCCCGACCAAATAGATCACGCCACACAAGAAGGAGAACCACTTGAAACAATCAATCTGCACAAGGACGGCACAAAAGTGCCAATAGAACTTCAAGGAAGGATTATAGAAATAAAAGGAGAGGAGAGGATCTTAGTTAGCATAAGGAACATCACAAAGCGTAAACAGGCGGAGGAAAAGCTACATACTGAAAGGGAGAGATTAAAACAATTACACAACGCAGTAGATCGATTCCAATCCTGCGAAACTGAGAACGAGCTCTATAACACTACACTAGAAGTCACCGAGAAGGTCCTGGGATTTGACATAAGTCTCATCTATGTCCTACGCGACGAGAAGCTCACCCCGGTAGCCGCAACAAAGCTGAATGAAAGCGACCTTCCCGTCTACGGTAAAGACGAAGCTTTGGCAGGTAAAACTTTAACAGAGGGTAAAACGATCTGGGGAGACGACCTGAGAGAAATAGAAGCAGCAAATCCAGAAGATCCGGGACTACGAGCATTTATGAGCGTTCCAATTGGCGACCTTGGTGTATTTCAAGCATCTTCAAAAAAAATCAATCAGTTTAGCGAGGGGGATATTGAACTGGCAGAAATCCTCGCCGGTCATCTCAACGAAGAGATAAAACGCATAAGACTTGAAGAGAAACTTCGCCAACAAGCTATTCATGATCCTTTAACGGGAGTGTATAACCGTCGCTATTTCAACGAAACCCTGAACAAAGAAATAGAACAAGCCAATCGTTATAACAAACCGCTGGCCTTTATAATGATGGATATTAATCGATTCAAGGAAATAAACGATCGTTACTCCCACCAAATAGGTGACAAAGTGCTCGAAGAGATAGCCAAGTTACTAAAAGAAAACGTCAGAAGCGCTGATACAGTAGTAAGGTACGGCGGTGATGAGTTCCTAATCATGATGCCCGAAACAAATAGCGAATCCAAAAACTTGGTGACCAGATTAAAGGAAAAACTAACTCGCTGGAATGAGCACTCCGATCTGCTTGACTTCCCCCTCACGCTGGCCATAGGTGCAGCTCACTGGAGTCCCAACCAGGGTAGAGACGTAGAAGAAACACTCAAGGAAGCAGACCAGAAAATGTACAAAGATAAGAGAAAAAGAGATTAGAACTAACAAAAACTCATATTAGAATTACTTATCGTCCCAAGAGTGACTACTGGTTACTTATCCGAACTTTCGGGGTAAACATATGAGCCTACTTTCTTTCCTTCAACAATATTCGATAGTGCATTCTCCTTAGACAAATCAAAGATTACCATAGGGATCCCGGACTCCTGAGCGATCTTAGCTGCAGAAAGATCTATTATTTCCAGTTGCCTCCGAAACAATTCACGATAAGAAATAGATGGAATAAACTCTGCATTCCCCTCCGCTGGATCAGCAGTAAACGCCCCACGTACGTTAGTTCCTTTTAGGATAAGATCTGCATCAATTTGACCAGCCCTTATGGCAGCGGCACTGTCGGTTGTAACGTAAGGATTACCCGTACCACCTACAAACACTACCACACCACCGTCATGTAAAGAAGACAAAGCTCTGTCAGGCAAGATAGGATCTGTAAGCTGGTCCATTGGCAAGGCAGACTGAAGAGAAGCCGTTACTCCCAGAGATTGTAATTTATCCTTCAACGCCAGGCCGTTGATTATCGTCGCCACCATTCCGGCGAAATCGCCCGTTGTCCTGCCAAGCATAGTCTGCTGCGCACCACGAAGAATATTGCCACCACCGACTACAAGGGCGATCTGTATAGAAAAAACTTCCCGTACATCAACTATTTGTTGTAGAATAAAGTCAATTGAAGCCTCGTGAAGAGGGAGACCATCAGCCCCTAACCCCTCACCGGATACTTTCAGTAATATTCGGGAGGGTTTTACTATTCTCGGGGGATCGTCTTTTGGCTTCAACTTCTTGGATAGTGTGAATAAAAAAGTTCTGTTAGCTGAGCTAGCACTTGAATATCCTACTCTTCTACCTGAGAATCGTCTGATATCTCAAAGCGAGTGAACCTACTGACCTGAATCTCCTCGTTCACTTGAACAGACAACTCGCCCAGAATTTCTTCAATCGTCTTATCGGAATCTCTCACCGACTCCTGTTCAAGCAAGCAGATCTCACCGTAAAATTTATTCAGCTTTCCTTTAATAATATTATCAATAACATGGTCAGGCTTTCCTTCTTTTTCCGCCTGTTTACGATATATTTCCTCTTCTTCAGTCACCACGTCTTCCGGGACATCCTCCCTAGATATATATTGCGGAGATGCCGCCGCTATCTGGATTGCCAGGGTGTTCACAAAATCCTGAAACTCCTCACTATTAGCTGCAAAGTCAGTTTGGCTCTTCACTTCAACTAACACACCAACTTTTCCATCATGGTGAACATAAGAACCAATGCGTCCTTCTCCGGATTCCAACTTTCCTTCTGCCATTTCCATTCCCTGCTCTCGCAATGACTGTTTCGCCTTTTCCATATCCCCGTCAGCTTCCTCGAGCGCGCGCTTACAGTCCATTATACCCACACCCGTTTCTTCTCGAAGTTTCTTTATCTCTTCAGTAGTTACAACCATTAAAATATCCTCCTCAATTGAATTAATCGCGATCCAGCTTACGTCGCGGTTTCCTCAACTTCTGGTTCAGCTGGCTCATCACTCATATCCGCTTCTTCCTCTTCCTCAACTTCCTCTTCCTCAACTTCTTCAGATACTTCTTCTTCACTTTCGATCTCGTCCGCTTGTTCTACTTCCTGTTGCTCTTCCAATTCACCTTCTTCCTCTGACACTTCTTCGGTCTCCTCAATATCTGATTCAACTTGCTCTTCTTCAGTTTTCTCCTCTTCAAGCTCTGCTTCCGTGGATTCTACTTCTTCCTCTTCCTCAACTTCCTCTTCAGAAGCTTCCGGCTGCTCGGAGGAACGGTCAGCACCTTCTCTTCCTTCTATAACTGCATCTGCCAACCTCGAGGTCAGCAGCCTCGTCGCTTTAATTGCGTCATCGTTGCCAGGGATGGGATAATCGACTAAATCCGGATCACAATTGGTGTCAGTGATTGCAATTACCGGTATTCCGAGGATTCTTGCCTCGTGAACTGCTATTTTCTCCGTCTCAGGATCAATTACGTATAGAATGTCCGGTGGTGTATCCATATCCCGAATTCCGTCGTAATTGCGTTTCTTTTTCTTAAGCTCACGGCGTAGTTTTACTACTTCTTTGTTCGGCAACTGGTCAAAAGTTCCATCTTTCGACATCTGTTCTAGTTTGATCATTCGATTTACGCTATCTCGGATCGTGTCAAAGTTGGTCAAGGTTCCGCCCAACCAACGATGATTCACGTAGTGAGCCCCACACCGTTTCCCTTGTTTCTCAATTATATTTTGAACCTGGCGCTTGGTACCAACAAAAAGTATTTCAGCGCCTTTCCGAACCTGATCAAGTAAAAAGTCATAAGTTTCCTCAAACAACTCTTGTGTGGTTTCGAGATCAATTATATGAATACCTTTTCTTTCCATGAAGATGTACTTCTTCATCTTCGGGTTCCAGCGCTGAGTTCTATGTCCAAAATGTACACCCGTTTCTAAAAGCTCCTTCATCGTTAAGAGTTCCACATCTTCTCCTCCTCTCACTCTGCTTAATGCAAACTCGTATAAGTTGATAAAGATAGTTGCCCAGGATTGCTCGAAGGCGAAAAGATTATACCAGAATAGCCGCGCCCCATTCAACCCACCAAGTTACAATTCCCTACTGTAGTCTAACCTCAAGCGTCATACGTCCCCAAAAACGTTATCTCAGGCAAGGGATTTTAAACCTGCTAGCTTGATCTAATCACGGGAAGAGGCCCCCATAATTGCAAATGGAATCAAACTACAAGAAGCCAGTAAGAGAAGTTAAATAAAAAAGCCCATCTCAAAGGAGATGGGCTTATCGGCCATCTTTCTAATTTTATTAGTTAAGCAATTAAAGAGTTAATCTTTTCTTTATTAAACCCGATGACTATGTCACCATCGATGTCTATAACCGGCGTGCCTCGCTGCCCAGATTTTTCGATCATTTCGACTGCCTTTTCCCGATTTTGAGAAACGTCATAAGCTGTATATCCTACATCGTTTTCATCAAAATAATCTTTAGCAGCATTGCAATAAGGACAACTAGGTGTAGTGTAAATTGTAATGTCGTGATCACCCATTGGCGGTCACCTCCTGGTAATGTTTAGTAGCACTTTTGGCCTTACGCCAATATTTTCCAGCAACTCGTTATTCAGATCATAGCAGTGCTTAATTCCATCTTTGCTCTTTTCTAATACACCTGCCTGAGTCAACTTCGATAGATGATACGAAATGTCGGGCTGGCTCAGTTCTAATTTTTGAGATATTTCCTTGGCACAGATGTTTTCGTGCTCACAGACTAGAGAAAAGATGTTAAGTCTTTGAGTGCTCGCTAGTGCTTTAAACACTATTTCAACTTGTCGTAAACTAACTTGTTCGTTATTCATTTTGACTAACCTCTGTTGTATTATAATATAATTCGAGAATTGTGTCAATATTTAAAAGTTTAAAAAGGTTTATCGAGACAACCTCATTCTCAGATCTACTACTCTCGCCCCCTCAGCATTCACGATAATCGGGTTTAGATCAAGTTCACAGATTTGTGGTAATCGGACTGCAAACTGTGATACTCTCTGTATAATTTCGACTATACCATCTATGTCGACTCGTGATCCTCCACGAACCCCCTTTAAAACCGGGTAAGCATCTATGGACTCAACCATCTCCTTTGCTTCCAACTCGGAAACAGGGGCGACCTTAAAAGAAACATCTTTTAGCAATTCCACGTAAATACCGCCAAGGCCAAACATTACCAAAGGACCAAACTGAGGATCCCGATTTACTCCAACAATAATCTCTTTTCCGTCCACCATTTCTTGTATTCTAACGCCTTCTATTTCCATATCGGGGTCTTCAAAGTTACGCCTTACTCTGTCTACCATTCTATCGTATTCATAAGATATCTGATCGGGTTCTACGCCGACTTTCACTCCGCCTATGTCAGATTTATGAATTATGTCCGGCGATTCAATCTTCAAAACCACTGGAGAAGAATATTTTTGGGCGATCTGTTTTGCTTCGGAAGAGGAGCGAGCAATTTGTGACTCGACTACGGGTATACCAAGATCCTCCAGTATACTCAATCCCTCGAGTCCAATCATCTTGCCATTCTTGCCAACCAACTCAGACACCTTCTTTTCTATAACTTCATCTTCTGGGATCAGTGATTTTATAGGTTCATATTTCCTTTTCCGTATATCTCCATACTTAACTAAGGCAGACAACGCACGCACTGCTCTTCCTGGATCGAAATAGTTGGGGACGCCCGCTTCTTTTAGGCTTTTCTGTGCCTCCGCCGAGAGCTTTCCTCCCATTAAAGCTCCCACGATAGGTTTATCAATTGTATCGCGGGCATTCGAAAGAATCTCTGCGATTTTAGGATAGGAAAATATCGCCGCCGGAGCGGACAAAGCTAACACAGAGCTAACTTCGCCGTCCTCAATAACAGAATTTAACGCTTGACGATAATCATCTTCGTCGGCCTTACCTGTTATATCAATCGGATTTTTCCGTGTGGCTAACGGAGACAAAAACTCACCTAACTTATCCAAAGTTTCATCACTAAACTGGGCCAATTCTAAATCGTACGTCTCAAGAGCATCAGCCGCTATGACACCGGGCCCGCCGGCGTTGGTTACAATCCCCACCTTACGATCTTCAGGAGGGGACTGCTGGGCTAAAATTGTGCCAAAATCAAACAATTCCTCGATAGTGTCCACTCGAATAACTCCACTCTGTTCAAAGGCAGCACCGTAAGCATTGTCACTCCCCGCAATCGTTCCAGTATGGGAGGCAGCGGCACTTGCTCCGCCCTTGGTCTTTCCGGATTTAACTAGCACGATCGGAGTGGTCTGAGTCACGTTCTTGGCCGTTTCGATAAACTTCCTTCCTCGGTCAATTCCCTCCAAATACCCAAGTATGACGTCGGTATTACAATCGGAATCCCATTCCCTAATTAAATCTACCTCATCAAGCACGGCCTTATTACCGAGCGAAACAAAGTGGTTAAATCCCAGTCCGACCTCATTTGCCCAATCCAAGACAGCGGTACAGAAAGCTCCGCTTTGACTCATAAATGAAATATTGCCGGGCAATGCCATTTCTTGAGCAAAAGTAGCATTCAGATTCGACCCGGTGGAAATTACTCCGATAGCATTCGGCCCAATCATGTTAATACCTTTATCCCTAGCAAAGTCTCCAATCTGCTGCTCCAGCTCGCGTCCTTTCTCACCAATCTCTTTAAAACCGCCACTTATAACGATTACGTTGCTTACATTGGCTTCGTTACATTCTTGAAGAACGTCAAGCACGATCTTTGCGGGAACAGCAATAACGGCCAAATCAACGCTCTCGGGAACTTCAGTTATAGAACCATAACATTTTAACCCTTCAAGTCGTTCAGCTTTTGGGTTAATAGGGAATACTTTACCGCAGAAGCTATCCATCAAGTTTAGTAATACTTCTCGGCCAATGTGCCCCTCTTGTCTGCTCGCCCCAATAACTGCAACAGTCGAAGGGTGAAATAATTTCGTCAAACTCACTTTACCCCTCCTGCAGGATACAAGCCCCTCCACAGATAGACGAAACAACCAATATATTGTGCAGCATATCCTTTTTTCTCTCAAGATGCTACAAATCTAAAATTTTCAATATCGGAACTCTAGAGCCAGGCAGACATCAATGCGGTTCTGTTGAAATTCATTTCTCAGTTAAGTAACCTGAGTTGAGCAATTGGGTCTCGTTTTGATGAAAAACTAGGTTATCTGTAAGTAGTATTTGCCGAGGGGCGTTGAGCTTATGCTAGATATACTATCAGAGTTGCCAAAAATTAGAGAAGAATATGAAAAACTTGAACAACAGATGGGCAACCCGGACGTAATCGAGAGCAATCAGTATCAACAAGTATCACAACGGTATGCTAAGGTTAAAGAAATCCTGAAAAAGGTCAAAAAACTAAAGGAAGTTACTAATCACATTGAAGAAAACGAGGAAATGTTGGAAGCGGAAGAAGACGAAGATATGATAGAACTAATTAGGGAAGAACTAGCTGAAAACGAAAAGAAAAGAGATAAGCTACAAAACGAAATCAGAAATTTACTCATTCCCGAATCCGAAGAAAATAAGAAAAACGCAATCCTTGAAATAAGGGCCGGTGCTGGCGGTGACGAATCTGCCTTGTTCGCTGCTGACTTGCTAAGATTATATTCCAAGTACGCCGACAAACAGGGGTTTGAAGTTGAAACTCTCGAGAACCGTCCAACTTCCATCGGTGGATTCACGCTGGTCTCCATAGCAATAGAGGGAAAAAGAGCATTCGGTAAATACAAATACGAGAGTGGTGTTCACCGCGTTCAGCGCGTACCGGAAACCGAATCCTCGGGACGTATCCATACCTCAACAGCAACAGTAGCAGTCCTCCCTGAAGCAGAAGAGGTAGATGTTGAGATAGATAAAAGCGAAGTTAGAGTAGATACATTCCGATCGTCAGGTCCTGGGGGCCAGCATGCAAACGTTACGGACTCGGCAGTAAGATTGACACACGAGCCAACTGACATAGTGGTAACCTGTCAGGACGAAAGCTCCCAGCATAAAAATAGAAAAAAAGCCTGGAGAGTACTTAGATCCAGATACAAGGAGAAAATAGAGCAAGCCCAGGTAGAAAAAAGAGACAGCAAAAGAAGAGGGCAAATCGGCCAAGGTCAAAGAAGTGAAAAGATTCGAACTTACAACTTTCCACAAAACAGGGTCACCGACCACAGAATTAACTTCACTACCCACAACCTTGAAGCCATACTAGAAGGGGAACTAGATGAACTATTAAAAGCACTAAAAACCGCCGAAGAGGAAGAACGCTTGGAAAACTTTGAAATCTCCGACCTGTTGAACGATTAACAAGTGGCTGACGCGGGTGCGGTGACCCGCTCTACCAATTGTGCAGCCCGGGTGCCTCTGCCCGGGCATTACTCATTATCGATAGGCTTCAACCCTGCAGAACACCGGGGGTCGAAACCCCCGGCTATCGTTTGACAACACTCTGTTTTTTTGACAAATAATCATCATTATCGATAGGCGATCCTTTCTAGGGCCGGTGTTGTGACAGGTAAAAGTGTTTTCATTTGTCCTTTGGTCGATCTAATCATCCTCTTCGATAGGCGGTCCTTTCTAGGGCCGGTGTTGTGAAAGGTATAAATGTTTCATCTGTCCTTTGGTAAATGCAACGTGTTTTTTCACCAAAGATAAATATCCAACACTTCAAACTTAGTCAACAGCAAGACCAGAAAGCCATGCCTATCGGGTTATTTGATACACGAATAACGCGGGTGCGGTGACCCGCTCTACCAATTGTGCAGCCCGGGTGACTCTGCCCGGGCGAAAGTATATTTTTTCATAGGCTGGCAGTCGCTCATCGTGTACAATCGTGTTGATGAGGACCTGAAGCCAACCAATTCCTTGAAAAAGACACCCATTACTACTAGAATCATCTAGCATGGGTCTATAGCTCAGGTGGTCAGAGCGCACGCCTGATAAGCGTGAGGTCCCTGGTTCGACTCCAGGTAGGCCCACCACTAATCTTAATTCACCGATATCCCAATCCCCGGCAAACCAAGGAACTCCACTTTACAAAGTTAAGGAAATTCACCATCGTCCGAGAAGTCTTTATCCAAATGTTCTAACAAATCCGCCAAGGTAAGCGATTGCAAAAGAAACAATAACTTATCATAAACAATCTTCCACATTGCCAGAGTAGGACAATTGTCTTTGAGCGGGCACGGCTCTGCTTCAGGCAGCAAACAATCGACTGGGGCAAGCGATCCATCCTCCAGGACTGAAATAATCGCTTTTATCGAAATCTTGGCCGGTTCTTCGGATAATTCGTAGCCTCCACCTCGACCCCGTTTTACCTCAACTAAACCAGCATCTTTTAATTCCCTCATAATTTTCTCCAAAAAAGGCTGGGGCAATTCATATTTATTGGCAATCCGTTTAGTAGAAACAAAGCTGGAGTCACAATGCTGGGCAAGCTCGGCCATGGCAACTAACCCATAGCCACTCTTTTTGGTTACTCTCATTGTTTACTCCTCTTCTGCTTTGCTCAACGACACGTAAAGATGTCTTTGCCGGATTGGAGATGCGGATGGAATTTTAGAATATACGCCACATTTTCAGCTACGTAGGCCTTGATGTAATTCCTCTTATCTCTAAACATAATGGATAAAATTTTCAAGATTCATGTTGATAGGTTTAAACCAACATTATGTTAGACCTTTCCGAGTTTTATTTCAAGAGTAAAATGGTCCAGTTTTCTCGGCATCGACGATCCACTGGACAACAAATATCCTTCATTTACAGCTAACGAAAAGTTGCCTGTCTATATCCAATTCGCAGCAACCATCTGAGTCCAGGTATTTTTGGGTTTGCAAGTGCCAAGGCCACAAACTATAATCCAGTTCAGGTGAAACAATGCCGGAGCTACCCGAAGTTCAAACAATCGTAAATGGATTAAAGCCGGAATTACAGGGAAAGTCCATAAAGCAAATAGAGGTCCTTGACGTAGATCTCCTGCGCAACACAACTCCTCAAGAGTTAAATAAAAAACTCGTCGGAAAGCAGATAACCGATGTATCCAGAACAGGGAAATACATCCTTCTAGAGGTTGCGGGTGGCTCGATCGCGGCAATTCACCTGAGGATGTCCGGGAAGCTGCTGCTTCTGGAGACCGACGTTAACACCAATTACCAGAGGATATCTTTCTACTTTAAAGACTACGAGAAAAAATTAACCATGGACAACCTAAGACGCCTGGGTACATTGGATCTACTAAAAACGAAAAGGGACGAACCTCTGGGCTCCTTAGGGCTCGATCCTTTCTCGAACGAATACAACTGGGAAAACTTCCAAAGAATATTCGACACTTCCAGGGCGATCAAACTACTTTTGCTTGACCAGAAAAAAATCACAGGCCTGGGAAACATATACGTGAACGAAGTACTGTTTAAAGCACAAATTTCACCAACGTCTCCCAGTCAAAAAGTTAGCAAGCAAAAGCAAAAGAAGCTCTTTAGGCTGATCCCCGAAGTCCTTACCGAGGCTATCGAAAATAACGGGACTACTCTAAACGATTACCGGGACTCTTTGGGAGAAGAAGGAAATTTTCAAGACTCCTTACTTTTATATGGCAAAGAAGGCAAACCATGTCCTTACTGTGGTACTAAGATAATGAGAATAAAGCAGGGAGGCCGCAGCACGTACTTGTGCCCGAACTGTCAAGCTAACGATAACGATTGATCGACCATTTTAGATTTAGTAAATTATTATAAGAAGTAGTAATGGTGGGATAAACAATGCAAGAAACAACAATCTTGATAACAGCAATAGATTGGGTTTTTCAAATAGCAGCTTTGCTCATAGTGATTCGAGTTTTTGTTTCCTGGATTTTCCCCCGAACCACAAACAACGCGTTCGTGGACTTTATTTTTAGAACCACGGAACCGATCCTCGGGCCAATTCGTGAGTACATCATACGCCTGATGGGCTATCGTGTGCCTATTGACATCTCGCCCATGGTGGCAATTCTACTCCTTTTGGCAACCAGATATTTCTTGATCAGCTTCATTCAAGCCCTGTTGTGAGGGAGCCTTAACCCTCGTCAGTTTCACCCCTTCTTTCCCGCCATTTATTCAATAGCTCCTTCATTCTCTTCTCGTGCCCTGATTCGGTGGGAAAGTAATACCTTCTTCCCAGGAGGTTATCGGGCAAAGTCTGCATACCCGAAGTCTTATCTTCTAAGTCATGTGCGTACTCGTAACCTTCCCCATATCCCTCGTCTTTCATCAACTGAGTGGGGGCATTTCGCAGCTCTTTTGGAACCTGATAACTCTCCTTAGTATTGACGTCTTTTTTTGCCTTACTGTAGGCCCGATAAACAGAGTTGCTTTTCGGAGCTAGTGAGAGGTAAATTACCGCCTGAGCCAAAGCCAGATCACACTCGGGCATTCCAATAAGTTCTACCGCTTCTTTTGCTGCAGTGCAGACCTGCAGGGCCTTGAAATCCGCCATACCGACGTCCTCGCTCGCTATTCTCACCAGCCGTCTGGCTATAAAAATCGGGTCTTCGCCGCCCTCCAGCATACGAGCAAGCCAGTACAAAGCAGCATCCGGAGAACTGTTCCTGATCGTTTTATGTAAAGCAGAAATAATATTGTAGTGTTCTTCTCCGCCCTTGTCGTACTCCAGACTTTTCCTCTGGGCTGCTTTCTCCACTGTTGAAGCTGTTATCGTATTATTCGAATCAGCTAGCTTGCTGCTGAGTTCCAGCAAGTTGAGTGCCCTACGGGCGTCCCCATCGGCAAAGCTGGAAATAATCCTTAAAGCTTCATCTTCTATTTCGTACTTTCCATTCAATCCTTTTTCACTATCCAAAGCACGCTCAAGCAGATCAAGGATTTGGTCAGTATCAAGTTTTTTGAACATGAAAACCTGACAACGTGATAGGATAGCGGAATTTAGCTCAAAAGAAGGGTTTTCCGTGGTTGCACCGATAAATTTTACACTGCCCTCTTCGAGAAAAGGTAGTAATACGTCCTGTTGTGCCTTATTGAACCTGTGGATTTCGTCGATAAACAGCAGATCCCGTTCGTTGGTCAGACGGAATTTTCCCTTTGATTCCTTTAAGACAGACCGAACCTCTTTCACCCCGGAGGTGGCAGCACTTAGATGCACGAATTTTGCCTCATCATAGTCAGCAATGATTAGTCCTACCGTTGTTTTACCCGTACCGGGCGGACCCCAGAAGATAAGCGCGTTGGCTTGCCCCTCGGTGATTAACTGAGTCAACGGTCCCGTCTCCCCTAGCAAGTCCTCCTGACCGACAACTTCCTCCAGAGATCTGGGCCGAACCCGCTCAGCCAGAGGACTTTTCCCTTTACCGCTCTCGCCGTCTTCTCCGCCTTGAGAAAATAGGTTGCTCATTGTCCT
>Ga0102934_1001006_pt1 | contig 19523 bp, 14 predicted proteins | sample SalPonR2_A_D1_MG_FD_78175 | JGI IMG/M metagenome (GOLD analysis project Ga0102934, IMG submission 78175) | Salt pond soil microbial communities from South San Francisco under conditions of wetland restoration - Salt Pond MetaG R2_A_D1_MG | ecosystem: Environmental > Aquatic > Marine > Intertidal... | reverse complement strand
CGGCAGATAGGGTTCGAGCGCGACGCCGGACTCGGCACCCGAGGGCGACATGACGCTGACGGAGGCAACCGCGTCGGCCATGCTCTGGCGCTCGATGAAGATCCGCTCCCCCTGCGTCGTCGCATGCAGGGACTCTTCTTCCAGCGCCGGCTCACGCATCAGCCAATGGGCGGTACGGCGAAGGAGATCGACATGCGGCCCGCCCTCGCGATAGCCCCGCGCCCAGAGCCAGGCGTGATCGGAAAGCAACAGCGCCACACGCCCCTCGCCCTGACGCTCCAGCACCAGCAACGGACGATCCTGTGCGCCCGACATCACCGTCTGCCCCGCAGTAACCCGCGTATCGAGGACGCGCAGCCACTCGCCCCAGGCCGGCGGATCGCTTTCCGATCCCGGAAGACCGCGCGTCACCGGATGGCGCTCACCGGTATCCGTGAGCATCGCCTTGAACGGCTCCTCCAGCACACTGCCGGTGGGCTCGCCCGGAATGATCGGCGCGAGACGGGTGCGGGCAAGCGAGGCGCGCCCGGCGAATTCCGGCCCCGCTGCAAGCAGAACGGCACCACCTTCGCGCACGTAACGCACGATGTTGTCGTAATAGATCGGCGGAAGGATGCTCTGGTTGGCATAGCGATCGAATATGATCAGATCGAACTCGCCGATCTTGTCCTGAAACAGTTCGCGCGTGGGAAAGGCGATCAGCGACAATTCGTCGATCGGGGTGCCGTCCTGCTTTTCCGGCGGGCGCAGGATGGTGAAATGGACGAGATCGACATTCGCATCCGAGCGCAGCAGATTGCGCCATGTCCGCTCGCCCGCATGCGGCTCGCCTGAGACGAGCAGCACGCGCAGATTCTCGCGAATCCCCTCGATCGTCACCACGGCCCGGTTATTGGCCATGGTGAGCTCGTCGGGCAACGCCTCGACCTCGATTTCGACGACATTGGACCCGGCGCGGTCGATCTGGACGGGGATGCGAAAGCGCGCTTCCGTCGGCACCTCCCGGCGCGCGAGACGCTCGCCGTCGCGGCGCACGGTGACCACGGCCGAGCCCGTGCCGCCGCGCTCGCCGATCTTCGCCTCGATCACTTGCGTGCGCCCGACAATGCCGTAGCGCGGGGCGCGGATCAGATCGATCTGCCGATCGGCCTCGTCCGGGTATCCTGTGATCAAGGCATGCAAAGGCCCTGTGAAGCCAAGTTCCTCCGCTGATCCGGGAATGTCATGGGCAACACCGTCGGTCAACATCACCACGCCCGCAACGCGCTCCGGCGGCACGTCGGCGAGCCCGTTGGCGAGCCCGGTGAAGAGTTCCGTTCCAGCGTCACCGGCCGCATCACCCACCTCGATGATGCGCAGCTCTATATTGCGCAAGCCGCCGAAACGCTGCTCCAGCTCGTCGCGGGCAGCCTGCGTCACCTGCGCCCGATCGCCCAGCCGCTGCGAGGTCGACTGGTCCACCACCAGGGCCACGACATCATCGACCGGCTCGCGCTCCTGCGTGACGAAGGCGGGATTGGCGAGCGCGAGCACCAGCACGACCAGCGCAGCCGCACGGAACAGGGCCACAGGCCCGCGTATGAGGATCGCGGCCAGCGCGACCAGAGCCGCAAGAATTGCCGCCACGATCAGCACGGCATCGGGGACCAGCGGTGTGAAGCTCAAACCGGCCAAAGCGTCGCCTTCCTCAATTGCCCAACCGCTCGAGCAGAGCGGGCACATGAACCTGATCGGCCTTGTAGTTGCCCGTCAGCGCGTACATCACGATGTTCATCCCGGCGCGAAACGCCATCTCGCGCTGGCGCGGATCGCTGCCACTCACCGGCAGCATCGCCTCCCCCAGCGACCCGATTGCCCAGGCGCCTGCGAGATCGTTCGCGGTGATGATGATCGGTGACACCGCATCGCCGGCCCGCGCCGGACGCATCCCCTCCTCGATAGGCGCCGGAGGCAGTTCCTCCACCCAGGTCACGCCGGATGCATGCCGTCCCGGCAACTCGTCGAGGATGAAGAACGTCTTGGTCAGGACGTGATCCGGCGGCATCGGCTCGAGCGGCGGCACGTCGACATCGGCGAGCAGCCGGCGCAGATATGCGGCTTCGGGCGAAAGCGCGGAACCGGGGCGCCAGTTGGTCGCCGCGTCGCGGGTATCCATGATCAGCATGCCGCCGTTCTTCATATAGGCGTCGATCCGCTGCATCGCCTCGCGCGACGGCATCGGCGCATCGGGCACGATCGGCCAGTACAGAACAGGGAAGAAAGCGAGTTCGTCCGTCTCGATATCGACGCCAATCGGCGCGCCGGGTTCGAGGGATGTGCGCGCGGCGAGCGCCCGCGACAGCCCGTCGAGCCCCGCCTGGCTGATCTCGTCGACACGCGCGTCATGGGTGCGGACATAGCCAAGCCGGGTCACCATCGCGGCCTCGATATCCTCGATCGTGTCGGCTTGTGCCGTCCCGGGTGCGCCGATCGCGAGGAAGGCGAGCGCAAGCGCACCCGCCCCGAGGACCGCGCGCCGAAAACGGGCAGCGAAGGCGCCGACATGTCCGGACAGCAGCATGGCGAGAATCGTATCAACGAGGAACAGGCCGAGGGCCGCCACGAGAAGTGGCGGACGCAAGTCCACCGTCTCCGCCGGTTCGAGCGGCAGAACGCGCGCATCGAGGATGGCGGGATCAATGGGAGCGAGGCGATCCTCGGCATTGAGTGCGTTCACCGCGATTGCCGATTCCGTCGGGCCGTAGAAACCGGGCGGATGATCGAATCCGGCGCGCTCGGCAAAGGCCCGGGTGACCGGACGAGCATGCGAAGGCGGCGAACCGAGATTGCCGGCCCCGTCGAGGGTCAGTCGCGGCGCGACGGGCCGACGATCGCCTCCTGTCTGCAATTCGGCACCGGGCGGCGCGGCAGCAAATTGCAGGGTCTCGCGCAACATGTCGACGAACAACCCGGTCAGCGGCAGGTTCGACCAGCTCGCATCCGCCGTTACATGAAAGAGCACGCTTATGCCTTCGCCACGCCGATCCGCTGTGACGATCGGGGTACCGTCTTCGAGCGCCGCCCATGTCCGCTCGGTCAGCGCACCAGAAGGCTCGGCGAGGATCTGCCGCGAGATACCGAGCGCATCCGGAACGGCGAGACCATGGAACGGACTTTCCCGGGTGAATTCCGCCAGGGTGCGCGGCGCATCCCAGGAGAGCGCACCACCGAGATTGCGACCGCCATCGCGCAGCCGCACGGGCAGGAGATCATCCACATGACCCGTCATCCGCGATCCGGCGAAGCGCAGCAGCAGCCCGCCCTCTTCCATGAAGGTCGCGATCCGCGCCTGCGTGCGTGGCGGCAGAACGCCGATATCGGCAAGCACCAGAACGTTGACCTGCCCGTCGAGCAGCTCCTCGATCGCTTCAGCCGAGCCGCCGCGTCCCTCGCGGATTTCGGCATAGGGCTCCAGCGCCCGCTCGATATAGAAGGTCGGCGCGAGCAGCGGCTGAGCCAGATCGAGCGGTGTCCCCGCCACGATGCCGACGCGGCTGCGCCGGCTGCGCGAATCGAGCAAGGTCGTCGCGGCGGCGGATGCTTCTCCCACGATCTCGATCCGCGCCACGGAATTGCGCAGCTCGACGGGGATATCGAAACGCACATCGGTTTCGGTCTCGTCCGGCAGGAAGACAAAGGTCTCCTCGGCCAGTGACAGGCCCCGCAGATCAGTGGCGCGCACGCGTCCCTCGTCACGCGCATTCGGCCCCGCGCGCAGTACATCGACGGAAAGCCCCTGCGCAGAATTGCGTGCATTGCCGAGGGCGAGCGCGGAAGCGGCATCCGGGCGCATGACGGTGAGGGTATGATCCCGCGCGATCTCCGCGAGCAGCATCGCCATGTCATCCTCGCCGCCGATGCCGACGCCGCCGGTGATCCAGAGGATTTCGGTATCTGTATGCGCCTGCAGGAAGGTACTGACCGGACAGCGCCAGCTCTCCGCCTGCGGAAAATGCGGACGCGAGACGATGGCCCGAAGGCGCTCCAGCGCGGTTGCGGGTTCCTCAAGGGCAATCTCCGCCGCCGGCGTCGCCGTCGCGACGATGCCCATCGAGCGTCCGTCCCGCGCGATCGCCTCGCCCTGCTCCAGCGCGATCGCCGCATGCCGCCGCCAATAGGCAGCCGAGCCGGCGCCATTGTCGACGATCATCAACACCGGTGCGCGCCGGTCACCTTCCAGCGAGGGGGCCGGATTGAGGATCGGGCCGGCGGCGGCGAGGATCAGCAATGCGGCGATGACGAGGCGCAGCAGCAGGAGCCACCACGGCGTGCGCGCCGGCGATTCCTGACGCGGGATCAGATCGGCGACGATCTTGAGCGGCGGAAACGAGATCCGGCGCGGCTGCGGCGGCGTCACCCGCAGGAGCAGCCAGATCGCAGGGATGGCAACCAGCCCGGCAAGGACGAGCGGTACGGCGAAGGTGAGCGGCAGACCCAACATGTCAGCGCCCTCCCATGCCCGAGCGCGCCGCCTGGACGAGCGCCATCAGCCGCAGGGCGACCTCGCTCGCGGGCCGGTCGGTGCGGTGAATCGTGAGCGTCCATCCCCGCCGCCGCGTCGCCGCCTCCAGCGCATCGCGGTGGCGCGCAATACGCGTGCGATACTGCGCGCCCCAGCTCGCCGCATCCCCGACCCGCAGCCGCAAACCGGCCTCGGGATCCTCGAGCATGGCCTGACCGGCGAAGGGAAAGCTCTCTTCCACCGGATCGACGATCATCAGCACATGACCGCGCGCGCCGCGTGCCGCGATCGCCTCGATGCAGGCATCCCATTCCTCGGCGGGGCTGAGGCAGTCACTGACGATCAGCGCTTCGTCATGGGGGGCGAGCGCCGTGCGTGGCGGCATGTCGGTCAAATTGATGCCGCGCGGATCCGCGAGGATTTCAGCAAAACGCTCGGCGATCCGGCGCACGGCACGCGGTGGCGCCTGCCCCATCATGCCGACACGCTCGCCCGCCTCGACGAAGCTCTCGGCGAGCGCGAGACCGAGCACCACCGCACGGTCGCATTTCGGCACCATGGCGAGTTCCGAACCAAAGGCCATCGAGGCCGAGCGGTCGATCCAGAGATGCACCGAATGCGCCGCCTCCCATTCTCGCTCACGCACATAGAGACGATCGTCGCGGCCCGAACGACGCCAGTCGATCCGCGATGCCGGCTCGCCACTGCTGAAGGGGCGGAACTGCCAGAAGGTTTCGCCCGGGCCCGCACGGCGACGTCCATGGATACCGTGCGCGAGGGTCCCGGCGACGCGACGCGCCTCAAGTACCAGACGCGGCAGCCGCGCGGCGAGATCCTGCGCCGCCAGCGTGACCGTCCGCCCGGGTAGCCGTTGCGTCTCGCTGAGGACCCGCACGCGCGCCATGTCAGGGCCTCACCCGCCGAGCCGCGCCGTCAGGCGCTGAACGAGGTCGGAAATCGTGATACCATCGGCGCGTGCAGCGAACGTCAGAGCCATGCGGTGCTTCAGTACCGGTGCTGCGAGCAGCGCCACATCGTCTATTGACGGTGACACGCGGCCCTGGATCAGTGCATGCGCGCGCGCAGCGAAAATCAGCGCCTGCGAGGCGCGCGGGCCAGGTCCCCAGAGCAGATGTTCGGTCACGGCGGGATCCCCCTCCCCCGGTCGCGCGGCGCGCACCAGATCGAGAATGGCCTCGACGATGCTCTCGCCGACGGGCAGTCGCCGCGCGAGCCGCTGCGCGCTCATCAGCGCCTCACCCGACATCACCGCACCGGGGCGGGATTCGGGATCCCCCGTCGTCTCGAGCAGGATGCGCCGCTCGGCATCGCGGTCAGGGTAGTCGATGTCGATCTGCAGCAGAAAACGATCCAGCTGGGCCTCCGGCAAGGGATAGGTGCCCTCCTGCTCGATGGGATTCTGCGTGGCGAGCACGTGGAACGGATGCGGCAGGTCGTGACGCTCGCCGCTCACGGAAACGTGATGCTCCTGCATCGCCTGCAACAGGGCCGACTGGGTGCGCGGGCTGGCGCGGTTGATCTCGTCAGCCATCAGAAGCTGCGCGAAGATCGGCCCGCGCACGAAGCGGAAATGGCGCCGGCGATCAGCATCCTCCTCAAGGATTTCCGAACCGGTAATGTCTGAGGGCATCAGATCGGGGGTGAACTGGACCCGCCGCGCATCGAGGCCGAGCACCGTGCCGAGCGTTTCGACGAGCTTCGTCTTGGCGAGGCCCGGCACACCGACGAGAAGCCCGTGGCCACCCGCGAGGATCGTCGTCAGCGCCAGATCGACAACATTCTTCTGACCGAAGATCACCGCCTCGACGGCCTCGCGGGCGCTGACCACGGTTTCCAGCGTCGCTTCGGCATTGCGCAGCACCGATTCGTCCAGGGATTGCGGCGTCGACGAAGTCTCTTGCATGCAGCAGGCCTTTTCGCATCAGCGCCGGGTTGGCGCAGGATCATGCACGCCGCAATGGCGTGGTGGCGGGTGGCGGGTGGCGCGAGTCAGACCCGACACAGTTGGCAGTTTGGGCCGGATGACAGCAAGCCGCAAGCGGGACGCTGCGCCGCAGCGATCCGGTCACCACTTTGGTGAATCTGGGCGCGGCTCGCGTCGAAAATATGGCCGCCGCGACCGCTTCCTCCCGGTCTCGTATTGCGAAGTTCAGCCCGGTGCAACCGACTCTCCGGCGCACCAGGCCAGAATCCGGCGGTTGCGCACCGCGCCGCGGGCCTCGCCGGCGAGCCCGTAATGATCAGCCAGCCGCGACAGGGCCCGTGCAATCATGATCTTGCCTGACCGCGCCGGCCAGCCGCGTGCTCGCTCGATTTCGCTGATCCGGACGAGAAAGCCGCAGACATCGATGAGCAGATCCCCGTCCTCGGCGCCGAGATGGCGCACGGCCCGGGTCACGCGCTGGCGCGCGGCGATACAGGCCTCCGTCGCGTCGAGCCGGCCGGCACGATAGCCCCCCCCGCCACCGCCACCCGAGCCGAGCCGGTCCCAGTCGATGCTCACACCGGGCATGATTCCCGCCATGGTGAGATCGCGCCGGAAACGCTCACCGGCCTCGCATTGCACCGCATCGATCAGCGGCGCGCCATCCGCGCCCTTGCGCGCAGCGAGCCAGGCGAGAGGACTTTCTTCCTGATTGACCCGCACCCGCACCTGCGCCCCATCATCGACGGGATCAGGCCTTTCGGCCATTGTATCCGCACGATGCTGCGCAGCGAAGGCCGCGTCGCCCTGCCCGGCCCGACGTGCCGCCAAGCGCGCGAGATAGCCCTTCCCGGCCTGCGAGATCAGTGTCGCTGCTGTGGAATTCGCGCGATCATGCTGCTCGAGATCTTGTTGCACGAGATCATGCCGGATGAGCAAATCCAGCGCACTGCGCGAAAAACTCCCGCCGCCGAGCGAAACGGCCGCGCCGTCGCGACGGGTTTCCCCGCCCTTGCTGAGCAGGATCCGATCCGGGTCGAACGGATCGGCCCGAGTCCGCGCCCCCTGCGCCGCCAGCGCCTGTAACAAGCGCCACGCCTCGCGGGACAGAACGGGCTCGACCGGGGATCCCGGCATCGCGCCCCGTTTGCCCAACCCCCGCTTGCCCAACCCCCGCTTACCCGGCCCCCGCTTGCCCGGCCCGCTTTTGCCGCGCGCAGCATCGCCCTGATGCATAACTGTATTTTCGAAATTCATGATCTGTTTCCTTGCCGCACAACCAATGGCGGCAAGGTGGCTTGACAATTAAAGATTGTCAAGATGATTTTCCTATAGATAGGAAAATCCGATCAGGAAGCATCCGTCACGCCAGACTCATGAACGTCTTTCGGCTTCAGCCCGAGCCGCTGCATCACCGCCTGGTGTGAGCTGTAGGGCTCCTGCCGCTCGACGCTCCAATAGACGAGCCTGTCGAGCGGAATGGGATCGCCGGTCACGGCGCAGCGCACGAATTTGCCGGGGCGCACGACGCGAAAATGCGCGTCGAGATATTCTATCTGGGCCTCCTGGCCGAAAGCATCGTTGCGGTCGAGCATGCGCGGTCTCCTCGGCCCCATTGCATAGGCAAAGCCGCGCCCCGGTTCAAGCGCCAAGGCGCTGCCTGTCCCGTAAACCGCAGCTCAGCGCGGCGAGGGTGTCTCGGGCACCGGGGTCAGCGGCGGCTTGCCATCGAACCACGCCAGGAGGTTATCGACGACGAGCTGGGCCATTGCGTTGCGCGTATGCACCGAAGCCGAGCCAACATGCGGCAGCAGCACCACGTGATCCATGTCGATCAGTTCCTGCGGCACCTGCGGCTCCTTGTCGAACACGTCGAGCCCTGCCGATAGGATGGTGCCGTCGTGCAACGCCTTGATCAGCGCCGCCTCGTCCACGACGCTGCCGCGCGCCACGTTGATCAGCACGCCTTCCGGACCAAGCGCTTCGAGAATGCGCGAATCGACGATCTTCTCCGTCCCCGCGCCGCCGGGCGTGATCACGATCAACGTATCGACGTCCCGCGCCATCGCCGCGAGATCGGCATAATAGCGATGCGGCGCATCCGCCTGCTCGCGGCGCCCGTGATAGACGACCTCGACACCGAACGCGTCGATGCGCCTGGCAATCGCCTTGCCGATGCGACCGTAGCCGAGAATGCCGATCTTGCGCTCACGCAGCGTCGGGCTGAGCGGGAACGGCTTTTCCAGCCAGCGACCTTCGCGCAGATAGCGGTCGGCCTGGGGGAGTTTGCGCAAGGTGGCCAGCAGCAGGCCGATGGCGAGATCAGCTACCTCGTCGGTAAGTACGTCCGGCGTATTGGTCACCACGACACCCTTCGTGCCGGCATAAGCGGCATCGACATGATCGTAACCCACACCGAAGCTGGAGACGATTTCGAGCGCCGGCAGCGCATCGATCAGCGCCTTGTCGACGCGCCCGCTCGCACCACCGCCGGTGGCGACGCCGCGAATCCGGGAGGCGTGCTGCGCGATGAATGCATCGGCGTCATCCACCTCCCACAAGCGATGCAGGGTGAAGCGCGCATCGAGTTGCTCGATCACGCGCGGCGCCATCGGGCGCGGCATCAGGATCTCGGTCTTTCCGGCATCATCGTTCGTCGTCATGGCGCTCTCCCAGCGTGTCTTATCGTCGCGCAGGCCGCATGCATCGGATCGGGCCCGGCGCGCTTTGGCGCCCGTTGATCATCCGGACGACCGCTTGACCGCAGCTATAACGCGTCACGGCAAGCCGGATAAGGCTCTTGCACGCAAAGGCCGCTGCGATCCTGCGCAGGCCGGGGCCCGGCGCAGCGATGCTCGCGCGGCCCAGCCCGATGACGCTTTCGGGGTTCGACACATGCTTTCGCTTGCGCCATTATCGCCATAATGAATCGCTGTCGTTACGCGCAACCGCGCTCTTGCGAACACATGCGGCGGATCAGGCGAGGAGAAGGGGAACGCATGCTGACGATTGATCGACGCAGTTTCTTCACCGGTGTGGCTGCCGCTACCGTCGTCGCGGGAGTACCCGTGCGGTTGCGTGCGCGCGAGGTCGAATGGGCACACGGCATGTCGATATTCGGTGACCTGAAATACGGGCCGGATTTCGCGCATTTCGATTACGTCGATCCGGATGCACCGAAGGGCGGCTTCTTCGGCACCGACATGTTCGGGACCTTCAATTCCTTCAATCCCTATATCCTGCAAGGCGATCCGGCGATTGGCATGGGGCTGACCTTCGACAGCCTGATGACCCGCGCCGCCGACGAGCCGGATGCGCTCTACGGCCTCGTCGCACATTCTGTTTCGCGCGCACCGGATGGTCTCACCTATCGCTTTCGCCTGCGCCCCGAAGCGCGCTTCCATGACGGCAGCCCGATCACGCCGGAAGATGTCGCCTTCTCCATCATGATTCTCAAGGAAGAAGGTCATCCCAGCATCCGCCAGCAATTGCGCTTGCTCGAAGGTGCCGAAGCCGAGGATGGCGAGACCGTCGTTGTGCGCTTCGTCGAAGGTCGGGCGCGCGACCTGCCGCTCTCCGTCGCCGGATTGCCGATCTTCTCCGCCGCTTATTGGAAAGACCGCGACTTCGGCGCCTCGACCACCGAGCCTCCACTCGGATCGGGCCCGTATCGCGTCGGGCGGTTCGAGAATGGTCGCTTCCTGATCTACGAGCGCGTGGAGGATTACTGGGGCGCGGATCTGCCGGTCAATCGCGGGCAGAGCAACTTCGACCGTGTGCGCTACGACTATTTCCGCGACCGCCAGGTGGCGTTCGAAGCCTTCAAATCCGGCGCCTTCAACTATCGCGAGGACTTCACATCGCGTGACTGGGCAACCGGCTACGATTTCCCTGCACACAATGAAGGGCGCGTTCTGAAGGAAGAGCTGGTCGACGAAACACCTTCAGGGCGGCAGGGATGGTGGTTCAACACGCGCCGCGAAAAGTTCGCGGACCCGCGTATCCGCGAGGCGCTGGGTTATCTGTTTGATTTCGAATCGCTCAATCGGACGATCATGTTCGATTCCTACATGCGTACGAAATCCTACTTCGAGAATTCCCCGATGGCCGCAGAGGGCCCCATCCCGGATGACGAAGCGGCGCTGCTGGAGCCCTACAGGGACAGCCTTCCCGAGCGCGTCTTCGGCGAGGCGATTTCTCCACCGGTTTCCGACGGCTCCGGGACTGATCGCGGCAATCTGCGCCGGGCGCAGGAACTCCTGCAGCAGGCCGGCTGCAGTTATCGCGGGCGCGACCTGCTGCTGCCGAACGGTGAGCGTTTCACCATCGAATTCCTTGACTTTTCCAACGCGCTGGAACCGCATACCCTGCACTTCACCCGCAATCTGAGCAGGATCGGCATTGATGCGGGGCTGCGTGTGGTTGATGCCTCGCAGTTTCAAAGGCGCATCGACGAATTCGACTTCGACGTCATCACCCGCCGCTTCGTCGGCTCCCTGACGCCCGGCGCCGAATTGCGGGTGATCTTCGGCTCGGAAGCTGCCGGAATAACCGGCTCGCCCAATGTGGCCGGCATTGCCGATCCGGCTGTCGACGCGCTGATCGAGAAGGTAATCGCCGCCGAGACGCGTGAGGAGATGTATGTCGCCGCGCGCGCGCTCGACCGCGTGCTGCGCGCCGGTTTCTACTGGGTACCGATGTGGTTCAAGGGCACGCACTGGCTCGCCTTCTGGGACGAGTTCGGGCGACCGGAAACCAAGCCGCGTTTCACGGTCGGGGCGCTGTCCACCTGGTGGATCGACGAGGAGCGGGCGCGCGCAGCGCGACGTGCGTGATCCGGCTTTACGCTGTATGTGTGATTTAGCACGATAGCCGCCGATTCGTCGCAACCGGGCCAGTTGTTCGCTGCGCCCGCATCCTCAGAGGTTCCATGGCCGCTTATATTGCGCGACGTCTTCTGCTGATGATCCCGACGATTTTCGGGATCATGCTGATCTCGTTCGTGATCATCCAGTTTGCGCCCGGCGGCCCCGTCGAGCGCATACTGGCCCAGATCCAGGGCGCCGATGCGGGGGCGACCGCGCGCTTCGGCGGTGCCGGCGGCGACGGCGGGGGCCTCGCGGGGCAGATGGGCGGCGGCGATGGCGGGGGCAGCGATTCGCGCTATCGCGGGGCGCAGGGGCTCGATCCGCAATTCATCGCGCAGCTCGAAGCGCAATTCGGTTTCGATCGGCCCGCCCATGAGCGGTTCGCGCTGATGATCTGGAATTTCTCGCGATTCGAATTCGGCGAGAGCTATTTCCGCGATATTTCGGTGATCGATCTGATCAAGGAGAAGCTCCCGGTCTCGATCTCGCTCGGCCTGTGGATGACGATCATTTCCTATGCGATCTCCATCCCTCTGGGGGTCAAGAAGGCCGTGCGTGACGGCACGCCCTTCGACTGGTGGACCTCCGCGATCGTCATCGTCGGCTATGCCATCCCGGGCTTTCTCTTCGCGATCCTCCTGATCGTGCTCTTCGCCGGCGGCTCGTTCTGGCAGATATTCCCGCTGCGCGGCCTCTGGTCGGAGCAATATGCAGACATGCCTTTCTGGGCCTGGGTCACGAGCCCCGCCGCGATCCTTGACTATTTCTGGCACCTCGCCCTGCCCATCACCGCCATGGCCATCGGTGCTTTTGCCACGACGACATTGCTCACCAAGAACTCCTTCCTCGACGAGATCCGCAAGCAATACGTCATGACGGCGCGCATGAAGGGACTCTCAGAGCGCCAGGTGCTCTATGGGCACGTCTTCCGCAACGCCATGCTGATCGTGGTAGCCGGCTTTCCCGGCGCCTTCATCAGCGCGTTTTTCACAGGCGCGCTCCTGATTGAAACGATCTTCTCCCTGGACGGGCTGGGGCTGCTTTCGTTCGAATCCATCGTCAACCGCGATTACCCGGTCGTCTTCGCCACCCTCTTCATCTTCTCCCTGCTCGGCCTCGTCGTGAACCTGATCTCCGATCTCACCTATGTCTGGATCGATCCACGCATCGATTTCGAGACAAGGGAGGTATGAAATGACCATGCTCACCCTCCATGACGGGCGCACTTTCCCTCCCCTCAGGGGAGGGATCAAGGGTGGGGTGAACCGGCGCCCAGAATCGTCAAGGCTGAACCCGGCATTCGATGGTGGCCGCCCATGAATGCGCCGGTAACCGAACCACTCGCACCACCGCAGGCGCAGAGAGGCTGGCTCAATCTCTCGCCGATCAACCGGCGGCGGCTGGATAATTTCAAGGCGAACAAGCGCGGCTACTGGTCGTTCTGGATCTTCATGGTGCTGTTCGTGCTCGCCATGTTCGCCGAATTCATCGCAAATGACCGACCGATCATGGTGTCGTTCAAGGGCGAGATCCTGTTCCCGATTTTTCAGGATTATGCGGAAGACAAGTTCATTGATGACGGCTTTCTGCCGCTAACGGATTATCGGGAACCACTGATTGCGGATGCGATCGACGAGAACGGCTGGGCGATCTGGCCACCAATCCGCTTCCATTACACCACCCACAATCTCTCGCTTCCCGTGCCGGCCCCCTCCCCGCCGACCTGGATGCTCGACGATGCGCAATGCGAACCTGTCGCGATGCTCGATGGCGGCAGCACCTGCAACGACATCGAATGGAACTGGCTCGGCACGGATGATCAGAGCCGCGACGTTCTCGCGCGGTTGATCTACGGGTTTCGCATCTCGGTACTTTTCGGCCTGATCCTCGCTGGTGTCTCGTCGGTGATCGGCGTCTTCGCCGGGGCGGTGCAGGGCTATTTCGGCGGCTGGACGGATCTGATCTTCCAGCGTTTCATCGAGATCTGGACGGCGATTCCGGCGCTCTATCTGCTGATCATCATCGCCTCGATCATCACACCGACATTCTGGGTGCTGTTGGGAATCCTTCTGCTTTTCAGCTGGGTGGCGCTGGTGGGCGTCGTTCGCGCGGAATTCCTGCGCGCACGCAATTTCGAATATGTCCGCGCCGCCCGTGCGCTCGGGCAGTCGGACGGCAAGATCATGATCAAGCATGTCCTGCCCAATGCCATGGTCGCGACGCTGACTTTCCTGCCCTTCATCCTCAACGGCTCGATCACGACGCTGACCTCACTGGACTTTCTCGGCTTTGGCCTGCCCCCTGGCTCGGCCTCGCTCGGGGAGTTGCTGGCGCAGGGCAAGGCCAATCTGCAGGCGCCCTGGCTCGGCCTGACCGGGTTCTTCATCATCGCGCTGATGCTCAGCCTTCTGATCTTCATCGGCGAGGCCGTCCGCGACGCCTTCGACCCCCGAAAGACCTTCTCGTGATGGCGATCATGATTTACCCCGCGCTCCCGACGCGCGTCTGTCGCGACCTTCACGAAGCCTGCGTCCGTTCGATACTCAACCAACCGACGAAGGAGCGGGTATGAGCTCGCCGATCCTGTCCGTGCGTGATCTCTCCGTCGCCTTCCGCCAGGGCGAGGATTCGGTGCTGGCGGTCGACAGGGTGTCGTTCGATGTCAAGCCGGGTGAAACCGTCGCGCTGGTGGGGGAATCCGGCTCGGGCAAATCGGTCACGGCGCTTTCGGTGGTGAAGCTCCTGAACTACCCAACCGCGTCGCATCCCACCGGGCAGATCCTGTTCAAGGGCAAGGATCTGCTGCCCGCCAGCGAAGCGGAGATGATGCAGGTGCGCGGCGCCGACATCACCATGGTCTTCCAGGAGCCGATGACCTCCCTGAACCCGCTGCACACGATCTCGCGCCAGATCGGCGAAATCCTGCGGATGCACCGGCGGCTGAGCGAAAAGGAAGCACGCACGCGCACCCTCGAACTGCTCGAACTGGTCGGCATTCGCGATGCCGGCCAGCGGCTCGACGCTTATCCGCACCAGATGTCCGGCGGCCAACGCCAGCGCGTGATGATCGCCATGGCACTCGCCAACGAGCCGGATCTGCTCATTGCCGACGAGCCGACCACGGCGCTCGACGTGACCGTGCAGGCGCAGATCCTCGCACTGCTGGCCGATCTGAAGAAGCGGCTGGGCATGGCGATGCTGTTCATCACGCATGATCTGGGCATCGTGCGCAGCATTGCCGACAAGGTCTGCGTGATGACCAATGGCCAGATCGTCGAGGCCGGCACCGTGCAGCAGGTCTTCGGCAATCCGCAGCACGATTATACCCGGCGCCTGCTCGCGGCAGAGCCGAAAGGCCGCCCGCATCCGGTGCCCGCAGGCGCGCCGGTAGTCGTCGAGGCCGGCCCGATCAAGGTCTGGTTCCCGATCAGAAAAGGCTTCTTTGGTCGCACCGTCGACCATGTGAAGGCGGTCGACGAGGTCAGCGTCAGCGTGCGCCAGGGCGAGACGGTCGGCGTCGTGGGCGAATCCGGATCAGGCAAGACGACCCTGGGCCTCGCCATCCTGCGCCTGATCTCGTCACAGGGCCCGGTGGCTTTCCTCGGTAACCGGATCGACGGACTGAAATCGAAGCAGATCAGGCCCTTGCGGAAGAACATGCAAGTGGTCTTTCAAGATCCCTACGGCTCGCTCTCGCCGCGCATGTCGGTGACGCAGATTGTGGAGGAAGGCCTGCTCGTGCTCGATCACGGGCTCTCGGCCAATGAACGGCGTGAGGCCGTGGCACGAGCCTTGATCGATGTCGGGCTCGACCCCTCCGCCATGGACCGCTATCCGCATGAATTCTCCGGCGGCCAGCGCCAGCGCATCGCGATCGCGCGCGCCATGGCACTGGAGCCGCAATTCGTGCTCCTGGATGAGCCGACCTCGGCGCTCGACATGTCCGTGCAGGCCCAGATCGTGGAGCTCTTGCGCGAACTGCAAGAGAAGCGCAAACTCGCCTACATGTTCATCAGCCATGATCTCAAGGTGGTGCGCGCACTCGCCAACCACATCATCGTGATGCAGAACGGGCGCGTCGTGGAACAAGGCGACGCGGACCGTGTCTTCGACGCGCCTGAAAGCCCCTATACCCGCGCCCTGTTCGCCGCAGCCTTTGATCTCGAAGCGGCGGGTGCCGGTATCGTTTCCGACTGATCGGGCCATGGCCGTTGCTCACAAACGCGCTCTCCTGATCGTTCTCGACTCGGTGGGGATCGGCGGCGCGCCGGATGCGGCGGCTTATGGCGACAAAGGCGCAAACACGTTGGGCCATATCGCGCAAGGCTGCGCCAGCGGTGCGGGTGATCGGCCCGGGCTGCGCTCCGGCCCGCTGCAACTGCCCAATCTGGCGCGTCTGGGCCTCGGCCATGCCATGCGCGCGGCCAGCGGCGAGACGTATCCGGATCTGATGCGCGATGGCGCGCCCGCCGGGCTCTGGGGCCACGCGGTCGAGACATCGCGCGGCAAGGATTCTCCCTCGGGGCATTGGGAAATCGCCGGTTGCCCGGTCGATTTCGACTGGGGCTATTTTCCCGACACGCAGCCGACATTCCCGAAATGGCTGACGGATGCCCTGATCAGCGAGGCTCGTCTGCCCGGCATTCTGGGCAATCGCCACTCACCCGGCACCGCCATCGTCGAGCAATGGGGGCCTGAGCATCTGCGTACCGGCAAGCCGATCTGCTACACTTCCGTCGACAGCGTGTTGCAGATCGCGGCGCATGAAGAGCAATTCGGTCTCGAGCAGCTCTACGAGACCTGCCGCATCGCGCGGCGCCTGTGCGATCCGCTGAAGATCGGGCGGATTATCGCCCGCCCCTTCAAGGGCGACGCGCGCTCCGGCTTCAGCCGCACCGCCAACCGCAAGGATTTCGCCATCCCGCCGCCGGAGGGCACGATCTTCGACAGGCTTCACGATGCGGGGCGGGCCGTCATCAGCGTCGGCAAGATCGGCGATATCTTCGCCCATCGCCATACCGGCGAGGAGGTCAAGCCGTCGGGCGACGATGCCTGCCTGAGCGCCGCCATCGCCGCACTCGACCGCCTGCCGCCGGGCGGACTGATCTTCACCAATCTCGTTGATTTCGATTCCGATTACGGCCACCGCCGCGACCTGCCTGGCTATGCCGCCGCGCTTGAGGCTCTGGACCGCCGGGTTCCGGAAATCGAGGCGGCGCTCGCGCCGGGCGATCTGTGCATCCTCACCGCCGATCACGGCAACGACCCGACCTGGCGCGGCACCGATCACACGCGTGAGCAGGTGCCGATCATCGGCTTGGGCCCCGGTCTGGCCGGCGCAACGGTCGGGCGGCGGGAGAGCTTTTCCGATATCGGTGCGAGCCTCGCCGATTGGCTCGGTGTCGCCCCGCCGCGCCATGGTCGCCCCTTCACGATCATCGCATGAACCGACAACGCCCCGGGTGATGCCGGGGCACTCGTCATGCGCGAGGCGGATTGACGCTCAATCCTTGGCGCGATCAGTCCTTGGCGTGCTCAGTCCTTGGCGCGCTCGACGTAGGACGCGTCTTCCGTCATCACCACGATGCGCGTGCCTGTGGCGATATGCGGCGGTACCATGGTGCGAACGCCGTTATTGAGCATGGCGGGCTTGTAGGAGGACGACGCCGTCTGGCCCTTCACGGTCGGCTCGGTCTCGACGACTTCGAGGGTGACGCGCTGGGGCAGTTCGATGGCGATGGGCAGGCCGTTATGCAGCTTCAGGCTCACCGTCATGCCTTCCTGAAGGAAGGCGGCCTGATCGCCGATATCCTCGCGGGTCATGGCGACCTGCTCATAGCTGTCCGGGTTCATGAAGTGGAACCCTTCGCCATCATCGTAGAGGAAGGTATGATTGCGATCCTCAACGACGGCCTTCTCGACCTGCTCGGTGGTGCGATAGCGCTCGGAGATCTTGGTGCCGTCGGAAATCCGGCGCAGATCGAGCTGGGTGACGGGCGTGCCCTTGCCCGGATGGATGTTCTGCGCCGTGAGAACGACATAGAGCTTGTCGTTGATGTCAACGACGTTACCCTTGCGCAGCGCGCTTGCCAGAACCTTTGCCATTTTCAATCCCGTTCCTGATCAACCGCTCGCGCGGTCTTGAACCTTGCTTCGCGTGGGCTTAACCCGATAACGCTTCCGGGTCCAGACCGGGATACGCATTCACGCGCAATCGCGGCGCAACAGACGGGATCGATCGGCGATGACGCAATGGTGGCGACCGGAAGTTCACGCGGATCGACGCCCCGCGCTCATGGCGCGCAACCGCATCAGGAGCGGATTGCGGGCCTGGTTCGAGGCGCGCGACTTCATCGAGACGGAGCCCGCCATCCTCCAGGTCTCCCCCGGCAACGAAGCGCATCTGCATGGCTTCGCAACGCGCATTATCGGCCATGACGGCGTGGCGCAGCGCATGTATCTGCACACTTCGCCGGAATTCGCCTGCAAGAAGCTGCTCGCCGCCGGCGAGACGGCACTCTTCGCCTTCGCCCCGGTCTTCCGCAACCGCGAACGCGGGCCGCTGCATCATCCGGAATTCGTGATGCTGGAATGGTACCGCGCGCATGCGCCCTATGACGCCATCATCGCCGATTGCGCCGCACTGATCGCGCGCGCGTCCGAGATCACGGGGGCAACGCGTTTTCGCCATCGCGGCGTGGAAGCCGATCCGTTCGCGCCGTTCGAGCGCATTGCGGTGGCGCAGGCCTTTGCCGATCATGCCGGCATTGATCTCCTCGCCAGCCTGCGCGACGATGGCGGCACCGACCGCGCGGCGCTTGCGAGATCAGCGCGCGAGGTCGGGATACGGGTCGCGGAGGACGATACCTGGGCAGATATCTTCAGCCGTGTTCTCGTCGAGCGCATCGAACCGCAGCTCGGGCGCGGGCGTCTTACCGTGCTCGATCGCTATCCCGTGGCGGAAGCCGCACTGGCGCGGCCCTGTCCGGATGATCCGCGTCTGGCCGAGCGTTTCGAGATCTATGCCTGCGGCGTCGAACTCGCCAACGGTTTCGGTGAGCTCACTGATCCGGAGGCCCAGCGCGAACGCTTTGAGGCGGAGATGGACGAGAAACAGCGTGTCTATGGTGAGCGTTATCCGATCGATGCGGATTTTCTCGAAGCGCTTGCCTTGATGCCGCCGGCAAGCGGCGTCGCGCTCGGTTTCGACCGCCTCGTCATGCTGGCCACCGGCGCCCAGCGCATCGACCAGGTGATCTGGACCCCCGTTTCCGAGGCCGGAGGAGAAAGCTGATGGCGCAACGCACCCTGCGCGATCCCGAGGCGCTCATCAAGGCCGGCCTCGCCCCGGAAGCCGCGCGCACGGATATCGAGGTCGTCAATGACCGCTACGCCATCGCAGTCACCCCGGAAATGGTGGCACAGATCGACGCGAGCGATCCGCATGACCCGATCGCCGCGCAGTTCATCCCCGATGCGCGTGAATTGCGCACGCTGCCCGAGGAACTCAGCGATCCGATCGGCGATGATGCTCACAGCCCGGTGCCCGGCATCGTGCATCGTTATCCTGATCGCGCGCTGCTCAAGGTGGTGCAGGTCTGTCCGGTCTATTGCCGATTCTGCTTCCGCCGCGAGAGTGTCGGGCCGCAGCATGGCGGGACGCTGCCGCGCGCGGAACTCGATCAGGCGATCGCCTATCTGCGCGATCACCCCGAGATCTGGGAGGTGATTCTCACCGGCGGCGACCCAATGATCCTCTCTCCGGCCCGCATGCGCCATGTCATGGAAAGGCTGGCCGAAATCGAGCATATCCGCATCATCCGCCTGCATACACGCGTTCCCGTGGTAACGCCGGCGCATGTCGACGCGGCGCTGATCGCGGCCTTGAAGAGCGCCGACAAGACGATCTATGTCGCGCTGCATGCCAATCATCCACGGGAATTCACACCGAACGCCCGGGCGGCGATCGCGCGCCTGATCGATGCGGGAATTCCCATGCTGTCGCAGAGCGTGCTCCTGCGCGGGATCAACAACGATCTGGACACGCTGACGGCGCTGATGCGCAGCTTCGTCGAAATGCGCATCAAGCCCTACCACCTCAATCACGGCGATCTGGCACCGGGTACGGCGCATTTCCGGACGACGATCGCCGAGGGGCGCGCGCTGGTCGGTGCGTTACGGGGGCGGTTATCGGGCTTGTGCCAGTTCT
>Ga0102934_1001004_pt1 | contig 19536 bp, 18 predicted proteins | sample SalPonR2_A_D1_MG_FD_78175 | JGI IMG/M metagenome (GOLD analysis project Ga0102934, IMG submission 78175) | Salt pond soil microbial communities from South San Francisco under conditions of wetland restoration - Salt Pond MetaG R2_A_D1_MG | ecosystem: Environmental > Aquatic > Marine > Intertidal... | reverse complement strand
CTCCTTCCTCCTCCTCCTCATCCTCGTCTTCCCCTCCTTCCCCCATCCTGTCGAATGCCTCGGGTCCTCCCAGTCTCTCCGTCCTCCCCGTCATCTCCGCTATCATTCTCCCAAACTTGCTCGAAGCTTTGTTCCACATCTCTCCTTTCCAATAGAGTTTCTCACACTCCTCGTTCACACAGGTCCAGAAGGTGTCCACATTCCTCTTCACCCGCTCGGGGATATCCTGCCGCGCCTCAATTTCCTCCTTGCTCAATGCCACGTACCCCTTCGCATTGCAGCCCGAGCACCGGCTCATCAGCTCCTCCACGTCCAACTGAATTTTAAAAGTTTCAACCACCTGCTCCAACTGCTGCCGGGTATCGTTTCCCTGCACCAGATAGGTGTACACACCTAGCAAGGCATTGTGTCGGCTTTCGACCAAGCGCCGATCCCTCGTCAGGACTACGCGCTTGGACCGATGTGCCCTCAACAGGATTGGGGGGGGCGTACCGGGAGGGGCGGGACGAATGCTGGTGCTCGTGTGGGTCAGACTGCTAGCAGCCTTGTGGGACAGGATGGAGGTGAGGTGAAAATCGTGAAATTCCACGTCCACACCAAGCACCCGCAGCCATTTCGACAGGCGGCCCAACATGGAGTCGACAAGGAAAGTGAGCTCCTCCCTTGTCTCCTTGTCCCCTGGTGCGAGGCGTGGGCCTTTTTCTTTCCCTTCTGTCGATCCGGTCAAGGCACTGCAGACGGCCGACGGGAGGCCGGACAAGGGGTTTAAAGGTGCGAAGGGGGAGGAAGCACTGCCAGTGGAGGAGGATGAACATACCGGCGCGACCACTGCATTTGCCCCTCCCAGGCCAAGCAGTTCCTCTGGCCGGCAAATAAATACCTTGTTGGGAGCCCCCGCCCCACAAAGAAGACGGGGCATGGCGCGAGGTGACGCCGGTGACAGGGTGTCAACAGGGACAAGGGTAAAAGAGGGAGGAGGGTGCGGACACAGGCTCTGATCCAGCACCAGGCGGGCGGGCGTACGGTGCCCAACGGGGGGAATAGAGCCGGGAGGGAAAGCGAGCACAGAGAGGCATTCGTCGGCCGTGGCCAGGCGTAAGGCCGCCCGGGGCAAGCCCAACCATGCCGCCAGACGGGAGAAGTTGACTTTGGCGGTGGCGGGTGCGACCACAAGGAGGGGGGTGCACGTAACCTCTGGGGGCCGCTGTCCGCCCGTGGCTCCATCTTCCCTCTCCCCCCCCACCACTCCATCCTCCTCCATTTCTTTTGCAGGGTCCGTCCGGCGTGAGGCTTTAGTCTGAGATGTAGGCACTGAAAGGTTGCCGGTCACCATCAAGGCGACACTTTTCGTCCTCAAGGCTTGCGGAAAGTCAGCCGGCAGGATACCCGGATCGGAGGTGTCCTCGTCGAAGAAAGTGATGGGAGGGAAGGTGGGGGTCGAGGCCATGTGTGGCACATGGCCGCTGCTGTAAGCCTCCAACACGTAGGTTTCTATCGGACAGCTGCTGCCATGACTAGTTCGATGGCTTGAGTCACCATGCCCTCCGTCCATACCATTCTCAGCAGCCCCCCCGCCACTTACGGGACCCCCCACAGACTTCACTACACAAGTTCCTGCGCCTTGTCCCTCCCCTTTGCTTTCCCTCTCCCTGTCCTTTTCCTCCTGCATCCACCTTTCCTTCCTGCCCTGGAAAGTGCGTCTGCGCCCCAACCACTCCCTTCGCGCCTGCTCGGAACCCCGGCGACAAAACTCATCGAAAATTGCTGTCAACACCCACGCGTCCATCGCCGCATACTTCACTTGCGACGCAGTCAGTGGCCGTGCATCCCAATCGGAGACTTGCTCCGCCTTGTTCAAATCTTTCCCCAGCCATTGCCTACACACCGCCGAGAGCCCTTTGGCTTGAGCCTCCCCACCGCCACGACCCCGTGCCCTTGACCCTGGCCGAGTAGAAAAGACGCCGGCGCTCCCCGTTCGCAAATCGCCCACATCCAAGGCACCCACCAGGGTCTGGAACGCCTTGACCTGGGGCCATGAACGACGCAAAACGTCCAAGTCCCCGCCTAGGCCGAAGCCCAGCTTCAGGACACGCGCATCTTCAAACAGAGGTCCCAGGCAGGCATCCAGTCCCGCCCTTAGCGTCGATCCTCCCTGGGACCCGTCCGCGTGAAACTCGACGGGCGCCCATGGGCCTCTTCCCGCCAGGCTCCACAGGTCGAAAATGAAGGCCTGATCGCGGGTGGCCAACTGCAAGATACTCGCTCGCTCGTCCTGCTTCTCCGAACGCTTCGACCGGCCTAGGTCCCAGCTTCCTCCAAGGAGAAAGTCCACGTCACGGCTGGCTAACCCCGGAGTGGTTGTGGACGCCCTTGCCTGCCTGTCCTCCGTTTGTGTCGTCACCGCAGCTCCCACCCTTTTTCCTGCGTCGACTGCCCCTCCCTCCTGTTCCTCCACCCCCTCCCCTTCCCCCTCGCTGCCCCCGTGCGGCCTTTCCTCGCTTCTATCCGCCTCCGCCTCATCCTGTCTTGGCGCTTGCTCCCTCTCATCTCCATACCGCCCGTAGAGTGCCGGACGCCACTCTACATCCATCCCTACTACTTCCGGGTACCCTTCTCGCCAGGCAGCCTCCGCCCCCATACGCACGCCGGACAGGGTCGAGGTCGCGAACCGCAAGCTCTCTAGGTCGTGGACCACATAGATCCTGTCCACGTTCATTTGTGCTCTCTCCGACTGCGCCTCCCGACCAGTCTCCCACCTTTTTCCATCCGCTCCCTTTTCGTCTTTCCTCCTTCCCGCGGGCATCCCTGCCTCCCTCCGGCCCCGGACCGCCCCGGGGAAATTTAAGTACCTCTCCTGCTCCACCGCCGCTTCCTCCGCCAAGGCAGAGGGCGACGGCGCTGGGATCTCCCCCTCGAGGCCGTACACCTGTCGGAGCCTGGCCGCATGGGCCAGGTGCCCGGGTTGCAGCAGCAAAGCCTTGACCAGGGTCGCGCCCAATCGACGCACCAGCGGATCGGCTTCCGCCTCCCCTGTACCCTCCTCCCCATTTGCTCCCTCCCTTCGATCGACCCGGGCTGATTCCTTGCTTCTTTCCAGCACCGCTTCTCTACAGGATCCATCTCCGTCTTCTCCATCCCTCCTTTCCGTCTTCGTTCTCATTTTTACTCCGCTGGTACCCCTCCTCTGCTCCCTCCCTCCACACCTTTGTCCCTCACTCCATTTCCTTGCCGTCCGCTGCCGGAGTTGATCCAGCATCAAGACAGCAAATTGCCATTTCCCCCGCGTGACCAATTGCTTGATCTTCTCCTCTCTGTACACTCGTTCGATAACGGGATAGGTATCCAACACATTCATGTCCAGGGCGGCCAGATAGGCAAAGCGATAGAGGCCTCTGGCCATGACTACTTGCAGCAACGCCTCTGTCATACCCAAGGGTTGCAAGGCTACCGCTCCATGTTGCGCTTGGTAGCGTTTCAAAATGTCCAACGCCACGTCCGGCGGAGTCGACAAGAGCACCAGGCGGAAGAAGTGCGCGTGGAGAGATGGCGGGCCCCGCAGGTAGGCACCCAGGGCCCCGCCTGCCTTGGCTTCGGCCACCCCCCCGAGCCCATTCAAGAGGCGTTGCACGTATAACTGGCTGACCGGGTCGCGGAGGATGGGCAAAAAGGGTAAGGCAGGACTCGTGACGTCCAGGAAAGTGACGATGCACTTGGGTTTGACCGCACGCGTGTGGCCTCGGAAAATGTCCGACAAGGATCGGTTCAAGCATGCGGCAATGACCTGGCAGTCCTCATGGACTGGCAGCGGCGTGATCTCCTGATGGGTAGAGTCGGGCATTTCAGAGGCAGCAAACAGCGCGTTTAGGCAGCCGGAGGCCCTCACAGCATTGAGCCAAAGGGAGAGGAACATCGGTGTCAGGCCCCTCTCCACCAGGCAGATCAACCCCAGCACACTCACGCGACTCGCCAACGCGGCGTCCAGATCCTGCGCGAGGGTATGGGCCAAGACGTGGGTGAGTGCCGAAACCACTGTGGTGTCACTCCCGCTATGTCGGGAAGGAGTCAGCTTCTTGTCTTTCTTCTTTTTCTTGAACTTCTTTTTCTTCTTCTCCTCCTCGTGCGCTTTCGGCGGCTGCTGCTTGTCCGTCGCGATGGTGCCAAGCGCGTCCCAAATGGCACGGTCGACACTCTCTTTCAGCAGCCAGCCCGCCTCTTTATTCCTGTGGCTGCGCGCCCGTCTACACTGGCTCGCTTTTACCCCGTAGGTGAACAATCGCTCGAGACGAAAAGTCAGGTCCCATTTTTCCCCTTGAGTGACGCTTTGTGATCCTAAGACCCGCGCCTTTGGCACCAGGGCGTTTAGTATCAGACTTTTGCATTTTTCCAGCTGAAGTTCGGGCGTACTAGCCAAGAACGCTGAAGATTGCAGAATTCTTGCCTCGGAAGGCTCTGAGGCACCAGTAATTTGGGTGGACGGATGAATGGCAGGAAGCTGATCGTCGTTAATACAATTGCCCTCGCCACTGTCATCTCTCAAGACTTCCACGGTGTTGTCACGAGGGATCCAGGGGTGCGTGACATGCACCTGGTTGTCTGCTTTGTCGCAATCCGCCTCCTTCCATCCAGTTGCGCCTTTCACACAACTGAGCTCGAAATCAAAAGTCTCTGCCGCCGACAACGCTGGAGTTGCATGTGAGCCTGCGACCTTCTCCTCTCTTTCATCTCCCGTGGTTTTAGGTTCTTCCTTTTTATATCTCCTGCGCCGTCTTCCACGCGTGCGCAACCCCTCATTGTTATCACTTTGCTCCGATACCGCCAAATGAAAGCACTGGTCTTTGTCTGTGGTGTATGCTCCAACCTTGTCAACATCTATTCCAGCGCCTTGATCGTCATGCCAGACGACTTCATTTGCTGCCATGTCGAATGACTGCTGCTCTGGAAGTGAAGAATAAATGGAAGTTGTTGGACAGGCATACAAGTCAAAACGTGCTGACTTGAAGTTGGATAAACATCATTCAGCGCCTTAGAACAACGTCTACGTGTTCTTGGATGCCTGCTTCTATTTTTTTGTGATCGCAACTTAAAGACACATAGTACAGGATGTCAAGACCTGTATTTCTTGAGGGTTTCACTCGTTTATTGATATGAACCATCAGGCTAATATACTCTGAACCGTCCCCATCAGCCGGCGACGGGGGTACGTGGCGTTTGCAGTATGCAACACGGTGACTAGTCATGTGATGATTGTATTTAGTTCGAGATGTTATCATAAAGCTTGTGTATGTTTTGTAATATGATGCCTTTATACCTGGAAACGATGAGATTTGAGTCGTTGCCGTTGGAGCTGTTCTCGTACTATGCAAGTTGTCCGCTGTGAAGCAAGTATGGCAATTTGCGGACTCGAAGGACAGTCACGTACAGAATTATGCTGCAATATTTTGAATAACTCGACCAGCGGTATGAGTCTGTTTTAAGGCTTATTGGTCGAGGATCTCGCTGTCTTGAACGGGAGTACCTGAAGCATAAAATGTCAGCCAAATGAATACGGTATAACCTTTTTTTTCAGGCTTCTCTAAATGCAATTTTCATCCTTAAAACTTTACTTCTTTTAAATAAGGCTCCACGGAGTGCTACGCAATATAAAGTAGCTTTCATTTGTGGATGGACACGTACGCCGATCGTCACACCACCATAGACATGGTACGTGACTCGAACAGCTCAAGAGGAAATCGTCCGAAGAATTCCCCACATACGAGGTACACTGACAACAAGACCCGGCGATATAAACCTATGAATAAATTTTCACATACACATGACATGATCTGGACAGATCAAGGGACAAAGGGAACGCGACCAAAAGGTCTCCCCCCTTCTCCAAGCAGGTACGCTTTCATTCGTACACAATGACCTTATTCGGCATTCACCACGGCACAAACACAGAACATAATTGGGACAAATCATGGACTTATTCTACGGTACATAATTATTTACTAATTACTAAGCTTCCCCCTGAGAGAATAAGGGGACACACACGTGTAGGCATATTGGCGCTACAAAGGCCCTGCCTTGAGGCTACTGCCGAGACATAATCGACTGTCGCACACAAGTGGCCTTGCGGGCATCGATCACGTACTCCGTGAAGTCCGATACGGGGGCGGGGTTGATGCCCACGCGCGTGCACGACAGACCAGCCGTTTCGAGGGACGTGACGGCGATGGAAAGGATCTTGCTGCCGGTATTGGCTGGAAACCTCTGGCCAGGGAGGAGGGTATACTCGACCCGACCCACGAGGGAGATGGTGATATTGCGGACCTTTCCTTTCTTGTCCGTGACGGGATAGAATTGCGTGGACTGGTAAATAGCTGAGGCTTTGCCGGGCACCCCCCTACCAACCACCTCATCGAAGATCTCGACGTTGTACCTGTTTTTCCATACAAAATTGTTATCGCAAGTAGGGAGAGTATGGTAATACGCAACATTCATCCGAAAGACTTCGTGCATTTCTTATCTAGTCAATGAAAGAAAGTTAACTTACAGTGCTCTTCCAATAGATTAAGTGTTATCGTCAGGGCTGGAATACATGGGTTTATTGAACAAGAACGTAGTGAAGTCCGTTCCGTTGTACGTAAACTCACGAGGGCCATCCAATTCCTTGTAATGGACGAAGGCACTGAATGCCATACCCTTAAGCGGGTTACCGAGGATGGGAGGTCGGATCTGTTTGAGTGTTGCTGTAGCCAGAGTTCCGATTAATGAGGGATTAAAATGGAAATGAGAAGAATTTGTGCATTTGAAGGCCTCTATCTCCTTCCGTAAGGAGATACAGTCAGTCAGAAGATTATTATTCTGAACAGTTCTACTCACCTTTCGAAACGCTTCGAGCTGTACCCTGGCCTGTTACCAGAGAAGTTGTGAGCAACGTCGCAATAGCAAGCATGCTTGCAGCCTTGTTAGTAAACATTGCTAGATATGGGGGTTGATAGCGAGAATTAAGCCTGTAAAAAAACGTACAGAACAATAAAATTTAGTCAGAAAAACAGTTTAACTCTGGTCATGTCGGAGGAAATTTGCACATAGGCAAAGGTTTTTCTAAATTAGGCTCTACACCAACCCTTTTGAGGTCAATAAGGAGGGTTTTATAAGAACATTACGACGATGAATGGTAAATAAAACGATCAGTGCGCAATGGTCTGTCGTAAATCCTTCATCGTTGCGCCAAGTGTCACGAAAGACACTTATTAGGCTGGAAGCTTGAAATATCAAGCGAAACAAGCTTCAATTGCAAAATAGATTGAGAAGATTTGATTCGATTCACCTCATCTACAATATGACATGGTGAAAACATTCGACATTCGAAACTGAGTACGTTTTTCACAACGGCTATGTCAACCGAGCCGTTGAACCGACGCCTCAACTTACCGAGAAATCAACACACAAAAACCCCGACCAGGCGGAAACCCCTCTATTGATATTTTGCTGCTTTCCTTCTTCTTTCCGTCCTTGTAATGTGCTTCTATTTTCTCTTTGCGCTTTCTACTGCCGAACTCGGCTTCATTTCCTCTCGACATTTTGCCTTTCTCATTTCTCTATCGATATTGCAGCCGCCAGCCTGCTATTTTCACAAGCTATTCGGCCATTCTTTTACCTCATTTCAACACCGTCTCTGGCTACGGATGCCATTTTCTTGATTTTTAGTCTATTTATTCCATGTACTTTTTCTGCATGGGTGAGGAGGCGGGGAGCAGCGGAGCCGAAGGGAGGGAGGGCAGAGGAAAGGAGGGTACAGAGGAGTGATACGGTTCCCATTCATCGCTCTCTCCTCCACTGCTCTCGTCTTCCTTCTCGAACTCTGTTTCCCACTCATCCTCCTCTGCTCTATCATTATCCAACGCCCCATCGCTCCCAGCGCTTTCTTCCCCCTCCTCGTCCTTTTCTTCTTGTTCCCCCTCCGGCGCCAGCAACGAACCCGGCACGACACCGAGGGGAGCACCGGTTCGCCCCTGTTTCGCAAGGAGTACTTGCACGTGGTCGAGCTTCATTCTCATCCCTTCTTCGGTATCTGCGTAGGCCATCAGGGTGCCAGTTTCCTGGTACATTGTCCACTGCTCGAGGTTGTAAATGCCGTGGCGCACCAAAGCCAGGTCATGAGGGGGCATATTCGTCAAGTTGCTTTGCCTACCTTGATGAAGGACATACTTGCCGGCATTCGATCCTCCAAAAGGAAACAGGAAAAAACGGCCGTCGATGGTGAAATTGCACGTGGCGTTGTCGCCGTAAACGCAACGGTTGTACCCATCGATGCTCATAGCGGCCTCTTGCAAACGATCACTCCGGAAGTGAAAGACATTCTTACGGTAAGATGCAGATTGAGCCTCCCAAGATCCCTTTCTCCATGTCACACCGATCATGTCTGATGTCCCTACTTGCTCATCCGCGCCTTCTATGGTCGCCACCACCACTTTTTGTGTCGCCCGTGCGCCGAACGTCGTCTCCTGCACCCCATTCTTCCCCTTTTCTCCCCTGTTGTCCGCTTCAGCGCCTGTCTGCTTCTTCCTGTGGAAGAGACGCCCCTGAATCCTTGACGTCCCTGACAGTGTACGGGAAGCTGAGCTTGAGGAGGCCTGCGGATGGCACACCTCCCCCTTCCTCCCATGACCTTCTCCTTCTATCGGCACTGCACCTCCTGCATGCACAGAGTCTGACCAAGTTCCCTTCTCGCTAGCCCCCTCACTACCTTGTTCATTTTCACTAACGCTGTCGCTCTCGCTGTCTTCCTCCCCTTCCCCTTCCCCCTGCACTGATTCTTTCACCCCTTCTTCTCCCTTCTTCTTGGGGTCCTCGTTTTCCTTTCTCCTTCCTACATTCTCGGCGTGCTCCACAACAAACCGTCCAGCAACTCGTCCTCGCTCTTTGTTTCTTGTCTGCTCGATGAGGTGAGCCTTTATCAATGGAGCCGCGAAATTCTCCTCCCTGAAGCCGAAAGGAAGGCAAGTAGAAAGGAAATAAAGAAGACGCTTCAGACTGATCATCAGTAGCTTTCAAGCACAAACACAGCTGTACCACCGCACTTGTATTGCATTCTTCATTTGAAAAGATTGAAATCCTAAAGAAGTAAATATAGCGTGAGAACGTACCATACTCCATCGTAAAGCATCTGGACGTTCTCTCCCACTGCCCTTTTGATCTCCGCCTCCGTCCACCTTCGTTGTCGCCCAGCTTCCACAATTCCGTAGATGAACCAGACCCCGAACAAGTACATCTGCCATTCGTGAAAGGCCGCTATGGCCCATTGAGGTCTCCCCACCTCCCTCGCAATGGCCTCGAAGTCCTCGCCATGCATTTCGGCAGCCAGGGTTACACGGCGGTGGTCCGCAGCCGTGAAGATTTGGTCATCACGTGTTATACCAGAGTGACGTGGATATCCTAGTGTACCAGGAATTCAAGTGAAGAGTTTACATAATGAAAATATCAGCAAGTAAAGGGTACGAAGGTTTCTTCTATACTTTCTGATTTCTATATCCCCATTATCATTTTTGCCGCAAATTTGATATCTAATTCGATCCTAGACTTTCACCTTGATCTGGGAACCACACGAGATTAAGGAGAGTCACTTCAGGGAAGGCGGCCGACCGGGGCATAGGAAAGCAGTGCGCGTGCACATCCACTTCGGCCGGCAAGGTAGCGTTGATGGGAAAAGCCTCCTGAAGAGGTACTTCATAGTCTTCCTCGAGAGGTTCCAAGTTTTCCTGCTTCTTCGATCGATGGATGATCTTTTTAGGGTAACGGCGAGGCATCGGGTTGCGATGAAAGAAAGGGTGCAATTCTGTGCAAATGTTGCGCGGGAGTGTGGATCATACAGTCATTGTGACGAGGAAGTCTGTGAAAACGACGGATGCCTTGAATAATATCGCGTGGCTTGGCATGTGTTTCATGCTTGACACCAATGTACAAATTGCTTGATAAAGATGATGTATGGTGCACATTATAGCTTGTTTGCCTTATTTGATGGGTCGTCACACGATTTATGTCTGGCCCATTGTAAAGATTAATGAGCTTTCTTATTTTACAAAGGGCTCATCATACAAATACATATATATTTATACATCACAAACCAAGAATGATTGTGAAAATAGGGTGTCACCCGAATCAGGGATGAAATTGGAAGGCCGGGGGGAGAAGGTTTGGACTACTTGCCATAGCAGTCACGTCGTTTATCCGTTCCCGATTTTTCCTCCTGAAAAAATACAAATGGCCGGACAATATTCATGGCTCTCTCACATTTCCATATGGTAATGGTCCGTGGGTCTCTCCAAAGCGCCGCATACACCTAGTCGGGCTATACCTACGTCCAAATGCAGGTTGTACAGCCGGCAGGAGAGGAGGTTCGGGGTTGTGGCGATTTGCCTCCCCGCGAGAAGATCGGAACGGACAGCCGGGTTGGCCCTGCCCCCAGCTTTCGTGCACAAGCATGGCATGCGTGCGCCGTCGATGGTGCAGTAGCGCTCGCGTGTTTTGGTGCGTCGGCATTGTGTACGTTGTATGTAGCATGGTCTGTGTCTACCTTTCGTTCTCAGGCGACGGGTGTCTTGCCTCAGCTGGGAAAAGACGTACTAGGAGGGAATGCGGCGCATCGCCCAAGACTTCTCCATGCTTCCGTGTCAGTCATCCCATCCCACGCTACCACACTTGCATGTTTCATGAAAGTCGTCACATCTCCATCCACAGCATCGACAAACGCAAGGCGAAGATTAGCACATGGCTTCTGTCGCTGTGGCGACGAGGACACCAGGATTGATGGACATGGATGTGGACAGTGGGGCTGGGAAGGTGAGCAGTCTAAAAAGCAAGCGAGGCGGAGGCGTTCCATCGTGGACGGATAATGGGTCCACCATGCGTGCGACAGATTTAGATTCTAACTTACCATGCTAAAACTACAGCAGGAGGAAGAACAGCAGGAAGAAGATTTGTACACTCGGCTGAAGCAATTGCAGCGGCAGTTGGAGTTCGTAGACATCCAAGAGGAGTATATCAAGGATGAGATGAAGAATCTGAAGCGAGAGCTGATACGGTGCGTAGTCCTTATGTGTTGTGAGCGCGTGCTTTTGAGTTGCGATTGTTTCCAGAAAGGTGCAACCAAGTGGAGGATTGGCTGCGGAGAGACCGCTGTAATATGGGCAACGGCGAAGTATCGCACGATGGCATTGATGTTGGGAATAGGTGATTGAGATGCGTGACAAAAGGGAAGGAAGTCCGGCGAAGGGGTTTGGAGATGATTTTATGGGCATGCATTCCTGTCTCCTTTCTCGTCCTTGTTCCTGCAACTCAGCTGGGCCAAAGAGAGAGTAAAAAGCCGATATGGCATTGCCTTCCGTGCATAGACAGAGCCACGAATTGAAGAAATGTCGTGTATCCCCTTTTACACATTCTCTTCCACGTCCTCCGTCGCTTCCATTTCCACAGGGCCAAGGAGGAGGTGAAGCGGATTCAGTCTGTGCCCCTGGTAATCGGTCAGTTCAATGAGATGATCGATGCTCATTACGGCATCGTTGGCTCTACAGGTGAGAATGCGGCCAGAAAGTGACAGGGAAACACGCCGCTCACTGGGAACAGACCATGTCGCTCATTTTTCTTCTTTCCCGTCTACGTCCAGCGGGCTCCACGTACTACGTCCGCATCCTCTCCACGCTCGACCGGGAGAAGCTCAAGCCCAACGTCTCGGTGGCCCTACACCGGCATTCTCACTCCGTGGTGGACATCCTCCCTCCTGAGAGCGACAGCACCATTCAACTCATGCAAGAGAAGCCGGATGTCTCCTACAACGACATAGGCGGCATGGATATTCAAAAACAGGTGCGTGCAATCCGTCCCTCTATTTTAACGAACATAAAAAGTGTTGTTTGTGTTCGCAGCATTTTCCAGGGCTTATCCGTACACACTGGGCGCTGTGGGTCAACCCTTTCATAGAAGCCCGCAAATTCAGTCGAGGAAAACTCCTGACGACATGTGCTCTGACCCTCCCTTCTCTCCCTTTTCCCAACCTTCTCCTTTCCTCTCTCTCAGGAAGTCAAGGAGGCCGTGGAGCTCCCCCTGACACACTTTGAGCTGTACAAGCAGATCGGGATCGATCCTCCCCGCGGTGTTCTCATGTACGGCCCCCCAGGTACGGGGAAAACGATGATGGCCAAGGCAGTGGCGCAGGCGACGACGGCCTCCTTCATCTCGGTGGTGGGGTACGTGGGGATGGGATGGGTGGAAGGGGGAGAGCAAGGAGGGACTGAGAAGCGAGGGATTTATCATCCGAAACGCAGGGAAACGTTCGAGTAAAAAAAATCAAAAGGAGCTGACGTCATACCTCCGTTCTTCCTGCCTCGCTCCCCTCCTCCCTCCCTTCCTGCCTTTCCAGCTCCGAGTTCGTGCAAAAGTACCTAGGTGAAGGCCCTCGCATGGTCCGGGACGTGTTTCGACTGGCGCGTGAGAACTCTCCCTCCATCGTCTTCATCGACGAGATCGACGCCATCGCCACCAAGCGCTTTGATGCCCAGACCGGCGCGGTAGGCCAGGGGGGGGCTGCGAGAAAGTTTTTGAACGCTGGTACGCTTTGAATTTTCTATTTATTCGTCCTTTCTGAGTCTTGGTCCTCGCTACTCCTTTTTTCTCCTCATGGCTCGTTGGTGGGTTCTCAGGATCGCGAAGTCCAGCGTATCTTGCTGGAGCTCTTAAACCAAATGGACGGCTTCGACCAGAGCACGAATGTCAAGGTAGGTGGACAGCGTCAATTTGTTGGCACCCCCGCCCCCTACTTTGGGTCACTCTTGCTCTCTCCTCGGTGTTTATCGGTCGTGTCCTTGTCATTCCTTTCCCGCGAGGAAGCACCCCTGGCCGCTTACTGCGTCTGCAAACGCTTTTACGACAAGCCGCACCGCGCCAAAATGTGTCTATATGCCTCTTATTTTGGTTCTTGATCCTATCTCTTCCCACTTCCTTCCCTCCCTCTCCTTTCCTCCCTCCTCCCCTAGGTCATCATGGCCACCAACCGCGCGGACACCCTCGACCCCGCCCTCCTTCGCCCCGGTCGTCTGGACCGAAAGATTGAGTTTCCCAACCCCGACAGGCGTCAGAAGCGGATGGTTTTCCAGGCGTGCACGGCGAAGATGAATTTGGGTAGGTGCTTCCTGTCTCTTTCCTTTCTCCTTTTCCCTCTCCTTTTGTCCGCGTGGCAACGACGGTTGCATTGAAAGCCGGTGTCTCGAAGAGCGGGGATAGCGCCATAACTTCTCCTCCTCTTGTCCTCTTCTGGCCCCGTTCTGCAGGCGACGACGTGGATCTGGAGGACTATGTAAATCGACCGGAAAAGATCAGTGCGGCGGACGTGGCGGCGATTGCACAGGTAAGCACGAAGAACAAGAGGGAGAAAGCAATAAAGGAAACCATTCTGGGGGATATGGAGGCCTGTGGTCCAGGGTTTTCTCCCAAATGAGGAGACCGAGTACGGAGGCGAGAGCCGTGTGGCACGGGCGGATTATTTTTTTCGCTTCCCCTTCCTCTCTCACGCCCCCTTGTCCTCCCTCTCTCCTGCCTACAGGAGGCCGGTCTTCAGGCCGTGAGGAAGAACCGGTACGTGATTTTGGCGCGGGACTTCGACGAAGCCTACAAGAAGCACGTGACCAAGGCCGACAAGGAGCACTGGTTCTATTCTATGTAAAGAGGAGGGAAAAGGGATGGGTGGGACATAGGGAGGAGCGGCGAGGGAGGGGTTTAAGTTCCACATCAAAAGAAGAAAGATGATCAAGCGGCTTTTGAAAAGCAATGTTTGTTCGGAAAACTGCGGTCAGACTTCCAGCAGCGAGGCCGTGATGTGTGGGTGCGTGCACGGTCATAGCTTTTCTCTTTTCAACCTTTCGTTAGGACACGTTGTTCAAGACATTTATCCCCGCCACGCGTCCACGCTACGAATGGCGTGCTTCCTGAGAGTACTCTCACTTTGGAATGACAAGGATGCCCCGCGGCGCTGTTCTTTGAGCAAGCCCCGCTTCAAACTCGGGGGGAGTGTATCACAAGGACCATAACATGTCAAACTGTGGGGGAATCTCTTCCCTTTCGATAATTGGCGCCATTGAGTTTTTCCTTCCTGTACGATAAGACTTTTTTTTTCCTCAGGCCAAAGCCAGCTCCATCCATGGAATGGCACTTTTATTATGCCTCTAGACGCCTTTTCCGTCCTCCTTCTCTCCTTTCTCCCCTCTAATATGCTATTTATGCCGCACTGGCACCTAGATTTTTCCTGCTTCCCCCGTCCAGTGTCAGACCCGACAAGGCCGCCCTCCTTTCCTCCTCCCTCCTCATCTCTTGGTGGGCACAATCGTCCTCTTCCTCCATCTCTTTTTCCCTCTCCTTCGGCCGCAGGCATCGAATGGTGGGTTCGGTGCTAAAATTGACAAAAATCGCATTGGAATGTGGAGACAGGGGCTCCAAGACCTCAAAGGCACTGGCGACGTCCAACCCCGTGAATTCTTTTTCAAAATTTTCCGTGCCGATGAACTCATGCGGGCACGCCGCCGCTGCCTTTCTGGTCGCGCTCGTGCGCCCTGCGTCTGTCGCGCTTGCGTTAAGAGATGACGTCAGGAAGGACACGCGACGGGGGGATGTCGGGTCCAAATGCCGACTCCCTTCGAGCTTGCACACTGGCGATTGGCACGTCACCATCCCTCCCTCCCCTCTCTGCCCGGAATTCCCGCTGCTTTCGCTCCCACGGCTGTCTTGCGTGCTCCACCTCCCTCCCGCCCTCCGTCCTTCCTCAAAGGGCCGGATGGGCGGGATGACTTTCTTGTTCAAGACAGCTTCCCAGGAGATGTGCTGGAAAAACCCATGCCGCTTTACCTCCCCCGTGCCTCCTTTCCCGCCCAATCTTCTTAAAGGATGGCGAATTAAGAGCGCCTCCACGAAAGAGGCAAGCGAGGGGGAGAAGGAGGGTGGGATCATCAGAGGAGCAAATTTGACGCGGCGGACGAGCTTTTTTCGGTCCCGTGTGTACCTGGGTGGGGAGACAGAGGCGTCGGGGAGGAAAAAGGGGGAAAGAGGGAGAGTAGAAATCTCGTGAGTGGATGCGTCCGCAGATAAGGAGGATAATGAAATATGGGGAGCCAGGCACCGGGGGGTCGGCGGGTAGAGACCGAAGCAATCCTTTTCCTCCCACCCCTCTCGACGCACCATGGTGGGTAGCCCGTCATCATTTCATACGTGAGCATCCCCAAGGACCACCAATCGACCGAACGGCCGTAGGCTTGCTGGGTCAACACCTCCGGCGCCATGTACTCGGGCGTGCCACACATGGACAAGGCGCCCCGATCCGGCTCCCGGACGCCGCGCTTCGCCAGCCCAAAGTCCCCCAGGCGCACGTGGCCGTGGGCATCCAGGAGAATGTTCTCGGGTTTCAAATCCCGAAAGACGATGTCGTGCCGGTGCAAATACTCCAGGGCCAAGACCAATTCGGCGGCGTAAAAGCGCGCGGCCGCCTCGCAGAAACGCCGACGCCGGGCCAAATGGAAGAGGAGCTCTCCCCCTCGACAGTACTCCAGCATCATGAAGAGGAAATTCTCCGACTGGAAAGCACTGTACATGTGCATGATGAAGGGATGAGAGACCCGGTCCATGATTTCTTTCTCCACACGCGTCCGGTCTATTTGGTGTTTGGCTACCAGGTGGGATTTCCGCAGCACTTTCATCGCGTATAGGGGCGCGTCTTCCCGATCGAGGGTGCTGCTGCCAAGCCCTGCCAAACGAGGGGGGGAGGAAGGGAAGGAGGACGAGGACGAGGAGGAAATTGACAGAGGACGGCGACAGAGCACAACGGTCCCAAACGATCCTTTGCCGAGGACGCTTAAGAAACTCAGCTCCTCAATCGCCAGCGGTTCCACCGCGTAAATATCTGAGACTGTCTTTGAAAAGCCGCAGGAACGGCGTTGGCAACGGTCGCACCCGGGATGGGCAGCGTCGACTTGCTCGTCTTCCTCCGGCACCACCCAGTTGCCCTTCCCGGGGGGGGGACCGTAGCTGTAGCCGTCCACCGAACCGCCGCGCATGGAGTATGTGGAGCTGGAAAGACTGCCCCCGCGGCTGCTGCTGCGGCTGTGGTCATCGCAGGGGTCGGTGGTGCTGCCGGAGGTCGTGTACTCGCCGGTCCACAGGTAAGTGAGCGCGTTGAGGATGAATCCCATGGAAGCGATTTGGGTGCAGATACTGCTTGTAGACAAGGGGAAGTTCGCTGGGTCGGGAAGCGAAGATGTGTGGGACGGAAGACTGGAGCAAGCTAAGGGGCTATTGTTTCGATTTTCCCTCTTCTTGAGAGACCCTTGCGACTGCGATGGCGGCTGACGCGGCGGCTGCTCCTGTTGATCCCGCGTGTCCGTGGTTGGAATACAGGGGGGCGTTCTCTGCGGATCGTGTTGTTGCTGCCAGGTGAAGATATCTTTTCGGGGTAAGAGCTGAGCACAGTCGTCCTCCCCAAGGTCTTCACAGTCTTGCGCCCCGTCTTTCGCGTCTGGCCTAGTCGCTTCTATTTCCAAATTTGGCTTGTCCTCCTTCAGTAGCCGTCGTGATGGAGGCGGAGATTGACGACGATGCTGGCCCTCAGCCTCGCTGCGTGCCCCTCGCTTCACACAAGACAAGAGCCCTTTCCGATGGGACAGGCACGAACACAAATCCTTGGACGGTGCCTTTCAAAAAGGTATGGAAGTAGAAAAATTATCAGACAAAGGTTAGTGGTACTGATGCATAGAAATGTATATGTTGGGCTGTACCGACTGCCCAAAGATTTGGACTCTCCCAAAACACGGAGATATTTGACACATTGGCCCTTATTACGGCGCCCCCTTCCTAGCTAGCTACCTCGTCAATCGAAGTATGGCTGGAGGAAGGGGAAGTGATCGAAGCGTCACTCGAAGAGGAACTATCACGATGATCAGAGTGCCGCACGGTTTTGTTTGCGACAGATCCGTTATTGACAGTCAATCTCTTGTTTCCAGACGAGTCGGGTGCTTCAGATGGTTGTCGTCTGGCTTGTTCGTCGCAAAGTATTAGAACGGACTTCTCAGTGCACTGCGTCCGAGAGTTTGCCATCAAGCGTGCACCACAACAAGGGCACAAAGGGGATTCCTGGGATAAATCTCAGTGCCCCCCAGTTGCTTGATGAATGAAGAAAACAGTAAAGAAGAGGAATGCCAGGCGAAGGGTGCAATCAGCTTAGCACGGCGCGACACGAGAGTACGTCTGACAGCGATTGTTATTTAGGTACGTACCTGTGGCGTAGGGAGTGCAACTTCGACGGCGAGTCGTGTACCTAGATCGATCGTAGGCCCAGAGGATACTTCTCTGATTTTATTGCACACGAAGCTCCGGCCACACGGTGGCTAAAGGGAGCTGTTTTTGGATGGACCAGTTGGAATACAGATAAACTGTGATCAAAACTGTGCAGGTACTCAAATTTCGACACGAAACAACATTATCCTGCGTTCCAAATGCAGGTAGAGCATCGAAGCGGTTCAATTTAACGGAATTCCCGATCCGTTAAAAGAAGATCGCCGAATTTGAATTTTGGAGTCATCCGTCCAGTCCGCGGAGACCTCGATAGGCGAATGCAAAAGTTTATGGGACGATGGTGAGGGAACTTGATGAAAAATGATGGGGATATGGAGAAGGTGGAAAATATGAACCCACTGGTCTACTATCTCGACAGTTCTTGGCTGATTGCCTGGTCTGTCATGCCTTTCCATGCGGTCCTTCTTTCATCTGCCTCAGGTAGCGACTCGATGCAAAGCAAAGGCGAATGATACATGTCATCAATCTCGCCTTAAACAGGTACCATGTCAAGTGAAGGTCCTCCAGCTCCACCTCCGCCTCCATCGAATGAGATTGTAGATATTACAGATAAAATTGCCAAGCCTGAGTGCTTCGTGCTGAATGCGGTACGTCGTCATGGATGAGGGAGAAAGCTGCTACAACAAGTAAAAAGGGGAGAGGCATGATCTTCGACGAAAAAGACATTCTCAAAATTTACTCCTTGATTCATGATGCACCGTCTTTTGATGCGAACGATGCCGGTATTGTTCTGAGGATTCCTTCACGGACCACACTCGACGTGCAGTCCCCAACACGGATTGTCTGTCTCTCACCTCAACCACCACAACGTTACAGGACCCTAAGTACCCATGGGAAAATTTATTCATGGGCGATGACCGCCTCCAACTTCGATCGGACACAGATGAACAGTTAATTTTGCACCTTGTATTTTCCGAGGCCGTTAAAGTCCACAGCCTCAATCTGGTCGCTCCGGAGATGGGTGAGTACGTGGATGGAATGCCGCATCTACGGAAAGTAAAACTACTCACATGCATGCAGTCAAATAATTATGGAAAGACCGGGATCGCATGGTACACAGGATTGTAGGGATGCATATTTGTGTCTGCGTCTGTGACCTCGCCCATCTAGGAGGAGTCGGTGTGATTTTGCAATTCCTCTCGTGTCTTGAAGGACTATATATCCATCTTCTCACTGCACCCACCTCGTGTCTTCATCCAGAGGCCGCGCCTGCCACTGTAAAGCTGTACCTGAATAAGACTTCTTTCTCGTTCGACGACGCTGAAAACATTGAGCCCACGCAAGTGCTAGAATTGACGGAAGAGGACTACAAGGCAGAAAAGGTGATGAGAAAGGAAGGAGAGGGAAGAGAATGTGAAATGGGCAGGGGAGGGCAGGGGCGAGAAGCAAAGAAAAGGCGGAAAAGATCGTAAGGAGGGGAGGAAGGGAGGTAGAGAGGCGAGGGAGAAGGGAGTATGGAAGCCGGCTGCATGGAAGAGAACGCAAAATTTGAAAATTTGCATCGTCGTGCTCACCTTCTATTTTCGTTCAGGTCACTCTATTAAAATTTGTCAAGTTCCAACGGGTCTCGTCCTTGACCATTTTCGTGGAGAACAACAACGGCGCGGACTACACGGCCCTCTCCATGCTGCGTCTCTTCGGCACCCCGTTGCAGGGCACCGATGTATCCAAGATCCAGAAACAACCGTAAGTGAACGAGGGAGGGAGCGAGGGGGAAGAAGGGGAGAAGGGAGGGAGAGGAAAGCCGGTAGGTTTTGGAAATAACGGTCTCGGCCTACATGCAACAGGGCCCAAGGGTAGTGGAGTCTCGCCATATGCCTCTTTCTCGCGATGCACGGAGGAGAATAATCATGTAGGAAGAGGTCTGGGGACGTAGGGAGGGAGCCAATGGGATGGGAAAGGGAGGAATGGATCACGCACCCCCCTGGTCTTCCTGGCGTCGCCGAGGAGGATGTTCGATAGGAGGCGACGAGGGAGAAATCCGGGTACTTCTACTTGAAAAAGAAAAAAAAACAGACGTCCGGCAAGCAGAAGGAGGCTTAAGAGCTTCTTGCGGGTTCCGGTCACTCTCCGATTTAGAGAGCTTAGGTATCGTTCTGTCGTTTCGATGGCTTTTAGTTGCAAAGCCTTGGTGGTATTATTATCTCAATCGTTCACATTTAT
>Ga0102934_1001003_pt1 | contig 19537 bp, 18 predicted proteins | sample SalPonR2_A_D1_MG_FD_78175 | JGI IMG/M metagenome (GOLD analysis project Ga0102934, IMG submission 78175) | Salt pond soil microbial communities from South San Francisco under conditions of wetland restoration - Salt Pond MetaG R2_A_D1_MG | ecosystem: Environmental > Aquatic > Marine > Intertidal... | reverse complement strand
TGAAACTGAAAGATAAAAGAAACGCTTCATGTTTCCCCCTTAGAAACTTAAATAAAAGATTAACGACAAAGCTCACCGGCGGCAATGGAGTGCAGCGAAAGCCGCGGCACTTTTAACCGTCCGAGTGCATTTGCCTTGTTAGGAAACAATATTAAAATCAACTACCGATTCCAAAACATACACTGTTAGTAAAAGAATGGTAACCAAGGTTAAAAACAATCCATGCCCTCGAGCCTCTCTTTTATTTCCTGTCCCTTTTTCATTTCAGCCTTCTTGTTTAAAGTAACTACCTTTTATTAAAATGAACTGTCATATTTTTACTTCCTTTTTGTCAGTTCAACTTCTGGATTTTTTATTCTATTTCACCTCTGTACTCCTTATATGCGTTTACCAACTCCTGGTATTGTTTCTCAAATATACAAAGGCTGGTATCGCCCATCGCCTTTTCATAGATAAAGAACTCCATTTCGCCGTCTCTTACCTCTATATGAAGGGTGCGCTGTACTGATCCGAACGGGTAGAAGTGCCGCATCTCTTCTGTCTTTAAAATGCTAAGCTCTGGTTCGTATTTGTCTATAGCGTATCCTTGCGAGTGTACGAACCCTCTTATAGCGTATCCTTGCGAGCGTACGAACCCTTTTGCTATCTTTATACCTTCCTTTATATCTACATCCGTCTTTATTGTAGCAAGGCGGTGTCTTTCTACCGGTGGTAGATCAACCACTTTTGCGCAAGAAGTAAGTAACATTATCGCCGCAAGTGCCGCCATTGTTATGGTTTTCATTTTAAACCTCTCATGTTTCCCTATTCGTTCATAATTAAATAAAAGATTAACCCTAATTATATTCTACCATAAATAAATTTTTCTGCAAAGAGTTTCACCCCGGAAACATTAAACCGGAGTATTCGGATAAAAAGGGAAATATGCTGTTTCCAGTGGTGACTATGTGGTGACTATTGCAAAATAAGAAAATACCGGCAAAAATCGGAACCCTGTAACTCTCTGTTATTTAATAAATTATAGGGTGGGCGATACTGGACTTGAACCAGTGACCCCCTGCTTGTAAGGCAGGTGCTCTGACCAGCTGAGCTAATCGCCCACATTAGGGTATGCTAAAGCAGCGAGATCGGTACAAGGATGCAATATCCGAGAACCAGCAGTACCGGAGCAAGTGCGATTGAATTATTTGCCAGAAAGATGTACCCGCTGACTATCGATATCAATCCCAGAATCATAATTACACTCTTATATTTTCTTATTAAATCCAACCTTGAACTCCTCATTTATCGTATTTGTACAAATCCGCTACTCATTAAATGATATTAACCTGCCTCCTATTGTCAAGAAATTCGTTTCGAGGCGGCTGCTTTTATTTTCTGTGATTTAACTCTTTATTCATGCTTCCTCTTTTATATCCTTCCATATCCACCGTTACATAGATGAATCCAAGCTCTCTGAAACGCTTATCTATTCCCTGGCGGACTGAAGAGCTTAAAATATCATCGATCTTATCGGGGCTGACTTCAATACGCGCCAGCGCGCCGTGATGCCTTACTCTGCAGAGCGCGAATCCAAGGGATTTCAGATAGTTTTCGGCTTCCTCTATCTGCTCAAGTTTAGTTGCTGTAACCTGCTGTCCTGTCTCAATTCTTGTGGCAAGACACGCGTCAGAAGGTCTGTCCCAGCCGGGAACACCTCTCTCCTTAGAGAGTTTCCGGATTTCATTCTTGCTGAACCGGGCCTCAATTAGGGGGCTTTTAACATCCAGCTCCGAGAGGGCTCTTATCCCCGGCCGGTAATCTTCGAGGTCATCCGCGTTTGTAGCTTCAATGACAGTTTCAGCCCCGCGTTTTGCGGCAAATTCTTTCAGACCGGAAAAAATAGCCCTTTTGCAGTAATAGCACCGGTCTGTGGGGTTATCGGTAAAATTATCTATCCTGTTAAAATCAACATATATCATCTCGTGAGAAACACAGAGAGCTTCAGCAACAGACCCGGCATGATCTATATCCCGCCGGGGAACAAACCCGGCGTTGACCGTAACCGCGAATAGATCATCTCCGAGGATCTCGCTCGCCACACTGAGAAGGAACGCCGAGTCAACTCCGCCTGAGAAAGCTACGGCAACTTTACGTGGATATCCCGCCATTGCTCCGGTGAGCCTTTTAACTTTCTCTTCAGTTTCCGCAATCATCATATGCCGCTTTTCCTGCTCCTCTATTTAACCCTTCTCTTTGCTCTGTTATGTTCGGCGTGAGTTCTGCTGAATATATGTCCGCCCTTGCCGTCCGCTACAAAATAGTAATCTTCGCAGTCTTCTGCCGGATACGCGGCGGCGGCTAGAGCGGCCCTTCCCGGACTGCAGACGGGGCCGGGCGGAAGCCCTTTATGAAGATACGTGTTGTAAGGTGATTTTACCTTCAGGTCATTATACCAGAGTTTCCGTCTTACTCCGCCCAGGGCGTAGGCAACGGTGGGGTCAGCCTCAAGTTTCATCCCCTTTGTCAGTCTGTTGTGATAAACGGCCGAGATACGGGGCATCTCTGACTTCAGCATAGCTTCCGCCTGGACGATCGAGGCAAGAGTTACAATCCCGTGCATCTCCATCGGAAGTGAATCTGCTCTTTCTGTTATTTCTTCAGAATATACGGTCTTAAACCGCTCTACCATCTGCACGGCTATTTCTCTCGCTGTATAGGGCCAGGATATCAGATAGGTGTCGGGGAAGAGATACCCTTCGAGGGATTCAGCTTCAAATCCAAGTTCCTCTATAAACAAATCGTCCCTTACCACACTTTCGAAAGCAGCCGAATCGATCCCTGCCTTCCTGTAAATAAGTGAAGCGATCTCCTTGATCATAAATCCTTCGGGTATAACAATACGTTTATATTCAACAATTCCTCTTGAAAGCTTATATAGAATATCCCTGACGCTTTCACCGCGCTTGAAGAGATATTCCCCGGCCTTGATATCTTTCTCTTTTCTTTCAAGATATGCAGCCCACCGGAAAACAGTTGAATGCTCAAGAATCCCCTTTTTTTCCAACTTTGCCTGAATATCGTATAGGGTCTCGCCCGGATGAACTCTTACAACTATCCCCTTCTCCCCGCTTCTCTTTTCACTCTCCAGATACAACTGCGCCATATATAATAATAACACAAATACAGCAGCCGCAACTACGACGGCGGTGACCGCCAGAATCTTTCTCATCTCCGATCAACTCCGTCAAGATAGCTCTGCAGAATAAGAACGGCCGATAGTTTATCTATATTTCCTTTATCCCTCACTCCTCCAGCGCTCCGCAGAAGCCTTTCAGATTCAAGGCTCGTCATTCTCTCGTCGACAAAAACAATCTCAGCGTCTATTCTCTCTTTTATCGAAGAGGCAAGCGTTCTCGATCTTTCCGACCCCTCTATCTCTTTTCCGCTCATAGAGAGAGGCATTCCGATTACAACAGTTTTGATATTATATTCCCCCGCCAGTTTCTCTACATATTCCGGCAGGGCCATCTTCGGACTAATAACAAATGTTTCAAGTCCCTGCGCCGTTATACCGAGCGGATCGCTTACCGCGATTCCGGTTCTTTTACCGCCCGGGTCAAGTCCCAGCACGCGGGGCGGATCTTCTTCGTTATTTCGGGGCATTTTTTTGTCAGTTCCTCTTAAGCACAAGAATCGTCGTGTCGTCTCTTTCTTTCCTGTCTGACGAGAATTTTTCCACGTCTCTTATTATAGAATCTCTTATCTCGCCGGCACCTCTTCCCGCAAGCCCGGAGAGAAATGCTCTCATCCTCTTTTCACTGTAGAACTCGCCCTCTTCATTTTCAGCTTCCAGAACTCCATCGGTTGAAACAATCAGCGTATCTCCCGGTTTAAATTTCAGTTTCAGATTCCTGTATTCAAAGTCAGGCTGAACTCCGAGGATAAGCCCGCTGTAATCCAGCTCTTCAATTTCACCGTCCGCTCTCATAATAACCGGGAAGAAATGACCGGCATTGCTGTAGAGCAGTTTGTTCTTGCTTAGATTAACACATCCGTAAAAGTGTGGCGAATTTATCGTCAGCGGTAATATCACACATAACGTTATTAAGACTGCTTACAACCTTTACGGGATCCTCCATCCTGTCCTTCATCGACCTCAGGCTTGCCTGCATTGAAGCCATAAGCAGAGAGGCGGGGACGCCCTTGCCCGCGACATCCGCCACCGCGAAAGCAAACAGACCGTTATGGCTTATATAATCAAAATAATCTCCCCCAACCTGTTTACTGGAAATACTCACCGCTGAAGCCTCATATCCTTCAAGTTCCGGGGCGCGGGATGGAAGAAGATTCTGCTGAATATTACGGGCGATACTCAGTTCCTCTTCCATAACCCTTTTCTCAACTACTTCTTCAAGGAGTTCCACTCTTGAGAAAACAGCCGCAACCTGAGTGGCAAGCATAGAAAGCAGCATGATCTCTCCGGCCGAATAACGCCCTCTCTGCTCATGTTTCCCAAGCAGAATCAAAGCTGAACACTTTTCACTTCTCATAACGGGAACTATAACCTCAAACCCGGCGAGCCATCTTATCCCCCTGGGAAGATTATTAACGGAAACAGCAATATCTTTTTCCGAAGGGGGCAGAAAACCCCTTCTCTTCGGCCTTTCAAATCCCATCGATTCGATAAAATCAAGTTTCCCCATCGGTTCGCTCTCAGCTTCAAAAATAGATTCCATTTTTTCGAAATCCTCCCCGCGAACAAGAGGATAAATTTCATCCCTGAGGATTATCTCCGAACTCCTTACCCCGAACAGATCCGAGAGAGTTTCTTTTATTGTCTTTTTCATACTATCGATATTAACTATTGTAAGCAGCTCACTGCTGAGCGCCTTTATCCTTTCTCTCGGGTTTTTCCCTTCTCCGATCGATATATTTTCAACCCAGTCTTCTATCCTTACCAGAACGGGTTGAAAGATGATTATGAAAATAACTATCAGGCCGATTTCCAGCACCTCTATACTTATATCTGAAAATCCCCTGATAAAGGATACAAGCTGCTTTATAATAATAAGATAACTGGAGACTATAACGGCTGTGACTCCACCAACGAATATTCCCTTCCGGGCGATCAATTTAATATCAAGAAACCTGTATCTAACAACAACATAGGCTATTGTACCTCCACCAATTATGAGAGACGCGTTGATGAAAGCAACGCTCAGTCCGGCACTGGCTCCATATCCCCAGAATACAGGTATGAATCTGGCAATAGAATAGGTAAGCACACAGACCCCGAGTCCGGCGATTACAAACCATGTCTGTCTTTTGGCTCTTGGGGTAAGGGTTAACTTTCTGGAACGGCCGAGCAGAATCATGGAAAAAGCCGCGTAAGAAATATTTACGACAGAAAAAAGTTTAGTATGCGCTTTGAAAAGCATGCCGGTAAAAATTCCGAGAAGATTAGCTGCTTCACCGAGATATGAACTCACGGTATCCGGCAGAAATGAGATATCCCTCATGAATGAAAAACAGTCAGATGGGTTTATCCTGTCTATCAGGAATATTACCAGAATCAGGTGGAAGAGATGCGGCAGGAACAGAATGATCGAAATCTTCCTGATATACTTCCATTGTTTATGCTTGGCGGGATAAACAAGCGCGAAAAGAACCAGTGACGGAAAGAAGAATTCCCAGGTGTAATCGAAGCTGTCGATAAGACTTTCAAAGAGAAAAGCTCCTTCGGTGAGATTGCTTTTAAGAATGACTCCCAGGGCGCTGAGAAGGGGGCCTGTGCCGGAGAAAAAGAGAACCAGAACGGTGGCCCACCCGACAATATCCCTTGCTGAATAACGGAGAATCGTAATCGCCACAAAGAAGATTACCGCCCCGTATATAAAATATAATGAAGCAAGAAATGAAGAAGAAGCCATCACAAACTCCCAAAACGGCTCTAAACCGCTATTTTTTACTCCGGATAATTTGATTTTGCGCTTAGGAAATAACTTTTTATCCGCCGTGGTTTGTTCACTCTTAAAATACTGGAACTCGCGTAAAAAGAGTATATCCGGAAATCACTTTTTGACCGATCCGTTTAACCTCTTTTCAAGGGTCACTTTCATCCCTCTGTCCTTTACTAACTCAAAGGACAGATTGTCCATCATTTCTTTCATAATAAAAATCCCTCTCCCGCGCGTTTCATGAATGTTAGAAGGGTCTGGAATATGTTCCATGTATTCTTTATAATCAAAACCGTCTCCCCGGTCATATACATTCACAACAATCTTATCCGGGTGACGATTGATAACAATCCTTATTGATTTTTCGGGAGAGGCTTTGTTGCCGTGTTCCAGAGCATTTGTGCACGCCTCTATTACTGAAATTGCAACCTTATCCGCCACACTCGGCTCAAGCTCCATATCATCTGCTATTTCCCCGCAGATAATATTGATCAGGTTGAGATATTCGTACTTGCTCGGGAATTCTATCATTATAGATTCAGACACAGATTACCCCCCTTCAAATCAATTTTCAGAATAACTTTTAATAACTTCAGTTTCATCTTCAAAAGATTCAAATATTAAATTCAATTTAGTCACATAAAGAAGACTCTTAATCTTGCTCGAAACGTTAAGCAATTTCAAATCACCCTGATGTTTACGCATAGTCGTGTAACCCGAAATAAGAATCCCCACACCCACGCTGTTTACCCATGAAACCTTTCCAAGATCGATTACAATATTTTTTTTGCCCTTCTCCAGAAGATCATATATAAGATTTCTGAATTTTGCCGAATCGGGACCGCCCATAAGCCTTCCGGATAATTCTACTATAACAATCCCGCTGTTTTCTCTTGTTTTATATTTCATCATCCTCCCTTATTACCGATAATACCGATTCAAAATCATCCGGAAGATCTGTCTTGAAATTCATCTTCCTTCCGGCAATCGGATGATAAAATGACAATTCGGCGGCATGAAGAGCCTGCCTGTCAATAACAGAAAGTGCCTTCTGAGCAATTTTTCTTTCCCTGTCAGGCAGCTCCCATTTCCTCAGTTTCCTGCCTCCATAATCAGGGTCCCCGAGTATCGGTCTCCCGTAATAGGAAAAATGCACCCTTATCTGATGGGTCCTTCCTGTACCGAGCTTTACTTCAATATACTGGAAAGGCTGATAAGTGTCCATAACATTGTAGCTTGTCACTGCATCCCTTCCACCCGATTTTACCACCGCCATCTTTTTCCTGTTACGTCTGGATCTGCCTATGGGAAAATCAATTACCCCTTCACCGCGGGGCATTCTGCCCCACACTATCGCGTGATATACTCTTGAGACGGTTCTCTCCATGAGCTGGCGGGAGAGAGAAAGATGAATCTCGTCATTTTTGGCTACAACGAGAAGTCCCGAAGTGTCTTTATCAAGCCTGTGAACAATGCCGGGACGCAGTACACCTCCAATACCGGAGAGATCATTACAGTGATACAATAAAGCGTTAACGAGAGTGCCGCTCCTGTGCCCCGGAGCCGGATGCACGACAAGACCGGCTGGTTTATCCAGAACCAGAAGATCTTTATCTTCATAAACAATACTGAGAGGAATATCTTCAGGGAAGGCTTCCATGGGCGAAGGAGGAGTAAACTCGAGGAAAATCTTTTCGCCGCAGCTGACTCTGTAGGCGGCTTTTCTCACTTCAGAGCCGCCTACAAGAACCTCTCCGGACTTTATCGCCTTCTTAAGCCTCGACCTGGACAACTCCTCGATCTGTTTTCCGAGATATTGATCAAGCCTTTCATCCGAACTTTTCTGATCGACAGTAAATTCATATATTTTTTTACTCATGATGACCTTGAGACGGGATTACTTTATTTTCTACCTTCATAACGGTTATCTTTTCCAAACTGACCGCCGGCAAAGATCTTTGCCATTACAGGAAAAACACACCTGAATTAATGAGGATTTCCGCTTTCTTCTTCAATGGAAGAATCGGAAGATAGAATAAACCCTGAAATCAGTATAACAGCTCCGACAGTTACCGCCGCATCCGCTATATTATATGTGGGCCATCTGTATCTGCCTATCCCCATGTCGATAAAATCAACTACACTGCCTGAGGCCACTCTGTCTATGAGGTTGCCGAACGCGCCTCCGAGAATAAGTCCGAGAGAAAAACGTTTAATGACCGGAGCGTATCTCATCTTATACGCGAAGATGATAAGCGCGATGATAGAAATTATAGTAACAGTTAAAAGAAGTACTCTCGAGCCTGAAAGCACACCCAGTATCGCCCCGGGATTGTAGCTCAATCTTACTCTGAGGAGGTTTCCTATCAATTCCCTGCCGCCGCCTCTTGAGTATGTTTCAAGAACAATCCTCTTGGTAGTCTGATCCAGGATAACAACAAGGGCGGCAACAGTAAAATACAGCATCTATTTATCGTCCCTTCCGTTCACTCTCCTGATCACTTTTGCACTTAATGCATAACCTGGCCGAAGGAACCACATTCAGCCTTCTCTTGGGAATCAAACTCCCGCATATATCACATTTGCCGTAGATCCCTCTCTCCAGCCTCTCCAAAGCTTCGTTCAAGGCCCTCAAATAAGAGTCCTTCTGAGAGGCATAAGAATACAGCTTCTCCTTCTCCATACCGTCTGTTCCCTGATCGGCCAGATGGTTCGAATATGACTTGCTTGCCGCCTCATCTTCTGCTGAAGAACTTATCAAATCATTGATCCGGTCAAGCTCTCCTACGATCCTGTCCCGTTCAGCTATTATATCCTTTCTGAATTTTTCAAGTTCTTTCTTATTATACTTTCTTTTCTTTTTTGAAGGCATCTTCGATTCTCCTTCCACCTGAGCATGTCAGGCAAGTTTCGTCCAGATTTTAACGCTTAAGTCATTAAGTTCGAACTCAGCGGTAAAAGGCCAATTCTTTTCGCCCCTGTAAATAGACTCGGTTAATGTTTCACTTCGGATATAATCGTCGAATTCAGCAAAGACCTCTTCAATTTCATCATCAGATTCAAAGGACAATACTATTCTATCGCTTATTTCAAAATCTGAGTCCTTCCTCAGATTCTGAATTCTGTTCACTAAGTCTCTGGCTATCCCCTCTCTGATCAATTCGGGGGTTAATTCAGTGTTGAGAACAACCGCCATATCGGATTCTTCTTCCACTTCGAAGTTTTCGACAGTCTCTCTGGATATTTTGATTTCCTCAGATATAAATTTTTCTCTCTTCCCTTCAATATCGATAAAGATCTCTCCGTCAGATTCGAGCGCCTTAAGCTCGGCGCTCGGCAATTTTTCAATAACCCGCGCTACTTCCTTTATCTTTTTTCCAAACCTCTTTCCGAGCAGGGAATATTCCGGTTTGGCAGAAAGAAGAATGTAGTCATCGGCGCTCTCCACATATGATATCTTTTTAACGTTAAGCTCATCATGAACCAGAGATGTATACCCCCTGTCATCCAGCCAATCAACGCTCCCGGAAGAGATATTAGATACAAGAAGTTCCGAAAGGGGTGTTCTGACCTTTATTCCCGCTTTGTTCCTGGCTGCCCTGCCGGCTATTACAATCTGAAGAACTTCCTGCATTCTTCTTTCAAGTTCCCCGTCGATCATCTCTTCGTCATATTCAGGATAATTCTGCAGATGGACACTCAGGCTCCCCTCCTCTTCCTCCCTGTAGCTGTTGAGTCTCAGATAAACAGACTCACTTATAAAAGGGACGATCGGCGCCATAAGCCTGGTCAATCCACTGAGAACCATGTAATATGTTTCATAAGCAGCCCTTTTATCACCGCTCATTTCGTTCTTCCAGAATCTTCTGCGGCAGCGTCTTAAATACCAGTTGCTGAGCTGATCAACAGCAAAAACCGATAACCTTCTTCCTGCACGGTTAATGTCATAAGCGTCCAGAGCTTCTGTGACATCCTTTATCGTCGAGTTATATACGGAAAGAAGCCATTTATCTATTAGATTATCACTTTCGATTTTTCCTTCAGGAACAAAACCGTCAAGTCTCGCGTACATCGCGAAAAAGCTGTAAAGATTCTTGAATGTCCCGATAAATCTGTTGGCAGAGTCCCTGAGAGAATCCGGATCAAAGCGCTTTGCGAGATGAGGCGCACCCGATGTCATAAGAAACCACCTCAGGGCGTCAGCACCGTGATTGCTCAAGGCTTCGCGCGCGAAAACCGCGTTTCCCCGGCTTTTACTCATCTTCTGGCCATTCGCATCGAGAACCATTCCATGGGGCAGACATCTTCGGTATGGACTTTCTTTTTTCAAAAATACACCTATTACGAGGAGTGAATAGAACCAACCGCGTGACTGGTCAACTCCTTCGCTGATAAATTCCGCCGGATACTGATTCTCAAAAATATCCTCATTTTCGAAAGGGTAATGATGCTGCGCGAACGGCATCGCGCCTGAATCGAACCAGCAATCGATAACATCCGGAACCCTCTTCATGTTTCCGCCGCACTGAGGGCACGAAAGTTCCAGCTCATCAACGAAGGGTTTATGGAGATCGTAGTCTTCGGGAAAATTCCCGCTGACCTCCTTTAACTCCTCCACACCCGCGGGACAAAACTTCTCTCCGCACGAATTACATATCCAGATATTAAGGGGAGTGCCCCAGTAGCGTTCACGGCTTAAAGCCCAATCGACATTCCCCTCAAGCCACCTGGCAAATCTGTTCTCTCCTACTTCAGGGGGGAACCATTCAATTTTAGAATTGGCTTCGATCAGCTTATCCTTAAAGGCAGTAGTCTTTATATACCATGAGCGCCTGCCGTAGTAAAGAAGTGGGGAATCACACCTCCAGCAGAACGGATATGAATGCTCAATCTCTCCGCTCCTGTAGAGTATACCCCGCCTTTTAAGATCTTCGATAATTTCAGAATCACAATCTTTTACAAAGACGCCGGACCAGGGCTCGATATCCTCAGTAAATCTCCCTTTCTTATCGACAGGCTGAACAAAGGGCAGATTTTCAACCTCTCCTATTTTATAGTCATCCTCACCGAAAGCGGGCGCGATATGAACTATTCCCGTACCGTCGGTGAGGGTTACAAAATCCCCCGCTATTACCCTGAAACCCCCTTCGGCGTCTTCAAAATAGGGAAAGCATGGTTTGTACTCTTTGCCTACAAGCTCTTTTCCGTCGAACCTGTCGAGAACCTCAAATTCATCTCCCAGGACGGCAGTTAGAGCTTCGGCCAGTATAAGGATATCTCCATCAGACTTTACTTTTACATATTTATATTCAGGTCCGACCGCCAGAGCCACATTGGAAAGCAGAGTCCAGGGGGTCGTTGTCCATACGAGAAGACTCGCATCCTCACCTTTGAGGGGGAGCTTGAAATAAATTGAAGGATCTTTTACTTCCCTGTATCCCTGTGAGACTTCGTGGCTTGAGAGTGAAGTTCCGCAACGGGGACAATAGGGAACAATTTTATGTCCTTCATACAGCAGCTTCTTATTCCAGAATTGCTTAAGAATCCACCACACCGATTCTATATATTCATTCGTGCATGTAACATAAGGGTTATCAAGATCAAGCCAGAAACCAAGCATGCGCGTAAACTCGTGCCATTCATCCAGATACTTGAATATACTCTCCCTGCATTCCCTGTTAAAATGCCGAACTCCGTGCTCTTCGATCTGTTCTTTGCCGTCAAGCCCCAGCTTTTTTTCAACCTCTATCTCAACCGGAAGTCCGTGTGTATCCCACCCCGCTTTTCTTTCAACCCTGTATCCCCGCATTGTCTTAAATCTGCAGATCGTATCCTTGATTGTCCTCGACATAGCATGATGTACCCCCGGTCTCCCATTCGCCGTGGGAGGCCCTTCGTAGAACACGAAAGGGTTTTCCGGAGAACGCTGCTTGAGGCTTCTGTCGAATATTCTGTAATCATCCCAGTATTTAAGCACTTCCGCTTCAGCTTCGGGGGGGTTGGCACGGGGTAGATCTCCGTATATATTTTTCTTCTCTTTCTCTTTCACTTCATTCACTCCATCTGTAACCTATATGACATTTCCTCTAAGGAATATAATGTTAACAGCAGACATACTCAAAGCCTTCTTAGGAATTCTCCTACCAGTCTGCACAATTTCTTCTCGCCCTTTTTTGCCACTCTGACTATCTCTTTTATATCAACAGGCTTAAGACAGTCGGGAAGAGCTTGATCGGTAACGATCGAGATCCCCAGCACTTTCATTCCTGAATGAACTGCCACAATATTCTCGGGGACAATAGACATTCCCACAATATCGGCCCCTATGCGCCTCAGGAAACGGTATTCAGCCGCCGTTTCAAGATTTGGTCCCGCCACGGCGGCAAGAACCCCCCTCTTTAAGGGAATCTTCAAATCCAGCCCCGCTTTTTCGATTCTGGAAATATAATTCCTGTTATAGGGCATACTCATATCGGGGAACCGCGGGCCCAGCCTCTCATCGTTCGGACCGATAAGTGGATTATCACCCATCAGGTTTATATGATCTGTCAGCACAACCAATGACCCGGGCGTTAGCTGAGGGTTCATGGCACCTACCGCGGAAGTCAATATCAGGGAGTTTACCCCCAGAGCCTTCATCACTCTAATTGGAAATGTTATCTCCTTCATAGAGTATCCCTCATAGTAATGGACCCTTCCCTCCATAGCCACAATCCGCTTTCCCGACAATTTGCCTATTATCAGATTACCCGCGTGAAGACCCTCCACAGTCGAAACGGAAAATCCGGGGATCTCCCCGTATGGTATCTTTGCGCTGACATCTATCCTGCCGGCGAGACCGCCAAGGCCGCTGCCGAGAATAAGCCCGTATGTCGGACGTATTTTTACCTGTTTTCTTATGTATGAAACAGCTTCTCTGATATCGTCATACAGACACGACATATATTGACCTTTCCTTTTCAACTCCGGCTGACTGAAAGCCTCTGCCGGAAAACCCCGGACTCATTCAATCCTGATCCCAACATCCACTGCGCACTCAACTACCTCTTATACATATTATTGTAATATTCGGCAAGGTTTATCTGAAATATATAAAAGAATTCACTGCAGGAAAACCCATTTAACATAAGGGATTGAACCCTGGTAAGCTCAACCCCTGAGTAAATACACATTTTATAGTTTGCCTTGTATCAGCCCGCGCCTGGAAACCGGCAAGGACCTTTATCAACTGTCCTGTTTTCCAATATTAGTAACATTCTCTTTCAATCTGTCCATTGACCAGGTGCCGCCATCCTCATCCGCTTTTTCTTCAGAATCAGGGCCGCCATCAGGTTGCCCTGCCCTATCTTCTTCTCCTGTTTCTTTGCCTTCCTTTGTCATCTGATATCTTTCAGATTGCTGCTCCCCCTGAGGGTTGTCCCGGCTCTCTTCCGCGCTGGATTCCGCCTCATTTGATTCCGACTCCGCGTAGGCGGACAGCCCTTCCCTGTCATCACTTACGTCGCTTTCGTGCTCGCGCTGACCCGTTTCCTCTGTTAATCCTGAAAGGGCTTCTTCAAAACCATCCTCTACCGAATCATCCTCTGAGGAGATCTCATAATTCTCCCAGTCCGTTTCCTGCTTCCTTACCTCATAATCACCCCACTCATCACTTTCGGTCTTCTCCGCCTCCACATCAACTTCATCAGCAGAAACAGCTTCATCGCTATCCTGCTGGAATTCATCTGCGTTTAAATTTTCCAAAGGGCTCTCCTCTATGTCCCTTTCCGCTTCGTGTTCTGGCAGACCGGTTTCAGCCGGAGATTGTGAAGGTCTTTCATCTCCGGTCTTTTGCCGTGAGATATTATCTTTTTCCCTCGCGCCCCCGGAATCCTGCGGCACCCTTTTTTCTCCGGTTTCAGATCCCGGAGACTCGGCGTTTTCTTCCTCAACCTCCTTCTCTGCTGGTTTACGCGCAAATTTCTCGGTTATCTTTTCCCGGCTCATTCTCCGGTGCTGGACACTCTTTCTTGAATCTTCCTTTATTCTTGATTCGAGATTTGCAATCTCCTCGTCAGACTGGGCAAAATCATCTTCGAAACCCTTTATCATTTCGCGGTGGTTCTCTATAAGTGTCTTAAGCCTTGTAAGGTAGTTGTCCTTCTGTTTCTTAAGTTCAAGTATTTCCCTGCGAAGCTGCCTCGTATGGGAACGTATGTTCTCAGATGCCTTCTCAGCCTCAACTTCAGCCTCTCTTAAAATGAGCCCGGCTTCATGCCTGGCATTCTCTTTCGCGTCCGACGTCAACTTCTGGGCGGTCAGGAGTGTGTTGCGAAGATTTGTTTCCATAGATTTAAATTCATCCACTCTCGCCTTAAGATTGACAATATGCTCACGGAGCCCCTTATTGTCAGTGAGAGCCGCTTCATATTCTTCGGCAACAGTATTTAAAAAAGCGTATACCTCATCCGGGTCGAACCCGCGCATACTCTTTTTGAATTCCTGTCTTCTTATATCCAGCGGAGTAATCCTCATTGCTTGTCCTCCTGTTTCAGGGCGTTTCCGCCGCTTAACAAATCAGTTTCTTCTTTTTATTTTCCATTTCATCAATGCCGGTAAAACAACCGGACTCTTAATACTGCTATTTCTTAATAATAAAAACTGCCAACTGCAGAATTATTATTACCGCTACTGCAGCCCAATCTATCCTTCCAGCCCGGAAGAACTTTCGAAGAGGCGAAAGGACCGGAGAAAAAATTCTGTCGAGTATAACAAAAACCTTCCCCCTCTGTTTTTCCTCCATGAGCTGAAGCAATATATAAATCAGCAGCAGGAACGTGCAAACATTCATAAAGGCAATTATTAATCCAGTCGGACTTTTTATAAAATAATTCATAACCCATAACTATTAAAGCTGTTGCGACATTACCGAAAATTTAGTTTTTCATCCGGCCCGGCGATAAATTGCCGCTTTATACAATTACCGACAATTTTTTTACCGGAACAAAAGCTGTTTTTACGCATTTCTCGGCCCGAAAAGAACTCTCCCAAGCCGTAAAATAGTAGATCCTTCGGCAATGGCAATCTCAAAATCATCGGTCATACCCATAGACAGATGCTCCATAGAGATATTTTCTATATTCTGTCTCCGGAGCTTTTCACTCAAAAGACGCAGCCCTTTGAATGTTCGGGCTATAACAGAGGTGTCATCCACCCAGGGCGCCATTGTCATAAGACCTCTCACTTTTATTCCCTCAAACCCTGAAGCCTCGCCGCAGAATTTTTCAACTTCATCGGGTTCAATTCCGAACTTGGATTCTTCACCACTCGTATTGACCTGAATCAAAATATCCGAGACGATCCCCTCTCTGAGGCTCAGGTTGTTTATACGCCTCGCGAGCCTGAGCGAATCCACCCCGTGTATCAATTCAAAACGTCCTATAATCTTTTTGACCTTGTTCCTCTGCAGGTGACCGATAAAATGCCACTTGCAGTCTACCGATACCTTTTCCGATTTTTCGAGAAATTCCTGAACTTTGTTTTCACCAACATCGAGAAGCCCCGCGGCCACCGCCTCTTCAACAACCTCCGGCCCGTGAGTCTTGGTAACCGCAACTATAGTTATTTCCGAAGGGTCGCGCCCCGCCTGCAGGGCGGCTTTTTCTATTCTTTCCCGGGCATTTTTCAGGTTTTCCTCAAGTGACACCATCAAAGACCTCCCGAAATAAAATAACCAAATCCTATCGTAACTCTTAAGCGGATTAAATTCAATCTTAATATGAGTGAGTATTATTTATACTGGGGCGACACACAGTCGCGCCGGGAAACCCGCGGCCGGGGATTAACCTGGCTTTCCTGCTCCCGGGCCGGAAAGCCTTCTCTTGCGCGAGGCTGTTTGCCGGACGATTAACAGTAGATTGAAGAAACTCCGGCTTAAAAAATCTATTGACGCTATTTCTATTAGTAAGTAAATATGAAACCTGAAAGTTATTGTCAGCTAAACAAGAGGAATCTTATGAATGAAAAACAACAGGAATTCAAGCCATATATCCCCGCGGATAAAACCCTGCCTGAATTTACATTCCGGGCCGTAATGCTCGGTGTTTTACTGGGACTTTTGTTCAGTGCAGTCACAGTATATCTGGGACTAAAAGCCGGGCTTACAGTTGCCGTAAACATCCCGATAGCGATCATAGCTATCGCAATCTTTTCGGGATTCAAGCGGAAGGTCAATGTGCTCGAGCTCGCAACCGTGCAAACCACAGGAGCAGCCGGCGAATCGATAGCCGCCGGAATTATTTTCACACTTCCCGCGCTGATCTTTCTCGGATTTCAGCTCGATATAACAAAAGCGTTTATCGTCGCTCTGGCAGGCGGTTCTCTCGGAATATTCTTTCTTATTCCCCTCAGGCGCTATCTCATAGAACATGAACACGGCATCCTTCCCTATCCGGAGGGTATAGCCTGCGCCGAAGTCATAAAGAGTAAAGACAAAGGGGGTTCGCACGCCAAATCGGTGTTCTGGGGAGCTGGGATAGGCATCGTTTACAAACTGCTGATGACCATCGGACGCTTCTGGAAAGAAACCCCTGTATGGAATCCGAGATTCTACAAAGGCGCCACACTTAACTGCGAGGTTTCTCCGGAACTTCTGGGCGTAGGATATATCATAGGACCGAGAATAGCCGGAATCATGGTCGCCGGGGGGTTTATTTCCTGGATGCTTTTAATACCCCTGATCAAATTCTTCGGCGCATCGATTCCGATTGAAATAAGCAGAAGCGGAACAATAATTACAAAAACTCTCGGAGATGTAACAAACTATTCGATCCTGTGGAGCAAATATGTGCGGTATATTGGGGCCGGGGCGGTTGTAGCCGGAGGAATAATAAATCTCGTAAAGGCTCTTCCGACGATCATTCACTCGTTCAAAGATTCGATAGCCGAGCTGCGGGGGGTAAAAAAGGGTGGAGAATCTATAAGCAGAATATCAAGGGATCTCCCGATTACATTCGTTATTATCGGTATCAGCCTGGCTTTTATCCTGATCCTTATGCTTCTTACTTTCATAATTCATCCCGGGCACCTTTTCGGAAATTTCATCGCGACTATACTTATTATTATCTTCGGTTTCTTCTTCGCAACGGTATCATCAAGACTTGTGGGTGAAATAGGGGTTTCATCAAACCCGACCTCAGGAATGACAATCGCAACCCTGATGGTCACTTCTCTGATTTTCCTGGCCGTCGGCTGGTCCGGCGGAGTTTACACCGCCGTGGCCCTGATGATCGGCTCGGTAGTATGTATCTGCGCGTCAAACGCGGGGAATGTCGCGCAGGCCCTCAAAACAAGCTATCTTATCGGATGTACTCCCAAAAAACAGGAGTACGGATATATAATCGGGGCTTTCAGTTCCATCTTCCTGGTCGGTGTAACACTCGTAATCCTTAACAACGCCTTTACCGTGGAAGAGACTATCACCGATCCCTACTTCAGCGTTCCGGAGAGCGCGTCGCTCGAGAGAGTTATCGAGCGTGACGGAATAGAATTCAATGTCTACGGCAGCCCGGGTACGGGAGAAAAATTTCTCGTTGAAAAAGAAGACCCCTCTCACGTGATAAGGCAGGAAGCCGGAATCGGCTCTTCGAAGCTTCCCGCGCCTCAGGCCCGCCTTATGGCAACCGTTATAGACGGAGTCTTAAACCGGCGTCTTCCTTGGATACTTATCCTTATGGGTATATCCCTGACTGTCGGTATGGAGCTGTGCGGAGTGAACGCTCTGGCGTTTGCCGTGGGCGTATATCTGCCCCTTTCTATCACCGCCCCGATCTTTATCGGGGGAGCCCTCAAGTGGGGTGTCGACAAATTCTCCGGCCGGGGCAAAGAAGCAGACAAAGAGTCGGGTCCCGGAATGCTTTTCAGCAGCGGGCTTATAGCCGGAGGAGCGCTCGGCGGGCTTCTTTTCGCTATACTTACAGGATTTGATCTGGATAAGATGCTGGCTTTCGGCCCCAGGATCCTCGGAGGGCTCACTGATGAAAGCTGGTTCAGCGTAATTATATTCGCGATACTGTGCGCCGTGCTCGTAAGAACAGCCTCAAAGAAGGTTGCTGAAAGCTGATCTTCTTCATTCGGCTCAAAAAACTACAATATATTTAACAAGCTCAATGGGACGCGGCCCTAATCCGAGTTTGACACAAGAGGGCACATTTTCAGCCCCCCGACCTCGTAAGTCGTTGATATATCTGAAAATTGGTGTTAAGAAGGTGGTATTATGAGCAAAAAACATGGGTACACGCCTGTTTCTATGAAATCGTTCATTACTATATGCATTGTAATAAGTTACAGCCATTTTATGTGACCACTCGTGTCAAACCTGGATGCAATCGGGGCGGGAGGATTTGAACCCCCGACCTCTTGGCCCCGAACCAAACGTGCTAAACCAGACTACGTTATGCCCCCGTCTCCAAAACTTTGTCTCAATGTTAACATAAAAGACTAGGCTAATCTATGGATGAGACTAGTTTTTACCACCCTAAATACAAGATATCTCAATGAAAAGAAAGCCGGCCCTGGGGCCGGCTTTCTTCAATAATATAAGCTATAAATAATCTTATTTCAAAATAATCATCTTAAAAGTCTTTTGCCCGAAAGGGCTTTTAAGTTTTGCAAAATAGACACCCGACGATAACCGTTGTCCTGAGTTGTCTCTACCATCCCATATTGCCTTATGCCGGCCGGCAGGGCTCTTGCCATCGTAAAGATTTTTAACCAATCTTCCGTTTACGTCATATATCCTGATGCTTATCTGGCATCGTTTTGGAATTCCATATGTGATAGTCGTTGATGGATTGAAAGGATTTGGGGAAGAAGATAAAAATATTTTGTTTGATGGCGGTAAATGTTCAGTCATGCCTGTAATAATAGGTTGATTTACCCGAAGGTCATCTATGTAAATTGCGTCAGCACAGGTATTCGGTATGAACTGAAGTCTTATCCTTCTTGGTACTATACCGAATCCAGGGTTGTTAATAGATGTTGAAAAAAAATTCCAAGTTGTAACTGCACTAAAATCGGTTTTTTCAAAAAGTATTTCCGGTGGATCGAGGTCAGCATCTACTATTTTGAAAGTAAATGTGGTCGAATCCGGAGCACGGTAATCGAAGTCGATGTTATAAGACTCTATTTCCTCGTTAGAATGAAATATATGCTCTGCTCCCTGACCGGTTAAACAGTTTTCATTAAAGACCTGCATAAAGTGCTGACCATCTGTAGCAGGGACTACGTCACGGCGAGTTATTATCTGAGGAAAAGGTGGCGGTTCTAACAGAACAGTTGACCAAAAATCCGGCCTGTTGTCTTCGTCAACATCCTCTTCAAAAGAATGATTCATTATTTCCATCGATTTATATCCCTTGATCTGCTGAACCCTTATATCATCGATATATGCTGTTAGATTTCCAGATTCAGTATCAACAGTAGTCCCATACCTTAATCTTATGTCCTTTAGTGTCCCTCCCTGTAAGGGACTTAGATCTGTGTATATGAAATGCCAGCCGGAAGTAGAAAATGGTATTCTGTGCTCTGCTTTCAGAGGTATCCCATTCTGATCGACTATT
>Ga0102934_1001001_pt1 | contig 19551 bp, 9 predicted proteins | sample SalPonR2_A_D1_MG_FD_78175 | JGI IMG/M metagenome (GOLD analysis project Ga0102934, IMG submission 78175) | Salt pond soil microbial communities from South San Francisco under conditions of wetland restoration - Salt Pond MetaG R2_A_D1_MG | ecosystem: Environmental > Aquatic > Marine > Intertidal... | reverse complement strand
GTGAACCGAAAAACGCGAATGTTCAACCAAGTAGAATCTCACCCGTCTTCGGGCCTGCTCTTTCTGCCTTTTTTAGTTGTAACTGTTACATACATCTGCAAATTCACAATTTTTGCCACGAAAGGGGTTGTTTGAAAGTGATACCTGACTTATTATACATATCGAAATACTAATTACTTAGTATTTGATCAAAGTATAAGAGTCAGGCTTTTTGATGCGGATCGATGACGTCACCTATTTGAAAAATGATGTCTCGCCCTGTTTTGTGTTTGTTGTATACGTGCTTCCTGGAAGTTTTTCATTTTTGTTGAAAGCCATCGTATCAAGTCAGGGGAAATGTCCCTGAATCTCATATACATTAGGCTCTTTTGGATTTGGAATAGAGCCGACTTGAGCCGTCAAACCGAAAACTAGCGAATGTTCGGAGGCTCTCCATTGAAGATTCCCAACAAGCTGCCAGCGAAACTCAACTTAATCATGCGTAACGTGTAAGAAAATAATGCAGTTCAGTAAGATTATTTGTGCCTCTTTTTTGCCTTTAGAGAGTAAAACCATTCGATTTCTCTGGCAAATTTCTCCGCTGAACGGATGTAGCTTAAGCAGACGACCTGGATACATAATTGATGGAAGATGCATGAGCAATCATACCCACGCACACTAAGTGTATTCATAAAGAGACCATCTCTGTGCTTGAATAAGGGGGGGCAAATCCTAAAGCGTGGCTGCCAAATCTTTACCGTTCGCGTTCTCTACCATCATTCACATCCAGGACAGTTCTCAACATTTGACGGACTTAGTCATTCTGCGAAAATTGTTGCTGAGATTCTCCATATTTTCGGTCCCCAAGAACTACGAAGGCTTGGAGAGCACCTGCGTCGCCAAGTGAGTTCTGTACGCTGACAACCTCCTTCACATAGTCGAACATGAAATTGGTGAAACCTCGTGGGGACGTGACACAATGGCAGCATAGAAGGGAAGAAGAAGACATTGCAGATAAGCATCAGAGCGCGACAATGAAGGGAGAAGAGGGCATGTCTTCCAGCCTGTGGACGAACATCACAGTCAAAGCAGAGGGGCAAAAAGATACGCAAGGAAAGGTCAGCACTCACAGAGGAGCAGAATGTTGAAAAGGCTACGTGACCTTTTCTAGCACGAATGATTGAAAGGCGTCGATCTTGTAAACTGTCGGTGGTCACATTAGATCATGTCCCTTGAAAATAACAATTCTCCATCCCTTTTCTCTCGCATATCACTAACTTTTTTTCAGGTTTCTTGTTCTCAGCCTCTAAATATTGCCCCAAGCCCCCTATCCTTTCTGTCAGATCAAATTGAGGAAAAAAAAGCACAGTTGATTGCGAGCATGAGCACACAATTGCCGACTACATCCATGGCTGTACGACTTAGCCATGTTTCCGTTACTTATAATACCTTAAAAAGAGAAAAAGCCCCTTTGTGGGCGACCATTACAGGTTCGATGAAAGGAATGGTGGATGTGACGAGAAAGAGGCTATACAGAAATTTGTGTGAAGGAGCACTGAAGGAGGACAAAGAGAAAACAGGAAGAAAGCTAGAGTCAAGAAGCTTGAAAATGGCACAGGCCAGAAACTTGTCAATGAAGATGAATCGGCAAAAATCAAGAAGTGTCCCGCAAATTAGTGGAATTAGCAGGAAGACTAGCAACGATAGGAATGAGAAGGATAATTGTATAGCAACGGCTCTTGAAGATATCTCGACAATATTAGAGCCAAGCCGAATATATATGATATTAGGAGGGCCGAAGGCAGGCAAGACGTCACTTTTGAAGGTACGATAGAAAAATGGCAGATGAAAAGTAGAGAAGAAAGAGCATTATAGAGAAATATGTATATCTATATTATATTACACATGGTAAGAGGAGGGAGAGCCGAAGCCGAGCATATACACATGTCGACTGTGTTCACATCCATATAACATCGTTGCCTCTTGCTTCTTCCCAACCCTATTGTGGTCCCTTAAATTTCATCAATTTGATTAGGTCATCTCTGGGCATATTCTTCCTTCAAGCTCTTCCTCTGCTTCGCTCCCTTCATCACGTTCTATCTATTCCTCCTCATCATCGACCTCCTATTTTCCTCAAAACCGGGAAATGACAGGACAGATCACCTACACCAACGCCACCGCATCCTTTCCTTTCTCGTCAATCTACTCAACTCCCTTTCATCTGCCTGCTCTCGCATATCATCTGGGACCTATCGACACCCACTCTCCTTTCCTGACAGTGCGAGAAACTCTCCTCTTTGCAGGGGCATGTCTGTTTTCAGGACTTCACGTCGCTCGCCTTCCTCCTTCGTATCTTGGCACGTGCCCCTACCTCTTCTCTTCGTCACGTTCTCCTTCGGTCCTGTCTCATCTTCCTTTCGCCTCCCCCTCATTGCGAGCTAAGGGCCTTTCTTCCTCTCAGCTGCGGAATTTCGTACACCCATCCTTTCGTCAGAACTTTGTCACTCATCGAGCAGATTTGATTCTTTCCCTACTCTCTTTGACTTCTTGCCAGCATGCGCTTGTAGGAGATATCTCCCGCCAAGGCATCAGCACTGGAGAGCGCCGCCGTTTGAGCCTGGGGGAAACCCTCATGGGTAATTACTCCATAAGTTGTTTTGACAAGGTAAGACGTACAAGCTATTAAAGATAGAAGTAAAGCACAGCAATGTATAGTCTATGTCAGAGCCGAATTTCAAATTTAAAGGTGCAATCTAAGCGGCCTAATGCGTAATATGAGCTACCCGTCGCGTTCAATATCTCCATTTAACTTCAACATTAAATAGATATCTCATGGCTTGGATTTGGAGTCTCTTGTAAATGTTCTGATCACCCTTCGGGCCTGGGCCAAGCACTTTCGCACTACGGCCGTCATTACGCTCCAGCAGCCCGTACCCGAGGTGGCGACTTTTTTCGATCAAGTACTGGTGCTTCGGGAAGGGCGATTAATTTATCAAGGGCCATCGACGGCTGTTGCAAAATATTTCGAAACTAAATTGTGCTTTTCTCGGCCATTGAACGTTGGTGCGGTGGATTTTGTGATGGCATGCGTAGCAATGCCGACGAAGCAGAAGCAGTACAGCTCAAAGGCGACACGAGAGAGGTCGCTGGTTGCCCACCCCTCAACCCCTGCACGTCCTGTAAATAAATGCTCTGCGGCTTGTCATCTTCCTCCTACCAGCACCGAGGCGTTTTCGGCAACCTTCTATAATTCTTCCCTTGGTCGTGCCATCATCGCATCTCTCTCCATGCCTTCTCCTTCTTCGTCCATCTCCTCTCCCTCAACCTCCTCTCCTTGTCTTCTAACGAGCCAAAGACAAATTATTTCATCCGTACATGGCCTCTTCGCTTCTTTGTTTCCCCTACTTCGTCGGGAAGTGCTAATTGTCCGCCGCAATACTCCTCTAATCCTCGTCCGCCTTCTTCGAACTTTTTTCCTCGCACTTACCACCGGCTGTGTCTTCTTTCAAACCGGCATTCGTGCATCTCCTTCCACTGTCCTCGCAGCTCTCTACACCACAGTTTTTGTCGCCGTTCTTCTACCCACTGCTTCCATTCAGTCCTATTTAAACGCCCTCCCCCTCTTCGAAAAACAACGCCAAGCCCGTTATTTTAACTACTTCCCCGCTCTTCTCGTCTTGACACTGATTGATCTTTGTGTTGTGGCAACGGATGCTTTAATTTTTGGAGCAACGGTTTACTTTTGTGCCGGTTTTTACAACGAGATTGGAAACAGCGGACAAGGAGAGGCACAAGTGCGGGAAAGGAGCGAGCATTTTTTGAGCTTTGTTCTGAATCTTGTGGCGCTTGGCTGGGTGATGATGGCCTTATTCCGATGTATAGCCTATACATGTCCTTCACATTTAAGTCCCATGGTGATGACATGCGTTTTGGTCTTTGGTTTTATGTTTTCCGGGTTCATGATCCCCCGCGTCGTCATAACGGGTAGCTTTGGATGGATCATTTGGGCCAATCCCATATTCTACGGCTACCAAGGTAAGCTGACCTCATGCTGCGCCCTTCTCTTCTAGTGAGGTTATTTAACTTTATTGTTAACATTATTGATGAGCGCTTGTTTCGCTCTCATTTATATTTTTCGTAACAGCCATCGGAACGAATGAATTCCTCTTTCGCCTCCGATATGTGCCTGAAGTCCCAAGCTTTTCTTTTCCCCTTTCTATTGGACAAATCATTCTCCACGAACGAGGACTGCTCCTCTCTCCTACATGGCGATGGAAAGGCATTACGATAAATCTGATCCTATGCGTGGTCTTTCTCTTTTTAAATTGCAATGCCAAGTACTCAATTCGACGGCAGGATGAGATGGATGAAAAAATAGATATGGATGATGAAGGGATTGATGAAGATGAGACTGGGGTGGACGAAGAGGGAAGACGACAGATGGAAATGAATGGTGCCAAGGAGGAGGACTTCGAAAACGCCGTTTACAGAGAAAAAAGGTTGTACACCACCCTTGTCGGCTCTCATCTAGCATTACCCTCTCGGGGGCCACATAAATGGGACTGCATGAGCAGTAGCGATATTGCCAAGGGTCATAAATGTATCACTGTCACAACAGCCGATACGACTATTCGTAAAAATACCAGCCGTGGCAGTTTGGCGAGGCTAGCCTGGTGTAGATGCGATGTCGACAGCAATGACAGCTACAGAGATTTATATGACATCGACAAGAGCACCAGCTCCGACAGTTTGACGACCTTGACTCGATCATCCAGCAGTATAAGCAGCTACACCACTCATAACCTCGGCATTCGCCAGAACAGCAGTTGTGGCAGTTTGACGAGACTAACCCGGAGTCTTACTGATGAGGACATCGATAACAGCTACAGGCATGGTATGCGTAAAAACAAAAGTTTTGGCAGTTTGGTGACTTTGGACCGGACTATCAGCAATGTGAGCAGTGATGATAGCTACCCTGGGGCAGAGGAAGAGGTCGAAAGATTCCGTTTCAAACCTTCCTATTCGTCATCCTCCTCTTTAGTTTGCCCTCCTACCTCTTTCCCATTTTCCTTCTCATCTTTCCCTTTTTTACCTCTATCTCTTACGTCCTCTCTTGCTGCATCCCTTTTTCCTTCCCTCTCTCTGTCTTTTTACCTGTCCTACTCTTTCGCTGTCACTCTGCTGTCTTTTTTCTCCCTGACATCCTCTCTTACGCACTCATTTTCCGTCAGTCTATCTCCCCCATTATCTATATCAGTCTCTTTGACTTTTTCTCTTTCTTTTTCCCTTCCCTTATTTCTTTCTTTATCCCTTTCTTCCACTGTCCCACTTTCTGTTACTTTGTCTTCTCCAATTGTCTTGTTGCTGTCTCCTTCCTTCACGTTCTCCCTTGGCCTCTCTTATTATTTTTCCCTTTTTTTTTCCCATTCTTTGTCGTCTTCTATCCCTCTCCGCTTTCGTGCTTCTGTTGCATCCTATTTCACTGCACTTCTTGTACGAAGAAAGCAACAAGACATGCTATCACGGGATCATGTCATCAGCCTATCGTTGTGGCCATTGTCTCTTCTCTTCTGTCGTTTTCAGAGAGCTAAAAATCGTAAATACGGAGGCGAAAGAGGCGAAGGGAAGCGACACGAAATGACTTTGCTCGACCAGCTTCCTTCTCCTACTCCTGTTGCTCTCACATTCGAGAATATCTCGTATACAGTCCCCGCTTCAAAGTCCTCCAACTCTCGCATGAGAAAGCTGCAAAAGACGCTAGAAAAAGCAACTAGCTACTGGAGGAAAGAAAAAGGACAGCAAGATCAAGACCTTGAAAAGTACAACAAGGAAGGAGAAGAAAGGATTGGAGCAAGCGATGCTTTGGCGGATCGTATTGAGAAAGGAGAACTCCCATGCGAGAATTATATAAAAAATGATCGAATCACAATCTTGAGAAGTGTTAGTGGATATGTACGTCCGAGGAGGATGCTAGCACTTGTAGGACCGTCCGCGGCTAGGACGACACTTCTGAACGTGCTGGCTGGGCGAATGAAAGGTGATGGGCTCGTAACCGGAAGTATCTTATACAATGGTGTCCCGCTTACATCTTTTCGGGGTCCCATTTTGACAGCCTACGTAGAGCGGGACTCTTCAGCAATTCAGTCCCCCTTCATGACCCCCCTTGAGGTACTCCGCTTCTCCGCCGCCCTTCGCCTTGGCCAGTCCTGCCCTTCGCTCTCTTCAGAATTGCATCCCATCGTGATTGAAGCCGTTTTATCCCTCTTTCATCTTCAGCACATTAAGAACCGCATTATCGGCCGTCCTGGCGCTGGACTCTCATTCGAGGTAATTTATTCCTATGTATCTCTTCACGTCTCCTATAATCACCTCTTTGTAAGTTCAATACTAACTCTTCTTCGTCTGATAATATCATTTTGGTGCCAAGCTTCTTTATTCATTTGTATTTTCTCACCTCGTTCCCTTCCTTCTCCCTAAACTTTTTATGTAAATTGTCCCAAAGGAAAAGAAGCGCGTCTCCGTCGCCACCGAGGCAGTAGCTTTCCCATCTATCCTCTTTCTTGATGAGCCATCCACATCTCATGACGTCAACCATTCCTTAGACGTTATCCAGATGCTTCGAGGACTTGCTGAAGGCCGAAATGAGGGGCAGAAGATTGGGTGCGGAGAAAAGCGAAGATATGAATGGCAAGGTGGCGTCACGATCGTCGCTTCTATTTTACAACCAAATGAAGAGATTTTGAGGCGATTTGATTCCGTAATTCTTCTAGATAAAGGAGGAAACGTCGCATACTTCGGCTCGACAACAGAAAAGGAAGGACTGTTCGGATACTTAAGAAGTCTACCTATCATCTCTCGGCTACCAGGAGGAAGTGCTCCAGATTCGTGGTTGCTGAACTATGTACCTACCGGCACATCGGAAGCCATTGGAATGCAAAGGCTAATGGACGATACCTACAAAGGAGATCTGGAAAACATTGGTTTTGATTACACAAGATTTTATACTGCGAGTGGTGAGCACGATAAATTAAAGCGGGAAATTCTGGAGATATGCCGTACATTCTATTTGCCATTTGCTCGGGATGAATGTCCTACGTTCGATGGCCGTAAAGTAAAGTCAAGTAGCTTGAGCTGGATCTGTACGTGTCTAAAATCATCCAACGTGGGAACCGGGCCTTCACTCTCTTCCTCGATATCATCTGCACCATTATGTCATCATTCCTTCCTCAAGCAGTTTCTTGTTTGCATTCGTCGTGCCTGGCTCTCCTCCTGGCGAAGCCTTTCTAACCGATGGATCCGCACTGGAGGCTCGGTGGCCCTGGCTGTTACATTGAGCAAGATTAACAACGGAGGATTCAGAAATACAACACTTGACCTAATGGGCTTCCTTGGCTCTGTCTACATCGGGTCGACCTTAATGGCCGTTATCAGTAGCATTGCAGCCTTTCAACTCGTAGTGCAAGAATATCACGCATTTGTTCGGGAACAAACTGCAGGTTTCTACAGCGTGGGTGCTCATGTTTTGTCTTGGTTGGTGGTGGAAATGTTTAATACATTCATCCAATCAATTTTATATGTCCTCTTTTTCTACTTCCCCAGCGGCCTCTCTCCCGCTCCTGAGAGGATTATATGGTTCTGGGCATTTTTATACCTCTATCTTATGTTTGCCACTTCCTCCAGTCAAGTCATGGCGTTGCTGTTCCCGAATCTACAGACGGCAAGTATGTTATTTTGTGCGTTCATATTGATTACGAGCGTAATTTCGTTTCAACCGCGTGATGTAAGTCAGGTGGGGAACTTTTTCTATTATTGGAGTCCCATAAACAATGCATTTGAAGGCATGGTAATGACACAATGGTTTGAGGATAGCGGAAAAGTGGAAGTGGAAGCGGAAATCGTCGTCTTTGATCTGATCACCTCCACCTTCCAGAACAAGACCAAGTGTGGGGCGATCGGATGCTTGTTTGGAGACAGGGACGGCGCCGAAGGCAGAAATGTGTTCGCATATTTAAAACGATGGCGAAAACTGGGAAACATTTTCGCAATCATAGTAATATGTAACATAATATTTTTATGTGCATTGCGATTGCATCGCTTTAATAGTTAGCCCTTTCGAAATTTCAATCATGAAATATTCCTGAGTAGTCCGAATGCTAAAACAGGGATCTGTAGCTTACGAGGAAAAGTTGATATGAGATACGACAGCGCGAGGCTGACAATAATTTAAAAAAGTTATAAATTCAGAAGCACGCACCGATGCCGACCACAATTCAAACGCAAAAGCAGCAGGAGCAATGCAGCCACCTTCGAGGTCATACTCTACAGCTGCAGACGAGGTGGAGTAGAACGAGCGATGAATCTTACGAAGCTCTCAACCAAGAGGGTTTATAATATAGAAGACTGCATAAACCATGTGAATTCGACGGCTGTTGCGTACTGCTCTTAGCATCTTTCAAAATTTTCGCACGCACAAATTGTGTGTCGGTGCCACCGAAGCATATATCAGGCAATAATCGGTGTGTCGCATTTGTGGCAGCAAAGGCAGAATCTAGCAAAGAAAACAAGGATCGAAGTCAAGTGTAGAAATTTAGAAATCAAACACTACTAAGAACTATGTGTCGACCGGGAAAAAGGATGCATGCGAAAGTCATGCAAAACCTTGTGTTAAGTGAGACTCCTACCTGCAAGTGCTACTAGCTACACTTATAAGATAGTCAACATGACTCCAACCTATACATAAATTATAGCCTGTTGTTACAACTAAGTGGGATAAAAGAAATAAAGCGTGTCGAATTTCATTGAAGAAAAAATCTGCACATAGTACTCGGATGGAAGCGATACCATACTGATACTCGAAAATATCTCAAGGCCCGTATATATTCTATAATCATGAAGGCTTGTAATATTACGAAATATATCTAACATTGAAAATATTTTCGTGCCGATTCGGACCACAAATATTCAGAAATACAAAGCCACATGGGACACTTTTATCGAGAATTTGATATGCCTATCCAAGTCATCCTTCAGACTATATGTGGACGCAAAATTGGGGCCTCTAATGTGCTAATAAAATTTCCAGTTCTTTTTTTCCGAGTATAATACCTTAGCGTATTCAAGACCATATTGCGGGATTTTTCCGTATTTTTGTATCCTTGAAATCTCATTCCGAATCTGGTAGCGGCCTTCGGTCTCATGAAGAAAAATGAGACAATTTGTTTCTCAGAAACTGCAACATGGAAAGTAATGAGGGTAGCAGGGACTAGAAGATAAACTCGACTCACATGACTACATACAATGAGTTCCTTAATTCAAGTAAGTTCGTGAATTATAATCTCCCAATCAGCGACTATAAATGACTTCAGTCACTTGACAGACTTGTTAATTAAATAGGGCCTGAATAGTATGGTCACAAGAAGAGGATTTATAAATATAGTACCTTATTGATGTTTAGGTTGCAACTATTTTTTCGCTATTATTCTTGTACGTGCTGCTCAGCGATGATGTGTTTGAGCCCTACAAAATACACTAGACCTATATTTGTACGAATCATATCTAACATACCGTCAACACAGGGCTTTAGTAACCAGCTTGTGGCCACCTTTATATTGTCAAAATGAGTCCTCTCGGCTTTTGTTGTCTCGTCATATCACTTCATTACTGTAGACACGCAGTATAGCTGCAAGTCTCGTAGAGATATGTTTACATTTTCTATCTAAAGATGCCGTCTTCTACATCATTGGATTAGAAATTTGTTGGTCATGTCAAAGGCGACACCGTCCGACGAAGTCACCTCAAGGTAGTACTCTTTCCCCTCCGCAAAAACCCCGTCCCAGACATCTTCTTCAAGCGTCCATGTCCACACTTGCTGGCGCGTCAAAGGGTGTGGTGTGGACGGGAATGAAGCGATTAAGATTTCTTCTCCTTCCTCAGGCACCGCACGAACTGTCAACATGGTTTTTCTCATCCACCTCGGAAAATTCGAGAGGACAAGAGAGTACATTTTCCCCATTAACACGGCATCTACTCGTGGAGGCAGCTGACGCAAAAGGGCCAGAGGTTCAGTTTTCTCAGGTACTGGAAGGACAAGCGATGCGGAGGCATCCCGTAAAAGTAAGGCTTGAATTTGATCATCATGCTCCTCTATTTCATTTTCATCCAGCTCCCTGTCAGCTACTTTGGCGGATAGCTCCTTCTTAAGTTCTGAGCTCGCCGTGGTACGTCGTATAATTGGAGATGTTTCAAGTACAGCCGCCGCAGTGCTTCCTAATCCTGCCAGTGTCGTAGAAGGGACGTACACGCTCGTCGTGTGATGAACGAGAAGTTCACAAATTTGCGGTGGGATGATCAAATTGTTGTTATCAGTCGAGTTCAAAGCAGCCCCAGCAAGCATAACAGCCGTCTTGTTGACCTCTGCTTGCAGAGCAGACGTCAGGCTTCTAGTGGCAGTCGACGTCTTCAACTTTCGAGAAATTTCATCGGTGATGTTCTTCCAATCGCTCACCAAATATGCTTTGAATACTCTCTCCCGCTGACAAGTTTCTTGACGTGCCATTTCCTCAGGTCCAATACTTCCGTAATCAAACTTTTCTTCACCAACATGCCTTGAATCCTTCGATAGGAAAAATGGATGAAATTTCTTCTCATCCTCTGAAGAGACTTCCACACGCAAATGATACCGCTCGGACAGGCCTAACGCACTTATTATAGTCTTTAAGACGGCATGCACTTCTTCTTTTTTAACGCTGGCTTGAAGATGAGAGTTTCTTGGAGATAAAGAATGTGTAAAAGGTGGGGTGAAGGTGGTGCGAAGTTCGAGCTGTTGAATTGTAGTGTTGGCTGGGTTCTCTGCCCTATTTGTAATCCACATACGCGACTTTATTTGTTTTGCGGCCAAGTGTTCTCCCCCATTTTCTTCTGTCACATTGGTCCTTGTTGATGCCAGAGCGAAAAGGTTAGGTTCTGCACATGTCTTCTCTACATTGCAGCCGAGAATTGCCCCTGGTCCATCCACGCTATCAAAAGTATTGCCCGGCTTGACGTCGCAGATTTGACAAACATCCAACGGGGAAGCCAGAAATATTTTATCAGTCTTGGTATGTTCCAATTCAAGACCGGCAAGCTTGGCAAAAGGGTAATGTAAACTGCCATTCAAGTGGTCCTCCTTCGCCCTTCGTATATTTACGTGGTCGATTCCCACGTCCAGGAACGATTGCCTGGATTTGCCTGTCTCAATTGCATTGTCTTGCAGAGCCTTTTGCAAGTTTACTCTCTCCATTCCATGCCTCATGATATGCTGAGATACATTCATTCTATCTCTGTTTAATGCGCTGTGCACGCCTTCGGCAGGCAGATAATTGTTCAATAATTCTGTCAACACCGGCTTGAGATCGAAGCTCTGTGTTAAACCTAATCTTTGAAGGGTGTCATGGTATGGCGTTAAAAGACTTCTCGACTTTCTGTCCGTGTCTTTCAACTTTTTTGTTTCCGGTGATGGGCCACCATCACTCATATTTCTTACTCCTAACCGTCTGTCGTCTCCAAAATCACCTGGAAAAGGTCCTACATCCGTAAATTGCCATGAAATCGAGCGCGCTACAAAGATGTTTTTCCCCCAATCAGTCTGTCCATGTTTGTTTACCGTCAAGGTCCCATAGAGAGTTGTAGAGTTCCCAAACGCTGTAGATTCAAACACGTTGTTCCCAGCGACATAAAGTGTCACCAAACCAGGATTTATATAGTAGACAAGGGGAGGCGGTGAAATATACAGATGCAAAACCAAGGTTGCCCCCCCAAGGCCAAGGAAGAGGTCGGCACCTTGGCCAACAGCAAAGCTAATAGCTGTTGTGCTGGAATACAGCTGATTCACGCGCACGACATAGCCTGCCAAAACAACCATGTCCCCTCCCACATAGGCAAGAGATCCAATTCCTGTATTGAAAAATCCTACAACATTTACAAGTGTTGCAGTACCCGCTCCCAAAAACAATCGGCGCCCACAACCATAAAAGCTATAAAGAGCCGTAGATCGTGCGTGAGACATATCCGAAAAGACCGTTACGCCTGCCCCGACGAAGTTACTCATTCCACACCCTGTCAAGAATGCAAGCGCCGACATAGTGCTTAAGATGAACCCAGTTCGAATACTTATTCCCGACCCCAGTGCAGCGTGAAAGCCAAATCCTGCCGCGATTCCCATGATTGCTTGTCCTGAGAAGATCAATCCGGTCAAAATGGCCACCCCACTTCCCGTGAAAATATCACCGCCCCCCCCAAAGTATGCGGCAAATCCGACGGCAGATGAAAAGATGCTCCCAGTAATTATGGTTGTTCCGCGTGCCAAAAAATGACGGAAACCAAGCCCTGTTGTACAAGTGAAGGCCCCTAGGAAAAAAAATAAACAGCCACTGACGACCACTGTGCCACCTAGATTCGCAATATTCCCGCCCGCTCCCAGATTATTCGAAAATGTAGACACACTTACAAAGATGCACCCAGTCAAATACATGCTCCCCGATAGTACTAAAAATTCGCCCCCGGTGAATTGAACTTCTCGGAATACAACACCAACACCGAAAGTTATCCTTTGACAATCCGTGACTCGTAGCGTCCCTGCTTCAAGAATCATGCTCCCACCGGTGATCTGAAGAGTAGTCTGAGGTGGCGATAAGCCCATAGGACTGACAGATTGTAACCAATCACTTGCGAATCGACATCCCGTGAAGAGAGCTACTCCTCCCCGGCGAATGTAGCATGTGGATCCCCGCACTTGAAAGAGAAGACCCGAAATTACCTCGATAGCTTTTCCCCTAACGAGTTGTACGAAACGAACATCTAAAAAACCATCATCCTCAACCAGGAAAATACGTGTTGCGTTGTGTGCATCAATTATTGGTAGTCCTAAGGGCCGACCTACAATAGTGACCCGCCGGCGAATGACAAGTTGATCTGAAATCGAGTAGTTGGTTGCAGGCACTAAGGTCAACCTCGGACAGGTAGTATGATCAATCATGTAGCGAAGTTCTGTCCCATCCCTAGGGGTACATCCTTCTACACTAATGTAGCTCATACTGGCCTGGACTGTGGCTTGGATTTTGCCAACTATTCGCCCGAAAGGACCAGAGGCCAGAGAATTCGAGAAAGTGAGGCCTTGGTCTCGAGCTGTCGTAATTGCGGCGACTAAGCTATCCTGAGCATTTGCATGCACCTTGGACTTTTCCTTGGTGACATTGCTGGAGCTCGTCGGCAATGTGAGTTGAAATGACTCAGCAGAAAGCAGTACCTTGCTTGCAGAAATGCTAGTGTTGCCGCGGCTCCTGCTGTCGAAAGTCTTATTGAAGAGAGTATCAGGCGTCAGGTGGGCCTGTGCATTTTCCTTGGAAAAAGTGAGCCGGGAGTGCAGAAGGTGTTAACGTTGTGGGGAGGAAGAGACCACTAGCTGCACTCGATTCAAAAAGGACGAGAATGTAATAGAAATGAATAAAGCAATGCATTGAGTGGACGTACTTCAACAACATCGATGCACATAACATATAATACGAGGAGATTTGAGCGGGAAAAAAGCATTGGTAAAAGAGATACAGATTAGGACTGATATTGATGGAAAAGTAAATGTACAGGACAGAAAGAGAGGTCGGCATGATCGTAGGTATTACAAGCAGTCATGCAAAGCTATCTGCAGCTTCTTTAAAGATATTCTTCAAGGTCCTCGATCGACTCCCAGAGTGAATAAAAGTACACTTGTGGGCACAGGGAAAGATCAAAGAAACAATTATATCAGAATCTAAGTCTAGCAACAGGCCAATATAGCATACTATCCCCTATTACGAGAAAGACATAATGAAAAACAATGTCTGTTGGAATTTGTAAGGGAAGCATCGAACCTCTCTTTCATAACTCACCTTTTCAGAGCCTCCCTTTGAGGGAACTCGTACTACGAGCAGAATTGCACTCATCAAAAATACACATAGTCCCCAAATTGAAGCTCCCTTCGTGACAGGTCGCATTTTTGATACTGTTTGTGGTTTATTGAATCTTAATTCGCATATATGGTTTCTGTTTGCATACCCGTTAAAATAAACAGTTGCGATGGCTCGCGGAAGCCGAAAGTCACGTTTAGTTTATAAGCATATCGGACCGCAATGCGTCGCCCAGTCAACGTGTCGTGCTGGTATCTCCTTGGTATCTACTTGATTAAGCAATGGTACTGTAATGAATAAAAATTGGGCGACACTTGAGAGTAAGATGCGGTGTGCTGAGAGAACGGATAAGCGAACATTCATTCTGGTTGAAATTCACTCAGGTTGAACTCAATATTTGGATTGGTCCGAGGGTATCTGACTTTGGTCGGTCAAGCTAAACGATTCATAACGTTTCATTAATTGCCCTCAATATGTCAGATTACAAGAGACGCCAAGGTTGATACAGGAAGGAAAGCAAGCGCGCCAACATTGTGGAACCCCACTATCCGGCAAAATTCGCTCGACGTCTCGCTCTTTCTCGGCAGAGCAAAAGGGCCCGCGTTGTAAGCACGACACAAAGGTCATGCAATTTGTTGGCGGACTCTGAATAGTCGTTCGACACATTTGCTCCTCATCAAGGTAAGGCGGTATTTGTATCATGACAACATCTGTATGGTGAAAGCTAGACTCCTTTTGGGGCAGCTGTGTTCTCTCGTTTCCTGCGTATCTACATCCTCATTCAGAAAGACAGCATCGTCTATGAAGATAAAATACGTGTATGCCATTTAAAAGAGGCAATGTGCAGAGACTCGAGCTCAAAGCACTGGTATCGAAGAAGGGGACAATCTACGTGCAAGGACATGAACCTTGCTGGATCTCACCTCCGAAGACATGGCGTGGAGAACATCGAAAGTGTAAATCAGCAAATACAACTCCTGATGTAAGACTTCCACGATTATGTCGACATCAGCTGCGCAATAGAATGCTGGAAAACGTATTTGTCATATTGCTGTTCCCGCTCATGACTATCCATTCATCCGCGAAAATGCTCTCACCGAATCGTCGTCATGTAGCCATTTACAAATTTATGTGGTCCATTCTCGTACTCAACGGATTTCGACACTGCTAAGCACTTATGTGTCAAACAATTTTCCGGAATCTTTATGACAAATATAAGGACAGCTTGACATTCTCATTCTCACGAAAGTGCATGAAGAGAATAATGACGATGGCCGACACATTTTGAGTATGACAAATTGTGTATGTGGCTTCCCCGTTGTCTTTAACTTAAGTTTGAGCCACTTTTAAATATGCTGGTTTCCCACATTTGTGCCACTTTGAAGTACAACATGAAGGCAGCTGACATCTACCGAGCGAAAATCTACAGTTGGGTAGCACACTGACAGCAAATAAAAAATTCATGAATTTACTGACTGATATCAATTGGGTCTTTCCTCTTTCAATATCACTATCAGAAGACTTATTGTCGTTCAAAGACAGAGAAATGAAATACAAAAATTCAGCTTCCTCAACCAGGGTCAAGTCCTGCGGAAGCTGCTACTTATCCAAGGTATTTATCAATCGGTTTCAAAATTTACATCTTTTTCGCGTTTGACATTGATTTATGTTTTGAATCCGGCAAAAGAATGATTTATTATTATAAAGCAAGAGGACCAAAATCATCCACTGGGTACTTTCAACCCTGGTTATGAACATAACTCCTTAACAGAACAAATGTGACTTCAGTCTACCCTGCGAGCGGTACGTTTATTGAGAAATTCTGAGAATGCCGCACGCCACCAGCATGCGACACACAAGGCACAGCATATGATGGATTTAAGCGATCTCGGAACCGGGAACGAATTTGTAGGCAATATTTTGGTCAATTCACGTGGTGCAATGCATTTTTCAGAGCAATCTCCAAACCTGTAGGGAGGGAAGGAAAAAATTGCAGCCTTTTTAATCTTTTTGGTTGCGCGATTCCTTTGAACACAGGTGCTTCCGGCTAAATCTATGTTGCCGCCCACGAATTTATTGCTCCATTGGGAATGAAGGTTTACGGGAGCAAGCCGGTTCTGCGTTTCGAGATGGGGCACTCGAGAGTCCACATAAATATATGCAGCAGCAAAGACGACAGCGAGATTGGCAGCTAGGTCCGTACATGGAAAAGCAGCACACTACTGGGCAGGTTGCGGAATTGGGAAGGTCAAGCAGTGATACCACTACTGAGGATCTGAGTGAAGAAGTGAGGGAAGAATTTCACCAGATAGAGGAAAGGGATAGTCATGATTCCGCCTGGGAAGATTTACAGGCAAACTTCAATTTGCGACATTGCGTGAAATCGAAATTTTACTTGGATGATTCTATATTCAACAACGAGTCTGACAGATTCGAGGTGAGTGGGAGCAGTAAGTGCGATCAAACAATGTTGCATACAATACTTGAGCGAGTGGACAGGCCACGCATGGCTGTGTGGCTCTTGGAGGCCTTTACAGCGATGCAGAAGGAAGGAAAGTTCAACGTGGAGGGGATGAAAAATGTGGTTCGGTACTGGGAAAAGCTGTCGAGCTTGTGTGGGAGAGAATTGACACAAGGCATGGCAAGAGTCTTTGCCAGTATGCTTGACGTGAAGCTGTACAATCAGAAAGAGGAAATTCTCGTCAGATGTGAAAATCACGCGCACTTCAGCGACAGGGCTCGTCATGATCCTTTTCCATCCCACTGTTCCAGTGCAGAGTTTACAAGGAGAAAAGATATTGCTCTAAGCGTAAAATCTCGTGCGGTGCACTTTGCAGAAGAATTCAAGGCTATGGAGGAAGGCTCAGAAAGATTAAAGACATCGCAACTATTTCGAGAGCTTGACGATAAGCGAACGGGTCTCATGCTGATAGAGATAGACCACGCACAGAATCGTGTGGTCATGGCCAGCAATCAGGCGTACCTGACTATTTTACCTGATCCTTTCCTACTTTTTATTGAGGGAATGGCTCGTTGTTGCCTGCCTCTTTTTCTCTCCACGGCATTTATCGCTCATACTGACAGAGAAGTCTGGCTTCGCATGAATCTGGAGGCTATTTCGGAGGGATATTCATTGTCTGGCGCAAGAAATAAAGAAAGAGGAAAAAGGGGGAAGATTGAGCGGCGCCTCAACTCGGGATTTGTGAAAATTTGTAGCTTGCAAGGGGTTATACACTTATATCTAGTGCAATTTTCAGCGATTGAGAGTATGAGGACTACCGAGGTTGAGGGAGGGATAGAGAAAGTCCTTGTTGCCCTCCGCATAGAGCAAGTACCTTTCTCTCGACATATTACCGATCAACCAGAGAAAAGGAAAACGCATGGGAAGGCGCTCTTTTACCGGCAGCGCCCCTCTTCTGCTTCTCCGGAAATACGTAAAAGATTGAAATACTGCTGTTATACTAAGTCAGCAGAGGGGACTTTTGACAAGGAATCGGACTCTCGCACTGTTTCGACAGGACAGCAAGAAGCTGATTCTTTCGCCAGTCGGACGGAAGACGGTGTCCAGGGTCTGACAGCAGCTTCATCAGTTCTTGCGTTTCCTGCGCTTGCCTCGATACCCTATCTTTCTTCGGCCTCCCTCGAGACATCTTTTCCCCATAAAAGTATCGCTATAGCCTGCGATCATGTCAGGATGAGGAGGAACGATGTTGTCTTACCCTTGTCGCGCTTATCATCAGCTCCTTCTACCCCTCGCCTGGTCCTTACCTCACCTATCTGCACCGGCACCTCGCCTATCTCCACCTGCTTCCCCCCCTCGACACATCTCGGGCTGACAGCTCTTTTTCAGGTCAAGAGCGAGTTTCTTCGGAGTCTACTCAGCTTTGTTCAGAAAGATATCTCCCCCGCAACCACAGTCTGGAAACACCCCCTAAAGCGATGTCTTCGTCATGTCACAGAAACATCTATGACACACATTGGGGCTCGACAGAGCAATAATGACAATAATAATAGGGACGATCATCACATTTTGGAAGATCAGCAACGACATCCTGTGCAGCTGAGTTACCAACGGCAGCAACTGCAGCACCAGCAGCAACAAAAGCCGCAAAAGTTACATATGTCGTCTTCGTCGCCCTCAACGCAGGGACAATACCAGCTATTTCCCTCACAGCGGATGCGGGAGCAAGGGCAAGTCCCTTCTTGTACTCTTTGCCATCAAAAAGATCATATGGACGGACTTCTTATGCTGCAGCTGGCAGCTGCTCATAGTAGCAGCAATGATTCATCATGTGTTTGATACTGATATTTCCAGTCCAAGCCCCAATAATAGAAAATGGGATGAAGCTGGCTCTTGGACCGTATCGAGATAGCAAATTTCATTTTCGAGAAGAAGAAGAAGAAATAGAGGAAGAAGAAGAAGAAGAAATAGAGGAAGAAGAAGAAGAAGAAGAAGAAGAAGAAGAAGAAGAAGAAGAAGAAGAAGAAGAAGAAGAAGAAGAGAGATTCGAGCACGGGGCGACCGTAGAAGACTTGGAAAAAGCACCGCCACGAGCACTTCTTCTCAGCATTTTATGTGACCATAGAGAGGGACATATATCCTGTCCCGAACGGAAAATCTCTCTCCTGCTGCTGCTGATGTGTCTTCGTCCGTCAAAACCACCCACTACCCCGGCATTACTCCGTGTTTCTGGTCGTGAAAAAGCAAACAAAGCTCACATGACCAAGCATACGCCAGCTGCGGTCCTCTCTCCGTGTGTCGTGACCATACTCTTTGCTGGATAATCTGCCCTTTTCATCACGGAGTAACTGGCACTCTTTGCGCTTGGCAGCAAGGCAACAACCTGCATAAAAATATGAAACGAAAGTATCTTTGAGACATGCACGAGCGAACTTGGGAGTGAAAAAATGTGCACACGCTGAAGGTTTTCCTCTATATTTGCGCCAAAATACGTCTTGACACTTCTTATTCTCACCATGCAACTTCATCATCGCTTCTCAGGCAAGGAGAAAGCATGGGCGAAATGCAACATGAAAAAGAAAGTCACAGGAACGACGACGCTGGATGAAATTAAGAACCAGTTTCTCAGTATGCTGTAAACCAGCGCTTCGCTTCTTCTTTGAGTACGCATTCATCTTTTGCTTTTCTCTCACTTCCTTTCCTGCGCTTCCTCTTTAGTAATCTGGAAAGGTATCAAATCGTGGGGTAATTTTGCCACTTCAGTGCCTGCATTACCATATTCGTATTGCCCTACTCATCAGTAATGGAGGGTTTACAAAAGGTTAGGTAAGAAAGCAAATGAAAGAAAGGAATCCACGGCGAAAAGAAAGGGAGACGCACAGGACGGAGAGATGGAATTACAAGCACGCATCTAATATCTCGTTTGCTCGTGATCGAAACGGTCATGACTTCCTCCAAAGGCAAGTCTTGCTATCCAAGGGCCTTATTTTTAGCCTGTTCATCGCACTTTACAACAAACAGTGTCTTACTATATGTATAATAAGTCAGGTATCACTTCCAAACAACCCTTTTCGTGGCAAAAATTGTGAATTTGCAGATGTATGTAACAGTTACAACTAAAAAAGGCAGAAAGAGCAGGCCCGAAGACGGGTGAGATTCTACTTGGTTGAACATTCGCGTTTTTCGGTTCAC
>Ga0102934_1000997_pt1 | contig 19602 bp, 19 predicted proteins | sample SalPonR2_A_D1_MG_FD_78175 | JGI IMG/M metagenome (GOLD analysis project Ga0102934, IMG submission 78175) | Salt pond soil microbial communities from South San Francisco under conditions of wetland restoration - Salt Pond MetaG R2_A_D1_MG | ecosystem: Environmental > Aquatic > Marine > Intertidal... | reverse complement strand
TACGATCTCGTGGATGAGTCAAGCCATAAACGTGTGTTATCCTACAGTTTGGACAGGTAAACTGGAACTTGAGTATGGGGCGGGATTGAGTTATTTTAAACAGCGATAGATATTCAATTTATCGAGGAGGAACAGATGAGTAAGTTTCACTTCAAGGTATTTGGTTTAGTGTTAGCGATATTGCTTTTTTCTATTCAGATGATTGGTGTAGCGGATGGTTCTGATCCGGTTCACGGTGGTACGTTGAAAGTGGCTCTCCCCGCCGAACTTCCGGCTTTGGACCCTACCACGAATACCGCCGCGGTTATCGATAGAGTCTTCTATAATAACGTTTACCAGGGATTGGTAAGAATTGATCGACGTGGAGAAATAGTACCCTGTCTGGCCAGTTCATGGGAGATTTCAGAGAACGGTAAATTATATACCTTCCATCTTAAGACGGGAGTTAGTTTCCATGATGGAAGTGACTTTACCTCCGCGGACGTAAAGTATTCATTAGAGAGAGTCAGTGACCCAACTACAGCAGTTCCTCACCCGGAATATTACTCGAATATTGAAAAAATTACTACTCCCACGGTAGACGTCGTAGAGATCCGATTAGCTGAGTCCAGTTCGACTTTTTTGTTTAATCTGGCTCGCGGAGATTCGGTTATTCTACCCAAAGGTGTGGAAGATATATCTACACGGCCAGTAGGAACGGGTCCGTTTCATTTTGATAATTGGAAAGAGGGGAGTAGTGTCAGTCTGGTGAGATTTAAAGATTACTACGACCCCGACTTACCTTATCTGGACAAGATAATATTTGAATTTATGGCTGACGTTAATACTCAAATAACTGCCCTGCGAAGCGGGGATATAGATGCAATTGCGTACCTGAACAGCCCGGAAAATGCATTGACCTTACAGGATGACGAGAACCTCAAGGTACTTGAAGGTGTAACCACGTGGGAAGTTATTCTGGCCATGAACAACTCGCTCCAGCCGTTTTCCAATCCTCTGGTAAGGAAGGCAATTAACTATGCCATAGATAGATCTGAAATTATTGAAGGTGTAACTTTCGGGTTTGGTAAGCCTATAGGTAGCTTGATGAGTCCTACTAATCCCAATTATATTGATCTAACCTGGGTCTATCCTCACCGGCCGACGAAAGCTCGTAGTTTACTTGAGCAGGCGGGTTATCCGGAGGGGTTCTCAGCCACGTTGACGTTACCCAGCAGTTACGCCTTGTCGTTGCGGTCGGGCAAGATAATCGCCCAACAACTAAAGTCGGTTGGCATAGATCTTCAAATAAAAAAGATCGGCTGGGGACAATGGTTGCAAAAGGTTTTTGCTAATTCTGAATACGAGTTGACCATTATCGGTCATGCCGAGGCCTTCGATATCTCTATTTATGCCAATCCAGACTATTACTTTCAGTACGATAACCCGGAGTTTGCGGAGATAGTAAAGAAAGCCGAGAAAGAGATTGACGAAACCCGCCGGCGGGCGTATTATGCGATAGCCCAATGGATACTTGCAGAAGACGCCCCATCAGCTTTTCTCTTTTCAGCTCCCAGTCTCCCAGCTATGAAACATTGCGTTAAAAATTGGTGGAGTGATTACCCCATACCTGTTGTTGACGTGACCAGGGTGTGGAAAGCAAAGTAAATACTTGGGCTGGCCTCGGGGATTATAATGATTGGTTACATTGCCCGGAAGCTAATAGAGTTATTTTTGACTTTATTGGTAGTGTCGTTAATTATATTTGTAGTTATTCGAATAATACCTGGAGACCCCGCCCAGATTATCTTAGGTGTTAATGCCGATCCAGAGAGTTTAGGTTTACTTCGTCATAAACTCGGTCTGGATAAACCTCTTAGCGTTCAGTACGGTAATTGGTTGGCCGGCTTATTTCGGTTTGATTTTGGGGAGTCAGTTTCTTACCACAGGCCAGTGTCTATGTTAATTCTCTCTCGGCTTTCGGTGACCCTCCCTTTAACATTTTTTGCGGTTTTCCTTGCCTTATTTTTGGCCCTGCCATTGGGAATATTTGCGGCGACAAGAAGAAATAAAGGGGCAGACCTTGGCGTTATCGCGCTTTCACAGATCGGAATGTCGATTCCAGCCTTCTGGCTCGGGATTCTGATGCTAATGTTGTTTTCTGTCAAATTTAATCTTTTGCCTGCTGGAGGTTTTACAGAATGGGCGGTAAACCCTTTGGGCGCGATTAAATCCCTAATTTTGCCTGTATTGACTCTAGGTTTAATCCAGTCCGCCGCGTTGACCCGAATGACGCGGGCCTCCGCGTTAGATGTATTGACTGCTAACTACATACGTATGGCCAGGAGCAAGGGTTTAGATGAGAGGATGGTTTTATTTAAGCACGTTTTGAGCAATTCGCTTGTATCTATAGTGACCCTGGTCGGGCTGCAGGTCGGTCAAATGTTGGCGGGTGCAGTGGTCATAGAAACGGTATTCCATTTACCTGGACTGGGCAGAATGTTAATACTTGCCGTCCAACAGAGGGACCTTCAGCTCGTACAGGGTATTGTTCTAGTGCTGGTCGGAGCGATAATTATTATTAATTTCCTCGTGGATGTGACGTATAGTGCTCTGGACCCACGAATTCGGCTCGGTTGATAACGAAAACCAATTAGGTGGCAGTAAGCATGAATATGGTGCGTAAATTTCCAAGAAAATGGGCGATTCCCCACCTGAGCGTGGGGCTAACTATAGTGATTTTAGTGTTCATTGCAACTATAGCCAGTCTGTTTATTTCAACTAGCCAGTATTCCGCAATGGATATCCAAAATCGGCTCCAGGGACCGAATATAAAACATTTCTTTGGAACTGACCAATATGGAAGGGATACTTTTAATAGAGTGTTAGTGGCCTCAAAATATAGTCTGGTAGTTGGCTTCGTGGCGGTAGGGATTGGTGTTTTGATGGGCGTACCTATTGGTTGCGTGGCAGCGTCGCGGGGAAAATGGCTTGACCCGTTTTTGTCCAGGGTAATGGATGTGGTATACGGGTTCCCGCCAGTTATTACCGCTGTATTGATTACAGCAATCCTAGGTCCCAGCTTGATTAACGTTATAATCGCAATTGGATTATTTAACATCCCTATATTTGCAAGATTGTCTAGGGGTAATTACCTGGCGGTCCAGGAAAAAGAATTTATCGAAGCAGCCAGAGCTTCCGGAAGTTCTGGGTTAACAATTGCTTTTAGGCACATTTTCCCCAATATTAGCTCGCCGATAGTAATACAGGCTTCCACTCAATTTGCTTTTGCGATACTGGCTGAAGCTGCGTTGAGCTATTTAGGATTAGGTATCCAGCCGCCAAACCCCTCCTGGGGTTTGATGCTCAGCCAGGCCCAGAGTTTTGTTAGGCTATCCCCCTGGCCGGTTATCTTTCCGGGGTTATCAATCGTGTTGACAGTTCTTGGATTTAATCTTACTGGCGACGGGTTGCGAGACTTATTTGATCCCACCACACGTAACTATTGATTCTGGTAAAAATGCTAGAGTTGGAGGTTCCGTTGAAGCGATTCGATAATAAAACTATAATTGGTTAGATTTTATCCACATTGTACAGTCATATGGAGGTATATTGGGTTGAAATCAAAAATAACTGAGAGAAAAGCGACCGAGTTAACACTCAAAATTACAATAGAAAGTGAAACAGTCAATGAAGAACTGGATAAATTGTACGATAAGACTAAACAGGAGTTGGATTTACCAGGTTTTCGGAAAGGAAAAGTACCCAAGAGCTTTCTCAAGGCAAAGTTTGGAGACGAGGTCTTTTACGACGACGCCAAAGAAGAGTTGATAAAAGAGTATTTGCCACAGGCTTTGAAGGAAAACGACATCGATCCGGTCTCAGAGCCGGAGACAGACAGTGAGGAATTTTCTAGAGATGAGGATTTCGTCTTCGAAGCAACTGTCGAGATTATGCCCGATGTCGAGATAGGTGATTACACCGACATTGACGTTGAGGACGTCGAGCCAGAAAAGGTCACCGACGACGATATTCAGGGTAAAATTGAGGATTTACAGCAAGAGAATGGACAACTCGTCCCCAAGGAAGGCAAAAAGATTGAAGAAGGTGATTACGTAACCATAGCCGACCCCGATGGTAATACTCAACAGGTACATGTTCAGTTTGCTGAGGACGAAGAGAGTCCCCTTAAGGAATTCGTGGGCAAGGAAGTGGGGGATTCTCTTGAGATCGCTCCAGGCGAAGAAGGAGATGAGGCCGAGCCAGTTGAGTTGACGGTTCAGGAAGCAAAAGAATTAAAATTACCTGAAATAGATGACGAGTTTGCCAAAGACGTAGGTGCCGAGGATTTGGAGGCACTTCGAACGAAAGTAAAAACTGAAATGTTCGAGGAACGAGAAGATAAGAGGGTCAAAGAATTGGGGAATCAGATACTCGAGAAAATCATAGAGGGCTCGGGCTTTGAACCTCCTACCAAAATGTTGGAAAACATATCCGACAACAAAGTAAATGAAACTGTGGATGAGCTTGGAGAAGAGAAGTTTGCTGAAGTTTTGGAGTCTGGGGGCAAAACGAGAGAAGAATTTACTAAAGATATTCAACAATCGGCTCGAGATCAGATATCGCAGCGATTGGTAGTACAAAAAATCGCGGAATTAGAAGATATCGAATTAACTGATGAAGAGTTAGAAGAGGAGCTGGAAGTGGAGGCGAACAAACAGGGGACCAATCCAATCAAACTGAAGAACCAACTCCGAGCCCAGGATCAATTGGATTCGTATAAAGACGCTTTGTTAAAACAAAAGGTATACGAATTTCTGATTGATTCCGCTAATATTATAACCGAGGAGGGAAATGATGAGTGAACCTGTGGCACAAATTCCGTTTGTAGTTGATAAAACAGATGGCAGAGAACGGACCTACGACATATATTCCAGGCTTTTAAAGGATCGAATAGTTTTCATAAAAGGACCAGTCACAGATGAGGTTTCTAACGTAATAATCGCTCAGATGCTCTTTTTGGAAGCCGAAAATACTAACCAGGATATCAACTTGTACATAAATACTCAGGGTGGCGTGGTTACTGGGGGACTTGCAATTTACGATACAATGCAGTACGTCAAACCAGAGGTAAAGACCATATGTGTAGGTCAGGCATCCAGTATGGGTGCTCTTCTGTTGACTGCAGGTGAATCCGGAAAGCGCTATGCCCTTCCTAATTCACGTATATTGATACACCAGCCCCTTGGAGGTGCTCAAGGGCAGGCTACTGACGTGGAAATTCATGCCAACGAGCTGGTAAAGATAAAAAAACGCGTAAACAAAATACTGTCCTCCCACACCGGCCAACCTCTGGAGAAAATTGAGAAAGATACCGAACGTGATTATTTTATGTCTCCTGAGGACGCAAAGGACTATGGCATAATTGATGAGGTAATTTCGCCGAACGATAGCGGGGAATAACATCATCTTGGTTCATGTAGGTGGTTAATCTGACCTTATTACTCTCAGTCGGTGTTAGGACTTTTCTCTTACATGATGAATTCAGATAATAGGCCAGGGCAATCGATTAGTACCCGTTTGTTATTCAGTATTGCCCTTACCTGTTATTGTTTCGTTTTATTTTTACCATCGTTAGTGGTTTGCGCCGATACGTCCATCCGTGTTGCAAACCTGATCCCCAGGGGGGAATCTCTTGAAGTATGGTTGGACGGGGGTTTAGTGTCAAACGATCTAGAGTACAAAGAAGTAACTTCTTACATCTCCCTCCCCGCCGGCGACCATAGGATAATTGCTAAACGCAAAGGCATAGACAATCCGAAAGTTCTCAACTCGAAATTTCCTCTGCGAGAAAGTAAGGAATATACGGTAGTACTGGTGAATGACGATTCTGGGCCCGGTTTACAATGTTCGTTTGTGATAGATACTTGCCCCCCTTCAAATTTACTGGCACAGGTAAGATTTACCGATGTGGTAAATCGTTCTCCCCCTATTGATCTTTCGGTTAAATATGGCCCGATTTTATATTCGAATTTTTCTTTCCTCACCACCGGGAGTTGTGTTTCGATACCGCCCGGTACATATACTGTTCAACTGAAAAATACTTCTTCGGGTGAAAAACTGTTTGGTAAAGAGATCAACTTCGAAAAAGGTTATCGATATGATTTGCTGGCCATCGGGGACTTGTCCACCGGCTCACCAGAGCTAATCAGCTTAAAAAGGATGAATAAGAAGGAAGAAGTACCAAAGGTATTTGGGATCGAGCGCTCCATTCTCCAGTTATTTGGTGCTGGAATTATTGCTTCTCTACTTATTCTTGTACTCGGTCAGTAGTAGCTTTCATTTTTGGGCGAATATGATCTTACATTTCCATCCAGGTCGGTAACTTTCCTGCTGGCTTGAAAATTCCTGTTGTACCCCTAGACTATGGGTGGGCAAGGAAGCGGGAGAACCAATCAATTTAGATATGAGCACTAGAATCCGCATCATTTTTTATCTGATGATGGCCAGCTTTATATTTTTTCGTGAAGTTTTTGTTCCAGTTCTTGGAGAGTTATTGTCGGGGTCTGTTACCTTTCTCTTGCCGTTGACAGTTTTTTTCTTTGTGGGCTAATAGTCTGTCCTATTGGATGCGTCGTCGGGGCCATCGGGACAGTGTATACCTCGACAGGTAAGCACTGATTGATGGATTTCAGTTCTTTCTATTGGAGGGGTGTCGTGCTAAACGTAGGCTTGATTGTAAATCCGATTGCAGGAATGGGTGGATCAGTGGGTCTGAAGGGAACTGATGGGGATATGTATAGAAAGGCAAAAGATCTTGGTGCACAACCAAAGACGCCAAAGAGGACGCGGGATTTTTTGTCTGAAATTACTGAGGTAGAGGACGTTCGCTTTCTGGTTGCCCCTGCCCAGATGGGGGAAGATTACATTCAGGATTTTGGGTTTGATGTCGATGTACTGGGTGATGTCGAGAAAGAGACTACAGCAACAGATACCAAGAAAATTGCCGGAGAGATGGTTGAAAAGGGGATCGACCTTTTGGTTTTTGTGGGAGGCGATGGTACCTGTAGAGATATCCTCGATTCAGTAGGTACGCAAGTGCCTGTCGTGTCGGTTCCTGCCGGGGTGAAGGTTTTTAGCTCGGCGTTTGCGGTTAGCCCCAGAGCCGCCGCGAAGATGGTAGATCGTTTTGTAGAAGGTCCTGACTTAACAAAACAGGAGGTGTTAGATATAGACGAGGATGCGTTTAGAAACGATAAATTGGCTTCCAGATTGTATGGTTATCTTTTGGTTCCAGAGTTGAATCAATACTTACAGGAAGGTAAAGAGGCTTCAGGCACCGACCAGACTTCGGTAAAGAATAAGGAGGAAATAGCGAAGTACGTGGCCGAATCTTTTGAAGAGGATCTCTTGTATTTACTTGGCCCCGGGACTACGCTGGAAGCTATTGCCCAGGAACTGAACGTTGAAAAGACCCTTTTAGGTATCGATGCGGTAAAGGATAGCAGATTGGAACGAAACGACGTTAACGAAAAAGATATACTTGATCTCCTCCAGGAATACAAGAAGGTAAAAATCATTGTTACCCCTATAGGCGGGAATGGCTTTATTTTTGGTAGGGGAAGTAAACAGTTTACCCCGGAAGTCATAAAGAGAGTTGGCCCCGATAACGTTATGATTGTTGGCGATAAAGCCAAGGTAAACGGTCTTCATGCTTTGAGAGTTGACACCGGTGATGCGGAGTTGGATGAGCTTCTTAGCCGTCACGTGAAAGTTATCGTTGGGCGGGACGAAACTATGCTCATGGAGGTACGGAGTTGAAGGAAGTAAGATTGGATAAAAATGAAATGCCCTATCCTCCTCCGAAAGAGGTGACCGGCGCTGCGAAAGAGGCTTCAGAGGATTTACACCGCTACTCGCCTCCCCAAAAGCGCCGATTGCTAAGAGAGCTTATCAGCGATTACGCGAGGGTTCCCGTGAAACATGTAGTTTTAGGGGCGGGGTCGGAGTTTTTACTTCGAGAGGTCATTCAAACCTTTTCAGTAAAGAGAAAAGTTGTCACCATAAGTCCTTCCTTTTTTCCGACACTGGAGGCTGCCAAAAGGTACGGAAAAGAATTGGTAAGAATTCGTCTTACTCCTCCTGAATTTAGGCTTGATGAGGATCTTCTGTTAGAGGAGCTTACTGGGCCATCGTTGGTCATCCTCGACAATCCAAACAACCCCACGGGACAGCTACTTGTGGATGAAGAAACTGTTAAGGCTATTTTAGAATCGGAAGATAGTTTGTTGCTAATCGACGAAGCTTATTACGAATTCTCGGAGGTCACTTTTGCGGGTTTGGTTTCCAAATATCCGAATATCGCTATTACCAGGACATTTGCCAAAGGGTTTTCTTTGGCTGGTGCACGCTTGGGTTATATGCTTGGCGGCGAAGATTTTTTGGAGTATCTAAGTTCGATTTGCACTTTTCTTTCCAAGCCAAGCCTTTTGGCCGGTGTAAAAGCGCTACAGGCTCGCGAGTATGTCCGGGAGAACGTGACTATAATTGTAAAAGAGAGAAGAAAGTTAAAGGAAGGACTTGAAAAGCTTGACGTGGATGTCTATCCGACTGAGACCAACTTTTTACTGTTTCATACTGGGTTATCCGACCTGGGTAGCAAGCTGAAAAGTAAAGGGGTAATTGTTGATGATCTTTCCAACACCTGGTTGCCTGGTTACGTTAGAGTGACTGTCGGTAAACCCGAGGAAAATGGGCTTTTCCTATCGGAAATTGAGGATATGATTTCCACCCTAACTTGAGCGGTTTTGAAACGGGGTGCTGGGTGTACTTTGGCACAAGACACTTTAATAGGTTGTTTCGTTACATTTACCAAAACTTGCCGAGAAAGCCCCGTAGGTTGCTGCGGGGTAATTGACTTCTTGATCACTGTCATTACCACGTTTGGTTCAAAGATCGGTAGTTTGGCATCAAAAAATGGGAGGGTTTATGAAAATTACGATTATTTACGACAATACAGTTTTTGAGGGCAATCTCAAAAGTGATTGGGGCTTTTCAAGTTTAGTAGAGGTCAAGGATAGGAATATACTGTTCGATACCGGCGCAAATGGCTCTATTTTACTCTCAAATATGCGGGAACTGGGAGTGGATCCAGATGAGGTTGACGAAGTGTTCATATCTCATAATCATCATGATCATACTGGTGGCCTGCCTGCTTTTTTGGAGGAGAACAACCAGGTGAAAGTTTGGGCCCCGCCTTCATTTAGGTTTCCCGGGAGTGCGGCTAAAGTTGGAACAATAGAAGGTGCTACCGAACTTCATGATGGGATCTATTCCACTGGAGAACTGGAAAGGATTGAGCAATCGCTCTGTCTTAGGACACAGAAAGGGATCGTGGTTGTTGCTGGTTGTTCCCATCCTAAGATGTCGAGCATATTGGGCAAAGCTTCTGAATTTGGAGAGGTCTACGGAATTATCGGCGGGTTACACGGGACACCAGCCGAAGCCCTGGAAGGTCTGGAGTTAATATGTGCAACTCATTGCACTCAACACAAAGCGGAAATGAGAAAACTCTATCCTGAGCAGTATCTAGAAGGGGGAGCGGGAAGGATTATTGAACTTTAATTAGATCCTGTAAATAAACATAGGTGAAAGATACGGTTAGAACCGGAGAAACAGGTCCGCACCGGCGGTAAGCCCTCCGTAGGGAATATCTACAGTAGAACGAAGTTTCAGGTTAATAAAATTCAAAATCCTCAGCAAACCACCAATTCTAATACTTAGGTAATCGCTACCAAAACTATGGAAATCCAGCTCGCTAATTAGCTTAATGTTGGAATGGAGATTGTAGTCTGTTATTAGGTACGCAGAGGGGAAGAAGTAACCGTAAGCATAGCTTACTACCCAAACGTTTGTGCCAGCATGGAGATTCAGAGTATCATTGACCTTCCAGCTAGCTACCAGGCCAGTTTGTGTGGATACTCCAAGGGGATCAAGTTGCATGGTTATACTTGCCGGTATGGCTAGCTCTGCTTCCCAAAAGCCCTTGAAGGGCAGAGAGTATTTTGCCGTTAAGTTCGGGTTGCCCAGGAAGTTGTTGGCGACGGTAGTTCCAAGTTGAAAGTTATGGCTTAGTCCGTATTCCAGGTAAGCTGTTCTCCATTGATCACGGTAGAAGGGAAGGGATAGATCCCCTATTTTTAGTCCTCCTGGTTGAAGCGTATAAGCTGTTTCCTCATAAATGCCCTCAGTGAGCGGCTTTTTCTGGAAATTTCTTAAGGTATCTTTTTCTTGTAGATTTACTTGGTCTGCAGAAGCTATGGCTGTTATGAAAATGAGTAGGAGAATAGCTGTTGCAAAGATTAGACATTTTTTCAACTTATTCAACCTCCCTCTAAAACTCACGACAGCACATTTTTAGACGTTTCCTTTGGTTTTGTCAACTAGTACCTGAGGGGTTTGATGAATCTCAGTAAGTCCGAAAAGTGAAAGCCGTCAGTTGAAACGGCGATTTCACCGATAGCCACCCTAAAGCTCGACGCTGGTAGTCCCTTCCACCTTCACTGATTCTCCGTAGGGAGTTTCAACGCTAACCGTAACGGATAGGGTGAGTTTTCCGCCATCCCCCCGTAAACGGTCGGGAATCGTCCAAAGTTCGTGTAAATCGTATTCTGTGCCGGGAAGAACTATGTGCGGGGATATCTCTTTATCTCCGACTACGTTTCCTGACTCGTCGGTAATTTCAATTGAGCCCGAGAATTCTTCTTTTCGAATGTGAAGGTTTCCCAGGTTTTTTAATAAGGTTGAGACAAGTAACTTGTCTCCATCATGAACTACTTTCGCTGATAGTTGCTCGATCGAGGGATTAACTTCAAATTCTTTAAACTGATCCCCCGCAAAGATTTCCTCGCTTGGCCGAAGTAAAATCAAGGTAGCTACCCGGGTTGCCACTTTTATATTAGTTCCTTCACACTTGTTTGCTTCTTTTTCCACTGGACTGGCTTGAAACAACGCAGCTACATACCTGCCCCCGAACGGTTCTGTATCCATCGGATACTTTACCTCATAGGTGAATACTCTTGTTTGTTTTGGCTCAAGTACAATCTCCTTCGGTTCGAGGCTTAGGTGCTTTTTTCCGCTGTATGAGTAGTCTTGAGACATGTTTTCAGTCAGGAAAAGTGCTACTCCTTTCTCGTTTGTCCTAAATCCCATTACTTGAGATTCAATTGTCAGTGGCTCCGTTCCGGTGTTTTCTACGTATAGGTTTCCCCTTCCCGAGCCACCAGGTTCTATGGTAAGGTCCAAAAGCAGGGGTGTAACGGATAGGCCGGAGAAGCCAGTAAGGGAAAACGTGGAAACTATGGTTAGGACTAGGATTGTAACAACTACCCGACAGCATATTCTGTTAATCAATGGCCACCTTACGTCAGTGAATGCTTCCGTCTTTTTCGTATTCATGGTTCCTCCCTAAAAAGAGTTCGAGTTGAGGAGTCACATGTAACAGAGCCTCGGTGACGCCTCATTGGCCAGCCCCGGGAAGTTAAGTTTGCATTGAAGCCGTGTAAACGACAGTTGTACATGCTTCCCCTGTGGGCACGGTGAAATCAACAGTTAACTTGTAAGTAATGGGTGTTTCTTCGTTGTTGGTATAACCCTCCTCGCCGGCAAGAATCTGCACTTCTCCGTCGATATTTACAAAGCTTCCCCCTGTGCCTTCACCTTCATCGGGTGCTGTCGAGGCAACAGTAAGGTTTCCGTTTCCGATAAGATCATAGTCTTCGACTTCAAAAGTTCCATAGTCCCCAAGTATGCTATAGGCTGGAGCGTTTGTCTTGACTATAAGTACGTGTCCACCTTGAGCTGTTGGTTGGTCTACAGGATCGACTGACAGGTCAATTGTTTTTGTTTGATTAATTAAAACTAATTTTCCTCCTATCTTCGCATTAACTTTGACAGACTGTTCTCCCTGGGCTATCAGAGGGAGAGTGCTTGCCAGAAAGAAAGCCAAGGTTAGTGATACGACGAGGAATGTAAGTCGTTTTGAATTCATAATTTTCATCTTATCCTCCTCTGTTTATTAAGATGGTCTTCATATTTTCTCTTCTCAGTAATTTGATCAACTATCAACTACTTGTAACCGGCTCCGCATGTAAATGTATGGAGCTGGGTGTTATGTCGTATAAGACGGAGTAATATAAGGTTTCAAGTGGTAGCCCGCCCTCTAAATCCGTTACCACTTTCATTAATACGTCCAGGGTTCCGTTGTTAACGTATTTTTCAAAGGCACAACATCCGAACCCGCCCGCCCGAACTGATTGAAGATTGTGCTTCATGATAACCTCTGCAAGAGGCTCTGTAATTTCACCCCAGAGTGAAATAATTGCATCTACCTCAGTATTGGACAGGTAATCCATAACGGTGTTCTCGGCGTTCTCTGTATTCGGTTCAACCCACAGTATATCGTACTCATGGTGAAACTCTCTTGCTCTATCCAGTAAGCCCTTTTCTCTGGAGTGTGAGTGTCTGTCCTTCTTGGTTACAGAGTCGAGTACCAGTAGCTTGGAGAGAGGCGGTAGGTCTTCCAAAAGGTGATCCGCCAGTTTTTTGCCTTCTTTCCTCCAGTCGTAGCCGACGTAACCCTGACGCGGATTATGTGTCCAATCGTCAAGGCTAAAGCTGATTACTCCTATTTCTGACTCAACTGCTTGGCCTATTGCCTTGTCGAACTTACTTGGATGTCCAATCTCAACTGCTATTCCCGCCGGGGACTTTTCTTTTATTTTTTTGAGTATCTCGACAACTTGTTCACAGTGGTATGGCTTGTTGGGACCAAAGAATCTAACGTCGATGTCAAATTTTTCTGCGGTTGCATTTGCACCGGTAATTAGTTTTTTAACTCTAAGATCATCTAGAGGGTTGCAAAATATATAGACGTAGTCGTCACCTTCGACAGACTTGATCTTCTTTAGAGTATAATCGGGAAGCTGGCTCTCTTCCTTTTGGGCGAGCGCCGCCGAAGGTATCAGAAGGGCAAGCGTTAAGATTACGAAAAGCCCTAATAGAAACCTGGATGACCAAAACTCTTTTTTTCTGTCCGGATATGTACATTTGTTCCGGGTTCTTTTCATTTTAGACCTCCCTGTAATTTTATAAGTGAAACTCCTCGCAATCCCAGGTTACATCGTAACTGCAGCGGTAAAGACGATGGTTGTCTGAGCCTCGCCCTGTGGGACAGAAAAGTCTACATTTAACTGGTAATTAACGGTAGTGATTTCCGAGTTTGTATACCCGGTTTCTCCACTTAAAACCGACATTTCTTCTTCAGGTACCGTCCAATCGTATACGGCGTCTCCTTCATCTGGTGCAACCGAACTAATTCTGAAGTTTTCGTTTCCTATTAGATCGTAACCTGTGTCTGCGACCTCAAAGGCCCCGAAGTTTGCTGTTATTGAGTAGCTACTTACGTTGGTCTTCACCTCAAAAGAACTTGATCCTTCTGCCGTTGGGTTGTCTACCGGATCGACGACCAGCGTGACGGACTCTCCGCTAGTGAGACTAAAAACCAGACGCTGCGCTATCGTCGCACATATCTCGATTTCCTGCTGGCCCTGTCCCGCTTGACCGAAGCCAGTGCTCACTAACCCCAACGTCAAAAGGAGGGACAAAGTCACTGCGAGAGACAATTTTCTAAATCCTGTTGTTCTCATGAATACCTCCTAACTGTATTTTCCGTTAACTTGACCTGCTCCTACAATAGAACTTCTATATTATGATACTATAAAATTTTCACTTCATTTCCCAGTAATTAATACTAAGTCGTAATTATTATTTATATCGGGGATCCTGGCTTGCCGTTGACTGTGTTAAGTACTAATTTGTAGTCGCTTAGTTGAAATTCAAATGCCTACCCAGCCGCAAGATGTTAAAATTCTAGTTCTCCCTGGACGCCGAATTCACTTAGTACGTAATCTTCAAAAAGGTATTCGAACTCGACTTCGTATTGGTCCCACTCGATTACCTGCTCAACGGCGATTTCAAATTCGTCGGGAGAGGATTCTATCTCTAGCTCATTTTCCAGCTCCAGAAATTCAAAGTCGTGTTCAATTTCAAAAGTCAGGTCCATCTCGTTTTCAGTATTTACTTCCAACTCGACTTCTGCTTCAATGTCTTCAAGGCCAGTCATAAGGGCGTATTCAAGTTCAATCTCTCGATCTACAAGTGAAACCTCCAGTTCGAGCCTTTTCCCTTCGTAACCGATAGCTGCTTCACGTATCTCCGCTGTATGATCGATTTCAAACTCCCCAAGTAGAAGGCCCCCAGCGTCCAATGGAACCTCCGCACCCCAGTCCACGACTAGCTCGTCAAATTTCTCGTTTTCGAAGGAGATCTCTATTTCTCTTTCTATTACCGCCTCCCTTTGAAATACGGATTCGTCAAAGCGGAAAAATCTTGGGAACGTCCAAACATCGACCGTTTTTCCTTTGGAATTGATCAAAGCAAGGGGTCTGCTTTCATCTATTAACGCTTTCTTAATTTTAATCTTTTGATTTTGCTCTGGCTGGATTGTCGTGCGCTTGGGGATTTCGTAATAGCTGTCTCCGCTTCGTATTGACCAGCCCATGAGGTTCACCGGATAAGGATGGGGGTTGTGTAGAATTACCTGAGCGAGTTCTGCCTCTTTTTTGGTTAATGGCAGGAGTTCGAGCTTGTAGAAGGTTACCCCTTTATCCTCACTGAATAGCCCGATTCTCCTAACAGTTTCGTTTTCGAGCGAGATGGAGGTTTGAAAGATTTCAAGGAGCATTTCCTCCCAGTAGTTTGGCTGTAGATCTGTGTCTAGTTCTCCGGAAAGTTCCCATACATCCTCGCCTAGCGTAAATTCCACACCACGGACCCTTAACTTACTTGACTGAAAGGAATAGCCGTTTTCTAATTCTATCTCACCCCTCAAGCTTACCCCTGTCGAGAACCTTTTGTAGTATTCGATATACCCAATCCGTTCCTCTTCCTCGATGTCCATCCCTACGTCAAAGTCTGTTTCCGCAATTTCTCCCTCAAAACCGAACTCCAACTCGGGAAATTCGGAAGTCTCGAAGTCGGTTTCTAAGTAAATACTAAGATCTCCTTTGCCGAAGGTTGGGAAAACCTCGAGGTCGAAGTCGGCTTCAGTTACAGTTTCTTCGTCACCTTCCGATTCAGTTGCAATGTCCGCGTCGAAGGTTAAGCTCTCCCCCAATTCGAACTCCAGTGAAAGAGCCGTTCCCGTTTCAAGAATTTCTTCTTCAAAATCTGCGACAATCTCTTGCGCAATTTCACCTTCTAATATCATTGGGGGTTCTGCAACTGCTTGGTTAATGCAAAATGGTTGACAGGCGATGAATAAGACTAGGGCAAAGAAAAGCCATCTCAGGAGTGAAGTCAACCCGTTTTTTAAGAAGCGATAAGATTTGTTCTGCATAAGAGGGTACATACCTATTTTTGCTTAAATTGGTCCGCGACGTTTGTTGTCTGATTAGCCGTTGATGAAATATTGATTGGTCCGCTATTCGGGGGTTATCTATGATGTCTTATGGGCTGTATCATCTTAGTATATTACCGAATGCTTGTAACCTGCATAACCTTTGTCCAACGGCCGGCGGAAGTGTTTTCTATTTCGAGACGTTTAAGGTTATTGAATCACCGGTACGGCTATTCCTCCTTTTTCTTCTGAGTGTGCTGTGGAAAATAAGCCATCTTGACTCCTCTTGAGCTCAAGGTCCTTAAATCCAGCAGCACTGGTGAGTTTATCGATAAGTCTAAAAAGTTGTAGTGCAGTAGTAACTTATCGTCTTCGTCGAGACCTTGATTTTTTATTAGAGGAGTAATTTTGGTAATTTCATTTTTGGATAGATCAAGATATTTTAAGTTGATTAACTCTGAGATAGGTTCAATTTCTGCGATTTTATTGTTTGAGAGGTCAAGGCTTTCCAGATCTTTGAACGCTTTTATTCCTTCAATGACCCGCAGGTGATTATGATTGATGTTCAATTCCCTTAATTTTGGAAGTTCTCCCATGGCGGGGAATTCATGCAGGCCATTGTGTTTGAAGGAGAGAACTTCGAGCTTGGTAAGCTGCCCCAGACCGGTGATGTCGCCTAAGTGAAGGTGGGAGTCAGTGATCTTCAGCACTCGCAGATCCTCCAACTCAAAAATCACGCTCTTGTTCGCGAACGGATCGAGCTTATCAAGGACCAGTTCTTCCAGGTTCTCAGCATGTTGAAGGCCTTTCAAACTCTCTACTTTCTTGGCATTAAGTGATTTCAAGTGCAATAGATCGTAGGTAGTTATCTCCTCTCTGTTCACACCTAATTGATGCGCTATCGCTGCGGCAAGCTCCGGGTCAGGAATAAGTTTTTCGTTTTCATCATTAGGTTGGACTGGGAAACAAACTACTACAACCAAGAGTAGCATACCCAATAAGAGGTACGGACTTTTGTTTTTGAAGTTCATCGCTGGTCTCCCAATAAATATAACAGATGTTGTGTTAAAATGGTAATACCGGGCTGATCCTGGTTTTCAGTTCTCATCAAGAAAAAATCCACATTTTTGGATGGCCCGCATTATGTAGTGGAATCTATGGATCTGAGGTTGACAAATTGTACTACATGGAATATATTATTTTAGGTTAGGTTTTTAATAGAATAGGTATCTTTGAGTTTAGCCTTTTTACAAGGGTAACCCTTCCGAAAGGAAGATACACAAAGCTTCAGACCCTAACGTAATCCTAACAAATAACGCGGGTGGCTGAGCTGCACAAAGGTTATGACAAACTTTCAAATCGGTAATTTTAGGGATAAGCTTCTTTCCTTGTTAGTTTTATCTGTTTTGGTTTCTCTCTTTCTAATCAACCCTTCTCTCTTAGCTATGGGCAGCGAACCAGCGATGGTGCAGGTCACTGCTCGAATACAACCGGCCCAGATAATTGAGACCGGCTGGTCCGATCTGGACTCGTCACGGGAGAAGTTAGTTGCTCCTGTTTCGTTCGGTTCCGAGGCTGAGTTAACCGGTGAAACTCTGAAGAAGACCGTCTCGTTAACGCTTGACCTTGGTAGCAACAAGCCCTGGGCCTTATGGGTGAACCAGGGCAATCTTGAGGAGATAAACGAAAAGCTTAGGAGCGCTGGCTGGTGGCTTGAGAGTGTTTTGCTTGCCTGCAGGGGAAAGCAAAGGGAGATTGAAAAAAAATCTGTCCAAATAGCAAGCGGGCAGAACGGAAGTTTCAAGGTCAAGATATCCTGTCAGTTTATTCTTGAGAAATTAACCAACCGAAGTCCTGTGGACTCTGACTTAGATCAAATAAGAAGTCTTTTGGTATTTCGGATAAGTTAAACCTGTTCAGTAGCTCAGGGCTGACTGAGCAACCAGAACATTTTACGTCCTTTAGTTGTCTTAGCTTTCCACTTGTCTATCTCAAAAACCCATAATTCCGGTATATGGTAATTTCCGGGCGCAAGGACACACTAAGAGATAACAGTGCCTTTACACTAGCAGCCCCCGTGCCCGGATGGTACTAAGCGTGCTATCGTTTACTCAACCACCGCAAAGTCTGCGTCCAAAACTTCGAATAATAATCCCATTCGACAAAATCTATCCCCCAGTGTGGGGCAAGATCGGAAGCAAATGCCATGGACCTGCCGTCTCCATAGGACCAGATAGTTATGAATGGATCCCCCTCGTTTGCCTCAGCCAGGACGGTAGATCCTTCTTTCGCCTCCAGGCTCTGGTAACCGAGGAAAGCTGGCCAATCTGCAGGGATTCCCTCAAGTATTTCGTGATCGGGATTTGTTACCTTTGGCTTCATACCTTCAGTTTTTTCTACCCTGTCATCTAGTTTGCTGATGTTCACCGGTAAAAGCTCCTCGATTTCTGAACCATGGTAGTTGCCCTTTCCTTGAAATCCCTGATAGCAGACGTATCCACCGGCCATGACAAAGCCACCACCGTCGTGAACGAACTTCCTAATCATCTCTAATCTATCAGGTCCCATTGGCATCGTGAACATGTCGGAGTACATGGTTAACGTATTTCTCCCCGTGTCACTGACTATTAGCACGTCGTAGGCGTTGAGTTCTTCCTGTTTCTCCGGAAAGCTTCTAAGTATGTCGTGATTGGGTATGTGATCAATTTCGATGTCATCTACGTCCTGTAAAGCTTCCTTCAGGTATACTGAGTAGTCGTCGAATCCTCCGAGCTTTACGACGTCAAATCCTTTGGTATGTATTTTTGTTACCGCCCAGGTTTCACCAAGAAAAAGTACTTTGATTGATTTGTTATTCATAAAAACCTCCAATTAAAAAATCTATTATTCTTTCACAGAGCCTAGCAATAAGCCCTTGATTACTAGTCGCAGAAAGAAAATGTAAATTAACAACACGGGAACAATCGAGATAAAAGCGCCGGCCATGTGGACGTTCCACGCTGCAACAGTTGTACCTTTTAAATTAGCTACTGCTACAGTGACCGGCTGAGATGCTGTACCGGAAGTCAAAGTTAAGCCAAAGAGAAATTCGTTCCATATATTTGTGAATTGAAATATACCCACCACCGCAAATCCAGGCAGGGAAAGTGGCAAAATGATTCTTGTAAAGATATTGAACACCGATGCTCCGTCTATTTGTGCTATCTCGATAAGAGATTGCGGTATAGGGTCGATGTAATTGTAGAAGAGAAGAGTAGTAATGGGCATACCATATGCAGTATGGGTAAGGATAAGTCCAAAAACGGTATTGTACAACCCCAATCTTCCTATGAACTTCACCAGAGGAATGAGTATTGATTGGGGGGCAATGTAAAACCCGGCAATTATCAGAAAAAAGAGAATGTTTGAGCCTCTAAACTTGTATTTTGAAAATATGTACCCACTCATACAGCCGAAGATTGAGGATAGAGCCGTGGCGGATAAAGCCATGATTATGCTGTTTTGGAAAGACTTTTTTATTCTTCCAAAGGCTTTCTCGTACGCGGCTAGTGTGGGGTTTTTTACGGGACTTACCGGCGACGTAATCAGTTCTTGCTCGGATTTCAGTGAAGTGTTGATCAAACTGTAGATGGGTAGTAAGTAAAATAATGAAAGCCCCAGTAATAGCATGTAAATGCTGGCCCGGGCGGAAGTGCTCATTTCTTCGAAGTTCATGTTGTATCTTTCCTCATCTTTACCACAAATGGAATTACAATTAGGGCGGAAAGAATAAACATGACGAAACCGATTGCCGCCCCATCGGCAAATTGGTTTCTGTTAAAAGCGACTCGCCACATGTAAGTAGCAAGCAACTCTGATGAGTAGCCGGGTCCACCGCCGGTGGTCAGCCAGACCAAATCAAATACCCTTAAGGCGTACATCAAAAGCAAGAAGAGTATGGTGAAAGTCGGTACCTTCTGCAGCGGGACGATGACCCGAGAGTATTTCTGAAATGTAGATGCCCCGTCTACATCGGCGGCTTCAAGTAACTCCCTCCTAACGCCCGAGATACCGGCAAAATAGACAAGCGTGGCGAAACCGGAGAACTGCCATACGTAAATAATTACCAGACCCAGTAGCGATTGACTACTGGATGTCAGCCAGGGTTGTGTTAAAGCACCAAGCCC
>Ga0102934_1000995_pt1 | contig 19607 bp, 17 predicted proteins | sample SalPonR2_A_D1_MG_FD_78175 | JGI IMG/M metagenome (GOLD analysis project Ga0102934, IMG submission 78175) | Salt pond soil microbial communities from South San Francisco under conditions of wetland restoration - Salt Pond MetaG R2_A_D1_MG | ecosystem: Environmental > Aquatic > Marine > Intertidal... | reverse complement strand
CTCCGCAGGCGGCCAGAGTCAGCGCTGCAGCAGCAAGCATGCTGGCTGCGAACGTAACGCGAGACTTTCGCATTCTGTTGCCTCTTTTCGTTGGTTTCATCTGGTCAGCCACCGGCGGTGGCACGCCCCCCTGAAGCGCTAACTTCCTGGGGATTTCGCCCGGCCTTGACGCAAAGTCCGAAGACTTCCCGCCACCGAGCGAAGACTGTTGGGATCGGTAGTCACGGCGACGAGCAAGATGACGCCGATGAAGATCTGCTGCACCGGTACCTGGACCCCGGACAGGGTCAAGGCGACCTGCAAGATGCCCAGGGCAGCAGCACCGATCAGTGTTCCGACGATCGATCCTCGACCGCCCTTGAGGTAGTTGCCGCCGATGATGGCGGCAGCGAAGCTGGCGAGCAGCACCGTCGAGCCGGCGGTCGGATCGGCGGTGGTGCGCTCCAGGGTGTTGATGACACCGGCCAGCGAAGCCACGAAACCGGAGATCATGAAACCGGTGAAGATGCGACGAGTTACCGGAATGCCGGCATCTCGTGCGGCCTGCCGGTTGCCACCGACCGCGAAGAACTCCCGGCCCGCCTTCACCCGCGAGATGAATACCTGAATCGCGATGAAGACGAGGATGAAGATCAAGATGCGGGGGGTCAGCGGACCGATCAGCGGTTGACCGAAGGCGATACCTGCGTCTTTGTTGGTCAAGCTCACCGGTGCTTCATCGGATATGACGAAGGCCAAGCCTCGTAAGGCGAAGAGCATGCCGAGCGTCGCGATGAAGGAGTTGATTCCCACCACCGAGACGAAGAACGCGTTGATAACTCCAACGATGAGTCCCGTCGCGAGCGCCGCAAGGATCCCGAGCGTGAGATCGGGAATGCTGGCCATGATCACACCCGAGACAGCCAGCGTGCTGGCAACGCTCAGGTCGAGTTCGCCCATCAAGATGACGACGGTCAGGCCAAGAGCCACCAGGCCAACGAGTGCGATGCGTCCAAGGGTCACTTGGTAGGCGGTGAATACCAGCGGTTCCAGCAGCGCCACCACAACGACGATGACCGCAAGCAGAGCCAACCCGCGGCCTTCGGTGCGGCGGGAGGCCACGGTGCGGATACGCCCCCACAAGCCCTCTTGGGCGGCGGCACCTAGGGAAATGGTTTGGGTCTGGCTCATCGTTTCGACACCTTCCGGCCGAGGGCGTCGATAGAGACCGCCAACACGATCAGCACTCCTAGCGCCACCTGCTGGTAGCCGAAGCCGATACCGAACAGCACCAGGATGTTGGTCAGCACGCTGACGAAGATCACACCGAGGAACGTTCGGTAGATGCTGCCGCGACCGCCGAACACGCTCGTGCCGCCGACGATGATCGCCGCGAGTGCTTCGAACTCATATCCGACACCGTCGTTGGAGACAGCGGTGTTGGAGAAGGCCGCTAGGACGAAACCACCGATCATGGCTGCGACGGCAGTCACCAGGAAGGCCCCGATGATGACGAGGGAGGTGTTGGTGCCGCCAAGCCTCGTGGCTTGCTCATTGACGCCGAAGGACTTCACCAGGAAGCCGAAGTTCGTGCGATTCAGGAGCAAGCTCAGCAGGATCGTCATGATGATCAAGACGATCGCGGAGTACGGGACTGGCCCGATCTTGCCCAAGCCGAAGGCGCGGATCGGACCGTCCGGAGGACCGAAGAAGATCGAGCCGCCGGAGAAGAACCTCAAGAGCCCCAGACCGATGAACGTGGTGGACAAGGTGACGATGACCGCGTTGGCTTTGAAGACACCAACGGCGGTTCCGTTCACCAGCGCGAACAAGCACGCCGCCGCGAGGGCAGCCAGAATCGCGAGTGGTATGCCATAGGAGTTGCTGACCGCGATCAAGATGACACCGGCGGTGGCCACCTGGGCAACCACCGAAAGGTCGAGGTAGTTGCCGCTGATCACGACGAAGGTCATCCCCACGGCGACGATCCCGATCGGTGCGGCGCGGTGGAAGACGTCGGTGATGTTGATCAACGACGCGAACCCATCCACGAAGATCAGCGCAAAAATAATGAGGACCGCGGTGAAGATGAAGATCCCGTTCTCGGAGATCCACGTCAGAACCCGTGCAGCTTGTCGCTCTTCGACAACCGCCACCTGCTGCTTGTCTTCTACGACTGTGGTCTCGGACATCAAGCGCTCACCTCCGATTCGCCGGAGGCCAGCGACATGACCGATTTCTCATTGGCGTCTTCGCGGCCGAGGGTTCCGGTGATGCGCCCATCGCGCATCACGTGGATGACATCGGAGAGTTCAAGGAGCTCCGGTAGGTCCGAACTGACAACGAGGACCGCGGTTCCCTGATCGGCGATGTCCTTCACCAACCGGTGAATCTCGGCTTTGGCACCAACATCGACCCCGCGGGTGGGCTCGTCGAGGACGATGAAGTCCGGTCGACGACCAAGCCACTTGGCCAACACGATCTTCTGCTGGTTGCCGCCGCTGTACTGGCCGGCCTCCCTGGAGATCTCCGGCGGCCGTAGACCCACCTTGTCGGAGAGTTGCTGAGCGACTTCCTTGATCTTCCCGCTGAGCATGAAGCCCGCCTTCGCTAGTTGCTTGCGGTTGGGAAGGCGGATGTTGTCGGTCACGGTCATGGTCAACGCCAGACCATCGGTGCGCCGTTCCTCGGGAACGTAGGCAACACCGGCTCGCACCGACGACTGATAGGTCGACAAGGTCGATGTCTTGCCGCCGACGGTGAGGGTGACCATGCCTGCCGAGCGATTGTCGGCTCCGATGATGGCGCGGACCAACTCAGAGCGACCCGCACCCACCAGCCCACCGAGCCCGACGATCTCACCGGCGCGTACTTGCAGATCGACGTTGTTGACTCCGGCCGCCACGATGCCCTCGGCACGCAGAACAACCTCGCCAGGCTCCGCATCCCGGTGCGTCGCGAGGTCGCGCTTGAGTTCGCGGCCGACCATCTGATCGACGACCTGCTCGGGCGTGATGTCGGCGATGGGAGTGGTGATCACCTGCTTGCCGTCCCGCAGGATCGTGACGTTGGTGCAGATGCGGAACACCTCGGGAATGCGATGGGAGATGTAGGCAATCGCCATTCCGCCTGCCGCCAGGCGCTCGAGCATGGCGAGCAGATAGTCGGTCTCGGCAGGTGTCAGCGTGGCGGTCGGCTCGTCCAAGATGAGCACCCGCGGCTTGCGCGCAACAGCGCGAGCAATCTCGACGAATTGGCGCAGGGCCACCGACAGTCGCTTCACCCGCTCGTCGAGGTCGACGCTCACCCCGATCTCTTCGAGGGCGTCGGCTGCGATCTGCTTGAGTTCCTTGTATTCGGTGAATCCGGCCTTGGTGGGAAACGCTCCCAGCAGGATGTTCTCCGCCACGGTCATCTCCGGCACCAGGCTCAATTCCTGATGCACCAGGGCGATACCGGCATCGATAGCCGATCGCGTACCGCGGGCCAGGACCTGGCCGTCGACGCGAACCTCGCCTTCGTCGGGATCCAAGATCCCGGCCAGAACGCGCATCAGCGTGGACTTGCCAGCGCCATTCTCACCCACCACAGCGTGGATTTCTCCGGGCCGCACCGCCAAGCTGACATCGTCGACGGCAATTGCTCCGCCGAACCGCTTGACGATGTGGTCCGCTTCAATCAGCGGTGGTGCTCCTCCACTACCGGCACTTCCCACACGATCTCCCTCGCCTCGCACCCCGCGGCCGTGGCATCGGCCAAGGTGTTCTGTGTGAGTGTGCATTAGTTCACGGCAAAGACAAGGCTTGTAACCTTTTCGTTATCTGTTGGTGTACACAGCCGATGCACGATCGTGACCTGAGTTGCGTCTTCGGACCCGCCCTTCCTCACGAAAATCTGGGCTGGCCAGGGATATCGGACCGTCTACGCGGGTAACTTCGCGAAAACGTGTTCACAAGATGGTGACCGGTGTGTAATGTCCTGCCGAACACCAACGGGGCGTCTTTCCGCCGCGGGGAGCAGTTCGGCACAGCTCGTCATAGTTCGACAATCACATTCACGGAAAAGGGGTTCTTCGATGGACACGACTCGACTGGTGGGCAAGAACATCCTCATCACCGGTGCTGCGCAAGGGATGGGTGCGGCTATCGCACGGGACTACGCCGCCCAGGGTGCGAATGTCTGCCTCGGCGACGTCAACACCGACGGGGTGGACCAGGTGGTGGCCGAGATCAACGCCGCCGGGGGCGGTCGCGCCATCGGTGTTCGCCTCGACGTGACAAGTGAAGAGGAAGCGCAAGCCGCCGTCGATGCAACCGTGGAAGCCTTCGGCGAAATCAACGTCATCGTGAACAACGCCGGCATCAACAAGCCGCTGTTCTTCGAGGACATCACCCGGGAGAACTGGGACAAGATCATGGACGTCAACGCCTGGGGCACCCTCAACTGCATGCAGAAGGCGGCCAACCAGATGATCGCCCAGGGCAAGCGCGACTACCCGTACAAGATCATCAACGTCGGCTCGATCCTCTCGCGCGATGCCTTCGATGACGTAGTCGTCTACTCCGCCAGCAAGCACGCGGTACTGGCCATGATCAAGGGCGGCGCCAAGGCTCTCGTCGACCACAACATCACGGTGAATGGCTACGGACCGGGTGTCGTACGAACCGAACTGTGGGAGCAACTCGACAAGGATCTGGTGGCTATCGGCAAGTTCGATAAGGAAGGCGAGAGCATGGATTCCCTCGCCGAGAACATGATCTTGATGAAGCGGTACTCCTACCCCGAGGACGTCACCGGCACCGCGTCGTTCTTGGCCAGCCCGGACAGCGATTACATGACCGGACAGCTCATCATGATCGACGGCGGCATGGTCCTGCACTAAAGCGCTCAGCACCCTTGTACGCGGCGAAGACTGTTCACCCCAGGCCGCGGTGTAGGTTCTGAGGCGTTCGCAAGGAGGACACAGTGACATCCGTCGAGGCTGGACAAGCTCTCCCCGCAGATGCCCAACCGTCGCCCGACGGTGATCACGAGTGGATCGTTGTCGGTGGTCGCATCCGCGAGGCACGCACCACAGCGGGGATCAGCGTTCGCGAACTCGCCCGCCGCATTGACGTGTCACCGAGCCACGTATCCCAAGTAGAGCGTGGCTTGGCTGCCTTCAGCGTCCGGGCGCTGTACAACGTGGTCAGCGAATTGGGTATCCAGATGGATAGCTTGTTCGACGACGCACCCAAGGCCGGGGCGGAAACCCTGCCGGTCGAAGTGCCGCAACGGCCGCGGGACGAGCAGACACCGTTGGACACCTCTGGAGTCGTGCTGCGCGCCGCCCAACGGCCCACCATCAAATTGAAGGCCGGGCCGCGGTGGGAACGGCTCACCGCGCACGCGGAAGAGGGATGCGAATTCCTCAGTGTCGTCTATCAGCCGAACCCGTCTGGAGAACCACCGGAGGACTTCATCCGGCACAGCGGGCGCGAATACGGAGTCGTGATGTCGGGGGAACTGAATGTGCAGGTCGGCTTCGGCCAGGCCACGCTCGGGCCAGGTGATTCGATCGCGTTCGATTCCAGCGTGCCGCACCGCTTTTGGAATGCCGGTGACTCCGAGACCCGCTGCGTGTGGTTCGTCATGAACGACGAAGGCTCCGACGGCGTCCACCAGCACAGTTGATCCGGTAGCCAGACTGCTGGCCCGACTATGACCAGGCCGCTATCCCCTACTGTCGCCGCGTGAGCAAGGCTGCTACCCGAACGACACCCACCACGGTCGGCTACATCCTCGCCGTGGTCGCAGGCATCGTCACAGCGATCCAATCCCGCGTGAACGGTGGTCTCGCCGACTTCCTGGGCAGTGGCACCAGCGCCGCGTTGGTCAACTTCACCGTCGGTCTGGTCATCATCACTGCACTGGTCGCCAGTGTCCGCCGATCCCGGGATGGCGTCGTCGCTGTATTGCGTGCTTTGCGCAATCGCACGTTGCCGTGGTGGGCGTTGATCGGCGGGGTGTTCGGCGCGTTCTTCATCGCAATCCAAGCGACCTCCGTTCCGGTCATCGGCGTTGCGCTGTTCTCCGTCGCGTTGGTCTCTGGACAGACCGTCAGTTCGCTACTCGTCGACAGACTGGGGATCGGCACCCATCAAGGTGTGCCCGTTACTGCGCCCAGGATCGTCGGTGCCGTTGGTGCTGCCCTCGCGGTGCTCATTGCAGTTTCGGATCGGTGGAGCAATCAAGCCGGCGGCTTTTGGCTTTTGATCGTGTTGTCGTTCCTCGCCGGCGTACTCGTCGCAATGCAGCAGGCGGTCAACGGCCGGGTCTCCATGACAGCACGCAGCGCTCCGGCGGCGACACTCGGCAACTTCTCGATCGGCGCCATCACGTTGTTGATCGTCGTCACGGCCACGGGAGGCTTCACCGGGGGAGCCAGTCCGGTCAACACCTCCGGGCCAGCGTGGGCCTACCTCGGTGGAGTGCTCGGCGTGACCTTCATCGGCATCTCCGCGTTCACCGTTCCGATCTTGGGCGTGTTGTCCTTCGCGCTTGTCGTGATCGCGGCACAACTTGCAGGCGCCATCGTGCTGGACCTGATCTGGCCGGCGACCGCCCAACCGATCACGCTGCCGGTAATTGCCGGCGCACTACTGGCGGCCTTGGCCGCCTTTATCGGACGTCGGCGCGCAACGTCCTCGTGAATCCCGTCAGCGAACGATGCGAGCGGGGTTCTCCATGGCATCGATGAAGACCTGCATCCAGCGGGCAGCAACCGCGCCATCGATGGGGCGGTGGTCAACGGACAGGGAGAACTGCACGGTTGTGCCAACAACCACATTGCCGTCGCGGACAACGGGCTGTTGCTGCGCTGCACCGACCGCAAGGATGGTGGACTGCGGTGGGTTGATGATGGCGTCGAAGCCTTCCGTTCCGAACATCCCCAAGTTGGACACACTCGTGCTACCGCCTTCGAGTTCGGTTTGTCGGAGCGTGCCCTCCTTCGCCCGCGCAGCGAAGTCCTTGGTGATGAGCGCAAGTTGACCCAGACTCAAGGAACCCACATCGCGCACGACGGGAGTGACCAGACCGGTTTCCGTGGCAATGGCAACGGAAATATCCACCGTGTCGAATGCGCGCACAGCCTCCTGCGTCCAGATGACATTTGCTTCGGGAACCTTGGAGTGGGCGTAGGCGACGGCCTTGATGATGAAGTCATTGACCGAGATCCGGTTGTCCTCGCCCTCATTCATCTGCGCCCGCATCGCGAGCAGATCGTCGACCACGGCGGTTCCGCGCAAGTAGAAGTGCGGAACCGTGGACTTGCTCTCCGTGAGGCGGTTAGCGATCGCCTTGCGCAGCCGGGTGTGCGGGATCTCGCGGTAACCAGCCGCCGATCCGGTAGCCGGGGCGCTCGCTGGTGCTTGCGAAGGCGCGGCTGAAACTCCGGCTGGCACTGACACTCCGGACGCGATCGCCGCTTCCACATCGCGACGACGGATGCGTCCGCCTGGACCGGATCCAACAAGGACTTCAAGGCCTATCCCCGCCTCCCGAGCCATGCGTCGGGCGATGGGGCTGGCGAAGATGCGTTCACCGTTCGAAGTCGGGGCGATCGGCGTCGATTGAACGGCAGGTTCCGGGGTGGGCGCCGCAGTGGGCGCCGCAGCGGGTGCAGGTGCCGGCTCGCTGGTACCCGCGGCAGTTGGCTCCGGTTGAGGTTCGGTCAAGGTACCCGTCGAGACGCCCAATTCGGCGGCGGCCGCAGCTGGGTCGGCCACCTGTTCACCGGGCTGCGCCCACACGGCGATCGGCTCGCCGGTGGCCACCTCCTGGCCGGCTTCGGCTAGCAGGTGCACGAGCGAACCGGCGGCTTCGGCCTCCATGTCGACAACGGCCTTGTCGGTTTCCAGCACCGCGATTACTTCACCCGCGGCGTACTCCTGACCGACGGGAACCTGCCAGGCTGACAGGACGGCACTGGTCGAACCGGTCGCGACTTCTGGCATCCGCAGCAACTCAGGCATCGAGGATCTCCTTGAGTGCGACGGTCACTTCTTCGGACTGGGCGATCGCGGCGCGCTCGAGCACCTTGCTGATGCTCGGCGACGCTTCCCTTCCGGTCACCCGCTGCACGGGTTGATCGAGCCAGTCGAAGAGTCGTCGTTGGATCTCATCGGCCAGCCAGCCGCCGTAGGAAGTACCGCGCGCCCCTTGCTCGGCGATCAAGACGTTATTCGTCTTGCGCACGCTCGCCTCGATCGTCTCCCAGTCCAAACTCGCGCGGTCGAGCCAGCGCAGGTCGATCACATCCGCATCTGTACCGAGACCGTCGACGGCTTCGAGTACGTATTGCGTCATCGCTAGGTAGGTGATGATGGTGACGTCGTTTCCGGTTCGGCGCAGCGCTGCCTTACCGACGGGGAGCAGGTAGTCCAGGTCATCACCCGGTCCTGGACCCATGGAGTTGTAGAGGTCGACATGCTCGAGGACCACCACCGGGTCATCGCAGGCCAGCGCAGTATTCATCAGCCCGACATAGTCATACGGGGTTGATGGCGCCACGATCCGCCAGCCTGGGTTGGTCGCCAACACACCGGCGGGATCCATCGAGTGCTGCGAGCCGTATCCCGTGCCTTGCGCCACCTTGCTGCGCAGGACGACCGGGACGGGGCTGGTACCGCCGAACATGTGTCGCGCCTTACCAATTTGATTAAAGAGTTGATCGGCGGCCACCCACATGAAGTCTGCGTACATGAACTCCACAACCGGGCGGAAGCGACCGTCGAGTGCCACCCCGCCGGCCAGACCGGTGAAGGCGTTCTCACTGATCGGGGTGCCCAGCACGCGATCGGGGAAGGCTTCCTTTAGACCGCGCGTTGCGCCATTCGTGCCGCCGTTCAGTCGGTGGATGTCTTCGCCCATCAGCACGATGCGCTCGTCGGTTTCCATCCGACGGGTCATCACACCGGCTACGGCCTCGATGAATTTCACGTCCTCGTGCGCCGATGGCGCCGGTTCCACTGTGACGAGGGGCAATCCTTCGAGTTCGCTGAGGTCACCGCGCACGCCCACATCGGCGAACGCCGGATCGGGCCACTCGTCCTCACGGATGCGACGCTCGCCCGGCTTTCCGCCTGGTAGCGGCTCGGTCAGTTCGCCGGCGAGTTCGGCCATCAGTTCCTTGGCCCGCTGGGTTGCGGACTCCACTTGCTCGGCGGTCAGCAGCCCGCGACGAACCAGGTGGGAGGCGACCTGTTCGATCGGATCGCGGGCCCGCCACTGTGCTTCCTCCTCCTTGCTGCGGTAACGGAAGGCGCTGCCCGGGAAGGGACCGTTTTGGTGGAAGTACCGGTAGACGTCGGCTTCCACCACAGTTGGTCCCTGGCCGGTGCGCATGTGCTCGACGGCTTCACGCATCGTCAGGTACACCGACAGCGGGTTCATGCCATCCACCCGCCAACTGGCAATACCGAAGCCCGGCCCGCGTCCGGAGAGTCGGGGATCACCCGTCGCCTCTTCCACGTGGGTCGACACTGCGTACTGGTTGTTCTCCACGAAGAAGCACAACGGGACATCCCACGCAGCCGTCAGGTTGAACGTCTCCAAAGTGGAGCCGATGTTCGCGGCGCCGTCGCCGAAATAGGTGACCGCAACGTTGTCGGTACCGGCGTGCTTGTGCGCCCACGCTGAACCCGCCGCGAGTGGAACTCCCCCGCCCACAATCGCGTTGGTCCCGATCGCTCCGGCTTCCTCCCACTGCAAGTGCATAGAGCCACCACGGCCGTGGCTGAACCCGCGGTCGAGTCCGCAGATCTCGGCGAGGGTGGTCAGCATTGCCTGGCGGACATCTTCAGGCCACTGCGCGGTGGGATCCAAGCCTTCGGGTGCGAGGTAGTGCAAGACCTTGGCCAGGAACTGGTGGTGTCCGCGGTGCGAGCCGTTCACAGTGTCCGCGGAATTCAGAGCCAGCACCGAACCGACCGCGGCGCCTTCTTGTCCGATGCTGGAGTGGGCCGGACCGTGGACCAAGCCGGCGGCGGCCATCTCGAGCACCTGCTCTTCGAAGGTGCGGATCAGCACCATCTGGGCGAACATCGCGGTGAGTAGTCCCGCGGGGGCGGCGTCCCAGTCCGCTTCCTCGGCGTCGAGTTGGATCCAGGGGGCCGAGGGATGCAGGTCGTGGCGCTGAGTCATAGCCGGGACGATGGCAGAAATTGGATCCAATCTCAAGTGAAATTCCAAGATTTTCCAATTTTTGGCGGGCCTTTCGCCTAGATTGGATCCAGAACACCTATCAGGGAGACATCATGGCGATACCCGGGCTGCAGCGGCTGGACCACATCGGCTTCACCGTGCCGGATTTGGCCCAGGCGGACCGCTTCTTGGTGGATGTCCTGGGTTGTGAGTACATGTACAAACTCGGCCCCTTCGTCCACCCGGACACGGACTGGATGCGCGAGCACCTCGACGTCCACCCCCGCGCGGTGATGCGCGAGTTGCACTTCTACCGACTCGGCGGTCAGGCGGTCTTCGAGGTCTTCGAGTGGCAGGCACCCGAGCAGCACGCCGAGGTTCCCCGCAACAGCGATGTCGGTGGTCATCACGTGGCGGTGTACGTCGAGGACCTCGATGCGGCCATCGCCTACCTCGAGTATCACGATGTCGAGATCCTCAGTACTCCCACGTCAAGCAAGAGCGCCAGCGAAGGTCAACGCTGGGTCTACTTCAAGGCGCCATGGGGGATGTACTTCGAGTTGTGCAGCTACCCCGATGGCAAGGCCTTCGACCATCATCCGGAACTATTCGACTGACATGACCGAAGCGCCCGCTAGTACAACAGGCCGCATCCTCAGTTCCCTGCGTGCGGAGATCCTCAGTGGCGCGATCGGTCCAGGTGAGCGCCTTCGTCAAGAGGACATCGCCGAAAGACTCGGCGGCAGCAGGCTTCCGGTGCGCGAGGCGCTTCGCACTCTGGCGGCCGAAGGTCTCGTCGAGATCGAAGCCAACAAGGGTGCCCGCGTACCCGTGCTGGACCGCGATGAAGTCCAAACGTTGTACCGAATGCGCGAGCGTTTGGAGCCCCTGGCGCTGTCCACGAGCTTGCCCCGGCTCACAACACAAGATCTCGACGCCGTGGAAGCCATCCAAGAACGCATCGAAGCCGGCGTGGACGTCATCGACTTCCTGACCCTCGACCGCGAGCTGCACATGCTCACCTACACCGGCTGCACCGACGAGCAATTGATGGCAACGATCGAGCGATTGTGGAACTCCACGCAGCACTATCGGCGTGCCTTCATGGAATCGGGCGGGCCGGGCCGGGCCTGGGTCATCAACGCCGAACACCGGCTGCTGCTCGACGCCCTGCGGCAGGGTGATTCCGAGGGAGCCGAGTTGCATCTGCTGGGCCACATCCGCCGGACCCGGCGGGAACTTTCCTCCGCCCCGCATCTTTTCGCTGACCACTGATCCGTCGGCTGCTTGGCAGTCGCCTGCGGCTGTGCCACGCTCACCCCATGGCAGCGATCACCCTCGATGGGAAAGCAACCGCAGCGCGGGTCAAGGCCGAACTGGCCGAACGGGTCAAGGTGCTCAAGGCATCGGGCATCCAACCTGGTCTGGGCACAGTGCTCGTCGGTGATGACCCCGGTTCCCACGCCTACGTGGGTGGCAAGCACAAGGACTGCGCCGAGGTCGGCATCGCCTCGATCCGGGTTGACCTTCCCGCCGACACCAGCCAAGCCGAACTCGAAGCCGAGATCGATCGCCTCAACAACGATCCATCGGTGACCGGGTACATCGTGCAACTGCCGCTGCCCAAGCACCTCGATGCGAACCGGGTGCTGGAGTTGATGGATCCATCCAAGGATGCCGACGGCCTGCACCCGATGAACCTCGGTCGACTCGTGCTCGGAATCGACGCCCCACTGCCGTGCACTCCCCGAGGCATCGTGGAATTGCTCCGCGCCTACGACGTCCCCATCAACGGCGCTCACGCAGTAGTGATCGGTCGTGGCGTGACCGTCGGTCGACCGCTAGGGCTGCTCCTGACTCGGCGCAGCGAGAACGCCACGGTGACCCTCTGCCATACCGGCACGGCCGACACATCCGCGGAGATCGCCCGGGCGGACATCGTCGTTGCGGCAGCCGGCGTCCCCGGGATGGTGCGAGCTCAGGACGTCAAGCCCGGCGCCGCTGTGCTCGACGTCGGCATCACCCGCACCGACGAAGGGCTCGTGGGAGACGTCGCCAAGGATGTGGTCGATGTAGCCGGCTTCGTCGCACCGATGCCCGGAGGGACCGGACCGATGACTCGCGCGATGTTGCTGGCCAACGTCGTCGAGGCCGCCGAGAACTCCGCGTCCTGAGCCACCAAATGCCGAACGACGACACCACGAGCGAGAAGCCCGACAACGTCCGCGACCTGCGAGATAGCCGTTGGTGGCACCAGTGGCCGATTGCCGTGGTGTTGCTCGGTGTCGTCATCGCCCTCGGGCTCGTCGGTTTCGATTACTTCCGTCGCGGCGCTGTCGTTCTTGCCGGGAGCGTCCTGCTGGCGGCTTTCCTGCGCCTGCTGCTACCGGATCGGGAAGCCGGACTACTCGTTGTGCGATCCCGCCGGGTCGATGTCGCTGTCCTAGGCACGCTCGGAGTGCTTCTCGCGGTATTCGCCTTCTGGGTTCCACCACCTCGATAATCGGTCGCTGATCCCCCGTTGATCCCCCGCCGCCCGCCCGGCGGGCTCCCCACTCCACGCAGCAGGTATCTTGACGTCAAGATTTCTTCCCCCTGACTGCGGAGGACTCCCCATGGCACGAAGCGGCAAGGTGACAGTGGTCGGCGCCGGTTTCTACGGCTCCACGACGGCACTGCGATTGGCCGAATACGACATCTTCGAAACGGTCGTTCTCACCGATGTGGTGGACGGCAAAGCCGAAGGACTCGCGCTGGATATGAATCAGTCCCGGTGGGTCGAAGGTTTCGAGACGAAGCTGGTCGGTCAGACCACCGGACCCAATGGCGAGGGATACGAGGCGATCGCCGGGTCCGAGATCGTCATCATCACCGCGGGACTGCCGCGCAAGCCCGGCATGAGCCGCATGGATTTGATCGAGACCAACGCGAAGATCATGCGCCAGGTCGCAGAGAACGTCGCCAAGTACGCACCCGAGTGCGTGGTCATCAACGTGGCCAACCCGCTCGATGAGATGACTGCGCTCGCGCAGATCGTCACGCAGTTCCCGCACAACCGAGTCCTCGGCCAGGCGGGCATGCTCGACACCGCGCGCTTCACACACTTCGTGGCCGAGGAGCTCGACGTTCCTGTCGGCTCGGTCAAGACGCTGACCCTGGGATCCCACGGCGACACCATGGTTCCGGTCGCGTCGGTCTGCGCTGTCGATGGCAAGCCGCTCACCGAACTTGTCTCCGCGGAGAAGGTCGACGAACTCGTCGAGCGCACCCGCAACGGTGGTGCCGAGATCGTCGGGCTACTCAAGACCGGATCGGCGTACTACGCCCCCTCGGCGGCTGCGGCTCGGATGGCACGGGCGGTGCACGAGGATTCCGGCACCGTGATGCCGGTGTGCGCATGGGTAGACGGCGAATACGGACTGTCCGGCGCCTACCTCGGGGTCGAGGCCGAACTCGGCAAGCAAGGCATCCGCAAGGTGATCGAGACCCCGATGACCGCCGACGAGAAGGCCCTGCTGGAGCAGGCATACGAAGCCGTCAAGGCCAAGCAGGCCGACGTCAAGGATCTGTGAGGAGACACGTGTCGAAGATCAAGGTCGAGAACCCCGTCGTCGAACTCGACGGCGATGAAATGACCCGCATCATCTGGCAGTTCATCAAGGACGAGTTGATCCTCAAGTACCTCGATGTCGACCTGAAGTACTACGACCTCGGGATCGAGTACCGCGATGCCACCGATGATCAGGTGACCATCGATGCAGCACACGCCATCCAGGAATACGGCGTGGGCGTGAAGTGCGCCACCATCACCCCGGACGAAGCCCGGGTCGAGGAGTTCGGCCTGAAGAAGATGTGGCGCTCCCCCAACGGGACGATCCGCAACATCCTCGGTGGCGTGATCTTCCGGGAGCCGATCATCATCGACAACATCCCGCGTCTGGTGCCCACCTGGACCAAACCGATCATCGTTGGCCGTCACGCCTTCGGCGATCAGTACCGCGCCACCGACTTCAAGGTGGAGCAAGCAGGCACTCTGACCATGACCTTCACCCCCGCAGATGGCTCCGAGCCGATGGAGTTCAACGTCTTCGACTTCCCCGCCGGCGGCGTGGCCATGGGGATGTACAACCTCGATGAGTCGATCCGTGACTTCGCCCGCGCTTCGTTCCGATACGGGCTCGCGCGCAACTATCCGGTGTACATGTCGACCAAGAACACGATCCTGAAGGCCTACGACGGCCGCTTCAAGGACTTGTTCGCCGAGGTGTTCGAGGCAGAGTTCGCAGATGACTTCGCCAAGGCCGGGATCACCTACGAGCACCGCCTCATCGACGACATGGTTGCCGCCGCACTGAAATGGGAAGGCGGCTACGTGTGGGCGTGCAAGAACTACGACGGCGACGTCCAGTCCGACACCGTGGCCCAAGGCTTCGGCTCGCTAGGACTCATGACCTCGGTCCTGATGACTCCGGATGGCAAGACGGTGGAAGCCGAGGCCGCGCATGGCACGGTCACGCGTCATTTCCGGCAACACGAACAAGGCAAGCCGACCTCCACCAACCCGATCGCCTCGATCTTCGCGTGGACGCGCGGCCTCGAGCACCGCGGCAAGCTCGATGGCACACCCGCTGTCAGCGAGTTCGCCCGCACCCTCGAGCGCGTGTGCATCCAGACCGTCGAAGAGGGCAAGATGACGAAGGACCTCGCGATGCTGATCGGACCGGATCAGGGCTGGCAGACAACCCAGGAGTTCCTCGCCTCGATCGACGAGAACCTGCAGCGGGCGATGGCCTAACTTCTCTACTGGCTGGGCTGGTCGCTTCGGTCGCGCATCGTGCGCATCAGGCTCTCCTGCACGACCGAGGCGACCAGCTTTCCGGCTTCGTCGTAGAACAACCCGCGGGCGAGTCCGTGGCCGCCCCGGGCGACCGGGGTGTCTTGGTCGAACAACAGCCACTCGTGGGTGTCGAAGTCCGCGTGGAACCACATGGCGTGATCGATCGACGCCAACTGCAAAGACGCGCGCTGCTCGCGATGCGGACTCGTGGCCGTGGTCACCATGGTCAGATCGGACAGGTACGTCAGAGCGCACGCTTGGATCAGCGGATCGGCCGGCATCGGTTCGGTGATGCGCACCCAGGCCATCCGCTCGAACCGTCCTTGGTCATCGAGATCCAGTGGGGTGTCGGTTTCGGAAAGTGTGCGCATCTCGATGAGCGCGCGATCGGGAAAGTCGTAGTCCTGGGCACTTGCGCCCGGCGGAACAGCCCGGGAAGCGATATCGACATCCCGCCCCTGAGACGGCAGCGGCGTGCGGGGCATCTGGAATTGGTGCTCCGGTCCTGGATCGATAACCGAGAAGGAAGTGGTCATCATGAAGATGGTCTCCCCATGCTGGACCGCACGGACGATGCGCGTGGAGAAACTTCCACCATCGCGCGGACGCTCGACGAGGTAAGTGATGGTGTCCTTCGTGCGGCCGGGGCGCAGGAAGTAGCCGTGCAGGGAATGGACGCGCCGGCCTGCCTCGTCGACCGTCTGCCCCGCGGCCATCAGCGCCTGGGCTGCGATCTGCCCGCCGTAGGCCCGCAGGGGCGCTCCCGAGTGACAGACCCCCGTGAAGATGTCCCTGTCGACCTGGGAGAGCGAGAGTCGATCGACGAAATGCTCCCCACCCACACCATCAACCATGCCGGTGACCCTAGTCTTGGCGGAAGCGCGGCCAAAGCCGTGGCTGAGCACGAGTAGCCGAGGAACCGAAGGAGCTGCGGGGCTGCGTGAACCAAATCTGGATCAACCTGCTCGTCGTGTTGTTCTTCGTGCTGCTCGGGGGCTTCTTCGCCGCCGCGGAACTCGCCTTGGTGTCGCTGCGCGAAAGCCAAGTTCAGCGCCTGGCCGAAGGCAGCAAGCGGGGTCGCCGACTAGCGACCCTCACCGCCGACCCCAACCGGTTCCTAGCTTCCGTGCAGGTCGGCGTCACGCTCGCCGGATTCGTATCGGCCGGATTCGGCGCATCCCGCATAGCTCCCGAGGTGGCCAAACCACTGGTCGACCTTGGTCTGGCAGAGGGCGCCGCAGGACTCATCTCGTTCGTTGTCATAACGGTCTTCATCGCCTACCTGTCGCTGGTTCTCGGTGAACTCGTTCCCAAGCGAATCGCTTTGCAACGAGTCGAGAAGGTGGCGTTGTTCGTCGCGATTCCGATTGACTTCATCGCCAAGATCTTCCGGCCCTTCATCGTCGCGTTGTCGGTCTCCACGAATGCGATCGTGCGTCTACTCGGTATCGATCCGCATGCCGCGAAAGAGGCGATGACCGGTGAGGAGTTGCGAGACCTCGTCGCCGCCCACGAGGAATTGAGCGAGGAAGAGCGGAACCTCATCGACGATGTTTTCGCGGCGGGGGACCGTGAACTGCGCGAGGTGATGCTGCCGCGCACCGAAGTCGAATTCCTCGAGACGAATATCCCGGTGAGTGAGGCGGTGCGAATTGTCGTCGACCAACCACACTCTCGCTATCCAGTGATCCGGGACTCCGCAGATGACGTTGTCGGCTTCGTGCATATTCGCGACATCTTGGATCCGAACATCACTGACCCAGACATGCACGTGGGTCGACTCGCGCGGCCGCTCTCAGCGTTCCCCAGCAGCAAGGCGATCTTGAACACCCTCACCGAGATGCGTCGCACCCGCCAGCACCTGGCGATCGTTCAGGACGAGTACGGCGGTACTGCCGGGATCGTCACCATGGAGGACCTGGTCGAGGAAGTAATCGGAGACATCCAAGACGAGTACGACGTCGACACCGATCAAGATCGCCTCCGGGTGCTCGGTGAAGTGAGTGTCGACGGTCTGCTGAACCTCGATGACTTCGAGGAAGAGACCGGCATCGAGTTGCCTGAGGGCCCGTACGAAACAGTCGCAGGATTCCTGGTGGCATCCCTTACCCGATTGCCCGTGGCCGGCGACACCGTGCGCGAAGGGGATTACGAATTCCGGGTGCTTGAACTCGATGGACGACGCATCGCCCGAGTGAGCATCACATCCGTTCTACCTGCTGAATCCTCGCCGGATTCCTCGCAGCAGACCGATTTGGAAGACTAGGAAGATGCCCAGCCACGATCGTCCTCGCGTGCTCAGCGGGATCCAACCAACAGCCGACTCTTTCCACATCGGTAATTACCTCGGCGCACTGCGCGAGTGGGTGCGACTCCAAGACACCCACGACACCTTCTACTGCGTGGTCGACCAACATGCGATCACCGTCGAGCACGATCCGCAGTTGCTGCGCAAGCGCACGATGGTGTCCTTCGCACAGCTCCTAGCCGTGGGGTTGAATCCGGAAAAGTCGACGATCTTCGTCCAAAGTCAGGTACCCGAGCACAGTCAGCTCACCTGGGTTCTTGAGTGCATGACCGGGTTCGGCGAGGCCGGCCGAATGACCCAGTTCAAGGACAAGAGCGCTAAGGGAGGCACCGACCGCTCGACCGTGGGGCTGTTCACCTACCCGATCCTGCAAGCCGCTGACATCTTGATCTACCAGGCGAACGCCGTTCCCGTCGGTGAGGATCAGCGCCAACATCTTGAGCTGACGCGAAATCTGGCGCAGCGATTCAACGGCCGCTTCGGTGAGACGTTCACCGTTCCCGAGCCGATGATCGTGAAAGAGACAGCCAAGATCGTCGACCTCCAGGACCCAACGGCCAAAATGAGCAAGTCGAGTCCACCGGGGTGCCTGTTCCTCCTCGACGAGGACACCGTCACCACCAAGAAACTCAAGTCAGCGGTCACCGATTCCGAGCGGGAAATCCGCTTCGACCCGAACACCAAACCCGGGGTGACCAACCTGCTGACAATGCAACAAGCCATCCTCAACCGGCAGGTCGAGCAGATCGTGGCCGACTACGAAGGCAAGGGCTACGGGGACCTGAAGAAGGACACCGCGGAGATCGTCGTTGAAGCCATAGGCCCGATCCGCCAGGCCACCCAGGATTACCTCGACGATCCAGGCGAGTTGCGCCGGCTCATGGATCACGGGGCTACGAAGGCCCGCGAAGCAGCCTCCCCCACCCTGGCCGACGTCTACGACAAGGTGGGATTCCTACCGCCGCAGTGACCGGGTCAGGTGATGAGGCGGCGTTGCTTGCGACCGCGCAGCCATCGCACCGAGCTGACGAGTACCAGCAGCACACCGAAGGTGAACACGGCGAGCCAGCCCCATGCAGTCGGTGACAACGACGACAGCGTCGGTTCACCCGGAGCCGCTGTGAGATCGGATCGCGCACTCGTCGGTTGCTCGGCAATGGCCGTCGCCGCCGGCTCGATCGAGCCCTCCTCGATCACCGTCTCCTCCGAGATCGGATCGACTAGTTCACCGATCGGAACAATCGCATCCCGGTTCCTGAACCCCCAGTTCAGCAGTTTCTTAGCCGCTTTGTCGCTCGGCTCGCGAATCCCCATGAGCGCCACGATCAGGGTGCGGCCATCACGCTGCGCCGCTCCGATGAAGGTGCGACCGGCCTTGCTGGTGTAACCGGTCTTCACCCCGACCGCGCCACGATAGTCATCCATCACCAGATCGTTCTGGTTGTAGATGTCGATCGGCTTCTTGCGCTTCTTCTTGGGATTCGGGAACTGTGCCTTCTTCGTTGTTGCGTAGGTACGGAAGTCCTCCCGCTCCAAGGCCGCCCGAGCAATCAAGGTGAGGTCATAAGCGGTGGAGAACTGACCCTTGGCATCCAGGCCGCTGGTGTTGGCCGCGGTTGTGTTGTACGCCTGAAGCTCCTGCGCAACCTCGTTCATCTCATCGACCGTCTTCGGCACCGTTGAGTTGGCTTGCGCAAGTGCGATGGCTGCGTCGTTGCCACTAGGCAACATCAAGCCGTAGAAGAGTTGATCGATCGTGTACTCCCGACCCTTCTTGATCCCCACTTTGCTGCCGTAGGTGTTCGCCGCTCGTGCAGTTCCGATCCAGGTGGCTTCCGGGTCGAGTTTGGGCAACAGCGTGAGCGCCGTCAGGGTCTTGATCGTGCTCGCCGGACGCCGCTTCTTGTGCGCCTTCTTGGCGGCGAGCACTTCTCCTGTCGTGGCATCGGCCAGCACCCAGGTGCGGGCCTTCACCTTCGGCAGGTCCTTGGCCCCTCCGGACAGATCGGCGACCGGCCCCTTCAGGCCTAACTTCGCTCCACCGAGCACTGGAGCGGTGGGAACGGTGGTGTCGGTGGGCGCGGCGGTCTCGACGACACCGGGCGCTTGGCCGGCGGGGCTCTCTGTGCTCGGCGAGCCGTCGAGTTCCACGAGGGGCGCGGGGGTCGGCGTGGGATCCTGCGCCGCGGCGGGCGGAACCACCAAACAAAGCGCCAAGCAAGCACAGGCGGCAGCCACTGCCGACTGCCGGACTCCAGGGAGCCGGGAACTCGTGGGAAGGCGCATAGACCGGTCATG
>Ga0102934_1000992_pt1 | contig 19625 bp, 13 predicted proteins | sample SalPonR2_A_D1_MG_FD_78175 | JGI IMG/M metagenome (GOLD analysis project Ga0102934, IMG submission 78175) | Salt pond soil microbial communities from South San Francisco under conditions of wetland restoration - Salt Pond MetaG R2_A_D1_MG | ecosystem: Environmental > Aquatic > Marine > Intertidal... | reverse complement strand
TGGAGTCCACGTACTCTTCCCACTGGCCGGGCAGCGCCGCCGGCGTGGGATGCGTGGCCAGGTATTCCGCCGGCTCCCGTACGGCGGCCAGATCGCCGCGGATGAGTGCGGCCTGGATCTGTGTGATGCGCTCCCAGTGCTCGTGCATATGCTCGGAGAGGTTGCCGTCGCGCTGGTCCGCCGTTGCGGTGCCGGCGGAGGCGCAGGCGAGGGAGGCGACGAGGAGTCCGAAAAGTTTTCCCGATTTCATCTTAAGGAGTCTCCGTGGCTGGCCGTGATTCCAAAAACCCGATTTTGCGGTAAGGTCCCGTGACGCCCGAGCGTCCATACCGCCGCTGGCGGGATCGGTATACTCTGCGTCCGGATTCCATGGGGGAGCACAATGGGGGATAAACTGTGAAGGAACTCGTCTACCACCAGCAATTCCTGCCGGCACTGCGCCTGTACGGCGACCGGCACGTGATCGCCGACGGCGCCTACAGCGCGACGCTCGAGACGCATGCCGACCGGGTGTTCCGGCTCGGCCACGGACTGCGCAACCGCCTCGGCATCGGCAAGGGCGACCGCTACGCCGTCATGTCGATGAATTCCCATCAGTTCATAGAACTTTACCACGCCGCCTTCCTCGGTACCGGCGTGATCAACCCCCTGAACCTGCGCCTCGCCGGAAAAGAGCTGGACTACATCCTGCGCGACTCGGGCACCCGGGTGGTGTTCGTGGATGCCACCTTCGCGCCGCTGCTGGCCCAGGCCCGCCAGATCGGCGGCGCCGACTGCCCCGTCGAGCAGGTCGTGCTGGTGGGTCAGCCCGGCTCGACCGAGGCGCCCTACGACCTCACCTATGACGAACTGCTGGAGGCCTCCGAGCCGGAGTTGCCGCCGGAGCCCGAGGAGACGGATCCCGTCGTTCTCATGTACACCGGCGGCACCACCGGCCTGCCGAAAGGCGTCGTCTGCTCCCAGCGAGCGGAGATGCTGAACACCTATCACGTGGCCATGGTGATGGGACGGCGGCCGGACGAGGTGAATCTCATGCAGACGCCCGTCTTCCACGCCGCCTCCATCGTCGGCTGCCTGGCCACCATCACCTCGGGCAGCAAGCTGGTCACGATGCCCATGTTCGAGCCGGGCGCCGTGCTGAAGCTGATCGAGGCCCACCAGGTCACCCAGACCACCATGGTGCCGACCATGGTCGGCATGATGCTGCAGCATCCGGAGTTCCGCCCCGAGGCGCTGAAGAGCCTGCGCCAGCTCACCTATGGCGCCTCGCCGATGCCGGCGGCCATCCTGGACACGCTCCTCAAAATACTGCCGGAGCTGGAGATCCAGCAGGGCTACGGCATGACCGAGTGCTCCTCGGTCCTGTGCATGCTGACCACCGACGATCATCTGAAGGGCGGGCCCCGGCTGCGCTCCGTCGGCCGGGCCGTGCCGGGCGTGGATCTCTGCGTCCAGGACGCCGAGGGCACCGTGCTGCCGCCGAATGAGGTGGGCGAGGTCTGCGCCCGCGGCGGCAACTTCATGGAGGGCTACTGGAACAAGCCCGACGCCACGACCGAGGCCTTCCGCGACGGCTGGTACCACACCGGCGACGCCGGCTACCTGGACGCCGAGGGCTACCTCTTCCTGGTGGACCGGGTGAAAGACATGATCGTGACCGGCGGCGAGAACGTCTACTCGGCCGAGGTGGAGAATGCCATCTCCACCCATCCGGCCGTGGCCCAGGTGGCGGTCATCGGCATCCCCCACGACCTTTGGGGCGAGCAGGTGCATGCCATCGTGGTGCCCAGGGAAGGCGCCGAGGTGACGGAGGACGACATCATCGCTCATGCGAAGGATTCCATCGCCGGTTACAAGACGCCGAAGTCCGTGGAGTTCCGGGCCGAGCCGCTGCCGCTGTCCGGCGCCATGAAGGTGCTGAAGCGCGAGCTGCGCGAGCCCTATTGGGAGGGGCACGAGAAGCGTATTCAGTAGCGGCTGTTGCGGCCGGGCGCGTGAATTAAGTCCCGTCTGTCGGGGTTTTCCGGAATTGCCAGTCCGCCCGATCTGTGGGCTAATCGTCGTACAGGAGCGGGGAGCCGCTCCACAGCTCGGCGCTGGATTTCTGGCGTCATCGACAACAGGATCCACACCAGCCGCGGGCGACTTCCCGAGCATGCAAATGCAAGGGAGTGAGCCATGCGAAATATCAGTACACTGCTGGTTCTGGCAGTTACCTGCCTGGGCTCGGCTGCGGCAGTCGATGCAGCCGAATTCAACGTCACTAACCCCGGAGAATTCCAGAGCGCGCTGACCAGCGCGCAGGCGAACGGGGAAAACGACATCATCAACGTGGGCGTCTGTTCGGGCGCGGGTTGCACCGGCAACGTCTATAACATCGCCACGCCGCTGACTTACACGGCGGCCGCCAGCGAGGGTTTCTCGCTGACAATCGACGGATTCGATTCCGACACTCGTATACTCGATGGCGGGACAACGGTCTCGATCCTGCGGATCGACACCACGGCCGCGTCAGACGGAGCGGTGCTCGTCTCTGTCCGCAACCTGACCTTCCGGCAAGGTAACGCGCTCGGTACACCGGATGACGGCGGCGCCGTCGCGGTGCTGGTCGAATCGGCCGGCGTCGAGATCCTCGGCAGCGTGTACGAGGGTAATTCCGCCGCCAACAATGGTGGCGCGCTGTACATACGTGCAGAGGGCGTCAGCGAGTTCCAGATCACGATCCGGGACGTCATCTTCGACGCCAACGGCGCTTCCGGGGACGGCGGCGCAGCCTACGTCGGCTACGCGGGCGGTGTCCTCGTCGATGACGTGGATTTCCTGAACAGTGATGCCCCGAGCGGCAAGGGCGGCTGCCTGGTCGTGGAGGGCATCGATCCAGGTGACATCGCCTTCCGCCTGGCAAGCGCCGTCAACATCCTCGATGTGCTGTTCCAGAGCTGTTCGGCCGTCGAGGGAGGTGGCGCCTGGCTGGCAGCCGGTTCCGTGGAATTCGCCTTGACGGGTTTCATCCAGAACGTCGCATCGACCGGCGAGGGTGGCGGGCTTCACCTGGCAGACGGCTGGAGCGGTCTGTTCATGGTGAACACCGGCTTCGCCGGCAACGAGGCCCTTACCGGGGGCGGCTTCTACACCGGCACCAACGAGGGCTTCGCAACGATCACCAACAATACGCTTGTCGACAACAATGCGACGAGCGGCGATGGCGGGAACGCCTATATGACGATCGGCGGGAGTAGCGGGATCGCGCGGATCTACAACAACATCATCCATGGCGGCACTGCGGCCGGGCAGGGTGACGACATCTACATCAACAACGATCCGTTCTCCGACATCCCGGCCACCGTCGAATTCTCCAGTAACGACATCACGACGCTGCCGGCCGATGGCTTCCCGGATACGAACGATTCGTTCTTCATCGTCTCCGGCGCGGAACTCACCGCGAGCAGCAATATCGATGACGCACCCGTACTGAACGATCCACTCGGTGGCGATCCGGGGCAGGGCGAGTTCTCACCGACGATCGATGCCGGCGATAACAACGCCTCTGGCCGTCCCGACTTCGACTGGGAAGGTGACGCCCGACCGATCGATGGCGACCTGGACGGACTCGCGAGGGTAGACATCGGGATGGACGAATACGCCCCCGGGGCGGTGCCGCAGGCGGATCTGGCGGTCACGAAGACCGACAGCCCGGATCCGGTGACCGCCGGCAACGACGTCACCTATGCGGTCCGTGTGACCAACAACGGACCCGACGGGGCGACCGGCGTCGTCGTCTCGGACACGCTGGATCCCGACGTGACGCTGGTGTCGGCGACGTTCGAGCAGGGTACGCCGTGCACTTCGGGCGGCAGCCCCGTCGTCGTCAGCTGCGAACTCGGGGCGCTCGCCTCGGGTAACACGGCCACCGGGACCATCGTGGTCACCAGCCCGATCGTGGAGGTGACGGAGACCATCGGCAACACGGTGAGTGTGACCGCCGACCAGGCGGACCCCGATGGGACCGATAACACCGCGGCAGCCCAGACGACCGTCGTGGCGCCCGGACCAGCTCAGGCCGATCTGGCAGTCACGAAGGTTGCCAGCCCGGATCCGGTTTTCTCCGATGCCGGTGATCTGGTCTACACCATTACCGTGGACAACAACGGTCCCGCCGGTGCGACTGCTGTGACCCTCACCGACACCCTGCCGGCCGGGGTGACCTTCGTATCGGCCGATACGGGCAGCGGCAGCTGCGGTGATCCGGATACCGGCGGAGCCCTCGATTGCAGCCTCGGCTCGCTGGCCGACGGTTCGAACGCGACGGTGACGATTATCGTTACCCCCGATCCCGTCACCGAGCCCACGGAGCTGAGCAATACGGCAGTCGTGGCGGCGGCAGAGGAGGATCCTGTGCCCGGCAACAATACTGCGACCGTGCTCACCGACCTGAATCCGCCGTCCGCGGATATGGCGGTCGATGTGACCTCCGTCCCGCAGGCCCCATCGATCGGGGATACGGTCACCTACACCATCACGGTGGACAACGACGGCCCCAGCACGAACACCGGTGTGACGGTGACTGTGATACTGCCGTCTGGTGCCACCTTCGGCTCGGCCACCATCGATCAGGGCGACTGCGAGATCGCGAATGGCGCACTGATCTGCAGCATCGGCCAGATGGCGGCGGGGACGACCGTGACGGCGGAATTGACCATCACCGCGCCGGACGAGTCGGGAACGCTCACGCTCAACGTCGAGGTGAGTGGCGATGCCGACGACCCGGCGGCGGCCAATGACACCGACGAGGAGGTGACCGAGGTGATTGGCACGGTAGATCTTCGCATCCGCGGCGTTGGCGGCTCGGGTGCGTCCGGCTGGCCGGAACTGCTGCTCCTGGCCTTCACGGCTCTGCTCGTCGGGGCCCGGCGCAGCAGCGCCGGCTTGGGGGCTTTTGCCTGCCTCGCTGCGCTGATCGCGCTGTCGCCGGCAGGCGAACTCCAGGCACAGACCGGCTGGTACGCCGGCGGCAGCATCGGCTATGCGGATGCCGACTACGACGAGCCCGACCTGGTGAGCGATCTCGCCGCCCGCGGATGGGTCATCAACACGCCCGAAGTGGACGATGCCGATACGGCCTGGAAAGTCTACGGCGGCTTCGCTTTCAACCCGGTGCTGGCCGTGGAAGCGGGTTACGTAGAGCTCGGGGAGGTGATGAGCGAATTCGGCGCGACGGTGTCTCCGTCGGAGATCGACGCTCTGCTCGGCGACACTTACGCCGTGCATCCGGCCCTCGGTAAAGGCTGGTTCGCTGCCGCTGTAGTGAGCTGGCCGGTGGTGCCGGAACGCTTCTCCCTGTACGCCCGCGCCGGGGCCTTCGACTGGGAGGCGGACATCGACGTTCGCGTCATCAGCGGCGGTACCGGGCGCGTCTCCGGTAACGAGAGTGGCACCGACTGGATGTACGGTGTCGGATTCGACTGGCGTATCGGTTCCGCGTGGTCGATCACGGCGGAGTGGGAACGCTACCGTCTGAACGACTGGGTGAGCGTACCGTCGGTTGGACTCCGGTTCCGCTTCTGAGCGCCGGCGGAGTCTCGTCTACGCGAACGCAGGCGGCGGCCAGGGTCGCCGCCTGCTCTGCTCCGGAAGCCGCATCTCCGCGTCTTGGTTTAGTGCTAGAGTGCGGTACTCGCCGCGGCTTCCCCGGGGCCGACCCGGAGGCGCCATGTCCCTGATCCGCTACCGCTACCAGACGCTGGAGTTCGGCGAGCGGGACATCCACGTCCGCACCCTGCGCGACGTGCAGCAATTCCACGACGAAGGCGGCGAGGCCGAGAAGCTGGGTATCTCCTCGGCGTTATGGCCGTTGTTCGGCATCGTCTGGATCTCCAGCGAGGTGCTGGCGTCGCTCATGCAGGACTATGATGTCGAGGGCAGGCGCATCCTCGAGGCGGGCTGTGGCATCGGGCTGGCCAGCCTGATGCTGGCCGGCCGCGGCGCCGACGTCACGTCCACGGATTATCACCCTGCCGCCGGTCACTTCCTGAAGGAGAACGAGCGGCTGAACGGGCTCGAGCCCATCCCGTTCCATCGCGCGAGTTGGTACGAAGAGGAGACGGGGCTCGGCACCTTCGATCTCGTCGTCGGCAGCGATCTGCTCTACGAGCGGCAGCACGTGGATGCGCTGGCAGGCTTCATCGATCGCCATGCGCGGGAGCATTGCGAGGTGATCGTCGTCGATCCCGGCCGGGGCAACGCCTCCCGCTTCACCCGCGCCATGCAGGAGCGGGGTTACACGCATCACCCTTCGCCCAAGATCGCGCAGGAGTGCCCGAGCGGGCCGTTCGTGGGTTACGTCCTGCGCTACACCCGCTGATTGATCGTAGGAGGGCCTTCAGGCCCGATTTGTTTAATGAATCGGGGATAAATCCCCTCCTACCCGGTCTCGGGCGGGGCCGCTCGCGGCACCTCGGTGATGACGCCGCAGGCGAGTCGGGCACCCGCAGCGCCGGTGGGCTGGGTCTCGAAGTCGTCGGCGCCGGCATGCACGATGACGGCGCGGCCGAGCACGCTCTTCGGCCCGTCGTCCAGAGTCATCTCCGCGTCCACCACGTTCACGAGGGCATAGCCTTCCTCGTTGGCCTCGATGTTGCCGAGGTCGCCCACGTGGTGCTGCCCCGGCGGGCTGTCCGGCGATCCGTGCGGATCGCCGTCGGGCGCGAAGTGGCCGCCGGCGGAGGTGCCGTCCGGCGCGGAGCAGTCTCCCTTCTCGTGGATATGCAGCCCGTGAAGTCCCTCCGGCAGGCCCATCAGCTCCCCGTCGATGACCACGGCACCCGCGGCTCTGGAGAAGGTCATCGTGCCGCGGGCCTCGTTGCCCTCGGTGGGTTCGAGTTCGGCGCGGGCGATCAATAGTGGCTCGCCGGCATCGCCTTCGGTCATGCCGGGCTCCGTGGTCAGCACGGTGCCCTGATCGCCGGTCTCGGCACCCTCCGGCGTCGGTACGTCCGCCGGCTCGTCGTAGCCGAGGCGCTCGTCTTCCGGTGTCGGGGCCTCTACCGCCTCGCGGTCGTCATCCGGGTCCGGTACGTCCACGTCCACGGTCTCGTCGCCCGGGCCGCAGGCTGCGACCAGCAGGACGGCGGCCGCCAGCGCGGCCGCGGTGAGACGTGAGTGTTCGCGTGTCCTGATCAGGTTAGTCTGCATGGCTGACTCCGGCGATTCCTCCTCTGTGTCAGAAAGTATCCGGACAGCGGCTGTGAATGCTGATGGGGGGGCGGGGATGGGCGCAGGGTCACAGCCGCCGTCCGGTTACACGGGAACTGATGCAACTGTGATGCCAGGACGCCCGCGCCGGCACGACGGGGCCGCGGGAGCGGCGGCGGGGCCCGGGCGTGCAACCCTTACACGGAGGATGGAAAATCCTGCAGTAGGAAGACCAGTAGGAGGGGCTTTAGCCCCGATTGATAAATGGATCGGGGCTAAAGCCCCTCCTACTGGCCTTCCTGCCGGTCTTCTCGCTGAATCCTGCCTAGCGCCGTGCCGAACAGCGACGTGAGATACAGCGCGTCCGGGGTCTCCAGGGCGCCGGTAACGGCCTGCAGTTTCTTGCCGTCGCCCTGCAGGTTGGCCACCACGTTGCCCTCGGCATCGATGGCGAAGACGTGGGTGGACGGTTCGGCGGCCGGGCGCATCGCCTCCGGCAGCCGCTGTACGACCTTGCGCAGGAACGGCTTGTCGGAGAGGGAGTCCAGCTGGGCGCTGCGCGGTGAGACCAGCCCCACCCAGTAGCGGCCGTCCAGCCCGGGATTCACGTTGTCGGGGAAGCCGGGCAGGTTGTCGATGAGTATCTCCGTCTCGCCGGCGCTCGGCCCCGCCAGCCAGTGCTTCAGCACCCGATAGGTGCCGGTCTCGATCACCAGCAGGAAGCGTCCGGCCGGGTCCACCGCCACGCCGTTGGCGAAGTCGAGCCCCGCCATCACGGTGCCGGTCTCGCCCGTGGTCGGGTCGTAGACCAGCACGCGGCCGTGGCTGCCGTGCTCCAGGATGTCGAGCAGGCTCGCGCCGTAGGTGCTGTCGTAGTCCGCAGCGCCGAACTTCGTGCTGGCATCGGTGAAGTAGATGCGCCCGTCCGGCGCCACGTCCACGTCGTCGGCGTAGCGGATGGGAGAGCCGTCGACCTCGTCGGTCAGTAGTGTGACGGCGCCGCCGGCATCCACGCTCTGCAGACCGATGTAGGCGTTGGCTACCAGCAGGTTGCCGTCAGCGCCGAATTCCAGGCCCAGAGGCCGCCCGCCGGTCTCGGCGAAGACGGAGATCGACCGGTCCTGGGCGGCGATGCGCAGTATCTTGCCGTCCTCGGTGCCGGTATAGAGATTGCCGACCCGGTCGATCACCGCGTCCTCGGGCCCGTGGTACGGCGCGATCTCCACGCGCTCGAGTCCGGCCAGCGCGTCGTTGGCCGCGAAGTCTCCGGTGTAGCCGACGTCCTCGGGCGCCTGCCAGGCGACGGGGTCCACCGGCACGGGCCAGGTCAGCAGGTAGAGCGCGGCGGCCGCCAGCAGCACGAGCAGTAATCGGAGCATGGGATCCCCCTTCCCGTGAAACCGCGGCCAGTATAACGCCCTCCATGCAGGAGGGGCTTTAGCCCCGGTTCATGATTCAATCGGGCCTGAAGGCCCTCCTATAATTCTGTGAAGTCGGGGAAGCGGGCGTAGCCGGGGCATGTTGCGGTTGCCCTTGCGAGCGCCTGCCGCGCTCGTTCTTTCTCGCCGCGGGCGAGCCAGACCTGCGCCAGGCGGCGGTAGGCGGTGGCGTCGTTCAGGTCGTCTGTCATGGCCTTGAGGCTGGCGTCGATCTCGTCCATGACGGTATCCGGCACGGCGTCGGGTTCGAGCCGGCCGAGCATCGTGTAGTAATACGCGCGCGCCGCCTGGTCGGCCGCCGGTGCCGTGCCCCGCAGGTGGTCGCGCTCCAGGATCTCCGCGGCGCGCAGGTAGGCTTCCCGCGCCTTCGCGCTCTGCCCGGAGTGCCGATAGGAATCGGCGAGCGCGCCCCACATCTGGTGGATCTCGGGTTCGCCCATGGCAATAGCGTCGATGGACCGCTGCCTCAGCTCCGCGGAGCGCTCGTAGTCGCCGAGCAGGTAGTAGACCAGGCCGAGGAACTCGTCGCCGACGTAGGACTGGGGCGCGAGTTCGCGGGCGCGCAGATAGGCGTCGCGTCCCTGCTCGAAGTCACCGCGGCAGACGTACCAGGTGCCCAGGTTGCCCAGCACGTATTCGTTCTCGTCCCGCGCGATCGCCTCCTCGCTGGCCGCGATGGCACCGTCCAGATCGCCGGCGAACCAGCGCATGGTGGCCAGCGAGAACAGGGGCTTCCACACGGCCGGATCGCTGTCCGCGGCCGCGTGCGCGGCGGCCATCGCGCTCTCCAGCATCGCCTCGTCTCCGCCTTGCCGGTAGGCCCGAAGCCGGCTGGCGGCCAGCCCGGACAACGCGTCCGTGTAGCGCGGCCGACCGGTCAGGATGTCCTCGTACAACGCTATCGCCTGGTCGTTACGCCCGGTGCGGCTGAGGAAGTGGGCATGGGCGGTTCGCACGGCCGGGTCGTCCGGGGCGAGCTGCAGTGCCTGGCCGCAGGTGCGCGCGGCGTCCTCCAGCGCCCGTTCTTCGTTGGCCATCCAGTGTTCGGTCAGCAGCGCCTCGCACAGGCCTGCGTGGGCCCGGGCGTAGTTCGCGTCCTGGCGCAGCGCGGCCTCGAAGTGGCTGCGGGCGCGCTTCACGTTGAGTTCGTTGGCGGGACGGTCCAGAAAGTACCGGCCCTGCAGGTAGTCGTCCTGCACCGGTGCCAGCGGAAAATGCGGGCCGGTCCGTTCGCCGTGGTCCACTCCGCCGACCGCCCGACGCACGGCCGCGGTCACGCGCTCGGCCACCGCGGGCAGGGATGCCTCCAGCTCCGCCGCCGGCAGGCTCTCCGCCCACAGCTGCTGGCGTACGCCGTCGTCGCCTACGATGCCGAAGCGCAGCCCGGCCAGACGCCCGACGCGGACGATCTCGGCATCGACGGCGGCATCGGTGCGCAGGCGCTCGGCAGCCTCCGCCGGGTCGAGAGCGCGGACCAACACCGTGGCACTGCCCTCGGCGACGGCGAAGTGTTTGCTCAGGCGTTCCCGCAGCAGGCCCGCCAGGCGGGCATCCGCATCGCCCCCGATGGGCATCACCACCAGGCTCGCGGCACCCAGCGTCAGTGGCGGCGGCGCTGACGCGGAGGGCGCATCGCCCGGCGCGGGCTCGCGCTGCATCAGCAGCCAGCCGACGCCGGCTAGTGCCGCCATGGACAGGATGACGGAGAGGGCAAGCCAGGCCGGCCGCGGGGCGGCCCGGGCATCGGCGCCCGCCGATGGATCCGGCAACGGCTCCTCGTCGGCGCTGCGGTACAGCGTCCACGCCTCCACCTCCAGTGCCCGGGCGATGCGCTCCAGAGTCTGCAGTTCGACGGGTAGCTCCCGGAACGCGCGGCTGACCATGTCCTTCGGCGCAGAATCGAGGCCCTCGAGATCCGCGATCCGCTCGGCCAGCGCCGCCTGGGTGCGCATCCCGGCGGCGGTCAGCGCCCGGGTCAGCCGGGCCCGGGAGGCCTGTACGCCCCGCCTGCGCTGGGTTTCCTGTCCGGATGAAGTCACCGCTCTCTTTCTTCGTTATGGCGCGGTTTCGGCTTATTCCCCCTCAAAACGCCTCTATTTGACCCAAAAACCCGTTAGCTGTCGATGCGGCGGCGAGGGTCGCGGGGCCACGATCCGTGTTGGTTCCGTGGGGGAGTGTGATGAAGCGAGCCCTGACGACACTTTGCCTGCTGCTGGCACTGGCGGCCGCCGCGGGCTGCCGGGATGCCGCCGTCAGCGGCATCTGGCAGGACCGCGAGGCGCAGACCACCTATCACTTCCGCGACGACGGCCGCGTCACCGTCTCGGTGCTCGATGCCAGCGTCCCCGCGGAATACACCGTGGACGGCGACCGGGTGCTGGTCACCAGCCCCCAGGGGACCGTCGTACTGAAGAAGCGAGACGACCGGCTGTACGGGCCGATGGGCCAGGAACTCGTGCGGCGGGCGGACTAGAGCGAGGAGAGGAGGAGACGACATGTCGACACAGATAGCACAAGGCCAGACCCTGGGCGCGTCCTGGGAGATACGCGTGCGCACCGGCACGGTGGACAGCACGGATACCCGGTCCGAGACGGAGGTCAGCGGGTCGTTCGGCGGCGGCGGCGGCATGACCGTGGGCGGCACCGGCGGCAACATGCCGGTCTCGGGGCAGGTGCAGTCCAGGACCACCCGGTACCAGAACATCTATCTCACGGACGAGGAGGGCAAGGAGCATGCCATCGAGCTCGTCGACTTCCTCGTGCCGTGCAAGCAGGGCCACAAGGTGAGCCTGTACCTGCTGTTCACCGGCGGTTCCGATTGGGGCTCTTACTTCCGCGCCTACAACCACAATACCGGGCAGCACTACGAATACGCGAAAGCCGCCCGGGACGAGTTGTTCCCCAAGCGGTTGTTCCTGATCGCCAGTGGCGCGCTGGCACTGCTGTATTTCCTCCTCGCTTACGGCGAGGACGGCACCGGCTTCGGTGAGGCGCTGTTCACGGCGGCGGTAGCCGGCGGCCTCACCGCCGGTGTGTTCTGGGTTATCGGCAAGATAGTCGCTTATGCCAGATCGTTGCCGGTACGCAAGAATCCGACCTTCACGCGCCATCTCGCCGAGACCAGCCGGTAGGACGAGTGCAGGAGGGCCTTCCGGCCCGATTCCTTGAATAAATCGGGCCTGAAGGCCCTCCTACGGTTTCGGCTAGCGGATGGGGCGGCGGCCGCGGAGGTCGGCCAGATAGATGCCGGCCCAGCCGGCCTCTTCCGTGCCCATGCTCGCGGTCACGGCCAGCCAGCCGTTGCGGTAGGCCTCGCGTTCCAGCGCGAGACCGGTGATCGGCAGGGTTTCACCGGAGTCCGGGTCTAGGGCCTGCGGATCCAGCAGCGTGCCTGCCCATCCCGTCTCGAGCAGGGTGATGGTGTTCGCCCGTGACGCGCCGAGTGCCTCCGCGAGATAGATGCCGTCCACCGGTGTCGCCCCCTCGCGGCGGCGGCCCTGGAACGCGACGCGGAACGTCGCGCCGGCCCGCTCGGACACGGACACGAACGCGGCGGAACGGAAGCGGGGCGGTTTGCCGCAGCCCTCGCTCTCACCGGCACCCGGCGGGGCGCCCGAGTAGTTCCAGTAGATGAAGTCCTCGTAGTCCTCGCCGGCACCGGCCCGCGCCATCAGCCGCAGCCGCCGGGTGCGGGTGTCGTAGACGAAGATGCCCTGGTTCACGGACACGGCCTTTAGCTGGTAGCAACGTTCGAGCCGGTTGCCGTCCGCATCCTCGCAGACGCTGCTGACGTCGCCGTTGATCTCGCCGTTCGGGCCATCCGCGAAGTCGCCCGCATGGTTGCAGTAGTCGCGCCGGATGCGGTTGCCTTCCTCGGGGCAGTAGAGGCGCAGCGTCCGGGTCTGATCGCCCCAGGCGCCCCAGAAGCCGACGAAGCGGCCGTCGAAGGACAGGCCTTCGCCGATGCGGGTGAATTGGCCCGCGCCGCGTACCGGCACACTGTCGTCGAGCCCGACCAGCGTCTGCAGCAGCGCTGCCGGCCGGCCCAGCTCGGACTGGTAGATGCCGCCGCAGCTCGGGTCGTCCTCGTTGTCGTAACCCACGAAGACCACGCGGCCGCGGGCCGCGCTCGGCGGCGCGGTCGAGTCGAAGGTGATGTCGCCGCGGCAGTCGCGGTGATTCGGGATGACGGTATCGGAGTTCGCGACCAGTTCGATCGGCTCAAAGCCGCCGGCGTAGTCGTCCGCCACGCGCCGGTAGAACACGCCGGTCTTGTCGTCGCCGTCCGACGGATCCGTGTAGTTGCCTTTGAAGGCGATGTAGCCTTCGTCCGTGACGGCGGGCGAGCCCGGGAATACCTCGAATCGGGTGGTGGCAGCCAGGCCCGGCACGGCGAACAGATACGTGAGGTCCACATAGTCGGATGGGCCGACCTCGCCGAGCAGACTCGCACCGGTGCGCAGTTCGCTCGCCGGGTTGCCGGCGCCGGGGTTGAAGTACACGCCGGTGGTGCCGGCGCGGACCTCGTCCTCTTCCTCGCCGTACGTCCACACGGGCGGATGGTTGCCGCGCGTGGCTACGGCGTCGCGGTGCAGCGCGATGCGCGGGATGGACGGGAACTCGTTGAAGCTGGCGAGGAGCCAGTCCGGGCCTCCTCCCTCGTCGCCGTGGCCGCCGCCGGTGCCCCCATGGGTGTCACCCGCACCGCCATGGCTGCCGCCGTCGTCACCGTGACCGCCGCCGCCGCCCGCCGGGTATTCGGTGTTGTTCGGGTCGGGCACCGCGGTGTCGCGATCGGCGATCAGGCGTATCGGCGAGCCTGCCGCGCCCATGTCGCGGACGTAGATGCCGCTGATCGGCCCGCGCTGCCTTCCGGTGCTGCGGGCGCGGAACACCACCATGGCGTTGCTGTTGACCGACGGCGGGTTGTAGCTGTTATAGGTCCGATCCGGATGGCCGGGGATGGTGTCGCCGTTGTTGACCACTACCTGCCAGGACGGCTCCGAACGGTCGCCCGCCAGGCCGCCGCCCGCCAGCATGGTCAGCAAGGTGACGGTTCCGGCCAGCATCATTATGTAAAGTTTGTATGTTTTCATTGTGGGTATCCCCTTGCCGGCGTTGGTGCCGCGTAGACCGGCCGGGGAGGGGCTGTAACCGCTCCCCGGCCGCCGGTGAGGTCAGCGTCAAGGCTCCTCCCTGGCCCCGCCGGCCCTCACCTGAAACCCCGTCCCTGGAGCCGCCGTCCCTGGCTGTGCCCTCCCTGGCAGTTCCGTTCCCGGGAGAGGGCGATCAGCGGTCGCGGCCTCCGCCGCTGCCGCCGCCACCACCGCCGCCGCCGGCCTTCACGGCGGTTACGACAGTGGTCTCCGTGACCACGTCGTTCGACGCGTTGACGTCGTCCTCGGCCATCACCTCGGCCGTCCATTCGATGGTCGTGGCGTAATCCATGCTGAAGAAGAACGTCCAGCTGGTGGAATAGCCGGCGGCCAGGGTGAACGGTTCGGTGTACTCGGTGCCGACGAACAGTTCCGTCTCGGTGACGATGCCGCCGTCTATCAGGTACAGCGGCCCTACCGCCTCGCCTTCACTGTCGATGCCGGTGAGCTTCACGAAGCCGGTCGCGTCGGCAGGTCCTGCGTTGGCGACCGTCAGCGTGCCTTCCCGGCCTTCGGTATCGGCCACCATCCGCTTCGGCACCTGCAGCCCGGAGTCGGCGCTGATCGAGACGTCGTAGTAGACGTCCGCGCCGGCCTCACAGAGCACCGGTGTGGCGTAGTCGCCCGGCACCGGCCAGGTGTGGAAGAAGTCGATCACGGCGCGGCTGTCGTCGGCGGCGGTTGCGAATGCGCCGACGTTCGAGCCGTCGTAGCTGTCCGCCAGTTCGGGGACGGCCGCCAGGATCGGTCCGGTCTCGATCGTGAACCAGTGATTAGCGGTATCGAACTCGTGCAGATACTCGAACACGCCATCCTGCGGATCGCCAGCCGGTATGTAGGCGGGGTACGGCAGGTAGCCGAACGTCGCTGCGCGGTTGTAGGTGTAGGCGGAGAAGTCCAGGAAGCACTTGCGCACGTGCTGGATCACGCCCATCACCTCTTCCTTCACGTCGATGCAGCGAGTGTCGAGCATGGCGTTCGCCGATTCCTCGGTCAGTCCGAGAATCTCGTTGAGGTAGACCACGAGATCCACGCCGACGAAACCGGACTTGTCCGCCGCTGCGCCGAGACTGGTTGCAGCCGCGGCCATCCAGTCGCGCGGCAGATCGATGTTCTCGCCTATCGCGCCTTCCAGCATCAGCGCCCGGTACATGGCCAGGTGCTGCAGCGGCGAGTCGATGGTCGAAGTCGCCACGTACTCGTCGCCCTCCACGGCCGCGTCCGGGTCGATCACGCTGGACGCCACCGGCCGGCCGGCCGGATCCAGGCCGAGACATCCGGCGGTCGCCAGCGTCAGCCGGGCTTCCTCGAGCTGCGACTCGAAGACGCTGTCCGGCGACCTTGCCTCGTTGATGCGGCCGAAATCGACTTCCTGGGTGTGGATGGAATAAGGACCTTCCACCGAGCAGGTGGCGGGATCCACCGGGACGATGCGGCAGTCCGCTTCGTCCGTCGTGCCGGGTATCTGGATGCAGCCCTCGAAGGCCTCCGCGGCCAGCGGCTGCTGGCAATCGTCGGCCGTCAGAAGGGGTACGCCGTACTCATCCCGGTACAGGATGAACAGGTCGCCGTAATCCGGCGGCTCGTTGCCGCTGTCGTGACCTCCGCCGTTGCCGCCGCCGACGCCCGGTGGTCTTTCGGCCATCGCGCCGCTGCTGAATGCGAACAATCCGACGAGGATCGCTGTCAGCACATAACAGATTCCTTGTTTCTTCATGACAGGCTCCTCCGGCCCCCAATGCCTGCCGCGGGCGGGTGCTGCGGGGCGCTGCAGCCGGCGTCCCCCTCTGGGGGCGGAGCACCGCGGCGGGAGGTGAAGCGAGGAGGTGGCCGCGTCGCGCTTTGTTTTCCGCTCGTCACGCATGGCACCTTCTCCTTGCCTCCTGGGTTCCATGCTAGGACCGGCGTTTAAAGAGCTGCGCCACCGCCCGTAAACGGTGCGTAATTCAATTGTGAATTCTTGTAAGCGCCGTCAACCGGTACGGGAGGCGGAGTCGGTATCGGTCAGCGCTTGCCGGACGGCCGCGCGGAGTCCGGTCTCGCTGTAAGGCTTCGCCAGGATGGAGTGGCCGCCGTCGACGGCACGGGCCGCCTGGTCGCTGTAGCCGGTGGTGAGCAGGATGCCGGTGCCCGGGTAATGACGGCGGACCCAGTCGGCGAGTTCGAGACCGCTCGTGCCGCCCGGCATGACGATATCGGTGAACAGCAGCGCGATCTCCGTATGCCTCATCAGTAGTTCCCGGGCTGCGGCGGCGCCGGACGCTTCCAGTACCCGGTAGCCGGCACCGGACAGCGTGCGTGCGGCGTAGCGGCGCAGCCGGGCCTCGTCCTCAACCACCAGGATGGTCTCGGCGGCCGCCACCTGCGGCGCTGCGGCTTCCACGGCCTCCTCGACCCGCTGTGCAGCGGCCGCTGCCGGGAAATACAGGGTTACGGTCGTGCCGCCGCCCGGCTCGCTCTCCAGGCGAAGATCTCCGCCGGACTGGCGGACGAAGCCGTAGACCATGCTGAGGCCGAGTCCGCTGCCCTTGCCCGGACCCTTCGTCGTGAAAAACGGTTCGATGGCCCGGGCCAGTATCTCGGCGCTCATGCCCTCGCCCGTGTCGGTGATGCTCAGCGTCACGCAGGGTCCGCCCGCCATGTCCAGAGCGCTGCCGGCGCGGATCTCTTCCCGCCGCGCCGCGATCCGGAGTCCGCCGCCGCCCGGCATCGCGTCGCAGGCATTGATGGCCAGGTTAAGCAGTGCGCTCTGCAGCTGCTGGGCATCCGCCTGCACAGGCAGCGCACCGGTGTCGGTGTCCAGCGCAATCTCCACGCCGTCTCCCGCCACGCGCTCGATGAAGCGCCGGTTGTCGCGCAGGAAGATGCCGAGGTCGATCGTCTCCGGTTTCAGAGTCTGCTTGCGGGAGAAGGCCAGCAGCTGCTGGATGAGCCCGGTGCCGTCCTCGGCCGCCGAAACCGCATCGTCGATCAGCTCGGCCGCTTCGGTGTCGCCGGACCGCACACGGTGCTTCAGCAGCCGCAGGTTGCCCAGGATCACCGTGAGCAGGTTGTTGAAATCGTGCGCAATGCCGCCCGTGAGCCTGCCCAGCACCTCCATCTTCCGGGCTTGTGCGAGTTCGAGTTCCCGCTCCCTGCGATCGGTCGTGTCCACGAAGCTGACCACGGCACCGATGATCTCGCCGTTGCGGCGCATGGGCTGCGTACGGTACTCCGCCGGGAAACCGGTGGCGTCGGCGCGCCACAGCATCTCGTCGTCGAGCCGCAGCGATTCGCCGTGGGAGATGGCGCGTGCCGCGGGGCATTCCTCCCTGGGGTGGGGACTGCCGTCCGGGTGGGTGTGGTGGATCAGCTCGTGGATGTCGCGGTCGAGGAGCTCCTCCTCGCGGCCATAGCCCAGCTGCTGCACGGCAGCCCGGTTGGCGAAAGTGCAGCGGCCGTCGAGATCCATGCCGAAGATGCCCTCTCCGGTGGAGGCCAGGATCAGGCGCAGCCGCTCCTCGCGCTCGTGCAGGGCGCGCACCATCGGGTTTCCCAGGCGCAGGAACAAGAGCGTGGCGGCCGCGATCAGCGCCAGTGCAATGGTCAGGACGAGGATGCCGGCGCGGAAGAACGGGGCCCGGATCTCGGCCAGATCGATCTTGGCGACGACTCCGAGCTGCAGCGGCTCGACGGCGTCGTAGGCGGCCAGCACGCGGGTGCCGTGATAGTCGTTGCCGATCATCGTGCCTCTCTCGCCCGACAGGGCCCGATGCATGGGCTCGGAAAAAGCCGAGCCCCAGCGCACGGGGGGCGGCGGACCGCCCACGGCGTGGTGGTGGCGCATCAGAAACACGATGTCGTCGCCTTGCCGGCGTCCGAGCGTCATCTCGGAGGAGCCCCGGACGGTGTGCTCGTGGGTGAAGGCCTGCCTGATCTGGGCCAGGGTGGCTTCGGCGGCGGAGCCGGGATAATCGTGCCGGTAGCGCTGGTCGAACTCGCTCATCTGCTCGATCAGCCGCGCCAGGGTATGGGCGCTGTCGACGAGCTGCTCACGCTGGCGCTCGAACGCGGTGTCGTAGAGCACGCCGATGGCGACTGCCGTGGCCACCGCAACCACGACGGTCATAGTGAGTATCAGCAGGGCTATACGCCTGTATTCCGCCACTGCGGGTCCTGCGGTCCTTCTCCGGCGTCCGGCCGGATCGGCAGCCGAATTTCCGGCCAGTCTGAACCTGGAGCCGGATCCGCGCTATCCGCAGGGTCCGCATAAATCGCGATAGATATCCCATGGCGATGCGACATACTGGATTCCCATCCCATGGAGCCGGGAGAAGGTCTTATGGTCAGGACGAGCAGCATTCTCGTCGTGGACGATGACCCCCGCCTGTGCCGGCTGCTGTCCCGCTATCTGGCCGGAGAGGGCTACCCGGTGCGCACCGCGGGCTCCGCGCGGGAAATGCGCGAGATGATGGCGCTGGAGCAGCCGCGGCTCGTCATCCTGGATCTGATGCTGCCGGACGAGGACGGTTTGAGCCTCGCGCGGGAGATCCGCGCGCGCTCGGACATCGGCATCCTCATGCTGACCGGCAAGCGCGAGCCGGTTGACAAGATCGTGGGACTGGAGCTCGGCGCCGACGACTACATGACCAAGCCCTTCGACGAGCGCGAGCTGCTGGCCAGGGTGCGCAGTATCCTGAGACGCGTCGCGCCGTCGGAACGCCGCGAATCCGCCAACAACGTTTCCGCCCTGACCTTCGACGGCTGGACGCTGGATCTGGCGGCCTGGGAGCTGACCGATCCGGCAGGAAGGCCAGTCGAACTGACCAGCCACGAGTTCGAACTCCTGGCGGCACTGGCAGCCCACGCCGGGCGCGTGCTCAGCCGCGATGCGATCCTCGAGATCGTGGCTGGACGCGACTGGACGCCCTACGACAGGAGCGTGGACGTGTTGGTGGGCAAGCTGCGGCGCAAGCTGGGCGACGATCCCCGCGCCCCGCGCATGATCAAGACCGTCCGCGGCGCGGGTTACAAGCTGACGCCGCACGTCGAACCCAGGTAGGAGGGGCTTCAGCCCCGAATCCGTTCTGGTGAGAGGGGATCGGGCCTGAAGGCCCTCCTACGTGTTTCGGTAACGCAGCAGTGGACCTTGCGTTGACACGGTCGGCCCTTCCAATTCTACGTATTCACGGATGGCCGATTGCGGCGTTCAATGGACCCTGCGAGGGAGCAGGGAAGAGTGACATGGAGGGTTGAATCATGCGTACCAGGAATCTTCTGATAGGACTCGCCACCACGGCGCTGCTCGCCGGGTCCGCCATCGCGGCGGCCGACATGCAGGGCGCCGGCAGCGGCGGGCAGGGTTCCGGTGCCGAACGCGGCGGCGTCGCGCGCGACGCCCAGATGGATCGGGACCGGACGATGGACCGCGATCGCCTGATGGAACGTGACCCGTCGCAGGATCGCGACTATGCGATGGCCGGCGACAAGGACCAGGATCGCGACCGCGACCGCGACAAGGACCAGATCCAGGATCGGGACCGCGATCAGGACCCGGATCAGGCGAAGGATCAGGACCAGGATCGTGACCGGGACAGGGACAGGATTCACGTCGATGACGAAGGCGAGCCCATCTACGGCGCCTCGCTCATGACGGAGCAGGAACGTGAACGCTACCGCGAGCGGCTCCGTAATACGGAGTCCGAGCAGGAGCAGGAACGCATCCGTGCCGAGCATAGCGAGCAGATGATGGAACGGGCCCGCGAACAGGGCGTGACGCTGCCCGAGACCGAATAAGCAACGGAGTGCCGCTATGAATGCCAAGCACGCTGAGTGCCCGGGCCGGACGGCGGTGGTGTCG
>Ga0102934_1000990_pt1 | contig 19629 bp, 19 predicted proteins | sample SalPonR2_A_D1_MG_FD_78175 | JGI IMG/M metagenome (GOLD analysis project Ga0102934, IMG submission 78175) | Salt pond soil microbial communities from South San Francisco under conditions of wetland restoration - Salt Pond MetaG R2_A_D1_MG | ecosystem: Environmental > Aquatic > Marine > Intertidal... | reverse complement strand
TTTCTCATTTCATTAGCCATATTTGTCTGGAGGGTATTAGATTTCGTGCTTATTTGTTTATCGTGACTTCTATATTTAAGCAGGATTTCAGGATAATTATACAACTTTGTGATCTCTCCTAATCTAGCCCATAAATCATAATCTTGTGCAGAAGTGAATTTCTCATTATATTTTACTTTCTTTAATATTTCAGACCTCATCATTACTGTTGGATGCCCAATACATGGTTTAAAAAATAACCTGGTTCTTATTTTATCATGATTAACTGGATTTTTTAAAATTTTCTCTCTAGATCCAAATATTTCATAATAAGACCCGCATACACCTACATCAGGATTTTTTTCCATAAAATCAAACTGTTTTATAAATCTTTCAGGCAAACTAATGTCATCTGTATCCATCCTTGCGATATATTTTCCTTTTGCCAACTCTATACCAATATTCAAACTCCTGGTAACACCTAATTGTTCTTCATTTTCTATATATCTGATTCTGGAATCTTTTTTTAAAAAACAATTAATTATTTCTTTGGTTGAATCAGTAGAGAAATCGTCAATTATTATAAACTCAAAATTATTTAAAGTCTGGGACAATATGCTATTTATTGCATCATTCAAGTGTTTTTGAGCGTTATAAACAGGCATTATAACGCTAATATCAATATTATTACCATCTACATGCATTTTGAACTTTTTCCAAATACTCTTTTTAGTTCTTTTCTAAAAGACCTTTTCCATATCGGTTTCCTTCTATTAGGATCTATTTTGTTTCCATTTCTATCATAAACTTTATAATACCTACTATTATTATAATATTTTTTTACATTTTTTAAATAACCTTTAGGATATAAAATTCCTGAACTATCTTCATATTCATATAATTTATTTTCTTTTAAATAATCGTATAATTCGCTACCGGGAATGCCGAGGAAAATATTCTTTGAATAAAAATCCGGCTTAATTCTTTCTATTAATTCGTTTGTTAATTTAATATCTTTTTCTGTTTCAGTAGGAAATCCCACGACAAAACTTGCATAAGTTTTTATTCCCGCTTTTTTTGATATTTTAAAACTTTCTATAAATTGTTCTACAGTTTCACCCTTTTTATAAAATTCCAACATTCTCGGGCTACCACTTTCAACTCCTATGTATAAAGCCCTGCAACCTGCTTTGGACATCAATTTCTGATATTCCAAGTTATTCAAATTGTCAACTCTCGATTCGCAAAACCAATCAATTTTTATATTTTTCTTTAAAAGCAAGTTGCAGAATTCCACAACCCTGTTTTTATTTAATGTAAAATGATCCTCTCTAAAATATATCCCTTTAGCACCATAAGTCTTTATCATATATTCAATATCATTTACAATTCTGGGAGCACTCATGTATTTATACTTGTTTCCCCAGAATTTTTTTACAGAACAAAACGTACAATCAAAAGGGCAGCCACGACTTGTATTTAAAGTGTATATTGGATATGTTTCCGGAAACCATGGAGAGCTCCAATCATACGGTCTGTAAATAAATTCTTCCCATGCCGGTAAAGGCAAAGCATCCATATCCTCAACTTTTTCACCATGGATAATTCTATCTTTAATTTCTCCATTAATTATCTTTGGAACGGAAATTTCGCCTTCTCCAATTACTATATAGTCAACATATTCCGGAATTTTATTATAAGCAACTGATGTATGCGGACCGCCAACCATTATTTTGCCATGCCATTCTTCGTTTATCCTTTTCTCATTAAGAATTTCAAACATTTTTAAAGTAGAAGGATAACATATAGTATTTGAGTATATTCCAACAAAATTTATATCATTTTTTTCTAAAAAATCTGTTTCTAAAATATTTGAAGGTCTTAAATACTCATCGCTGAAAAATAGATTATGATTTTTTTTCTTGAGAGTTGCCATAAGATATCCTAAGCCAAGAGGCGGTCTTTTTTCCGATGTGGCAAATCCAGCTCTCTTTGGTGCTGCAGATGTTAAAAAGAATATATTCATAAAAAATTACTCCAAATACCTTCAAGTGTTTAATTTATTTTCATAATTGATATAGTCAGAACAATTCATTAGAATAGCAGTTCCCTTCTATAAACGACTGTATAGTATAGTTATAAGATAATCCTAACATTAATAAAAGGAAACTGCCACAATTAATAATCATCAAATTAACATCCCTTTGCAAGTATTTCCGGAAGAAAAGTAGATGCCGATTTCGACGGTGGCATAGTTTGTGTCAAGCTCTGGCGTTAAGTTTATTTAGAGAAGTTTCAGATTCCCGGGCGAGTTATCACCTCACCCGGCAAATGGGACTAATTGATCGATCTGAAAATTCCAGTTTAAAGTACAACTCATTTTTGGAAATCCACAGGTGACCTCGCCTCTCTTATTCTTCTGTAGGCACTTGACCCTGTAGAGCCGGGATGACGTCGGCAGAATTCAAAGAAGGATGATAACCCAAAGGCAGATATAATTCTCTCCGGAAGGTAGTTATGAGACTAATCCAAAAGATGAACAATAATTCCTGAACGTAGTTTAGGTTCGAACCAGGTGGATTTAGGCGGCATAATTTTTCCTGCATCGGCGATTTCCATTAATTCTTCTATTGAAGTGGGAAACATGGAAAAAGCGACTGATTCACCAGCGTTCACACGTCTTTCCAGTTCACTTAAACCTCGAATTCCACCAATAAAATCTATTTTTTTATCTTTTTTTGGGTTTACGATATTTAAGATAGGAGTAAGAAGATTATTCTGTAAAATAGTGACATCCAATGATTTTACAGGGTCATTCGAATCAAAACTATCTTCTTTTGCAATTAATCTATACCATTGACCGTCTAAATACATCCCGAATCGATGCTTTTTTTGTGGCTTAAGAGGGACTTTCGATTGTTCAAGTTCAAATTTTTCTCTAACTTTATTCAAAAATTCATTTTTCTTCAGACCGTTAAAATCTTTAGCCACTCGATTGTAATCCATAATATATAATTGATCATGAGGGAAAATTACACTCAAAAAGAAGTTGTATTCTTCATTGCCGGTGTGGTTAGGATTTTCTTTTCGTCTTCTTTGACCAACAATAGTTCCCGAAGCCGAGCGATGATGTCCATCGGCAACATAGAGATTATTTATCTCTTTGAATTGCCCGGTAATTTTTTCAATAGTTGAATCATCCGAAATTTTCCAGAAAGTATGTTTTACATCATCTTCAGCTTCAAAATCATAAACGGGATTATCTCTCATAACATTTTCAAAAATTTCATCTATCTCTTTTCTGGCCTTGTAGGTTAGAAAAACAGGGCCAGTGTTGGCGTTTAAAATATCTACATGTTTGATTCTATCTGCTTCTTTTATAGCTATAGTATGCTCATGTTTTTTTATTACATCCTTTTCGTAGTCTTCAATTGAAGCACACGCAACCAAACCGACCTCGGAAATATTATCCATGACCAGTTTGTATAGGTAATAACAATCTTTACTGTCTTGAACCATAATTTTTTCTTTAATTAGATTTTGCAGATTTTCCCGTCCTTTCTGATAAACCTTATCATCGTAAAGATCGACGTTTTTAGGCAGGTCGATCTCGGGTTTTACAACATGTAAGAAACTATGTGGCTGGTTTTCGACCTTTACTCTCGCTTCTTCCAGATTCAAAACATCATATGGAGGAGAAGCTACGTCCTTAACCTTGTCTTTTGAAGGTCGGAGACCTTTAAATGGTTTGATTTTTACCATCTTGCACTCCTTCTTTATGATCTTAATCTATTAATAATTCGGGTGGACGGAATCCTGTTTCTTATATAAATTATGCCAGACATCTTGGCAACAAGACGTTCTAAACCCCCTCTGAAAGATCTATGCGGAAAAGAACAGTATTTTCGAATGCCCAGAGACAGGTAATGTAAAGAATTGTTTGTAAGAAGATAATGCATTCTTCGATTTCTCCATTTAAGCTGCCTGTTTAAAGTAATGAGCAATAGGATCTATTCTTTCTCTTCTACTGTTATTCCAATTACCATTAAAGTAAAAGAAAAGGCTCATAACGATTTTCTTACAGCTTTTTGTGCTTTGAAAATTCCCATTACTTTACATTTAATAATCTTCTCAAATGCCCGTTTTACCATATACCTACAGTCATTGTTAAGTTCATCCCTGAACATACTCTTGACTTCTTTTAAATCCACTGATAAATTGTGGCCAGAGAAGTTTAATTCTTGCATGGTGTATTCTCCTTTCTTTTGCTAAAGAGTTTTTTAAAGAATACACCATCTTTCTTTGCGCTTAAACAAAATTACTCACTTTATTTTAAATTACCGCCAGTTTATATGGATTAATAAATTCGTTGATTATTTTAAAGAAAATGGATTTAATACTATTGGTTATTCCGGTCCATATTTAGATAATTGGGGGTTTAAAGTTATTCCAATAAGTTGCCGGTTTTTATTTTCAAATGGGGAATAACATTGTTATCAAGGTGTGAAGTAAATATACAAGTACGTTGATGTTAAATATTCTATAATGGATGTGGGATATTTTCTTCAAGACCAATATTTTATATTAGATAGGAAAATAGGATAGGAGTTTATGGAAATTCTGAATTCATGAATGGTAATATTAATTGGATAAAAGATGAACAAATTTCAATTAATGAAGAAAATTATGAATACTGGATTAAAAAATATACTTATTTCTTTATAAAAGAAGTTAGAAATCTTTCATTAATTAAAAGAATGAAATTAAGATTCTTGAAAAACCGAAAAATAATAAAACTTTTTAAGGTCATATCAAAAAAGAGTGAAGAAAAAGTGATTATTATCAAGATTTAGTATAGGATTTCTAATATGAATATTACAGCTCTAGTACATACTTTTAATGAGGAAAGAAATATTAAAGCATGTCTGCAAACTCTAAAATGGGCTGATGAAATTGTGGTTATTGATATGAACAGTGATGATAAAACTGTTGAAATATGCGAAGATTATACAGAGAATATTTATTCTTTTAATCGAGTAGGATTTGTTGAACCGGCTAGAAAATACGGTATAGAAAAATGCAATGGTGAATGGATTCTTATTGTGGATGCTGATGAAAGAATTCCTTTATCTCTTTCAAACACTCTAAGAAAAATAGTAGAAGAGGATAAGTATGATGTTATAGAAATTCCAAATAAGAATCATATTTTTGGTAAATGGATTAAACATACAGGTTGGTATCCTGATTATCATCCGAGATTTTTTAAGAAAGGATTTGTTACACCTTCAGATAAAGTTCATGGGAACTTTAAAACGAAGGGCAGGAAGTATTATTTAAAAGGTTTGCAAAATTCAATGTATCATTTTGGTTATACTGGCAGCAAAGATTTTATAGATAAGTTAAATAGATACACTGATTTTGAAGTAGAAAAAATGATTAAAAAAGATAAAAAATTCACAATTCCTAAAATGATGAAAAGCGGGTTTTACGAATTTAGAAGAAGATATTTTAAATATAAGGGATATAAAGACGGAATATACGGACTATTAATTAGTTTAATGCGTGGTTTTTACCATTTCTTAATTTATGTTAAATACTGGGAATATCTAAATACAAGGGAAGCAGATTATGAAGACAAATATATAGAAATTGAAAATAAAATAATTAAAGAATATTCTAAAAATGAATTTATGAAAAGATAATGAGAATACTTTATATTTCTTCAAAAAAAAGTTGGCGCGGTGTTGTAACCTGGATGAAGAGGACCGCCATTGGCCTTCAAAAGAATGGGCATGACGTCTGGATATTAACTCATAAAAATTCAGCCCTTGCCAAAAATTCTCATAATAAAGTGAATATTATTAAAGAAAATCTGGGTCCTGATTATAATATACTTAAAATTTTAAAATTAGTTTATTTTGTTAAAAAAAATAATATCGACTTGATCCTTACTAACATCGAAAAAGAGATTGGGATCGGAGGGATTGCGGCAAAAATTTGTAAAATCCCTAATATAAGAAGAATAGGCAGAGAAGATGATTTTTTTAGGAGATTTAAAACTAAAATTAATCACAAATACCTGGTTTCACATAGCATTGTTCCTTGTAACTATGTTTCTGATAAAATATTGGAAGGAAATATCTGGCTGAATAAAAATGAATTTACAACTATTTACAATGGGAGGGAACCTTTTCTTCCTGGAAAAAAGGCTTTGGATGAAGTAAGAAATAGACTGAATATTTCTGATGATAAAAATATTATTGGAATAACTACCAGATTACATAAAATTAAATATGTTAATCACTTAATAAAAGCTTTTAAAACTATTTCGGCAGAATATCCCAATTGGATTCTTTTAATAACAGGTGATGGAACGGAAAAGTGGAAACTTAAAGAGATGGTTGAAAATCTTTCTCTACAAGAAAAAGTAATTTTCAACGGGTTTACAGAAAATCCCATGTTAATTTCTTCGCTTCATGATATATCAATTTTAACTTCTAAATTAGAAGGATTTTCGAATTCAATTGTTGAATATTTTGCAGTTGGTAATCCTGTAGTTGCGACTGATGTAGGAGGAGTAAGAGAAATTATTAAAGATGGTGAAAATGGTTTTTTATATCCTTTTGGCAACATTAACTCCCTTATCGATAAAATATCAACTCTAATAGAAAGTGTAGACTTACGTTTAAAATTCAAAGAGAATGCATTAAATACGTTAAAAAATAATTTTACTGAATCTAAAATGATTGAAGATGTTGAAGAATTTTTTATGAGTAGAATAAAATGATAATATTTGAATACATTAAACTGATTTATTATTTAATCCATCCCAGATCGATATTTATAAAGGGTTTTTCAAGCGCAATTGGAGATAGTTTACTCCTGTCATCAGTTTTGCCTCATGTGCGAAAGAAATACCCTGATAAAAAAATAATTGTTAAAACATCTAAACCCGAACTTTTTTTGAATAATCCATATCCTGATTGGGTGACGAGTAGACATATTAAAACAACAAAGAAATTTATCCGTCCCAAATATCACATCTGGCCCGATAAAACCGAATCTGTTTATTTGCAAATGATGCAATATTTCGGTTTCAATTTTGAAGGGACTCCTGAAATCTATTTGTCAGAAAAAGAAATTAATTCTGTAAGAGAAGAGTTTGATTTTGATTATATAGCTGTTTGTCCTACCGGAAAACAGGGATTTTGTGGCAATAGAAAGGAATGGGGTTTTGATAAATTTCAAAAAGTGGTCAATTCATTTCCGCAAATTAAATTTGTGCAAATAGGATTAGAAAATGATACTCTTTTAGATAATGTAATTGACCGAAGAGGCAAAAATATAAGATATCCAGGTGCAATTATAAAAAATTCATTATTCTTTTTTGGTTTAGAAGGGGGATTAATGCATATTGCCAAAGCAGTGGGAAAGAGAGCGGTGATTATTTATGGAGGCGTTATCTTAGAAGAAAGTACTGGATATCAAGAAAATATTAACATCACAAATAAAATATATTGTTCTCCTTGTTATAACTCGGATAAAAAAATAGGCGATTGTGAACATATGACTTGTATGAAAGAGATTACTCATGAAGTTGTAATTGAGAATATTGCTATTTTACTTAAGAAAATTGGAAGTAAAAAATATTTGAATTAAATAAAAAACAATTTCTAAGGAGAAAAATCATGAAAATTGATGTATCTATTGGTGAATTAGTTGATAAAGTGACCATTTTAGAAATAAAAAAAGAAAAATTTAAAAATCCTGATAAATTGGAAAATGTTAAAAAAGAGTACAAAAAATTATATAGTTACATGAATAAAATTGGAATTAATTCAAAATCAAAAGAATTTTTAAAATTGAAAAATGTTAATCTCAAATTGTGGAAAATTGAAGATGATATAAGAATAAAAGAAGCTAAGAGAGAATTTGATAAAGAATTCATAAAATTAGCAAGAAGTGTATATATTGAGAATGATGAAAGAGCTGCAAAAAAAAAGGAAATAAATTAAAAATTTAAATCTGATCTAGTTGAAGAAAAAGAATATGTGGATTATAAGAAAAAATAATTAAGAAAGAAATATGAAACCGAAATATAAAATCCCTGAGCAGGAACTGCAACATATAAAAAAGATCTTGATCATTCAATATAAACCATTTGGTGATATTTTATTAAATACAGGATATTTACCATCTTTGAGAGAAAAATTTCCCGACGCGCAATTAGATTACTTAATTCAGAGTCCCTATGTTACATTATTAGAAGACAATCCAAATATAGACAATCTGGTTTTAATGAAGAAAAAAAAGAAAAAAACTATTTCATACCTTTTAGAACGATTCAGGATAATGAGATTAGTAAGAAAAAGAAAGTATGATTTATTGATTGATCAATTACGGGGAACAGGTTCAGCACAAATAACTCTTTATAGCGGCGCAAAATATAGACTGGGATGGTTTCAAAAAAGATGGAATTGGGTGTATAATTATAAATTGAAACGCGATAATTTTCGTTATTATGCATGTGCAAAATTTGATTTATTGAAACCTTTGGGAATTGAAGAAGTACCGCATAATACTTATTATAAGATTAAGAATGAATCAATCAGAAAAATCAATAATTGGCTGATTGATATAGGACTTAAGAATAACAAATTCGTTGTATTTTCTCCTGGAACCCCGGTTCTGGCAAAACAATGGGATTTAGATAATTTTGCAGAATTAGGTGATTTGATCATGCAAAATACTGAGTTTAAAGTTGTACTACTTTGGGGACCCGGAGAAAAAAAGGATGTTGAGTATATAAAAGAGAATATGAAAGAGAAACCTGTAATTGCAATTCCAACAACTTTTAATGAAGCCGGTGCCCTTTTGAAAGAAACGAATGTTTATATTTCTAATGATGGAGGTATTAACCACTTAGCGGTAGCAATGGAAACTCCGACCGTTACAATATTCGGGCCGAAAACCAATCCGAAGAAATGGACTGCCTGGCATAAAAAAATACACACATATATTAGAGATTGGGATTTTACTCTAACTGAATATTATAAAGACAGAGATAACACCTTTAGAATTACTCCGGAAATGGTTTTTGACAAATTTAAAGAATTATTGAATATATTATGAAAATATTATTCTATATCGCAAAATTGTATTCCATACCTGTAGTTGATCCCCTAATTAAGGTGTGTAAATCAAAAACAATTGATTATGCTTTTTATACTTCAGAAAAAGTAAAATCTTCTTTTCCCGATGAATGGGATAGTAACAAGAATCTGGATTCATTAGAAGAGGCAAAGAAATTCAATTCTGATTTTGTTTTATCACCGGGCAATTTTGTGGATTTTCGTTTACCGGGATTAAAAGTACAATTGTTCCATGGTTTGGGGGTGGAGAAGGAATCTCACTATAAAATCAGGCATTTTTTTGATATTTACTTTACATGTGGACCATTTGTAACTAAGAGGTTTAACCGGATGCAAAAGAAATATGGTTATTTTCTGGTTAAAGAAACAGGTTGGCCAAAAATAGATTACATTATGAATTATAAAGAAAAAAATTTGAAAAAGAAATTCGATCTTCCGGAAGATAAAAACATCATTCTCTACGCTCCAACGTTCAGCATAAAAATGGAATCTGCCACAGAACTCTTACCGGTCTTGGGATCTTATATTAAAGAAAACGAATTTTTATTAATAAAATTTCATGAATTAATGAATAAAGAACTGGTAGAAAAAATAAAGAGTTCTGAAAATAAAAACATTAAATTAATTGATACTTATGATATTACACCGTTTCTTCACATATCTGATGTATTAATTTCAGATACTTCCTCGGTGATCTATGAATTTTTGACACTGCAAAAACCCGTAATAACCTATAAGACAAAAAGTAGAGAAGATAAGGGCATAAATATAACTTCAGCGGATAAATTGAGGAAAGCACTGGATAGAGCTTTTTCCGAAAACTTTGAAGACCAAATCAAAAAACATATAAATGATGTAAATCCCTATATTGACGGGAAAAGTAGTGAAAGAATAATCCAATTTTTAGAAGAAGTTAATAAGAATAGAGGTATTCTTCCTAGAATAAGCAAACCATTAAATCTGTTCAGAAAAATGCAGATAATTTATCATAGTTGGTTTAGAAAAGGTTACTTAAGATAACATAGGGATTTTAAATGGCCGGCAGTAAAAAATTAACAGGCGTAATTGCAAAAAAAGCAATAAAAATGCTCAAGGATGTTGCGGAGATACTTGAAAGCAGTAATATAAGTTATGTTCTCGAAGCCGGCACACTTTTGGGAATTGTGCGTGAAAACAGACTGTTACCCTGGGATAATGACCTGGATATTACCATTACCGAAAAAGATGAAAATAAATTACTTTTCTGCAGGTGGAAATTTTGGTTAAAGGGTTACAGATTTTATGTAAGAAGATATAAAAAAAACACCGGACCTTTCAAAAAAAGACAGGTGCGGATAATAAGAATTCAAACCAGAAAGTACTTGTTTTTTAAAGATATCTCCCTTATGGATATTTTCGTTAAGAGATTAATTGACGGTGAGTACCATTGGACCATTGGCGTTAAAAATCCCGTATGGAAGTCAACACCGGTTAAATACTATGATGAGAGGACGTACTTAAAATTTAAAGGTAAAAAATTTGCGGTCCCGGAAGAATATGAAGGATATCTGGAATATCATTACGGGCCCGATTGGCGTATTCCCATTAAAAAATGGAATTTCAGAACGGATGATAATTGTGTAAAAGAGATACTTGAATAAATTTTTGAATTTGATTTTAATAAAATTATTGATTGTAACTCTCAATTAAGTTTAAAGGTGATAAATGGATAACAAAAGAATCGGCATTATTTTAGCGGCCGGAAGGGGAAAAAGATTAAAAGAGCTTAGTGATAATAAACCAAAACCAATGGTTAAAGTTAATAATGTACCAATTATTAACAACCTTGTAGAAGCGATGATTGAGAATTCCTTTACGACAATTGTAGTTGTGGTGGGTTATAAAGCTGAATTATTGGAAGAACATCTTAAAGAGTTTAAGAAACGGGTAAATTTAGTATTTATCCATAATGAGGTTTATAACACAACTAATAATATTTATTCATTGTGGCTGGCAAATAGATATATGGAAGACGGATTTTTCCTTTTTGAAGCCGATGTTTTTTGCGATAAAAAAATAATAAAAGAGATTGTTTCAATTAAACGCGAAAATGTTATGTTGATAGATAAATTCACAAAAGATATGAATGGTACAGTTGTTAATTGTGATTGCGGTAATAAAGTTGAGAATATGTACTTAAAAAGAGATCAACATATTGAATTTGAGTATTCAAATAAATATAAAACCGTGAATTTTTATAAAATCGGTATGGATTTTTATCAGAAATTCTTTAAACAAAAGCTTGATGAATATATAAGAAAAGAAGATCTTTCCTGTTATTATGAAGTTATTATTAAATCTGGTCTTGAAAACGGATATGAATTTTTCGGTCTTAAGACTGGAAATAATAAATGGTGGGAAATAGATACCAAATTAGATCTGAGAAAAGCGGAAGGAATATTTAAATAATTTTATTATTTCAAAATTGATGAAAGATATATGGATAGCAGTTTAAAAAAATTAGTAAAACCTTTAATAATTACCCTCGGTAAAAAGATAGAATCAGAACGGTTTACAGAAAAACCGATTATAATTGGTGCATGTCCAAGATCAGGTACCACATTGCTATTGTCTATTTTAGATGCGCATCCAAATATTTACAGTATTCAAAATCAAACTTACGCGTTTACCAGCTGGAAAAAAGAAAACCTGCCGGGAAGATTTTTGCCGGTTCGGTTAGATCGTTTATACCGTGAGTTTTTATTTCATCGGATTAAAGGGGATCCCGTTAGATGGTGTGAGAAAACTCCTAAAAACATTCAGTTTTTAGATAAAATAATTGAATATTTTAGTGATACCGTTAAAATTATTCATTTGGTTAGGGATGGAAGGGATGTGGTTACTTCCAGACATCCTAAACATACTCCAAATGAATATTGGGTCTCCGTTGAAAGGTGGGTAAAAGATGTAGAATTCGCACTTCAATTTCACAGCTACCCAAATGTATACAGCTTACATTATGAAGATCTGATTAATAATTTTGAAGCAGAGACAAGAAAACTGCTGCAGTTTCTGGAAGAAGAGTATGTTCCCGAGATTGCGAATTGGTTTGAAAATACAACTGTTAAGAAAAGTAAAAACTGGAAAAACCCTGTTCAAGAGTTGCATTCGGGAGCAATTGCAAAATGGAAGAAGCCGGAGCATAGATGTAGATATGAAGAATTTATGAACAATGAAGACGCGGTTAAATTATCGAAAAAATTAGGGTATGAAATTTAAATAATAAAATGAAAAAAGTACTTTTTTATATAGCACAGGAATATTACTGGGAAAGCCTCGAACCAATATACATAGAATATGAAAAGGATAAAAATTACGATCTCTATTTGAAAATTGGAAGTAATCAAAAGAGATATTTTAAAATATTTCTAAGATCTCAAAAAAAGAGCATTGAAAAAAAATTTGCCGACAAGGGTTACAAAATTACAGATAATAAAAGTGGATTTGATATTGTTTTTGCGGGTGCACAACTGAAAGATCCAGAACAATTTGGCGATGCTAAACTTTGCAATGTGGATCATGGTCCGGGAATAAAAACATTGAGGTACCGGCATCTGTTAAAACAGAAGAAAGTTAAATATTATTGTTTTGTTGAAGGACAGTACCGTATAGAAAAGTTTAAAAAATATGGCCTGGATAAGATCCATAATGTTTATGATACTGGATTACCTAAATTGGATAAATTTTTTAACGGTTATTTTAAAAAAGAAGATTTGATAAGAAAATACCGCTTGGATGAAAATAAAAAAACAGTTCTTTATGCGCCTTCTTACAAACCCACATCAATATTTTCCATAGGACCCAAAATCCCTCAACTATCAGATAAATATAATGTTATAATAAAATTACATCCTTATAGCTGGGGTGGGAAATATGCTTCTCATTCGCAGCATAAGATATTTGAAAAAATTGTCCAGAAATTCCCTAAAATAATTCTAGTCTCTCCTGAAATAAGTAATATACTGCCATATATGTTTTTAGCCGATACAATGATAAGTGACGGATCAAGCGTTATTAATGAATTTCTTGCTCTTGGGAGATGCGGCATAATAGTAAATCTACCTGAGGAAAAAAATACACACCATGACGGGCAGCCCCTTTTGGAAAATAAAAATTCTGAATGGTTAAAAGGTTCATTTATTCACATTAAACCTGAGGATGATATTCAATCCGCTGTTAAAAATGCAATCGGGCCATCCAAAGAAAGATTGGATTCTATATACAAGGACAGGGATTATATTTTTTCTCATAAAGACGGAAAAGCTGCATTCAGAGTAAAAAGAATCATGGATAATTTATTAGAGGAACAGAATGGATCCTTATAAGAGATTTGTTTTCAAATAATAAGTGCAATCTAAAAAAGGGTAAAGAGAAAAGGGTCAGCTGTTATATTGAGAGTCTCATTCTTGAAAGAGAAAGGAGACTTTATGAATCACCTGATGAGATTTTCAATAGAGATTACTCATAGAAGACCGCGTAATGACTCAATTGCAATTATTGGTTGAATCTGCGCCAGGTTCATAAAGATCTATTTTATAAATATGGGTTTTTTGGCGGAAAAGAGGGGTTGATATTAGCGTTTAACCCAGCTTTCTACGTCTATCTGAAATATATAAAACTGTAGGGAAAAATAATAAATGAAAATCGTACATATTGATACTGAAATGGAATGGGGAGGAGGACAGAGACAAGCGACCTATTTACATGAATATCTGCATAAGAACGGATATAGCACAGTTCTTATATGTCAGCCGGGATCGGAATTTGAAAAATACTGTAAAAGTAACGGCCTACCCCACAAAGCCTTAAATATGAGAAGCGAATTCGACATTATCGCGGGATACAGAATTGCCCTGTTTTGCAGGGATATCGGGGGACAGATACTGCATCTTCATTCCGGTCACGCGCTTGCGGTTGGATTATGGGCCCGGGTATTTTACAGGAAAATCAAGTTAATTGCTGTTCGAAGGGTAGATTTTCACATAAAGAAAAACATTTTAAGCAGAATTAAATATCGTAATTATTTAATAGATAAAATCATATGTGAATCTGACAGCGTCAGGAGAGTACTTATTGAAGACGGAATTGACGAAAGGAAACTTGTTACGATTCATTCAGGGATTAATTTAAATAAATTCAACGACAAAAGTGAATATAAGGGGCTTAAGAAGGAGCTTGGTATTCCGGAAAATAATATCTTAGTCGGTACTGTTGCGGCAATTATAGGGTGCAAGGATTATCAGAACTTGATAAAAGCCGCCTCGATCGTACTGAGAGGTAACAGGAACGTTACATTCTGTGCTTACGGTACGGGAGTCTTAGAAAAAGAGATGAGAGAATTTGTCAGATATCTTGGTATCGAGAAGAATTTTATTTTTGCCGGATTCAGAAGAGATGTAGAATGTTTTCTTAAGAACTGTGATTTGTTCGTTCTGGCATCTAAGAAGGAAGGTCTCGGGACTTCTATTTTAGACGCTCAATCGCATGGACTGCCTGTGATTGCTTGTAGAACCGGAGGGATTCCCGAAGCGGTCACCGACGGGGTTAATGGTTTGTTGGTTGAAACGCGGAATTCTCAGCAACTTGCTGAGGCAATTATTAGATTGTCAGGTAACAGAAGTGAGAGAGAGGACTACGGCCGCAAGGCTTTAGAAACAGTAAAAGATTTTGATATTGGGAAGACTATTAATAGAAATATAGAATTATATCAAGAGCTTATAAATAATTAGTCCGGCTTCTTGAACTTAAAAATAGATACCTTGCATATTATTGCATAGATTGTATACTTATTGACAGTTTTTATTCACTTAAGGAAGTTCTTTTGCCCGGTATTAAGTGGATATTGCAGGTAATTATAATTACGGTAAACCGCTCAGCCTATGTCAGAATAGTCCAACATGAAAAACATAAAAAAATTATTCTTCATGACGGTTAGATACTGGAAACTGATGATTTCCGGGGTTATAACAACACTTATCTTCGCCGCTTTAAGCAGTATAAGCCTGGGCATGACGGTTCCCCTTTTCGATTATGTGTTTGGATTAATGCATAAAGATAATACTTACAACACGTTCGGCGAATTTTACAATAGGTTTTATTCTTCTACTGCTCAATTCTTTTCTCAATCTGATTTTTCAGATCTTTTCAGTTCAGAACACCTTGGATTACTGCTTGAAAGCTACAAAGATTTACTGTCTCACACAGACCAGATGCTGCTGCTTTTTCTTATCGGTATAACGATGATAATCCTTATTGTAATTAAGAATTCCTTTTATTACGTCAACAGGATTATTTTCGCGACTCTGCGCGGTAAAGTGATTTATCAGTTAAGAAACAAACTTTTCAGGAAATATCTTGATCTGTCCCTGACATTTTTCAGGAAAATAACAATAGGAGACTCTCAAGTCAGGTTGACGTCAGACGCAAACATCGTCAGTAATCTTTTTATTCGTTCATTTTTCGGTTCCCTGAGAGATGTTGCGCTGATAATCGTGAATGTAACTATTGCTCTACTGATAAATTGCAAACTATTTCTATATACCGCGGTCATTGTACCTGTAGTAAGTATTTTGATTTCCTTTCTGGGCAAGAAAGTAAAGAAATACTCAAAGAGGATTCAGAAGATATACGGAATACTCTTTTCGAAGATCGAGGAGGTATTTAACGGGTTTAAGATTGTTAAATCCTTTTCAAAAGAAGATTTTGAGTTTAAAAGGTTCATAACTCATAACTTCAAATTTTACAAGTCATGGCGGAGAGCCCAGATTTATCAAGCTCTGAGTGTTCCTCTGTCAGAAATCAATGGTACTCTTGTAGGTATCGTCGTGCTTATTATCGGCGGCAAAATGGTACTTGATAATCCCACTGAGTTTACTTTCGGTAGCTTTATGTTTTTTATGCTTGCCGTATTTTCAATACTTCATCCGGTCAAGAATATAACTAAGGCCTATATAGAAATAAAAAAAGCTATGGTATCACTGGAAAGAATATACGAAGTGCTTGATACAGTTTCCGAGATATCTGAAAGGCCCGATGCTGTTTCGATTTCCGAGTTTAAAGATTCTATAAAAATAAGCAGCCTGAGGTTCAGTTATAATAATGACGGCAATGTCTTATCAGATATCAATATAGAGATTAAGAAGGGGGAACAGATAGCCCTTGTGGGAAGCAGCGGTTCGGGGAAGACAACCCTTGTCAATCTGATTGAAAGATTTTATAATCCCGATGAGGGCATTATCGCTATTGATGGTATTAATATAAAGGATATCAAGATAAGCGATCTGCATAATTTATTCGGAACAGTCACTCAGGAGTCTATACTGTTCAACGATACTATATTTAATAATATCAGTTACGGATCAAATAAGAAAGTATCTGCAGAGGATGTTAAAAAAGCCGCCAGGATCGCTTACGCCGATGAATTTATCGATAAGCTTCCGGCAGGCTATGATACACTGCTGAGCCCCAAGGGTTCAAATCTATCCGGAGGACAAAAGCAGAGACTTTGTATTGCCAGGGCGATAGTGGGAGATCCGCCGATTCTGATTTTTGATGAAGCAACCAGCGCCCTGGATTCTGAATCCGAGAAGAACGTGCAGAAAGCGATAGACAGAGCCACAAAGGACAGAACAGTTATAGTAATTGCCCACAGACTTTCCACTATACTGAATTCAGACCGAATCGTTGTTATGGAAGACGGCAGAATACTTGAAATCGGGACTCACGAGGAGCTTCTCGATTCGAGCAGTAAATATAAATTTCTATACGACCTTCAATTCGACAAATAGTTGGCTGACAGATGAAGACTGTTATAACATACGGAACTTTCGACCTTTTTCACTATGGGCATTTGAGAATTCTGAGAAGAGCAAGAGAATTGGGCGACTATCTGATCGTTGCAGTATCTACAGATGAGTTCAATCTTGTTAAAGGGAAAGAATGTGTATATCCATATGAGCACAGATCTAAAATTGTTGAAGCCATGAGGTATGTCGATAAAGTCATACCAGAAAAAAACTGGGAGCAGAAGGTTGATGATATAAAGAAGAACAGGGTGGATATATTCGCGATAGGTGATGATTGGGAAGGTAAATTTGATTATTTGCGGAAGTACTGTGAGGTTAGATATCTTGAAAGAACAGGCGGCATTTCGACTACGAACATTAGAGATGGGTTAAGGGGCCGGTAGATCCAGGGGAATGAAAACTTGTAAAACTGGATCCGTACTGCTGGGGAGGTAAATACGCGCTTCATTCCCAGCACAGATTATACGAAAAGCTCTCGAGGGATAATTCTTCTGTATTTCTGATTGAGAAGGAAGATTACGACATTTATCCTTACCTATTATTTTACAGGCCTTGACGGCAGATCAAGCGAACGTGTGAAGATAAAGATCGATGAAATAATGAGCCGCAGGTAGACTTTAAAATATGAAAATACAGGGCAGCCCAGAAAATTCTTTACAAAGATATGGAATTGAAGGATGATTGCTCAGGGTAGATGTCATTTTTGTAATATCCATTATACTTGGTAGAAGGGGCTCGTAATGCCATACGAAAAGGAGAAAAAACGGAATCGAGTAGTTGCCCATTTTAAGGACGGAAGGTTATTGAAAGGGCACACGCATGATTTTACGCCGGTTAAAGATATGTTTCACCTTGTATCTGAGTTGGATGCCGACTCAGGGCATACATATGAGGTTAAAACCGCCGATCTTAAAGCCCTCTTTTTTGTAAAGATCCTCGACGGTAGGAAAGAATACGCTGAAAAGAAGTCGTTCGAGGAGGTTGACAGTTCTAATCTGAGGGGTTTATCAATAATGGTTGAATTCTACGACGGCGAGATACTAAGGGGAAAGAGCCTCGGGTACAATAAAAAGAAAAAGGGGTTTTTCATTATCCCGGTTGATCCTGTAAGTAACAATGAACGGATTTTTGTTGTAGCCGAAGCTGTGCGTGAGGTTAAGCTGGGAAGCGCCGCGGAAGAATAATCTGAATACGAACTCAGCTGATAAAAATAATAGCTTAGGTATTTCTTGCGGTCTCTAAAGCAGGATCAAATCTCATTTACCAGATTTCCGGCGATTCTGAAGAGTTCGATCTCGTCGAGTTTCGCCTGGTAGGTAGCGGAGATAACACTTGTTTTAGCTCTCGTAAGATTTAGCTGTGCTTCTCTGAATTGTGTCGATGTAACCTGTCCCAGGTCGTAGAGTTTGCTTGTGCGCTGAAAATTGACACGGGCTGATTCGAGATTTTTTTTCTCCAGATTCAGGATGGCTCTGCTGTTGCGGTAGGATTTGTAAGCGTTAATAAGTTCTCTATCCATATCGAGACGCGCCTGCTCTTCGAGCATCTTGCGGCTCCTTACTTCTATGGCGGCGTTCTTAGAATCTATCCTGCGCTGGAATCCATTGAATATATTAAAACTTAACGTAGCATATACTCCCCAGTTTGAAGTTGGGTCGTTGAAATCAAAATCCAGGCCTTCGTTGCTGTATTCCTCCCAGCCGTAGGAGGTGGATAGATCAAGTCTGGGCATGAAGGCTGATCTTGTGATTTTCTGTCCGAGAGCTGCCCGCTTCACCGACTCTGAGGAAATCTGGTATGAGCTGTTATGTTTGAGGGCCTTATCCCTTAACTGTTTGAGAGGTTCGAGGTTCGTGAATTTCACGTTGGAATCCACTTTGTATTTACTGTCTAAATCCCTGTTGAGCAGACTGTTGAGGTTTCGAGTTGCTTCTTCCCACGCGAATTCAGAACGGACAACTGTAACGGTGTCCGTATTGTAGTTAACCTTTGCGTTCAGGATATCGACAGATCCGCCCTGACCGAAATCGCTTCTGCTTTTAACCCTTTCCAGTCTTTCTCTGGAAATATCAAGAAGCTCCCTTGAAACAAGCAGAGTCTCAAAGGCCTCCGCGGCCGCGTAATATGCCTTGCTTACCTGTATAATAATATTTTCTATCTGCTCGCGGGCGTTAAGTTCTCCCAGTCTTTCTTCCGATTTAAGGCGCTTGTAACGGTAGATATTCCCCAGGCCGTCAAAAAGGGTGTAGGTGGCGCCCAGACGGGCACTGGTAGAAGATGTTTCTGTTTCAATTCCGGAAGGAGGATCGGTTCTATTGTAATTGGCAGAACCTGTAAAGTCTAATTTGGGAAAAAGCCCCGCGTTACCGGCATGGGCGTTATTTGAGGAAATTTCCGCGTCATTACGCGCGACAGCTATTCGCGGATTATGTTCAATGGCTATATATACCGCTTCTTCAAAGGTCAGTACGGCCTCTTCGGCGGCAGTTTGCGAGAAGAAAAGTGCCAGAACTAGAATAGGTATAAGGTGTTTCATTTTTCGCATCCTTTTTCTTTTGAATGACCTTCATTGTTTTGCCTGCGGAGAAATTCCTCTTCCCTTACTGCGGTTTCTACAAATCTGCCGCTTACTTCTTTTCCGCTGATCATCTTAT